>WNFA01001344.1_pt1 | contig 19923 bp, 23 predicted proteins | sample 5400481 | NCBI WGS metagenome assembly WNFA01 (sample SAMN13153340, study PRJNA577476) | soil metagenome | isolation source: 120 cm saprolite under Douglas fir tree site 2 hole 1 replicate 2 | place: USA:California | collected 2015-04-18
CAATCAAATCGAGATTGTCTCCGGCATCAAACCCGACGATCAGGTCATCATTAACCCGCCCGATTCGATCGTTTCTGGTCAGCGAGTGCAAATCGTTCAGGCAAAACTGCCGGGGGACATCAAGTGAAACGCCCTGGCCACATGTGTTCATTCGAAAATACGCGGCGCACACTGTTGTTGAAAGTTCTGCTGGCGGTAGCAGTGTTCCAGACGAGCGGTTGTACGGTTGGGCCGAAGTATCAGCGCCCGGCAGCAGCAGTTCCACCAGCGTATAAAGAGGTAGGGAACTGGAAGCCAGCGCAACCCAATGATCAGAATCTTGGTGGTAACTGGTGGACGCTATTTCAAGACCCGCAGCTTGATGCGCTGGAACTCCAGGTCAACGTATCGAACCAGAACCTGAAGGCCGCGGAAGCACAGTACCGCCAAGCGCGAGCGGTTGTTCGCTACAATCGGGCTGACTACTACCCCACTGTCACCGCCGGCCCCTCAGCAACTCGCACCCGAGTGTCAGCCCACCGTCCGCCCCCGAGTTCCATCTTCGACGGTATCACCTACAACGATTTTTCCTTGCCGTTCGATATTTCCTACCAGGTCGACGTCTGGGGACGAGTTCGCCGCTCAGTTGAGTCTTCTCGCGAACAAGCACAAGCCAGCGCAGCGGATCTAGCCACCGTCAATCTGAGCATGCATGGGGATCTGGCCATTGATTATTTCCTGGCACGCAGTTTGGACGCCGAGGAACAGCTCCTGAACTCGACCGTGACGCAGTACGAACAAGCCTTAGAGCTAATCGAGACCCGCTTTGCAGGTGGCATCGCTTCCGATGTAGAAGTCCAACAGGCCAGAACTCAACTTGAGACCACTCGTGCCCAGGCAATCGATGTTGGCGTTGCCCGCTCGCAGTACGAGCACGCTGTGGCAATTCTTATCGGAAAACCTCCCGCGGAGTTCAGTCTTCCGCCGTTGCCGCTCACCGCGCCTCCTCCAGACATTCCCGTCAGCATGCCATCCGAGTTGCTTGAGAGACGCCCCGATATCGCGGCCGCCGAGAGAAGGGTGGCCTCTGCCAATGCTCAAATCGGAGTCGCGAAATCCGCCTACTATCCGTTGATCAATCTGGGCGCTGCCGGCGGATTCGAAAGCTCCAGCATCACAACCTTGCTGAATGGACCGAGCGGCTTGTGGTCCTTCGGATTCGCAGCCGCACAGACCATCTTCGACGGGGGAAGGCGCCGAGCTGCCTCAGATCAAGCCATCGCTGCGTACGACCAGTCCGTCGCCAATTATCGCCAAACCGTCCTGACCGGTTTCCAACAGGTCGAAGACAACGTTGCGGCTTTGCGGATTCTCAAACGCGAGGCCGAGACGCAAGATAGAGCAGTAGAGGCAGCGCAAAAGTATTTGGATCTTGCCGTGACGCGCTACAGGGGCGGTGTCACCAGCTATCTAGAAGTAACAACTGCTCAGAACGCTTCTCTCGCTGACCAAGTTACTGCGGTAAATCTTCTTGGCCGCCGCATGGTGAACTCAGTCATGCTCATCCAGGCACTCGGCGGCGGCTGGGACCGCTCTGCCTTGGCTGAACGCCCCGAATGCTGCGGCAGACTGACCTTGAGCTCAAGGTGATTCTTCTTCTGTTTCCGGCGATAACGGGCTTTGCGAAGCGCCTACGCCAATTGAAAGCGAAAATGAATTCGCGGGTAATGCCTTCCGAAGTTTTGTTTTTCCACTCACTTTCCAATTGAAGGATGTTCGAAATGTACTAAATGCCGCCAATTCAAGCGTTTTCAGATTTTTATTTCTAACTTCCCAAGTCTCAGACACGGGTTCGATTCCCGTCGCCCGCTCCAGAAACCCGGGCTCTATTCATGGACGAGGCTCGTGCGGCTGCGTCTAGATTCGTCAATCTGCAACGGGAGTTGGTGGATCTAAATGAGGTTATTCGAGAGATGATGCTTCTCCTGCACAGCGAGGCAACCCAATTCGCAGTACTAGTTCGGACGGAACTCGGTGCAGACCTGCCTCAGGCCATGGGCGATCGTGTGCAACTGCAACAGGTGCTGATGAGCTGATGAACCTCATGATGAACAGCATCGACGCGATGAAAGATTTGGATGGAACGCGCGAGCTCAGCATCCAGTCGCAGCGTGGTGAGAATGGTCAGGTGCTGATCTCGGTCAGCGATACCGGGCGTGGGTCTGCCGCCACAGAAGGCGGAGCAGAGGCTGGCCTGGAAGCGCAAGGCCTGGCTGCGGCGCAAGCTGGCGGCCTCGATCCATTCCATCAAGTTGAAGTTCTCGGGCAGCTCGAGATTTTCGATCCCAACTTGGCGGTAAACAATAATCTGGCTTGCAGCTATTGCCACGATCCCGCCGCCGGATATGGAAACGGCTCCTCGGTGCTCAGCGTGTTCACCGGTGGATCCAATCCCGGCTCCGCGTCCATCACCGTTCACGGAGCGTTTCCCAACAACCGGATTGCCAAGCGTAGTCCTAACAGCTAGGTCTATGCCCCTTATTTTCCTCCGCTGCAGCACAACATCACTCAGGGAGACTTCTACGGCGGCAACTTCTGGGATGCCCGCGCCACCGGTTACCGCTTGCAGAACTCTGCTGCGGAGCAGGGCCAGGATCCTCCCGTGGACCCGGAAGAGATGGCCAATCCGGATACGGCCTGTGTCGTTTGGAAGCTCTCGCTCAGCAACTACAAGTTCTTCTTCGAACAGGTCTGGGGCACCGGTTCACTGGATATCGCATGGCCGTCTGACGTCTCTACGAAGCATTCTCCTGTTGACCGAGTGATCGCCGCTGCGCCCACTCACGATCCCGTGCAAATCACCGCGGCCCCGGAACTCGAGACCGTCAATGACACACTAGCGATTATTCGCTGGACCAGTACGAAGCCCAGAGGAACCGACCTGCACTATGGCATCGTGCATTACGGTACCGATGCTACGAACCTGTCTCAGGTCGCCAAATCCCCCAATCGCCGCAATTCTTCGCATCCCGATATGATTTTCAGGGTGCGAGTCGCCAGACTCAAGCCACAAACCACCTACTACTACACCGTTGAATCGACGAGCGCGACTGCTGTGAACGACGGAGTATCCAGTCGCATAAGAACGTTCAAAACCAGATAGCACAGCGCGACTCGCAAACTCGTTCCATCGCGTGCAGAGCGATTACGGCCGCCGCAAGTATTCGATTGAGAAGGAAGATCTGAAAGCAGAGCTGAAACGTGTCGAAGTTTCGGACAGCGACAGCTCTTCTGAACTTCTACTAACACCGCACACGTGACAATGGCTGGGTCCTTCGTAAAACTTTTATATGTTTTCGACAGGAAAGAAGTTCGCGCGTGCACGGCGCCTGCGATCTGCCGAAATCCAACTTCGTTCTCATCCCACCTTCATCACTGTTGCTGCGTGAAACGACTCTACACGTGTAATGTACGTTCTGCTTACTTCGAGTAACCGCTCCCAAGAGGTAGAACTATCGTTTCGTCAAATAATTACATTCGGTTTCCCAGCCAACGTGACTGAGGCTGTCCCGCGCGCTGGTCTGCCAGGTGTCACTCAATTGGCGTCCCGGCAACCAGGTTGGAACAGCCAACAACAAGTACTTCGAAAGCGCAAGAATATAGGGTTCGTACATTTGCCGCAGACCGATCAATCTTTCTTCGACGCCGCGGCCATCGACAAGGGGCAGACCAACACTTGCCAAATGAATTCGCAGCTGCATGAGTTCGGCTTCGGAAAGCCTCGTTCCGGGCGGCTCCACCGGTGGAAGCGCGAACATCCGAGCGAGGTCGACGGCTGCGTGGCGGGAAATCGCGAAAGTCAGTTTGGCTTCATACCGGTCGGGACTTTCCAAGTCAGCAAGGAGAAAAGCGCTAGTGTCCAGAATGGTCGTGAGAGCTCCCAACCAAGATTGGTTGCTATGTTGGGAGCGAAAGTGGGCAAGCATAGGGTAAGAAAGATGACTCTCAAGCAGCTCCGCGGACCATCGTTCCCACTCCTGGAGAAATTGCTGCAGCGCTTCCATCCTGTGATCCTGTCTTAACCGGCACAACAGTTCCGCAGCCGTGGGAGGCGAACCAGCCCGCGCGTCTAGGAGGGAGATAGTTACTTCGCGCCGGGAAAAAGCCTGGTAGATCACCGGCAGGTAGCTGATCATCATGGCCAGAAAACCGAAGCCGATTCCCGCTTCAACTACCACCATAGCCCTGGCAAAAGCACTGTGCGGAGCGACACCGCCCAGCCCGAGTGAGAAAAAAGTACTGCCACTTAGGTACAGATCGGCCGTCAGACTGACTCGACCGTCCGCCGTTTGAAAAGCTGAGGCATCCGCCCAGTGTAGGAGTGCAAAACCGGCGATTAAACCAGTGGCCCAGACAATCAGCAAAAAAATCAGAGAGAGCGGTCCATAAACGCTGAGAAAGAGCTCGCGTTGTTTTGGTCCTCGAAACAGGTGCGACAACGCACGCCACGGCAGCCAGGTGCTGCGGTAAAAAAGGCGGGTCAGGAAAAATTTATCAGTCACCCGCCTGGGCAGAACAATGGTCTCGAATGCGTCCCACAGAACAACGAAAAGAGCAACGAATCCCGGGACAGCTGCCAAACTTCTCATTTGTTTTATCTCGTTTTTGAGTTCTTTCCCGATCGTTCCCAGCAAGCGACTGTTTCTACTCATCCATCAAGGTAGAAAGCGGGACACGTGTTGGCGCGGATCAGCGCCCACCATAACGCGCCTTAGCCGCTCCGCCTCAAATATCAGCCGCTGTGTGCTCGGTCGGGACCGCCGTGGAGACTCCCAGCAGGATTGCGGGATTTACCATTCCGCGCAGCTTCCGGCGCCCTTGGAAAACACGAGCTTTCGCGGCGGTGATTGCGGTGCCTAGAAGCTCAGCGGTTTCTTCGGCAGAGCGTTCCTCGATGTCGCGGAGCAAGACGGCGCTTCGAACCTTTGGACCTAAGCGATTGATCGTTTCGGCCAAGAGTTCCGTGCGCTCGCGTCGCCAACAAGACTCTTCGGGACTGGGACTCTGGTCAACAAATGCCTCCGAGATGGACTCCACTCCATCTTCAGGGCTCTCCGGCAAGACTTCCGCAATTCGCCGCTTTCGACGCAGCAATATTAAGGATTCATTTATAGCAATGCGTGTTAGCCAAGTAGAGAACCGAGACTTTTCTTGAAAGTCATCGAGGTGAAGGAAAACCTTGTGAAATGTCTCCTGCGCAACATCTTCGGCATCCTCCCGATTCTTCGTTATTCGTTGCGCTACGGCAAAAGCTTTCCGTTCGTGACGAAGAACTAAGTCTTCGAAAGCCTGCGCATTCCCACCCTTCGCAGCCGTCACCAACGCGTTGTCGCAGTCGTGCCGTATACCCGTTGCACGAAACGTTTCCATGATTCTTACCTCCCCTCCGCTCACCCGCACGATATCCGTAGCTGGGAAAGGCAATTGTTGTGCCGCACGCTGTGCGTGACGAAAATGACTCGGAAGTGGCTGGCAGAATGGGGGATATGCCAATTCCAGGGGCGGCTTGGCAGCGTCAGTGGCCACGCAAAGCTGTCGGAGTGTTGGCATGCCGTCCATTGCGCTGAACAAGCCGAAAGCCGCTATGTGTGCGGGAGCGAATGCTGATATGTACTGCACAACCGGCGTGGTTGGAGCAGGATACTTTCGTAAGACTGCCTGGAGTCAGCGGTCTGGAATTTCAACAGGAACTGGCCAATGCAGGCTCGGGACCAACGAAATCACAATCAAGACTCATCGTGCCACGCCATGCGAAAAATGTAATCCGCATCGCTGGCAGAATTAGTCAGGATGGCTGCGGACCTTCACTTCGCGCCCGGCAAGAAGTAGGCTCTGTGATCCTATACCAACGTATAATTGCGCCACTTTTGACGACGCCGCATAATTCTGATCATGGTCACCCAGACGAAGCCCGCGCTAGTCGCCATCCTTGACGATGATGAGCTGATACGTACCGCTTTGCAGGGCCTGCTGAAAGCGGTCGGCTTGCCAACACAGGCGTTTGCCTCGGCCGAGGAATTCCTGAACTTCGGTCAACAGCACCAGATTGCTTGTCTGATCACGGACATCCGTATGCCAGGGATATCAGGTCTCGAATTGCAGACGAAGCTGAACACGGAAGGTTGCAGGATTCCGATCATCTTTATCACAGGACATGGCGACGAAAGATTGCGGATGCAGGCGTTGCGAGCGGGCGCAGTGGAATTTTTGGCAAAGCCGTTCGACGACGAGGTTCTGCTCGAAAGTGTTCGCGCAGCTCTTGAGAATTGAGCCGATAGTGGATGCATGCATCCGGGGTGTGGTAGGAGGTACTTCGTGGGAGCTGTCGCAACATTCGGGCCCGTCGACCAGGATCGTATTCCGCGCAGATTCGAACAGATCATAGGAAACAGTCCTGCTCTGGAATCAGTGCTCGAACAAGTCGAGCAGGTCGCGCCTACGGATTCCACCGTTCTCATACAGGGCGAAACAGGCACCGGCAAAGAGTTGATCGCGCGTGCGGTTCACAATCTGAGCGCGCGGTGCGGACGACCATTCATAAAGCTGAATTGCGCTGCCATTCCATTCGATCTACTGGAAAGCGAGCTTTTTGGCCATGAGAGAGGGGCCTTTACGGGCGCTATCGCGCAAAAGGTCGGTCGCTTCGAATTGGCCGACAAGGGGACACTCTTCTTGGATGAGGTGGGAGATATTCCGCCGGGACTGCAGCCCAAACTGCTGCGTGTGCTGCAAGAACAGCAATTCGAGCGCTTGGGTAGCACTCGGACTCACCAAGTGGACGTTCGGCTGGTAGCGGCGACCAACCGAAACTTGATTGACATGGTGAAGCGCAACGAATTTCGCAGTGATCTTTATTACCGCCTGAATGTGTTTCCGATCCCACTGCCGCCGTTGCGCGAGCGCCAGGAAGACATCCCTGCTCTGGTAACGCATTTTGTCGAGATCCTTGGGCGCAGAATGGGTAAGCAAATCGAAAACATTCCCCCGGAAGCGATGTCCGCGCTCACTTCACACGAATGGCCGGGGAATATTCGAGAGCTACAGAATTTCATCGAGCGCAGCGTAATCCTGAGTGCCGGGGCCGTTCTGCGTCCTCCTCTTGCGGAACTGAAGCGTTGCCCCGAAGTTCAATCGATGGGCGCTATCACGTTAGAAGAAGCCGAACGAGATCATATCCGCAAGACTCTCGTGCAGACCCGTTGGGTTGTCGCCGGCCCTAATGGTGCGGCTGCTCGTCTCGGAATCAAGCGCTCCACGCTCTACTTCCGCATGCAAAAACTCGGCATCTCACGCGCCAACAAGGATCCCCTTCCGGTATAACGGAGCTACCGCAACGCGGCGTCCTGCCGTTGACCCTTCGCACGGCAAGCGCTTCTACAAACTCCACAGTGTTGGTAGGAACAAATCCCGCAAGCGCTTCCGGTTCGAAGCGCCGAAGCGGAGCTAGCAGATCTTTGACTTCGCGAATGCAATTCAGGCGGTGCTGATTGTGATCCCAATCGATACGGACGATGTCTCCGACATGTATTTGATCCGTAGCGAAGAGATTGGCAAGAGGATAGACAATATGCCGCTCAATCGTCAACTTGAGACGCTGAGCGTCATGACGTCGTTCCGTGGCGTTCAGCATTCATAATTTACAATCAGGTAAGTACACAGTCTGACAAAACCGCTCTGGATTACCAGGTTGTCGGAACCGCGAATACACGTGAACCCAATCTCGTCTATGACGTGAAGCACGTTCGTGAGGAAATTACGAATGACGAGATCTTATCTATCGGGGCAACGCGCGAGAGGCCTCGCCGATCATCGAGATCGGCTGGCTTTTCGTAACAAGAGCGACCGACGAAGCGAATATTAGAATCACTCGAGTGCGAATGCCGATCGCCAGGTTCGAGTCACTTTCTCGTGCCCCTTCCTTCGCGCGCTGTTCTGACACTGCTTCCAGGATACCGGACCGCGCGGCGGTGGAGTTGCGGCTTAAAAAAAAACCAGCCAGCTTAAGTCACTGAAGGTGTTCCCCGGGCGGTCGTCTTCCATACGGTTTGGTATTGAGAATGCCTTTCTATTTTATGAACTAAATTCCGCGACGATATGAACTTTGAAGCGCGGATCTCTATGAAAGGAGATTTAACTATGTACCGCAAAATGTTCACTGGCATCATCTGCCTGACGCTGCTGGGGGCGACCTTCTTTGTCCCAAAGGTGCGGGCCGACGAATCAGATGAGAAAACGATTGTGACTGTCAACGAAGCCATTCAGGTTCCCGGGAAAGTACTTCCCGCAGGCACCTACGTGTTCAAACTCCTGGATCCCAACGATCGCACTCTCGTTGCAATTTACAACGCTGACGAGATGCATTTGATTGCCACGATCCGAGGTATTCCGGGCTATCGAATGGAGACCCCAGACAAGCTAATCCTTCAGCTCGAAGAGCGCCCCTCCGGCCAACCAGAAGCCCTAAAGGCGTTGTTCTACCCGGGTTATAATTCCGGCGTGGAGTTTGTGTATCCAACGCAGAAGTAACAATGAGGCTCTTGCGCCTGGCGCTGCATACGGTGCCAGGCGTTCTCATTTCCACTCGCATAAAGCGTGCGCGACGGCGCTTGCCGAAACACTTTGAAGAACTTGGACGCGGTTATCAAAAATCCAATCGAACTCTCGGGAGCCTCAAACTCACGGGCCGGTGACATAAAAAATCCTGTGCAATCTCTGAAAGTTAGAGCGGTCAGCTTTTTTCAACGGAGAAATTCTTCCCCAACGCTTCAAGCACGCTCTTGACTACGGCAAGGCCACGACGCAAGTTTCTGCTGCTCAATATCCGCAAAGCTTCCCAGAAACCCGGTCGTGATGCAATCGAAACGGGTTAAGGGAGCATTGGACGCGAGGGGCCATTCCCGCAGCGCGAAGAAGACCGCTGTCTGAAAGTCATGTCAGAATGCGGACGGACGGATGAGAAAGATCATCAGGTGTGTAGGGCGAAGGAGTGGTTCGGCTGCCTGGGAACGCGAGGCGGTTCTACTGTATGTCGACGCCAAACAATCTCTAAGCCACGTGCCAAGCGCCCGGTGTTCCCCTCGTCAATCGAACAGCCCGAGCCCATCGATTTCATGTCTCTCTAGAAGACAATCACTTGATCGCCGCGCGTGCCGTCTGCTGCTTAAGTCTTATTAAGCAGCATCAGAACGAAGACCAATGGAAGGTAGATAATCGACGCAAAGAGAAGTCGACGTGCATCAGCGTTCGATTTGCGAACGGCCAATTGTGCGCCGCAATAGCAAAAGTACGAGCCCAACAGCAGAATTCCCACCATGTAGACAGGACCGGCAAGTCCTGTGAGCCATGGGACAAGACTGACAGGGATCAGAGCGAGGGCCGGGAGCACGCTCTGCCAAGCCATGAAACGAATTCTTCGCTTCCCACCACGAGGAAGAACCAGATAGCCTGCCCGCTCGTAGTCGTCGCGATACATCCATGCTATGGCCACGAAGTGGGGAAATTGCCAAAGAAAGAGCACCGCGAAAATCACCCACGCGTCAAAGTTCAACCTCCCCGACGCTGCAGCCCAGCCGATCACCGGCGGCATGGCCCCTGGAAAGGCGCCGACCAGCGTACATAGCGGCGTTCTTCTTTTGAGCGGCGTGTACAAAAACAGATAGCTCAACAACGTAAGCGCCGCGAGCAGGCTTGCCAGCGCATTCACGGCCATCGCTAAGTAGATGCCACCGGCGCATGACAGCAAGATCCCAAACCAGAGCACCGTAACAGGTTCTACGCTGCCGGAAACGAGTGGGCGCCGTCGAGTCCGTCGCATCTGGGCGTCAAAGCGCCGTTCAACAAACTGGTTCAGTGCACCGGCTCCGCTGGCCAGGAGCAATGTAGCTGCCAAGGTGTGCATCAGCATCATGAACGGGAAGTGATGAAATTCCACTGGACGAGCCAGGCGGAAACCCGCGAAGGTTGTGATTAGAATCAGAAAGTTCACTTCTGGCTTCGTAAGCGCCCAATAATCGGCTAAGACTTTCGAGCGCACGAGGTCCCTTGGCCGCGCCTTCGCGCATTCCAACGCAATGGAGGATTGCGTTGCCATCCTCAGACAACCTCCACGCCCGGCCCGGCCAGTGGCGGTGCCGCGACTTGGGGCAAGTCAGTTCGTCCCGGGTTCGGATCGTGGGCGCTAGGAGTGGAGAGCAATTTCGTTGTGATCACCACCGCAGGGACGAGATAAACAAACGTCACGGAAACCCACATCAGGGCGCCCGCATACTCCTGGTCTTGGAGAGGTGAAATACCCAAATGCCGATTCCCGGACAGGTAGCACGGATAGACAACGCGGTCGCAAAACGTAAGAAACGCGGAAAGCATGTCACACGGTAAGGTGGCCAAGAAAAGGTATAAAACAATGGACCAACGCGGCCCCCGCGCTGGGTTCGGCCAAGGCTGGATAACAGGCCACCAGAAGAGAAGTCCAGTCCCGAAAAAATAAGCGTACTCGACTTCGTGCCACAGATTCGACCGCATGGCCAATTCGAACGCAGCCGGAACATGCCATCCGATAAGAGCGATTGCGGCGGCAAGCCAGCAAAATATCGGATGTCCAAGAATGCGGCCCAACCCGTGTTCAGGCGAACAACGCGCAAACCCGGCCAGCGCCTCGCGGACAAACCTCTGCGGTAATCCGTGCACGAACGCTCGTAGCGGGGCTCCGAGCAGAAGCAAGGGCGGAGCTACGGCCATCAGTAGAATATGGTCGACCATATGGATCGAGAGCAGCTCATGGTGAAGCGCTCTCAACGGAGACCCCGAGGCAATCCACACTGCAAACATCCCAGTCATGAAAGCGGCGAGCTGCCAAGGCGAAATCACGTTCGGAACCGTAGTGCGGAGACGCAACCAACCTCGTAAGTAAATCCATGCCGCAAGTGACAGAGCAAAGGTAACTGGGACGGAGCTGGACCACGGTGCGAACGCGGATTGGGCTTCAGGTGTCATGGCTGACTTGAAGGACGGACCGCGGAAGAATTCTCTCCGCCTCCTCCGAATGCCACAGTTCGGGAAGCGTCCCGAGCCGGCGCCTGTCCCGCCGGATGCAGCGTTTGAAGGAATGCCACGAGAGCAGTCGTCTCGGCCGGGCTAAGATTTTTGCCGTATGCCGGCATGTTTCCCCCACCTTGGATCACTTGGCGTATCAGCTGGTCCTGTGTAAGTTGAACAGCAACGCTGTCCAGCGCAGGACCCCGCTCACCTCCTTTCCCCTCAAGGGCATGGCAGTTATGACACTGCTTCGCCTGGAAAACGAGAGCGCCTTGCCTCTCGAGTGCAGTCCTGTGCTGTAGGAATCGGGGCGGGATCGGATCACTGCTCCATGCGTTCATGTGCGGGCTCCATGGGGTATATCCTGCGAGATGGGTGAAGGTCGCTAGTGTAACGGCGACAAGCAGGATCGTGAGGACGGCAATCGGGCGCCGCCGCCAACTCTTCTCTCCCTCGCCGGACAGAAATGGTAGGAGGAGCAACGCGCCGATCACGATGACCGGGCCGATGAGCAGCGCTGGAGTCTCCATCGACGGAGGCAGGAAAGAAAGCACTGCGTAAAGCCACAAAAAGAAGTAATCGGGTCTTGGTGCCGTTTGGATGATCGTCGGGTCCGGCTGACCGGTTGGCCCGAACGGGCCGAAGTACGCGGCGCAGGCGGCAACCGCCAACACGATAAACGCGGCGAAGAATAGATCTTTCCAGACCGCATAGGGGACGAAAGGAGCGCCATCCTTCCGTGTCAATTCGTGATACTCGTTTTCGTAGGTTGCCCTCTTCACAAGCCTGCCCGGCATTGGCCATTCATTGATCCCGAGCTTGATCACCATCAAGAGATGCAAACCCACAAACGCAATCAGCATCCCTGGTATCACGAACACGTGCAGGGCGAAAAACCGTGACAGGGTCGCACCGCCGATGATTGGCCCACCTAGCATCAATTTCACGATGGCCGGCCCTAGAACCGGGACACGGCTTGCAATGGAGGCTCCGATCCCGAGTCCCCAATATGCGTCTTGATCGAAACGAAGAACCTGTCCGGTGAACGCCATGCCCATCGTCATTAGAAGGAGAAATACTCCCACCACCCAGGTGAGTTCACGGGGAAACTTATAGGCGCCGAAAAGGAAGACCTGCGCCATATGAATGAGGACGATGGCCACCATGAAGTTCGAGCCCCACCCATGCAACGCACGGGTGAACCACCCCAAAGCCACGTCGTGATTCAAGCTCTGCAAACTGTTCCACGCTTCGCTAGCGGACGGAACATAAATGAATGCCAGCATGATTCCGGTGACGAGTTGCAGAAGGAACACGACGAGGGCGGCGCTTCCAAACACATACCACCAACTGGCTGTGTTCTTCGGCACGGGATGCTCGGCAATTTCGCGGATGGGCGCGGCAAGCTGCAATCGCCGGTCAAACCACTCCCCGATCTGCGCGATCAAGCGCATGGCAGTTTCTTTCCGAGGAGGGCTGCGCTCGCACCGGGCGTGGGTAACTCACCCGCCTGGATCGATACCAAACCGTTCTGTACTTTGTACGGATACTCGAACAATCCACGCTCGGGCGGGCCCGAGGCACGTGACCCATCTTGGTAATACGCGCCTCCGTGACAGGGGCACATGAACAGCCCGGACTGCGGGAACCAGCGCACAGGACAGCCGAGATGTGCGCAATTGATGGCGAAAACCTGGAATTGCTCTCCTTCGATGCGCCTTACCCAACATGCCGTGTCTGCCGTCTTGCCGTCCGTTGGCGTCACATACGGATTCCGAAACGTGGCGAAACGCGTCTCTCCTTCCGGGAATTGGCTGACGGTTCCGAGCGATACCCACGACAGATAACGATTCGCGCGTCCACGCGTAATCGAGGATAAGAGGAAGCGGACGATCGGGACAGCAAGTGTCGTCACGACCAAACCGTTGAATAGAATTCCCATTTTCATAAACATCCCGCGCCGGGAAAGCGTGTTATCAGTCGACATGGTGATGCTCCTAACTAATGCTGCACATTCTTCGAGTGTGGGTAAGGCTGGCCGGGATTATGGACGCGGCGCGAGACCAGCCAGGAAACTACATCTGTCACTTTCTGGTCGGACATGGGCCTTCCAGGCACATTCTCGCGCCAGTCCGGCGCGCCCAGTTCCGGCCGCCCGGCGATCACTGTCGTTCGAAGATATTGATCACTCACTAGGGCCAGATAAGATCCATCTACAATCGAACTAGCCTTCTTACCTCCAGTCCCATCGGGGCCGTGACAAGAGGAGCAGAACGTTTGATACACGTCGGCGCCCCGCTGCGGGTCGCCGGAAGTTTTCGCTGCATAGGGTGGAGGGGTCGCGCCGCCGAGCAGACCAGACTGGGCCCAGGACCGGATTCCGCTGACCAGGGCGTCGATTTGTTTGTCGGTGAGCATGCCGCCAGCGCTTTGCGCGAAGGCGGGCATCGCTGTGCCACGTACTCCGTTGGCGGCGGTGCGGCGAATCGCGGCATCGTCAGCGATCGCCAGGAAAACGGGATCTCGCAGAGCGATCGTCGTTCCCCCGTTTCCGCTGGTGCCGTGGCATCCCGCACAGTTCTGTCCGTAGAGGATATTGAAGTCCACAATCTGATCAGGCGGGAGGATATCGGAGCCCGGTGCTGGGCGTCCCGGTGAACCGTTACAGGCGGCGCAGGCCAAAACAGCAAAGGCCGATAGAGCCAGAAGATGGCACTGGCGTTTCATGGCCGCCGGTCCTCTTTGCTTCTGTCATCCATGACTCCGCTTGCCTCCACCCCAGCCCGAACAGCAAAGGGAAGGTGTTGCCAGGTGCGCACGCGCACGTGCCTGGAAACCACGATGCCAGCAACAATGCCGAATCCAACCTGCGAGAGGACAAACCAGAACCAGTCGATGCGCTGGTTGAGCAGTGGATCGACGATTCCAAGAATGCTGTGAAGCAGACCAGACCACAGGAGCGGCGCGACCAGGCCTCCAAGCAGAATCGGCCGGCGTGGGAACATGGGCAGCATTGCGCCGTAGAGAAGCCCGACGATCAAAGAGGTGACCAGGTGGACGGCCACGGCGATGACGAAAGAATCAAGATGAAATGCTGCGATTTGCGCCGTAGTGTTCCTTGCCGGAAAGAAGCCGGCAGCCAAAAGGTTTATCGGATACCAGATGCCATGCTTACTTGCGATTCCGTAAATCATCGCCAGGACCGCCATAACTGCGCTGCCCGCCAACCCGCCCTTGATTCCCGCGGAAACCGGATAAATCTCGAGCGGGAGCCGGGACCGGTGCAATTCGTGCGTGATCCATCCCACGCGAGCCACTTCGGGGCGAGTCGTGATGACAGGCTCCGCTTTGTCGGAAACCTCCACGGTCTCGTGCGCTTCGTGAGGCAGAATGTCACGAAACCAGCCAACCGTCCCGGCAAGCGCGAGCACGGCGCCAAGAATGCTCACGGATATGCTTGTCACCAATCCCGCGAAGATCAACGTGAGACCAAATGCAAGAACGATCGGCCACACGGTGGGCGCGGGTAGTTGCACGGTAGACGGGATGGTGTCTCGCGTTTCCATTGCTGATTCCGGGGCCATACTCCTTCCTGTTTTTTTCAGTGGTCGATGACGTAGACCACCGTGAAAACGACCACCCACACGGCGTCCACAAAATGCCAGTAGAGGGCCAGAACGTCGATGCGCTCGGCGTGCTCCGGTCTTACATATCCAAGCAAGGCGAACAGCAATACCATTGTCATGCCCAGCAGGCCTACCGTGACGTGGAAGGCATGCAGACCAACGAGCGAATAGTAGGTTGTTCCGAACAGGTTGGTCTGGATGGTGAAACCTTCGTCGTAGATCAAGTGGCGCCACTCACGAGCCGTACCGGCGAGGAAAATCGCTCCGAGTGTGAGTGTCAGAAACCACCACCGTGCGAAGGCACTAACCTTTGCGCTGTTCAGCGATTTCACGGCGAAGTGAATCGTCAGGCTGCTCGAAAGCAAACAAACCGTGAAGAAGACCGGGGCGTGCAGCACGTCTTTGGGCATCGGCCCTGTCAGACTCCTGCCGATGTAAAAAAGGTAGGCCACGACAAAAATCGTAAAAATCGCAGACTCGGCCGAAATCAAGCAATACATGCCGACGCGGCCGCGTGAAGGTAGTTCCCACGTGATATTGGCGTCAGAAATTACTGCTGGCGGCGCACTCATGAGAGTTCCTTTCATTCGTATTTCCAGTCGGGATCTTCAGGATGCTTGAGATCCCACAGGGGGCGGCGGCTGCGGACCTCTGGAATCGTCGCGAAGTTGTAAACGGGCGGGGGCGAACTGCTCGACCACTCCAGAGTCCATGCGTCCCAGGGATCACTTCCCGCAGTCTCGCCATGGAAATACGACCAAAGCAAGTTCACAACGAAAACCAAAATGGCCGCTGCCTGGAAGAACACCCCGATCGTCACGATGAGATTCAAGGTGTCCCAGCCCCGGCCCGGCTCGTACGTATAGATTCGGCGCGGCATTCCGAGAAGACCGGGAATGTGCATGAAATCAAACGTCAGATGGAATCCGATAAGGAAGAGCCAGAAGTGCAGTTTACCGAGCGTTTCGTTGTACATCTTTCCGGACATCTTCGGAAACCAATAATAGAAGGCGCCAAAAGTCGTGAAAAGAATGCTGCCTACGATGACGTAATGAAAATGGGCGACGACGAAGTAGGAATTCCCGAGGTGCCAAGTGAACGGCGCCGCGCTTAGCATGATCCCGGTAAGGCCGGCAATCAGGAATTGAAAGAGGAAGCCTATCGAGAACAGCATCGGCGTCTTGAAGTGGATCTTTCCGCCCCACATCGTCGCCAGCCAGTTGAAGATCTTGATGCCGGTCGGAACGGCGATAGCCATGGTAGAGAGCACAAAAAAGGTGTTTGCGTTTGCGTTCATGCCCACCGTGAACATGTGATGGGCCCACACGCTCATGGCGATGAACGCAATGCAGACCGTTGCCGCCACCATTACCGGGTAGCCGAAAATCGCCTTCCGGGAGAAAACAGGGATGATTTCGGAAGCAAACGCGAACGCGGGAATAACCAGCACATAAACTTCCGGATGGCCGAAAATCCAGAAGAAGTGCATCCAGATCACTGCCGAGCCTCCGGCTTGCGTGTCAAAGAAATGCCCGCCCAGATAACGGTCGACAAGCAACATAATCTGCGCCGCGGAAAGCGGGCTGACGGCAAGTATCACCAGCACCGCCATAACCAGATTGAGCCACACCAACAGCGGCATCTTCGCCAACGTCATTCCCGGACAGCGCATGCACAGGATCGTGGCGATGATATTGATAGCCGTGCCGATGCTGCCGAACCCAGAAACCAGTAAGCTCAAGGTCCAGAAATCCGTGCTGTGTCCTGGCGAGAATGTCTGCGAGGTGAGGGGCGCATAGGCAAACCATCCGACGTCAGGGGCACTTCCGGCCCCGTACAGTCCATTCGCACCGAGGAAACTAAAATAGAGAAGAATGCCTCCGAATGCCGTCAGCCAGAAACTGAAAGCATTGAGACGCGGGAAGGCCATATCGCGAGCACCGATCATCAGTGGGATGAGGTAATTCGCAAATCCAAACAACATGGGCATAACGACGAAGAAAATCATCGTGGTCCCATGCATCGTGAACATTCGATTGAACACTTCAGGCGAGACGAAATTGTTATGTGGACGGATAAGCTGGATGCGCATGATCGTCGCTTCGATCCCGCCGATCACAAGAAACACCAGGGCATAAACTATGTACAGGATGCCCAGCAGCTTGTGATCGACGGTGGTCACCCATTCGTGAAGCTTAGCGGCCAGAGGACGAGACAGCACGCCAGCCCTAAGCGTTGAGATTGCATCAGTCGACATCAAGTGTTCTCCTCAACGCGCTCAGCGCAGCGTCGCCAAATAGGCCGTCACCGCGTTCAGTTCGTGATCGCTCAATCCCATGGCCGGCATTTTGGATCCAGGTTTGATAGCCTCGGGATTTTTAATCCAAAGCCGTAGATTTTCGACTGTGTTCGGCGCTGCTCCGGCCGCAATCGTTTCGCGGCTCATTAGGTGCGTCAGGTCCGGGCCGAAGCGCCCGCCTGCCACCGTGCCGCTGACGGCATGACAGTTGATGCAAGCAGTCGTCTCGAAAATGCGCTTTCCCTCAGAAACTGTGGAATTCGCTTGCGCCGGCTGACTTTGCTCTTCAATCCAGCGGTCGAACTCCTGACCTGATTGCACATAGACTCGTAGAAGCATCTTGGCGTGTTGCGTTCCACAATATTGTGCGCACTGGCCCAGGTAGAGCCCGGTCTGCTGCGGGTCAAACCACATGCTATTGGGGTGGTTCGGAATCAGGTCGGTCTTACCGGCCAGACGGGGAACCCAGAAGCTGTGATCTGTATCTGCGGAGAGCAGCGTGATGAAAGTCGGGGTCGGGTGGGCCGGGTCACTCACCGGCACGTGCAGTTCATTCGCGGTCACGACCTTCCGACCCGCATAGCGATACTCCCACCAGAATTGATGGCCGATGGCGATCACTTGAACTGCGTTTCCCGGCTGCTTCGCCTTCTGGATACTGGCGATTACCCGCGCCGTCGCCATGAACAAAACCATAATGATAAGAACGGGAATGACGGTCCATGCTAGTTCCACCTGGTTGCTGCCGTAGACTTGGGGAGGCTCGCGGCCGTCATCGTCTGTCCGCTTCCCAAATCTCACGACGCAGTACACCAGCAAGCTGAACACGATTACGAATATGGCTGCGGTAACCGCGAGCACAAAAAGGGAGAGTCCAAAGATCGAATTGGCGGGTGTGGAGACGGGCGAAAAAATATTTGTTGGACTGAGAGAACGGTCCGCAGGATCCGCTAGAGCGGCTGTCGGGACACAAAGGAGAACCATGACCTGCACAGCGAACCGAATGCGCCAATTGGAGGAGCCTCTAATTCGCATTTCCTTTACCTCTTCGCAATTCACCCAAGAGCGTGCCAATCAGCTCGTCGCTAAGCCCAACGGCCTCCGGCCGTCGAAGCCGCTCCGCTGCTTCAGGGCGAGTGGACTTGCCGCAGCAACCTCAGGAAAATGTCGCGTTTATTGGGACCCAGCCCGATCCCCGCATACGCCACCTCGATCACCTGAACATTTTTCCTCTGCGGATCCAGGAAAAAAGGAAATGGACTCGGCGCGCCTAGCGCTAAGAAGAAATCCGTCTGCGCGCCCTGCATTTGGTCGGGCAAATTGAAGTGGTCCACCGTCGCCAGATCGAGCTGCGTACGTCCCTGCGCCTCAAACACGTAAAACGTCAGCCCGTTCGCCTCCACTTTTTCCATCGGCGTCAGATAAAACTCCGGATAAATCCCGCTCGCGCGCTCCACTCCATCAGCAAATTGATAAACGACACCCGGACTCAACTCATTCGAATAAAAATCTGCAAGCGTGGGTGCGTGTTTGCAGTACACGGGAATGCGCAGGTCGGGTGAAACCGTCTGGTCCGGCATTCCTGCCTGGCTCTTTGCCTTCCTGTAAGCCTCCGAGCCTCCATCCAAACAATCCCTCGGGGGCGAAAAGAAAAAATAGAATAGATAATCCGCCAGGTCGTTGCCCGAACCGGCGGCACCATGCATCTGTACATCCAATGCAGCCTCATCGTCTCCCACGAACGGATTCGTTGTCGTCGCAATCCGCAACACCGAATGCATTTTCGGATTTTCCAGCGCAGCAAATTCCAGGAATGTCACTTGCGGCGCGAACGGCGCTAGCCTCGGGGAAGGCGGCAGCGGAATCTGCTCGCGCTCGATCCATTCCGGGGAAACTTCAATGGACACCCCGCTCGAAAGTGAGAATCGCCGCAACTCCACCTCTGGCCGTGCATGCGATGGCCCTGAGCTTTGTACCACTGAGTGCGCCTCAGCTAATTGCGCTGGTAATGCCCCATCCTGCCGTACCGCCCCACCCCGCGCAGAAGATGGCGGGCTCTGCTGCGGCACCTGCGCGTCCACTCCGTGTATCACGAATACAAAGAAGATCGTTATGACGATTCTGCCGGCCCTCATAAGCCTCATACGCAGTGACCTCTCCCTCTCGTCTCCTCGACTAAAGGCAGCGCGCAGCTCCAGGCTGCTAGACCCTCTGAGCGCTTGGTGTGCCGAAGCGCAGTCACTGCCGTCGTTCCGCTTTTTTGACGAAGTACTGGTCCAGTCCATACTGGATTTTCGGTCGGGCGTGGAAGATCCGCGCCTTTATGGCCGCGACCGGAGATGCCCATGGCTTCTGTGATTTCCTTCATCGAGCGCCCTTCCAGTTCATGCACTTCGCCCTTTTTGAGGTATCGTTGCCGCAGCATGAGAAAAGGCACCCTTCGTACCAAAATCGATGCGCCACACGTCGCCGCAAGTGCTTGATTACCAATGAAGATCCGAAGGGAGAGCCGAGAGAGCTGAATGCATGTGTCGAAGTGTCGGACACAGAGTCGCGGGTTCTGACACTTAATCTGACACTGTAGCCGCGAGACTAGAGTTCGTCGCGAAAGCTCTGGTCGATGCAGCGGGATCGAGTTTTTGCAAATGGACGGAAAACCGTCACCTCAATGACTCACGGTTTGTCGGATTACAAGATGCTGGGGGCCCGCACAAGGTGGTGAAAGAACAATCCTGCAAGTCTTGATCCCTTGAAAATGTCAATCGCCAGTGTCAATCGGCTGACAGCCGTCACCCTGTCACCACCACGACGGGCGGCACGACGGGACGCGCTGACGCTTCTTCTTTCCCTGTATGTTTTCCCGCTTAACTATTTGCGAAGTGATTGGGCCGCCGCTAGATTGGCACAGCGATTGCAATTCGAAGG
>WNFA01005594.1_pt1 | contig 19908 bp, 16 predicted proteins | sample 5400481 | NCBI WGS metagenome assembly WNFA01 (sample SAMN13153340, study PRJNA577476) | soil metagenome | isolation source: 120 cm saprolite under Douglas fir tree site 2 hole 1 replicate 2 | place: USA:California | collected 2015-04-18
GTGTGGGACGGACATCTGTGTGGGATGGACACCTGTGTTGTGTGGCGCGGGCGCCCTCGCCCGCGGCTTTTGACTTTGACCTGAAGCCACCGGCGATCATTGCATTTCCATTTTTTGAGGATTGGCATCCTGATTTTTTAGGATTGTCATCCTGAGCGAAGCGAAGGACCTGCTTTCTTTTGCTGGGACACTCAACCCCGCTCCTCCGCCCGCTCACCCACTCCTTCCGATCTGTCATCCTGAGCGGAGCGAGCATTCCAGCTAGACCTCATTTCCTTTTTTTTGAATTGTCATCCTGAGCGAAGCGAAGGACCTGCTGTCTGAAATGCACACGCCGTTGGTCGACGAGAGCCAACCCCGTTCCTTCTCGGTCACCAAGCGGCTCCCGCAACGATGCTAAACTTTGACGTTCCTTCCCCAGCAAGGCGTTCGTCTTATCGACCGCATGAATTGGACTGGACTAGGGATTGTCTTCCCGCGTTCTAAATGGACCGAAGTCCGGCAGCGTGCTGAGTTCAATCGGGCCGGCGTTTACATTCTGGTTGGCTATCAAGAGGAGGACCTGCCCACTATCTACATAGGGCAAGCCGACGGCGTGCGAAATCGCATCGAAGCCCACTACCAAAACAAGGACTTTTGGAACTGGGGGATCATCTTTGTCTCAAACAGTGGCGGCCTTAATCGTGCCCACGTCACCTGGCTGGAGTATGCCTTGGTGAACCGCGCAACGGCAACGGGTGGCTGTCGCCTCGACAACGGCAACGCCCCGCAGGAGCCTGGCCTCACAGAAGCCGAGAAAGCAGACACTCAAGCATTCTTGAAAGAGATTCTGCAGATTCTCCCTCTCGTGGGCCTTCGCGCTTTCGAATTTCCGAAGGCTGTCGCGACACCGCAGACCTCAGCGGTTGAGCCGCCGCCGAAACAACCTTCACAACAGCCCGACACCATCATCGTCCCTGCACAGAAGGATGGTTTTGAGAAAGTGTTTCTGGGGCAGGACTGCTGGTACGCCATCCGCATCTCAGGAGGCATGCTGGACAAAATCAAGTACATCGCGGCCTATCAGACGCAGCCAGTTTTAGCCATAACCCACTACGCGCCCGTTAATCGTATCGAGCCCTACGGCGAAGGCGGCAAGTACAAGCTGATATTTTCACTGAAGGCGATAGCTATAACCCCAATTCCTTACGGTGACGCCCCGCCAGGGGCGATGCAGGGTCCGCGTTATACAACGTTTTCTCAGTTAATGGCGGCGAAGAAAGTCACCGATCTCACCGGAAAGGTTTGAGCCGCCGGTTGCCCCACACATCCGCGTTTGTTGCGAAGGTGGGGGGCCTTCCGAACCCGGCAGACGAAGTAGTCGTCCTTTCGTCCACCCTCGTACGAAATATTGATTGACAACCCACAGCCCATAGCTAACAATAATCACACAACTATAGCCACTATTTGAGCAGCCGCATAGCTCGCTAAGTCCTGTGCGCTCTAGATTTTAGCTGTAAGTTCTTTAAAGCCAAAGATTTGAGCGACAGTCTCCACCTAAATCTATGATTCCAAAAGATCAGGGGGGAGGGGGGTACCCCGGTACCAGATAGTTAATAGATCAGATCCGGAAAAGTGAGTATGCCCTCTAACCATGTCGTCGAGCGGCTCTGGAGGATGTTACGGGCTCGGGATTACGGCCTGGGCTTCATTGGAATACAGGCTCTCCATTCCGCTCCCATCAATTGCCGTGGCCACGTAATAGTAGGTTTGTCCGGCTACGACCGAATCGTCGCTATATGTAGGAGTCGCATCTAGCGCAGAATTGATCTTGCTGTATGGGCCTCCCGAGGTACTGCCGCGATAGACGTTGTAGCCGACGGTTCCGGAGCCAGAATTTCCCCATGACAAAGAGACACCGTGCGGCGGAGGCGCGACGCCATTCCCATCTAGAGTCTCGTTGGGAGCATTCGAGGCACTACTGGTGATGGAGAGGACAGCCGTGGCTGTGCCGGAAGCTTGCGGAGCAAATGTAAGGGTAAACGGCACGCTTTGCCCGGCTGCAATTGTCAGCGGAAAGGAAATCCCGGTTAGCGAGAATTCCACATTATTCACGCTTGCAGACGAAACGATTACGCTTGCACCACTAACACTAAGGCTGCTGGCCCGACTGACGTTGGCGCCCACAGTCACATTGCCAAAATCCAACGCTACAGGAGTGAGGGTAACCTGACCCTGACTAGTGCCGGTGCCAGAGAGCGGGACCGTCAGAGGTGTGTTAAAGGCGTCGGACGTTACGGTGATGCTACCGCTTGCGTTGGTAGCCGATTGCGGGGTAAACACCGCGCTAAAGGTCACACTTGCCCCAGGATTGAGCGTGAGAGGAACGTTCAGCCCGCTCATGCCAAATCCAGTCCCGGTGACGCTGGCTTGCAAGATAGTCACGCTAGCCCCACCCGTGTTGGTCAGCGAGTCCATCAAAGTCAGGCTACCCCCGACTTGGACGTTTGCAAAATTCAAGCTGCTCGGATTGGCGGTGAGTTGACCGGGACTTGTGCCCGTACCGGTGAGATAAAGCGTCGCTGTGCCGTTCGAGTTTGGAGAACCCTTTCCGCGAGCCTTGGTCTTGGGAAACGAATATGCCAAAGAGAGGCCGCCAGTAACGGTGCCGCCGGACTGTGGCGCAAAAGTCGTGGTGAGGCTCACGCTCTGCCCGGGAGCCAGCGTCGCCGGCATGCCGAGCCCGCTGAAGGCGAATCCCGTCCCTGATACAGTCGCTTGGGAAATCGTCAGATTGGAACTTAGAGCATTGCTGAGAACCACTGATTGTGACACGCTGCCACCGATCTGAACGCTGCCAAAGTTCACGGTGGATGGATTGACGACCAGTTGTCCGGCGCTGGTTGCGGCAAATAGAAAGACACTCAATAGAACCAATCCGCAACCCACACACGTCCGTGGGGGACCGAAGTGTTTCACGTCGCTTCTCCTGCTCCGTGCTCTTAGGCAACACGGCGGGGGATGTGGAGTAGCTGCACCGTGTCCTGCGATCTAACAGATTTCGCGCAGCCGCGGTGCATGAGTCATTCTTCCCCCGACGGACGGCTTTGGGCAGATCACGAACGTGTATGACGATGCGGTCCAGATGCGGGCGAGGGATGTCCAATGGGACAGGTGACTTGAGAGTTACCGGTCCCCTACTCTCTCAAGATCAGCAGCAGGGGATCGAAGCAGAGTGGGCAGCGGATGGTATTCGACGCATAGCAGGCTTGGGGGGTGGCGCGATTCTACGGACAACTAATCGGGCGGCCTGAGTTAACAGGGCGGCGGATGGCCTGTGTCTCCCGATTGGGAGACACAGGGCACGAGGATCCACAGATGACGGCTGGTTCTAGTTCACCGTGACCGTCACCACCGCCGATGGAATCCCGTTTGCGACGACTTCGAGCAAACTGGTTCCAGTTTCGGCTACCGCCGGGACATCGAAGTTCGTCGATACGATGGCCGTGCCGGTGGCGACTCCCATGCTGCTGTGGTTGTGCGTTCGGGCGTAGAACACGTGACCGCTGGCCTGATTGGTGATCCGTACCAGGGGATAGTTGGTGCTGGTTTCAAACTCGTCTCCGAACGAGGCCGCCTGCGACAAGCCATTGAACTGCGTGCCTGCGATGGAGTAAGTCGACCCGCGCGTGATCGTCCCCGGAAACATTGTGATCGTCGGAGCCCACGCCGGGGAATAAGTCCCCGTCGACGTATAAACCCGAACGCTACCGCCCGCGATGATCACCTGTCCGGTCGGGAGCACCAGCAGGCTCCCGTAAAAGGCGAGTGTGGAATTCAGGTTCGTGCCATCGAACTCATACAGTCTTCCCGAGTTGCCGGCGACGAGCACGTTGCCGTTGGGCAGTAGCGCCGCCCAGGAATCGCCCGCATTGTCGCCATTCGGGAAGTCGGGCCCGACGGTCCAAGTGCCACGGCTGCCCAGATAACGTCCAGGGTGAAAGATGGCAGTGTGCCCCGGTCCCGCTCCGTTGTTGCTGTAGGAGCCAGTCGCAAAGACGGTGCCGTCGGGACGCAGAATCGCCGGACCAACTTCTCCGGGTGGGTAGTAACAGCCGCCAGGATACTGGATGCAGCCCACGACGTCGGTGGGGGAGTGCAGGTCAACAATCGTGCTTCCGGCGGAAACCCATTTCAATTTTGTAGGAAGGTATCTCTCGGAATGAGGCGCCTTTTTCACGTCGAAGGTCAGAACCGTCCCGTTGGGCATGAGGGTCCAACCCTCCTCGGCGTTAAAGTCCTTCTTGTAGGTCGAAGGCACCGCCGTCCACGTGAGCGTGGCTGGATCAAGCACAGCCAGGTCCTTGGTCACCTTGTTCCCCAGCAGAAACAACCCGTTCGGCAGCACCACCGAGGGCGAATCGCCGATCGTCGTCCAGCCGGTCGGGGGCGTAACTGAGGTCCAGGTATTGGCCGTGGGATCGTAGATCGCCCCCTTATTAGTAAGGACAAACGCACCGTTATTGTATTCGCCGCCCTCAATGAGCACGCGACCATCGCCAAGCACCGACGATGCGAAGGCATACGGAACGTAGCCGGCGGGAAGGTTCGCAAGTTTTGTCCAGGTTCCGTTGACGTAGTTGCCGGTGTTGTCGGGCGTCAGCTTGTACCAGGTGGCGGAAGAGTTTCCCTGAAACATTACCGTGCCATCCGTGAGTAGAAAGCTCATGCCCACACCCGCCGGCGGCTGGTGGATGAGCGTCTGCAGTGATTGTGCCAATGAGATAGCGGAGAGAAAGAGTGTAGCAATCACGAAGAGGACTTTCTTTAGCAAGGCAAACCACCTTTCGAGAACATCAGCGCCACGCAAACATAAAGCTTCTGTGACGGAATTGCGATAGCGTCCAGCCATCTTCGGGGGGGCGAAGAGGAAAGCGCAGCGGGCCACAATCCTATCAAATGCGCGCCCACCAGACAAAGTCAGCCATTTGCTTGGCGACTATGGCGCGTCACTTCCCCAGATCATCTCCCTGGTGATGGTTCGGATATGGCGGCTTCTTATATTTTGGCAACGGATTCTTGTTCAACAGATCCATCACAACCGCCACCGCCTTCTCCAACTGCGGATCGTGTCCCTGGCGAACCGCAGCAGGATCGAGATCCACATCGTAATCCGGCGGGATGCCGTGGCCTTCGACTTCCCAGTCTCCGTTCAGCCCATAGATGGCACCCCGCGGAGCGGTCACGCCCCCACCGTCGATGAAGTCGGGATAGCCCCATATGCCGACAAGTCCGCCCCAGGTCTGCTTTCCGACCAGCGGTCCAATGCCGGCCTTGCGGAAATACCAGGGCTGAGCGTCGCCGCCGGAGCCCGCCATTTCGTTGATGATCATCACCTTGGGGCCATAAATGGCTGCGCCGGGGCTGGCGAAGTCCTCGCCCTCGCGCGTAGTCGCCAAGCTCATCAACGGACGCCGCAGGGAGTCGATGATGTAGTCGGCGAGATCGCCACCTTCATTGAAACGCTCGTCGAGAATCGCCGCGTCTTTGCCGACCTGGGCGAAGTAGTAACGATTGAAGCTGGAGAAGCCTCCGCCAGCAGTGTTAGGCAAGTGCACATACGCGACGCGTCCTCCAGTGAGTTCATCAACTTTGCGCCGATTCCCTTCCACCCACGCCAGATGCCGCAGCCCGATTTCGCTGTCGATCGGAACCACAGTGACCTCGCGCGAGCCTTTCCCGTCCGGAGTTGTTCCAACTTTGATCAGCACCTGCTTGCCGGCGGTACCCTCGAAGAAACTGTCGATATCGTCGGTGCCGTGCAGTTCGCGTCCAGCTACGGCGAGTATGTACTCACCCGCCTTCACATTGACGCCCGGCTGCGTAAGTGGGGCCTGCAAGCTGGGATTCCAGTTTTCGCCGTTGTACACGCGGGCCACGCGATAGCGCTCCTTCTCGATCGTGTAGTCGGCCCCGAGCAGCCCGGTCTTCACCTGTTTGACCTCGGGACGATATCCACCACCGACAAAGACGTGGCCAAGTTGGATTTCGCCGAGTGCATCCTCAAACAGGTAGTTCAATTCATCACGCGAGCCGAGGCCTTCCACAAAGGGCGCGTATTTCTTTTCCGCCTTGGCGAGGTCGAGGCCGTGATGGTTGGGGTCATACAAGAAGTCTCGCTCGATGCGCCATGCTTCGTGATACTGCTGCTTCCACATGGGTCGGGGTTCGATACGGACCAGCATGGCGTCTAGCTTCAGCGGACCTTCGCCGGGCTTAGGCGGTCCACCTTTGTCGCCGCCCGGGGGTTCGGCGGTGGAGGCAATCAGGAACTGCTCGCCTTTGCGGTAGAGAATCTTGCTGCCATCGGCGGACACAGTGTAGTCATTCACCTCGTCCAGGAACTTGTCCACTTTGCGTTTGCTCAAATCGAATTTCTGTAAAGTTGACTTCAAACCCTCCAGATCGCTCTCTCTGATAACCGATGGCCCTTCGGCAAGAAAGAGAATTCCGGTCGCCCCGGAAGACACATTTAGATAGTTTTTCGCCGGGATTGGGAGCGCAAGAATGCGCTGCCCGATGCCATCAACGTCGATGCGCACGACCACGGGTTCTTCTTTCTTTTTCTCAGTTTCTTCCTTCGCCTCTTCGGCAGCCTTTTCCTTCGTCTTACCCGCCTTGATAGCGATCTCTTCTTTTTTGGCCTCTTCCTTGGCTTCTTTGATCTTCTCTTCGTCACTCTCGGGCGCGAGCGGCGAAGGATCTTCTTTGCGCAGGACGGCGACGTACACGCTCCTGCTCTGCGGATGATCCAGGCTCGACATATCCAGCCAACTCTGACCCAGCCCGACATCGGTGCTGGCGGTGAAGTAGAGATACTTCCCGTTCTTGTCGAAGCTGGCATATTCCGCATCACTCAAGCCATCGGAGATCTGAAACGCCTTGGCCTGATCGAGTGAATACACAAACACGGCGCGGAGATGATTGGGGAGTTGCTTGGTATATGTCAGCCACTTGCTATCCGGGGACCATGCCGGAAGGAGATTTCGGTTGGGAGTATCGTAGCGGTCAGTATCCGCCTTGGTGAGCTTGCCGTTAGCCACGTCGGCGATCCAGATGTTCAGACGCTTATCGGTGTAGGCAATCTTCCTGTTATCGGGCGACCACACCGGATTGTAGAAATATGACGGCGGATTGCCGAGGCTGATATGTTTCACTGCTCCCATGCCGTTTTGCTCGCGGACTTGCAACTCGTATTCGCCGGGCTCGTCGGAGAAATAGCAGATCCATTTTCCATCCGGCGACCATGCCGGATCGCGGTCGGCAACGGCCGGACTCTGCGTGAGATTGCGAATGTCGCCCTTGTCGGAAGGAATCGTGAAGATCTCACCCCAAGCCTCCGCGACCACGCGCACGCCCGCCGGAGACAAGCTCAGGTTGCGAAGACGCCCCGGTTCGATCTTCACAAACTGCGGTCGCAGCTCCGGTAGATCTCCGCTTACTCTTACGCTGATGTTCTTCACCTGGCCTGAGTTCAGGTCGTAGAGCTTGAGCGCACCGAACTGTTCGATCACAATGGCGTCCGAACCGGCGGAGGCCGATTTGAAATCGAAGCCATCATTCTTCACCGCCTCGCGCACTTGCTTCGTCCCGAGGTCGTAAGCGAACAAGCTCGCGGCTCCGTTGCGGTCGGAAAGAAAGTAGATCGTGTTCCCAACCCACATCGGGTTGAAGTCGTTGGAGTTTTCGCGCGGGATCTTCTGAACTGAGGAATCCTTGAGATCGGCGATCCAGATGGGAGTGGTTTGTCCGCCGCGATAGTGCTTCCAGGCGGGCTGCCACTGTCCGTGAGGAACATAGGCAAGGTGGGTACCGTCGGGCGAGAACGCGCCTTGTTCCGCGATGGGCAGCGGGAGTTCGGTGACCGGGCCGCCGGTCACCGACACGGTAAACAGTTTGTTGCTGAAGTGATAGTAGCTGTGGCGCGTGGAGCGAAACACAACGCTCTTGCCGTCCGGAGTCCAGCCCATGACTTCGTCCGCCTCCGGGTGATAGGTCAAACGCCGTGGTTGGCCCCCGATTGCGGGCATCACATATACGTCGGCGTTGCCCGAGTAGCGGCCAGTGAAAGCGAGCATCGATCCATCCGGAGAAAACTTCGCGCCGATGTTGGTGCCGAGAGCGGAGGTCAAGCGGCGCGCGGCGCCGCCCTCGCGAGCGACTGACCACAAGTCGCCGCCATAGGTGAAGACAATCTCCGTCTTGCTGACCGTCGGCTGGCGCAAGAGCAATGGCAGCGATTCGGCATGGCAAAAAGGGAGAAAGGCGGCACAGAGAACCACCACGAACATCCGCATGAAGGGCTCCTGGACAGAGAACCACGAATTCTAACAAATCACTAGTACATTGCAGCGGCTTCGATTCAACAAGAAAATGACAAACCGATGACATCGCCGGCCCCGCGCCTTGTTACGCTGACCGAAAGCTGCACACGTCGGAGGTGCCTATGTCACGTATTTGTCTTTTGGTGATCCTGGTCTTGAGCCTGTCCATCGCGGGATGCGGTGGTTATGGATCTAACAACATGGGGGGCGGCGCTGGAGCTCCCAATATCACTAGCCTCGCGCCCAACATGGCGAACGCCGGCGATCCAGCCTTTACCCTGACCGTGAATGGCAGCGGCTTCGGCACTGACTCGGTCGTGTACTGGAACGGTGCCGCACTTCCCTCTTCTTATGGCACCGGGACAAAGGTGACAGCGCAGGTGGCTGCCATGAATGTCATGAGCGCAGGCATGTTTCCTGTGTACGTCCGATCAGGCGGGAAGAACTCGAACATGATCAACTTCACGGTGCAGTGATCTAAGGGAGTGGTCTAGAAGTGCGTACGCAGCTCGACGAACCGCTCTACTACGAGCAGGCGCTGCGGCGCACGAGCCGTTGCCAGTTCCTCGTGCTCGAGAATCCAAGTATCACCGTGAGGAACGAAAACGGCATGCAGTCCCGCCGCCAGCGCGGGATTGATGTCGGATTTCGGACTGTTCCCGACCATCCATGTGCTTTCGGGCTGCAAAGCGTACTTGGCGACGGCTGAGCGGTAGGCCTTCTCTTCCTTCTCGGGGACGATTTCGACCGCTGCGAAGTATTCTTTCAGCCCCGAGCGCTCGACCTTCCCCGCTTGCTCGACGGCGTTTCCTTTTGTCATGAGGATGACGTGGTGCCGTTCGGCAAGGTAGGCCAGAGTTTCGGGGACGCCCGCCAGAATCTCCACCGGATGCTCGGAAATCTGATGGGCGAAGCTGTGGATGCGTTCGTGCAACTCGGGCGTGACCGGCTTAACCGATAGCTTCTCAAACGTCGCGACCAGCGAGTGAGCAAAGCTGTGCAGCCCATACCCGTGTTTCACGATGGAATCCCGCTCGACATCATTCAGAACTTCCCGAACCTGCTCAGGCGAGTACTCGCGATGCTTCAAGAAAGAAATGAAGCGCCCGATTGCGCGCTCGAAATAGATATTGTTCTCCCAGAGCGTGTCATCGGCATCAATGAGCAGGGTCTGAGCACCATTCTCCCGGGACATGTGTTCCATGATAGCGCCTTGCGACGCCCTCCCGAAAAAGAGCTGGTTCGTAGGGCGGGTTCGTATCAGGCATCGCTTCACAGCTTGCGGAAGAAGCCCAGGTTCGTATCAGGGCATCGCTTTCAGCGATGCCGCCCTAGCACGTTTTGGATAGCCACTTTAGGGACTGAGGTGGGGCACTCTCACTTCTTCAGCAAGCTATTAGGGCAACGTCAAGACTTTGGTAAAATTAAATGCATTCAATGAAAAATCACGGGCTCTTGATTGTTCTCATTCTCCTGATGTCCATTTCAAGTTTCGCTCAACGAAAGAAGACCCGCAGCATGATCGGCTCAGCAGCCAAAGGGCCAGTTTCGGCGGGCCTGAAGGTCGCTCCCGACCTGGACAAGCGTCTGGCCAAGTTCCGCCGCGTCCGCATGCCTTTCAATCGGACCGGCCTGACCGCCCGCGAGCAAAAGTTGGTGCGCAAGCTGGTTGAAGCTTGCGGGTATCTGGAAAGTATTTTTTGGCGGCAGAGCGATCCGGAAGGATTGGCGCTGTATCAGTCGCTGGAGTCGAGCACGAATCCGCGCGACGTTAAGCTGCGAACGTACTTGAAGCTGAACGCTTCCCGCTTCGATCTGATTGACGAAAATAAACCGTTCGTAGGCACCGACCCGATGCCACCGGGCCGCGGATTTTATCCCGCGGGCCTCACGCGCGAGAAGATTGAGCAGTACGTCAAAGAGCATCCTGATCAGAAGACAGCAATCTACGACCAGTTCACCATTGTCCGGTGGAAAGACGGCGCACTGGAAGCAGTTCCCTACCACATCTTCTACCGTCCATTCCTGGAGCCGGCAGCGAAAGCATTGCGGGACGCGGCGAAACTAAGCGACGATCCCGCGTTCGCGAAGTTTCTCGACCTGCGGGCCGACGCTCTCCTCAGCGACGATTACTTCCCGAGCGATCTAAAGGCTCTTACGGAGCGGCAGTCATGGTACGGAATGAGCGCGAGAGCAAGAAGCTGGAACTCTTCCAAAAGTATGTAGCCGACATTCAGGACGCGCTGCCCCTGTCTCCCGAAGACCGACCGTCAAAACGCGGCCTGGAAACGCCGATGGAAGTGATGGACACTCCCTTCCGCGCCGGCGATCTGACGCACGGATACCAGGCAGTTGCTGACAATCTGCCCAACGATCCGCGCGTACACGAACAGAAAGGCAGCAAGAAACTTTTCTTCAAGAACTTCATGGACGCGCGCGTGAACTACGTGATCCTGCCGGTCGCCCGCAAACTGATGGAACCAGCGCAAGCTGCCAAAGTCAGCGGTGAAGGGTATCTGCATAGCACGATCATGCACGAGATCTGTCATGGCCTCGGCCCGGCATTCGCGCGGACAGCGGCCGGCAAAGTCAGCATTCGTGAAGCCATCGGCCACCAGTTCAGTGGACTGGAAGAAGCCAAAGCCGATGTCTGCGGCATGTTCAGCTTGAAGTGGCTGGTGGACCACGGAGTACTACCCAAAGAAAAGCTGCAAGAGTTCTACGCGTCCTACGTCGGCGGAATCTTCCGCACCGTGCGCTTCGGTACCGCGGAAGCCCACGGTCAGGCCGAGATGATGGAGTTCAACTATCTTTCGGAGCGCGGCGCAATTCGGCGGAGTGCGAATGGTCGCTATGCGATTGATTTTGAGAAGATGCCCGGCGCTCTGGTCGACTTGGCAAAGGAACTACTCGAGATCGAAGCCACTGGAGATCGCGTACGGGCGGAGAACTGGTTCAAGAAATATGGTCAGATGCCGGATGAGTTGAAGACCGCTTTGAAGGCCGCGTCGGATGTGCCGGTGGACGTGGATCCGGTGTTTGAGTTTGAGGAGAAGGTGAAGTAGGTCGGCTACGAGCTGCGAGTGGCCGAGGCGCTCTGTTAGCACCATCTCGAAAAGCTTCATCACTGTCATCACGAGCAAAGCGAGCGATCTGAAGTTCGCCTGTAGCGGAGAAACTCTGCTTCGATCGGAATGACTTCGGAATCGCTCGCTCGAAGCTCGCGGCCCGAAGCTCGCAGCCTGCTTACACCCACTCCACCCGCGGCGTCTGCGAAATAATCCCCGCCTTGTGCCCCATATCCAGCAAGCGCCGGACGCCTTCGCGACCGTCGTCGCCGTAATCGAGGGTACGCTCGTTGACGTACATGCCGACGAATTTGTCGGCAAGTTGCGGGTCGAGGTCGCGGGCGAATTGCATGGCATAGGCCAGCGCTTCTTCGCGATGATCGATGGCGTACTGGATGCTGTCGCGCAAAGCTTGCGTCACGCTGGCGATCGTCTCCGCACCGAGCGCGCGCCGGATCGCATTTCCGCCCAGCGGCAATGGCAGACCGGTTATTTTCTGCCACCACTTGCCCAAATCGACAACTCGCTGTAATCCCGACTTTCCATACGTCAACTGGCCTTCGTGGATGATGAGTCCAGCTTCGTACTTACCCTCGAGAACCTGCGGGATAATCTGGTCAAAAGGCACGACGTCGACTTCGATTCCCGGTGCAAACAGTTTTAGTGCGAGGTAGGCGGTCGTCAACTTGCCGGGTACAGCAACCTTTATCTTCTTGATCTCGGTCTGTGTAAACGGGCGCGGCGAGACAATCATCGGACCGTAGCCGTCGCCTACGCTGCCGCCGCAGGACATGAGCGCGTAGTCGTCCTGAATGTAGGGATACGCGTGGAACGAAACCGCTGTCACGTCGAAGACGCCTTCCTGCGCCTTCTGATTCAGCGTCTCGATGTCGCAGAGGGTGTGGGTAAAGCGCAGGCCGGGCACGCGAACTTTGTTGGTCGCGAGGCCATAGAACATGAAGGCGTCGTCAGAATCCGGGCTGTGGGCCACGGTGATATCGCGAACGGGAGCGGAAACAGTACTCATAGAATTCACAAATCTCGGCGCCAATTTCTCCGAAACTGCAGAGTAGAGACGCGGCGTGCGGCGTCTCAGCCAGCAGCGGCCGCGCCCGGTGCCCCGGGGAGACGCAGCACGCTGCGTCTGTACTTCAACGCAGATCAGGCCTGCGGAGAAAGCCTTCTGTTCCAGCGCGCGGCAAATCCCGCGGCCATCAGGATCTTGATCACCTCTGCGAAGATGAACCAGTACAGTCCCCACTTGATCGCCTGAGACAGGGAGTGAGTCAACCCGAACAACCAGCCTAGTCCGCCGGCAAAAAGCACACATTCGGCAGCGAAACCGGACAGCGCGGCCCAGGCGAAGCGGCGCGATGTATGCTCGTAAATCCAACCCGCCGTAAATGCAACCAACGGATAAGCCATCAGAAACCCGCCCGTCGGGCCGATGATCTGCGCGATCCCGCCGGGACCCGCCGGGCTGAAGACCGGCATACCCGACGCGCCTTCCACCAGGTAGAGGGCGAGCGCCGCGAACCCGCGGCGTGATCCCAGCAACAGTCCCACGAGCAGGACGCCGAAGTTCTGCAGCGTCAGCGGAACGGGCGTGAAGGGCAGCGGAACAGTCACGCGCGCACACAGGGCGACGACCAGGCTTGCGCCGATCACGATCCCAGCTTGCTTCGCCCATTCCAGGCTTCTGCTTGGCCGTTCCAACGCTTGCGTTGCTACTTTCGCCATCGTTGTTGCTCCTCTTGTTGCTGTCCTCTTTGGATCAACTTTCCCTGGGAGGCTGGGTCCGGTCGTCAAGTTGCGGCTTCGGACCGGTGGCGTGGCTCTTCATCTGATGCCGCACCTGCACGTACAGAAACATCGCCACCAACACGACCACCGCTGCACTGGCTCCGAGGATGAGAAACCACCAGAGCATCCGCACAGCAAATTAGGATAGCAGAAGCGCTGTCTACAAGAAGTGAGACAGATCACTTGTGCCAGCTATGCGGATTTCTTCTCCGCCATTGTCTTACGGCGCTGCGCTTGCGTCGCCACCATACGCTCCAGCCGATTCCGGGCGAACTTCGAGCCGGTGGCTACTTTCTCGATGTTGCTAAAGAGATCAGGATTGCTCATCTTCTGGCGAATCTCTTTCAGAAACGGATAAATCTTGGCGAAAATGAAAAACATCTCGCCGCTGATGCCGGGCTGCAGAAAGAGGTCTTCATTGACCGCCCCGTGCAGCACCAGCGACGCGCCCATATCCCAATAGCCGCCCACCTGGCGCAGCCATGCGTTTTCCTGGCCGGGAAACGCGTTCGCAACCTTCACAAAGTCGTCGGCGTTGGCAGGCCAGAATTCGGTCGTCCACCAATGTCTCGCCTTGCGCATCTCGGCTTCGCGGCGCAGGTCATAGAGTTGCATCACCACTTGCGCATCCAGTGCAGTCGCTTTTTTCGCCATGTGTCGCCCTCATGGGTAGCGCGGGCATCTTGCCGGCTGTCGCGAGGGCATCTTGCCCTCGCACGCTGCATCAGATTTGCCCGCACTACTCTTGGATGAATTCTTCGAACTACACAGCCTGTGGCGCGCTGGCTACGCCCTCAACCGCGCGCTCATAGTCACACTCCTTGTTCGGGCACGCGATCACCAGACCGTCTTTGCGCATGCGTTCGACCAGGTACTCGCTACCGCAGTCCGGGCACTTCTCCGGAATCGGCTTCGCCGCCGATGTGAACTTGCACTTCGGATAACGCCCGCAGCCATAAAACGTGTTGCCCTTGCGCGCGCGCTTTTCGACCAGTTCGCCTTCCTTGCAATCCGGGCACTTTACGCCGATGAAATTCTGTTTCACGTACTTGCAGTCCGGATATCCGCTGCACGAAGTGAACTCCCCGAAACGCCCGTGCCGGATGATCATATTGCGGCCGCACTCCGGACACTTCTCTTCAAGAGGGATATCAGGCACTCGCTTGCCCTGATCGAGACGCCGCGTGGTCTTGCAATCGGGATAACCCGTGCAGGCCATGAACTGACCGAAGCGTCCGCGCTTGAGCACCATGACGCGGCCGCAGTTCTCGCAGTATTCCTCCTGCGCCGTTTCCTGCAAGTCGGCCGAGTCAAGGTCGGGCAGATTGATCGGGTTCTCTTTGGTGAACTTACAAGTGTCGGGATTCTCCTTGTCGTACGTGCTGCACGCATAGAACGATCCGTGCTTACCCCACTTGATCACCAGGGGCGCGCCACAGAGTTCACATTTTTCGTCCGTCGGCTTCTCCATACGCTTGATGTTTTCCATGTGCTTCTCGGCGTATTTGAGATCCTTGGCGAACTTCTTGTAAAACTCGGCGAGCGTATCGGTCCAAGTCTCCTTGCCCTCTTCAATCTCGTCGAGTTCTTCTTCCAGGCGCGCGGTGTATTGGAAATCGAAAATGTCCTTGAAGTTTTCCACCAGCAGGTCCGTGACGACCAGGCCAATTTCGGTAGGAGTAAACTTTCCCCCTATTTTGGTCGCGTACTGGCGTTCCTGGATGGTGCTTAAAATCGTGGCATACGTGGAAGGCCGGCCAATGCCGCGCTCCTCGAGCTCTTTGACCAGTGATGCCTCGTTGTAGCGCGGAGGCGGCTCAGTAAAGTGTTGCTCCGGCTTCAGTTCTTTCAGTGTCAGCTTCTGACCAGCTTCCAGCGGCGGGAGCTTATGCTTCAGTTCCTCGTCTTCCTCGTCTTTACCTTCCTTGGACTCTTCATAAACCTTGAGGAATCCGTCGAACTTCATGACCGAACCGGTGACCCGGAACCAGAACACGTCGCTGCCAGACTTAGCGTCGATGTCCACCGTGGTCTGATCGAACACCGCCGGATTCATCTGCGAAGCCACGAAGCGCTGCCAGATCAGCTTGTAAACCTTGAATTCATCTTCCTGCAGGTACTGCTTGACCTGGTCGGGATGCCGCATCGCCGACGTGGGGCGAATCGCCTCGTGCGCGGCCTGCGCTTCTTTCTTCTCCTTATATGTATTGGGCGACTCGGGCAGATAGTTCGCGCCATATTCCTTGGTCACGTATTCCCGAAGTTCCGCGATCGCATCGGGCGAGACGCGGGTGGAATCGGTACGCATATAGGTGATCAGGCCGACTAATCCTTCTTCGCCCAGTTCGATGCCTTCATACAAACGCTGCGCGATCATCATCGTGCGCTTGACGCTGAAGCGCAGCTTGCGCGAGGAATCCTGCTGCAGTTTGCTGGTGGTGAAGGGCGGAGTCGGGTTGCGCCGGCGTTCTTTTTTCTCCGCGGAGCGAACCACCCAGTCCGCTTTTTCGAGTGCAAGCCGGATCTTTTCGGCATCTTCGCCGTTCGTAACTTCGATCTTCTCCTCGCCCTTGCCCAGGAAGCGGGCATCGAAAGCCGGCGGTTTCGGCCCGGCGAGATGGGCGTCAATCGTCCAGTATTCTTTTTTCTCGAAGGCCTTGATCTCGCGCTCACGGTCCACAATCAGGCGTAGCGCAACAGTCTGCACGCGTCCGGCGGAGAGCCCGCGGCGCACTTTGTCCCAGAGCAGCGGCGAAACCTGATAGCCCACCAGGCGGTCGAGCACACGGCGAGCCTGTTGCGCGTCCACCAGGTTTTGGTCAATGGCACGCGGGTGCTCGAACGCGGCTCGGACGGCGCGCTGCGTGATTTCGTTAAACGTCACGCGCCGGATGCGCTCTTCGCCGGGCTCTTCCTTTTTCTTCTTCTTTTTCTTCTTGTCTCCATCGCCGAGTTCCTCGGCCAGATGGGCGGCAATGGCTTCGCCTTCGCGGTCCGGGTCGGGTGCCAGATAGATGTTATCGGCCGACAGCGCCAGCTTCTTCAGCTTGCTCAGGACCTTTTCTTTTCCAGGGATAACCACGTATTCCGTTTCGAAATCGTTGTCGGTATCGACACCAAGAGTGCTCTTGGGCAGATCCTTCACGTGGCCGAGAGAAGCCTCGACCGTGAATCCCTTGCCCAGATATTTCTGGATAGTTTTCGCCTTGGCAGGCGATTCGACGATGACTAGACCCTTGGACAATGTTTCCTCTATGTGGCGTTCGTTGGATTTGAAGCTAGCACGAATACTGGCGGCAGCGCAAAATGGTGGCCCCGGGCCCTTAGCTATTAGCTCTTAGCCTTTAGCGCCTGCCCCCAAATCTACTTTCACGGTCGACGGGCGAACTTTCACACTCTGCGAAAGAGAAGACATCATCCGCATGATTTCACTGAGATCAGAATCCATCCCGTCGAACATCGTTTTTTCCAACAAGCCCAAGTCTTGTGCGAGTAGCAACTGATAGGACAACTCGGCTCCTGAGCCCATTGCAATTTGAATAAAACGTCCCATTTCGCCATCGGATCGCCGCCCGCACCCCTCCGCAAGATTCGCCGCAATAGAGGCCGACGCGCGCCGCATTTGGCTGGTCAGGCCAAATTTCTCTTCCTTGGGAAATGCTCGCGTACTTTTATAAACAACCAGTGTCAAACGGTGTGCCTTTTCCCAAACCACGAGATCTTTGTAGTTCCTCATCGGTACTCCTTCGCTGAAAGTTCGGGGCTAAAGGCTAAGAGCTAACAGCTAAAAGCTCTTCACAAAATTCTTCCCTGGCAGCTGCTTCACTTTGCCGTCCAGTTCGAGTTCGAACAGCGCGGCAAAGATTTCGGAGGATGAAAGCTCCTGTTCGAGCCGCTCCATCAGGTCATCGATGTGCGTGGATTCATCCGACTTCAGCAACCTCAGGATCTTTTTCTCGTGAGGCGAGATGGCGTCGTCGGGGAATAGAGATGCGGTTTCGGGTGGCGAGGATTCATCCTGGACCGAGTTGAGGGTCTCCTGGATGTCCGTAGGTAGTTCTTCCCAAACGTCTTCCCAGGTCGCCACCAGCTTGGCTCCCTGCTTGATCAAAGTGTTGGGTCCCCAGGAACTCTTGTTGGTGACGTTGCCGGGAACCGCATACACGTCACGGTTCTGTTCGAGGGCGCAGCGCGCCGTAATGCGGGTTCCGCTGTATTCGGCGGCTTCCACCACCAGAACGCCGGCCGACATGCCGCTGATGATCCGATTTCGAATGGGAAAATTCTGCGGCGCGGCAAAGGTGCCAACGGGAAATTCGGAAATCAGCGCCCCTCCCAGCGACAGTATCTGTTCGGAAAGACGGCTGTTCTCTTTGGGATAGATCACATTAATGCCGGTTCCAAACACAGCCACGGTCTTGCCACCGGCGGCAATCGCGCCCCGATGCGACGCCGTGTCCACGCCGCGCGCCATACCGCTGATGATCACGAGCCCGCGCGCTGCCAGATCCTTCGACAAACGTTCGGCCATGCCCAGCCCATAGGGAGTTGGATGACGCGTGCCGACCATCGCGATGCCGGGACTCGAAAGCACTTCGACACTTCCGCGCACGAACAGCACCACCGGCGGGTCGTAGATTTCCTTCAGACGCGCCGGGTATGCGGAATCGTCGTGAGCAATAATTCTTGCGCCGCACTCGACCGCCTTGGCGATTTCCTGTTGCGCAAGTTCCATTGACTTGCCGGTCGCCAACGATTGTGCCGAAACGACCGGCATCCCGGTCGCTTCCAGTTCCGTGAGGCTGGCATGGAACACTCGTTCCGCACTTCCGAAATGCTGCACCAGCTTTCTCACGCGCGTCGGACCCAAGCCGGGCGTCAACGCGAGGGCTAATAAATAGGAGGCGGGTTGCGATACAGAATTAGAACTGGTCAAGACAGGGCTCGACATGATGCCCGGACTCTACCGTCCGCGCAAGAAGGCTGTCTGTGAGGGCGCGCACATCTCTTTTGTTAGAATTCGTAAACCGATGAGCCGGTTGAAGATTTCGGCCATTTCCTATCTCAACACGGCCCCTCTCCTGTGGGACTTTGAGCACGCCGAGGCGCGCGCGGACTTCGATATTTCCTACACCATCCCCTCGGCCTGTGCCGAAACGCTCCGCACCGGAACGGCTGATATCGGCATCATCCCGGCTGCGGCTTACGCGACCATCCCCGATCTAGTCATTATTCCAGACGTAGCGATCGCAGCGAAGCGCGCGGTGCGGTCCATTCTGCTCGTCAGCAGTGTCCCGATCGAACAAGTGCGCACGGTGGCGCTTGATACTTCGTCGATGACGTCGGTGGCGCTGGCCAAAATTCTATTTGCCAAATGGCTGGGCGGACCGCGCGACTATAAGCCGATGTCTCCGAATCTCGAGGCGATGCTCGCCTCTTGCGACGCAGCGTTGCTCATCGGAGACCCGGCCTTGCAAATCGACCGCACGCGCTACACCACGCTCGACTTGGCGGAGGAGTGGGTGGCCCGCACGGGAAAGTCGTTCGTCTTCGCCTTCTGGGCCATTCGCAAGCAGGCGCTTGCTGCACGAAACGCAACGGCGATCGCGGAGGTCTTCAAGAAGTCACGCGATCACGGGCTGTCGCCGCAAAATCTTGAGGCTATCGTTCAGGAGTGGGCGCCGCGCCTCGGTCTCACGGTCGAGGAGGTTCGCGTCTACCTGACGCACAACATCCATTATTATCTCGACCCTCCGAGTCTGGACGGGCTTGAGCTGTATTACCGCCTGGGCGCAGAAATCGAAGCCTTTCCGCAAGCGCCGGAACTTCATTTTGTGTAGAACTTGTCGCCACAGCCTTTTTCTGTAACATGGTGTTCCTGGCGGGCATTGTCCCATGATCGAGCGCTTCGACTTCTCCGATCTCCGCGAACTCTTCGCTAAAGCCAACGAGGAGAAATCTGGCGACCAGTTGGCTGGCATAGCGGCGCGATCGGAACGAGAGCGAGTCGCAGCAAAACGCAAACTGGCAGACCTAACGCTGGAAGAAATTGTCCTCAGTCCCCTGATCGACCCTTCCGACGACGATGTCACCCGCCTCATTCTCGACACTTTCGATCGGGAAGCCTTCCGCCCCATTGCAAGCATGACCGTCGGTGAATTTCGCGAATTCCTCCTGGATGACGGAACCACGGACCGTCAGCTACAACCTCTGCAGAAGGCCATCATCCCCGAAATCGCCGCCGCGGTAACCAAGTTGATGAGCAACAAAGATCTGGTGCTCGCCGCGGCGAAGATCCGCAATGTCACGCGATGCCGCAATACTATGGGAGAGCGTGGCGTGCTGGGCATCCGCACGCAACCGAATCATCCGGCTGACGACGTTGCAGGAATTCTTTTGGCTGCGTTTGAAGGACTGCTTTTCGGCTGCGGAGACGCGGTCCTCGGAGTGAATCCGGCCACCGACTCAGTCGAGACAGTCAGCGCGATCCTTCTCGCCCTGAATCGCCTGATCGACGCGTATGAAATCCCCACTCAGACCTGTTGCCTGGCGCATATCACGACTCAATTGGCGGCGCTAAAGCGGGGCGCGCCCGTAGACCTTCTTTTCCAATCTGTAGCCGGGACGGAAGCAGCCAACCGCAGTTTCGGAATCACATTGAGCATGCTGCGCGA
>WNFA01002382.1_pt1 | contig 19904 bp, 15 predicted proteins | sample 5400481 | NCBI WGS metagenome assembly WNFA01 (sample SAMN13153340, study PRJNA577476) | soil metagenome | isolation source: 120 cm saprolite under Douglas fir tree site 2 hole 1 replicate 2 | place: USA:California | collected 2015-04-18
GGTTGGTACCCGTCAGTGCCTCTGCCTCACTGATTACTAAGGCGGCGCGAATATCGCTGCTGTTTAGCTCGTGTGGAGTGTTCGCTATAGTGGGACCGGAGCCGTCAGCGAGCGATGCCTGCTGGAAGGCGCGGGCAAAGGCTGAGATGGAAGCAAAGCGCTCTCCAGGTTTTTTCGCCAGCGCATGCAGCAGCACCGTATCGACGTCTGCCGGAACGCGTGGATTGAGTTTGCCTGGAGTCTGTGGTGTCACATGGATGTGCTGATACATCACTTGCCCTAAGCCTCCTTGAAAAGGAGGATGACCCGTTAACAGATCGTAGGCCATAATCGCAAGGGCATACTGGTCGGTTGCCGGGACAGGAGTCCCTTCCCACTGTTCAGGGGCCATGTAAGCGGGTGTGCCGCGAACAGATTGGCTCACACTTGCAGTGGCGCTGGTGGATTTTGCCACGCCAAAATCAGCCAGCATCAGGTCAGGACGGCCTGGAACATCTTCACTACTGCGAATGAGAAAATTGGAGGGCTTGACATCTTGATGCACAACCTGGTGGTTGTGGGCGTATTGAAGGGCACTGGCAGCCTGCTGTACAATAAATCCGACATCTTGTGGGGAGAGCAAGGCAGCATTCCTGCGCTGTTGCATCCAGGCAGCAAGGGTGTCCTCTTTACAAAAGGGCATCACCATATAGGTCAGTGCCGTTCCATGGATGGTTGCCTCACCAAAATCAAAGAGTGGCAGGATGTGAGGATGGTTGAACGTAGCGATAGCTCTTGCCTCGCGCAGGAAAAGACGAGTCGCATCGGGGTCGGGATATTCAGCCTGAATGACCTTGATGGCTACTTGCCGTCTCAGCTGCTCATCCTCCGCAAGGTAGACTTCGCCCATGCCCCCGCGTCCGAGCAAACGTAGAAGGCGGAATCGGCCTATGTGTGACCCTGCTAATGACATTGTTCCCACCTTGCTTAAAGTAGGCAAAAAATAGCGTGAAAGTACATCTTTAAAGACAAAAATAGTATATCACATGTTTTATGCCATAACTACCCAGGTGGGGGATTGCAGAAAGAGAAAGAACGCATAGCACAACTGGAAGCCGGGAATGCAGCGCTGCGTGAGCGAGTCAACCAGTTAGAAGCCTGTCTGGCGGAACTGGAAGGCGACTGGCGAAAGATAGCCATAACAGCTCTCATATGGAAGAGGTAATCTCGTTGATGAGAGAAACAAGTTCTTGCACCTTAAAGGGCTTCTGAAGAATTGGCACGTGTGGGTAGCGTTTTCTGAGCGGGGCAAGGGTGCTTTCTGCCGCGGCGGAAAGCAAAATCGACGGGATCACGCGGGGGTGTGCGACCCGGAGGGCCTCCACGATATCAGTCCCTGATTGCCGGTCGAGGAAGAGATCGATAATCACCAGATCATAAGGCGGGGTACGCTCAGCCTTTTGGAAGGCCGAGAGGAAAGACGGCACGTTTCTATAAGTTTCGACTATGTGCCCGTGGAGCATGAGAGCGGTTTCTACCATCGCCCGCAGCGGCGGGTTATCCTCGACCACACCAATATGCATCGTTCATATTCCTTCTCACCTGCAACAAACAGCAAGGCTGCTACTTTGAACGAAACTCGCCGGACTGTCATTGGAGGCCTCTTGTTTTTCCGAGCGAGCATTCACAAGCCGGGCGCCACAAATGACACGCACCCGGTGAAGCCAGGTGCGTATCGCAACGGTGACCGGTTCACTTGCCGCCTTGCCCGGTGCCAGCGTTCAGGCCTGAACACCTGAGACACGCGGACAACTCATCGCCGCTGCCAGGCTTGTGGGCGTGAGCGACAGCGCGAGCAACAAGCATTTTCTCGAGAAAGATTACCGCAACGGGCTCGCTGATCTCGAGACAAACTCCCATCTCGACGATCACGCTTTCCCCTTCCTGTACCAGCACTCGCTGCTGATATCAAGTATACGACCATGATTAGGCTGCAGAGAAGCCATAAGGTGATTCAAAGGTAATGCAAAAGTAACCAGGAGTCGATTTTGACTTCATGAAGAGCTAGACGCATGAGGTATACCTGGAATTATCGGGGCGATAAACAGGACACTTGAGAAGGCTTGAACTTTCGCGCTATAGTTACATATAGTATTGCGACCATAGCTGAGGCTGGCGCAAACATCACCTCTAAGCACGAAAGGAACTTCCATGCATAAAAAACTTATTTGTGGGCTGGTAATAGTGGGATTGCTTACCGTTTTCGTGAGCGCCTGCGGCATCAGGGATGCCAGCACTTCCACGCTGCCGACGGTTCACATGGGCGGAGCCACCTTCCTACAAACCTCGATCACTATCCATAAAGGCGATATGCTGAACCTGGCGGACGATGTAGCGTCAACGCACATCATCGCCAATGGCACGTGGGGAAACGGCGTACCGAAGCCACACGTGGAAAGCGGCGCGCCCACTATTAATCAGACGTATGCAGGCAACGATAGCGCTGCCGTCGGCCCATTCAACACGGCCGGAACATTTCAGCTGTATTGCACGATCCATACCAACATGAACCTGACGGTCAACGTCCAATAGGACATATTCCGTCTATCTCACGTTTAATGGAACAGGATAGTCATGCCGGTCCCGCTGCACCATGTCATAGTACTTTTATGGCAGAAAACGCATGGGTCACACAGCTAGCATGCTATACTGTTCCGAGAAACTCTGAGTAGATAAAGGCGGTCCTGACCCTATGTGGCTGCAGTCATGGAAACAACTGAAATCTCACACTTCTTTTGCCTTTTATTGCAAATGCAGCGCTATAGTATTTTTCTTCACGTTGTGTGTGCTCATCGTTGCCTGCGGCACCAGCACCAACAGCCAGGTCGACCCGGGCAACCAGTCTGTCACCGTCACCATTGACTTGAACGGTTCTAACGGTTCACCCACTCCGCCGCTACCGGATTACCTGTGCGGCGCATGGGTGACCAATAATTCGCCTGGCGTTAATCCTGATAATTCAAATAGCCTCATCAGCGTTTTTGCTAAATTCGTTCATACTGTTAACAATAATCCTGTAGGCGTGGATGGAGCCACGGCCACAGCGCAAATAGACTGGCCTGATGGCACGACAGACACCGCGACGGCAAAAACGACTTCTGACGGATTAGCGGTTATTCCCATCGTGTTGAAGCCGAATTCCGTCAATAAAATAGTGCTTGTGCAGGTAACGTTCACCAAAGACGGTATTTCACCCTGCCAGGTGCCTCAACCAGCATATTTCACACCTGTACTGGCTTCTCCTACGGTGACACAGCCTTCTCCACAGCCGACGTCGCCGTCCATTACGCCAACCTTTTTCGTCACACCGCCACCGAGACCATCGGTCACGCCTATCGGCGGAAATATAACGCCGGGGCCTTAACCCCAGCAGGTAACATATCCAGCATTTGAACAAACCACTTGCAAATTGTCGTTAATCTATGCATAATTGCAGTAGGGAGAGAAAAACACGAAGTCTTTGCCAGGAAGCGCACTTGCTTGCCGCGCAGCCTGCCGCTGTAAATTGCCCGTATTAGCGCAAGGAAGCAGAGCATGTTACCGCCCGAGAACGACCATGAGAGCGGTCCCACGATAAATCGGGGACATCCCTCGATAAATCGGGGACCTACTATGGAGCACCTCGCGCGCTCTATGAACCGCAGGGAATTGCTCAACGAGCGACGACAGAATATGCTGCAACAGAAACACACAGACTCTCTACCTGCCATTGCCAGCGATGCCCCCGGTGGGAAGAACGCGGGGCGACAGGTGAAGCACCTGCGCGAAGAAAACATGCGCTTGCGCTGGGAACTCAGCAACTTGCAAGATCAGTTTGACAATGAACTGGGAGCAGTGCATAACAGTTACCAGCAGCAAATCGTAGAATACCAGAACCAGCTGCGCGACCTGATGGAAGACCATAACCGCGTGCAGGCAGCGAGGATAGAGTTGGAACAGCGCTACCAACAGCTTTACCACAATTTCCAGAATGCTGTCGAGGAAGAAGCGCAGAAGATGGTAACCGAGGCGGTGCAAACGGTTGAAATCACACCCGAGCATACTCCTTTCCTGCTGCGCGACGCGAGGAAGACCATAGAGCTCCACGCCAGGCAGGTCGAAGATCAACATGTAGCCCAGGCGCTCCAGCTGATGCGCGAGGCGCAGCGCAAAGCCCAGCAGTTGGAGCAGGAGCTTGACCAGGAGCGGCGGCAGATGCTGGCCGAACGCCAGAGTGTGCTCAACTTTCAAAACCGCGTGCGCGAGCAGGAGAAGCTGCGTTTTGACGCACAACGGACGCGATTGCATGCCCAATGGATGGGCACCGTCATCATGACGGCCGTCATCAGTGTGATATGCTTTTTTGTTATCCAGGCATCTGTTTTCTATTTTGTAGACCCATCGTTTTCCTTCTCATCTATTGCAGCCATTATTATCAGCGCGGCGCTCTCCTTTTTCTTCGCGCGGCTGGCAATCTTCCTCAACCACATCCGCGAAAGCGCGCCACACACCAAACCTGTGAAGAAGTAAGGGTCCTTCCACCCCAGCGGGGCTCGGTAAACCGTCTCCTATTGAACACGAGTTACCGACGCAGGCTGAGAATCGTTCGCACCCTCTTGCGATTATTGGCCGCGGCATTGCTTTCCAGGTAAGCCTCGAAGGCGGTCTGCTGGATAGCGGTGGTCATCGTGGGATAGACATGGATAGTATCGCGGATATCATTGAGCGCCAGGTTACGTCGCATCGCGAGCGACAGTTCGCCCAGCATTTCACCGGCACGCGCACCGACCATGTGCGCACCGACGAGTTCGTCCTTTTTGCCTGCGAGCACCAATTTGATGAAGCCGACGGTCTCGTTCTCGGCCTGCGCGCGGTCGATCTGGCTCCAGGGGAATTTCACGATACGCACCTGTTTATACTGCTTCTGTGCCTCGCCGGGCGTCAGGCCGACGCGAGCCGCCTCAGGATCGGTGAAGGTACACCAGGGCACAACACGATAATCGACCTTCTTCTTGCCGACCGGCACCAGCGCGTTGCGTACAGCTACCCCGGCCTGGTACGCCGCGACATGGGTGAAGAGATAGCCATCTATGACATCACCAATGGCCAGGATATTCGATGTCGATGTCTGGAGATACTCATCAACCTTGATACCTTTTTCATCGTATTTGATGCCGACTGCTTCCAGATTCAGGCCCTCGACATTGGGCTGGCGACCCAGGGCCAGCAGGATTTCATCCGCTTCAATGTTGAGGAGCTTATCACCCTGCCTGGCAACGACTACCTTTTTATCTCCATTGCGGCCAGCCCTCATGAAGCGTGCGCCGGTATAGATGTTGACGCCATCATTCGCAAGGACCGAGGCAACGGTGGACGAGACCTCCGGGTCTTCTTTAGGTAGAATGCGGTCAGGCCCCTGGATGATCGTCACAGCTGCCCCCAGCCGCCCGAACGCCTGGCCGAGTTCCACGCCCATGGGGCCGCCACCAACGACCACGATCGAAGTGGGCAAATGCAGCAGGCTGAAGGCATCCTCGTTGGTCAGGTAGCCTACTTCTTGCAGCCCCACCACATCAGGAGCTGCCGGGCGCGAACCGGTGGCAATCAATGTGTTCCGGCTCGTAATTTCCTCGCCATTCAAGCTCAGTGCGGTAGGGGATGTAAAAGCCACTTTGCCAAATTTCACGGTGACGCCCTCTGTATAGACCTTCTCACCCTCGGCAACGCGACTGATGACGCCCTGTATATACTGGCTCACCTTCGCCATATCCACGTCCAGGTTAGCGGGCATCAGTCCCAATACAGCAGCGTCCCTGGCCTGTTGTACTACGCGCGCCACGTGGATCAGGCTCTTGCTGGGCACGCAGCCATAGTTCAGACAATCTCCCCCCAGGCGCTCTTTATCGATGAGCAGCACGTTTGCGCCGAGCGCCGCTGCTATGCGCGCAGCCGTAAGCCCGCCGGAGCCGCCGCCTATAATCGTCATGTCGTATTGTGTACGCGACACCTGGTCCTCCTGATAATCCGTTTTTCTTATGCCGCCTTGATTAAGACTGCCGTGGTGCGGGTGAGGTTCACATTGTTGCGTGAGAAATCATGGCGGCCGCAAGGGCCGCCACTACCATGATACGAAACTACGTTCAGCGCAAAAATGCAATACACCCCGTAGTGCAACTCGGCAGCCACTATGCTTATTGTAAGGCAACATGAAAAAGGCTGTCTATATTTACGCGAGCGTGTTATGATTAGGTCACAAGTACTTGTGAGGAGACTTTTTATGACCCAACAAATCCATACAGCAGGCGGACTCCAACAGCACACGATCTGGCAGGACGGTAAGATGCCGGAGCCCTGCGTCATCGTCATCTTTGGCGCCACGGGCGACCTGACGCAGCGCAAACTTTTACCAACGCTGGCACATCTCATGCACGATCATCCTCTGCCGGAAAGCTTCAAGATCGTTGCCTTCGCGCGCCGCCCTATGAACGATGATCAATGGCACAAAATGGCCCTGGACTCGGTCAATAAATATTTGCCACCAGACGATAAACTTGATAGCGACGCGCAAAAGGCCTTTGCGCGCAACTTATATTACTGCCAGTCCGACTTCAACGACCGCGAAGGGTACTATAAGCTTGCCGATTTACTCGAAAGACTTGACAACCAGCAGGGCACCGGCGGGAACCGGATATTCTACCTGGCTACTCCGCCCACTACCGACTCCGAGATCATTTACCAGCTGGGCGGCGCAGGACTTGCGCGGGCAACGCACGATAACGGAGACGAGGATTCCTGGACGCGCATCGTGATCGAGAAACCCTTTGGACGCGACCTCGCCTCCGCGCAGAAGCTCAATCGCGAACTTGCCCGCGTCTTCCGTGAGAATCAGATCTACCGCATCGATCACTACATGGGCAAGGAAACGGTGCAAAACCTGCTGGCTTTCCGCTTCGCCAACGGCATCTTCGAGCCCCTGTGGAACCAGAAATATATCGATCACGTGCAGATTGTGGTAGCCGAGAGCCTGGGCATCGGCACCCGCGCCGAATACTACGAGGAGTCCGGGGCTATCCGCGATATGGTGCAGAACCATATCATGCAGGTCCTCTGCCTCACAGCCATGGAGGCCCCCGTTGCCTTCGATGCCGATGCCATCCGCGATGAGAAGGTCAAAGTCATGCGCGCCATCCCGCTGCTCACGCCCGAAGAGGTGGCACAGCGCACGGTGCGCGGGCAGTACACGGCAGGGGTGGTCGACGGGCAACAGGTGGTTGGCTACAAGGAGGAACAGGGTGTTGCCCCGAACTCAACGACCGAGACCTATGTTGCGCTCAAACTCTTTATTGAGAACTGGCGCTGGGCCAGCGTGCCTTTCTACATCCGCACCGGCAAACGCTTGCCAGCACGCAGCACTGAAGTGACGATCCAGTTCAAGCGCGTACCGCATCAACTCTACAAGCCATCCGAGACCAAGGGACTGGTTCCCAACCGCCTGACCATACGCATTCAACCCGACGAGGGCATTTCCCTCAAATTCGCGGCCAAGGTTCCGGGCGCGGCACGCCACCTGAGCGACGTCGATATGAATTTTTCCTACGCCAGTGCCTTTGGCATCCAATCGCCCGATGCATACGAGCGCCTGCTGGCCGATTGCATGGTGGGGGACTCCACGCTGTTCATCCGCCGCGACGAGACCGAGATGTCCTGGCGCATCGTGGATAGCATTATCAATGCCTGGAAGGACATGCCCGCCAGCACTGTCTACCCCTACCCGGCAGGGACATGGGGACCGCCGGAGGCCGATGTGCTGATTGAGAAAGACGGGCGGGAGTGGGATAATCCGTGAGGGTTTTATGAGCCTCTTCCACCCAAATGGGTCAGTCCAACGCAAAGGAGACAATAATGAGATGTAGTATCGATGGATGCCCAGGTGAGTACGAGCAGCGAGAGGTCGTGCATACAGTGCATCAGGGAAACCGAATTATCGTGATCGATCATGTGCCAGCTGAGGTTTGTACAATCTGTGGCGATGTCTTATTCACACCTGAGACGGTACGACGGATTGAACTCCTACGGCATACAAATGCATCACCAACACGGACTGTCCCCCTCTATGACTTCACTAAAGCGAAGTCGGCATAAGCCAACGAGGAGATATATCTTAATTGAACTTGTCGTGCGCGTCATGCTCACCTTCACCTTGACGGTCGAACAATTTCTGATAATCGGCCCCATCGTACAGTACAGCTTCCTGGGGGTAATGTTACTCGTGACGCTTCTCTGCGTGCGCATACGTCGTTACAGGAAGAGAAATTTGCCCGAGCGATTATCCAGGGAGCCAGTACAAGAAACATCGCATACTTCCGTTTAGTTGGAGGCCTCGATCAGCTCCTCCATCTGTGCAAGGTAAGACTCGAACAGGGACAAGGCCTGGCGCACAGGTTCTGGCGAGGTCATATCTACCCCGGCCTGTTTGAGCAGCTCGATGCTGTAGTCCGAGGAGCCTGAGCGGAGAAACTTCAGGTAGCGGTCAACCGCGGGCTTACCTTCGCGCAGTATCTGCTGCACCAGGGCAGAGGAGGCGCTGACACCCGTCGCATACTGGTAGACATAGAAGCTGGAGTAGAAGTGAGGAATACGCGCCCACTCGATGTTGATCAGGTCATCGATCGAGACCTCGGCGCCGTAGTACTTCTCGTTGAGAGCGCGGTACGCGGCGCTGAGCGAATCGGCGGTCAGCGGCTCGCCCTGTTCGGCGAGGCTGTGTACGCGCTGCTCGAACTCTGCGAACATGGTCTGCCGGAACAGTGTGCCCCGGAACTCTTCCAATGAGTGGTTCAGAATAGCCAGGCGCAGAGCACGGTCGGTAGTTGTTTTCAGCAGGTACGCGGTCATCAGGCCTTCGTTCAGTGTCGAGGCTACCTCGGCCACGAAAAGGGTATAGTCGCCGTACTGGTAGGGCTGGTGTGCGCGGGTATAGAACGAGTGCATGGAGTGGCCCAGCTCGTGCGCCAGCGTATACATGCCGTCGCGATTGCCATGGAAATTCAGCAGGATGAACGGCTGCGTGCCATACGCGCCGCTGCTATACGCGCCACTGGTTTTGCCGGGTGTTTCATAGACATCGATCCAACGCTGCTGGAAACCCTGCCGAAGGGTACTAATATAATCTTCTCCTAAAGGAGCCAGGGCAGCGATAACAGTTTCGCGCGCCTGCTCATAGCTGATCTCGTTCTGAGCTTCCTGAACGATGGGTACGTAGAGATCGTACATGTGCAGCTCGTCGAGTTGCAGGACGCGCTTGCGCAACTTCAGGTAGCGGTTGAGCAAAGGAATATGCTCACTGACGGTTTCAACCAGGTTATCGTAGACGCTGGTAGGGATATTGTCCTCTGCAAGGGCGTGTTCCCGGCAGGATGGATATCCGCGCTGTTGTGTATAGAAGATCTCGGCTTTCACCTGCGATGACAGGGTAGTCGCGATGGTATTGCGCTGTTTGAGGAACGTGCCATGCAGGCCCTCGAAGGCTTCTTTGCGCACGCGGCGGTTGGCGCTGCGGATAAAGACCAGGTAGTTGCCTTGCGTCAACCGTACCTCTTCGCCCGCTTCATCTCTCATTGTGGGCAGCGAGAGATCCGCGTTTTCAATCATGATGAAAATAGTGCCTGGAGCAACCGCGATTTCGCCTGCGGCAGCGAGGACTGCTTCTATCTCTGCTGAACGCACATGAGGTCGCTTGCGGTTCAAGTCATCCAACTGGTGCCTATAGAGTTCCAGCCTGGGCACCTCGCGTAGAAATCGATCTAGCGTTGTTTGCGGCAAAGCCAGGATCTCCGGCTCGATGTATGCAGCGGCGGTAGTGGCCCGGACTAGTAACTGCGTGGCACGATCGGCCATGCCTTGATACTTACTCTTGGTCGTATCTTCGTCTCGACGCATATGGGCATAGGCAGCAAGGCGTCCAAGTTCTTCGAACAACTCATCACGCTTGCGCAATACTGTTAGCAACGTCTGCCCGCCATGAGCAAGTGTTCCTTTGAGCGCTTCCAGTTCAGGCAAGCGGCGCTGGAGCGACTGGGCCTCGCGCTCCCAGTCATCGTCGCTGGGATAGATGCTTTCGAGATTCCATGTATATGCAGGCGGAATTTCGCTGCGCCTGGTAAATGTTTGCAATGATCCTCTCCTTTTAATTCCGACCGCCAACGCCCCCGCGATAAATCGGGGGGCTACACGCAACTAGCTTCGCTCAGGCGGTCGGAGAGGAAGCTCCTTATGATTCCTTTTCGAGCAGTAAATCGTCCCTGTCCCCCCACTTATTTAGAAAGCGATAGAAGTTGCGCCTGGTCAGCCGCGTCCTCTCGGCATCCGAGAGGCTGGCATCCTGTAGCTCGGGATGGCAACGCACTGGGAGATCAGGTGTTACTATAATGCGAGCGCCTGTAGCGCGCACTGCAAAGCTAAAGTCGATATCCATAAAGTAGGGGTAGCGATACTTTTCATCGAAGAGCCCCACGCCTTTGAGCAGCTTGCGCCTGAAGACCAGGAATAACCTATCCATCACTTCGACCTCGGCTTGCTCACTTTCTTCAAAATGACGCAGGTCCCCGGAACTCAGGCCGCGCAAGCCCGTGACGCCAATGCTATCATCGGCCAGCGTTCTTGCCAGTGGTGTGAATACATCGCCGGTCAGCTCAACCCTGCTATCGAGCAGTAGAATAAATTTGCCCCTGCTGCGTTTCAAGCCGATGTTACGCGCCTCGGACTCTCCCACTGTACGCGATGTACGCAATACGTGCAGGTGTTTGGTAGAGTTCTGGAGTACGGCCGTCCAGGGAACGAGTTCGTCGCGTGAGGCATTGTCGACCAGGATAACCTCTGTATTGCTGCTGTCCGCGAATTCCAGGACGCTCTGGAGGCAGCGCTGCGCCTGCTCAAAGTTGTTACGCGCCAGGATATTCACAGAAAAGGTGCAGCCATCAGGCTGATCGAGCAGCGAAGGTAACTGGCGAACTGTGCGGTAGACCTCTCCGTCTACATCGACACTGGGAAGGATTACCAGGTGGGCCCCACGGGGATTATCTTTAATGGCATAACCTGCCTCTTCGATTTCTTTTTTCAATGCATCTGCACGATCGTATTGCCCACGTTTGCGTAATATGTCACGTTCATGGGAGAGTGCCAGGATTTCTGGGGGAATTGCATGCTGCGGCAGTGTATTCATTATTATCCCTATCTTTTCATGGCTACTATGACATTCCATCTTTTAATATCTATAATCGGAAGCTGCAAGGGCCCCTACAGATCTATTTACCAGCCGAGGGCGAGACCATCACAGCGCGGGTCGGCGGCACCTTCAAACACGTGCGTGGTAGGGTTAATGAGGATGGCCTGAGCGTGGCCCATCGCATCTTCCCACGGCTGCCCAACGATTATGCGATGACCGAGCAGGTCAAGTTCTAAGGGAATACCGCTGAGGAAGCGCTCCTCCAGCAGGACCATCTCGATGGTATCGCCGCGCGCACCTTCATCTAGACCACGCTGGCCCGTCATCTCCTTCCTCTTGCCCACCTTGTCTACGTTATAACGCATACTGCGCCAGCGCGGGGCAGCAATGGCTTGCTGTGGGTTCATGCCAAAATCTATCATCGCGGAGAGCACCTGCACGTGAATCTGCGGCTGTCCATCTCCACCCATCGAGCCCAGCGCCATATAGGGCACGCCATTGCGCAACACCATTGCAGGGGTCAGGGTATGCATCGTACGCTTTCCCGGCTGCAGGTAATTCACGTGGCGCGGATCAAGGAAAAAGTACGAGCCACGGTTATGCAGTAATACACCTGTATCACCTCCAATGATGCCACTGCCGAAGCCGAAAGAAAGGCTCTGGATCAAAGAGACAACATTGCCCTCTGCGTCCGCCGTGCAGAGGTACATTGTATCGCCTTCTTTCTCAAGTCCCGCTGCAAAGTCGGGGCTTGCCTTTTTCAGGTCGATGCGCTGGCGCTGGTGTTCGGCATAGCTCTTGCTCAGGAGCTGATCGACTGGTACATTGACAAAGTCAGGGTCTGAAACGTAGCTATCGCGATCGGCAAAAGCCAGCTTTTTCGCTTCGAGCAGGATATGCAGGTATGGAGCCGTCTGGTGGCCTAGCGATTTGAGGTCGTAGCCTTCGATGATGTTCAGCATCTCCAGCGCGGCAATGCCCTGCGTGTTAGGAGGAAACTCGTAGACATCGTAGCCGCGATAGTTGGTCGAGATCGGAGTGACCCAGTCGGAATGATGCTGCTGCATATCCTCCATACTCAGAACGCCGCCGCTGCGCTGCACGTATTCAGTGATATTCTGGGCCAGCGGGCCGCGATAGAAGGCGTCGCGCCCTTCTCTGGCGAGCGTGCGATACGTACGAGCCAGGTCTGGCTGGCGCAGGATGTCACCGCTGCGCGGCGGCCGCCCCTGCGGGAGAAACACTGCTGTGCTGGTGTCCCAGGGCAGCAGCACATCTCTGGCGGCACGCTGTATCCAGTTGCTCAGTTTGGGGCTGACCGGCACGCCCTCCGCGGCAAACGCGATGGCAGGAGCAAAGACCGCTTCAGGTGAGAGTTTGCCAAAGCGGCCCAGCGCCTCGAACCAGCCGTCTACCGCTCCCGGAACAGTAATAGGCAACGGGCCGCGCTCAGGGATCTGCCGCATACCCTGCGCTGCAAAGTAGTCAGGCGTCATGCCCCTGGGGGCGCGGCCACTCCCATTAAGCGCGTGCAGTTGCTGCGTTTTCGCCTCCCAGATGAGCATGAATATATCCCCGCCTGCCGAGCAGGTGGATGGGTAGACGACGGTCATCGCGGCGTTCGCAGCAATTGCTGCATCGATGGCATTGCCACCCTGCGTGAGAATCTGAATGCCCGCCTGGGTTGCCAGGTAATGCGCACAGGCGACCATGCCGCGTGAGCCGAGGGTAGGCTGTTCGGAGAGCATAGCAGGAGACTCCATTTCTTACGTATGCGGCACCGGATATCGTATGGACATTGTATGTATTATAGCATAAGGTGATCTATGCCTTCTGCTGCTGCTGTTCTGCCAGCTCCTTCACACGCTGGACGGCCTGCCTGTGGCAAATGACCGTTGTATCCTCCATTTCAACCACTACAACATCTTCCAGCCCGATGGTGAAGACCCGGCGCGCGGTGCCGTTATACACGAAGATATTCTGACTTCCCAATCCCTCGTGATGTCCAACGGTCCTTATTCCCTGCTGGTCAGCGGGGAAGAGCGACCCGTACTGCTCCCAGCTACCTACATCGCTCCAGCCGATTTCGACCGGGATAACGACCAGGTTTTTTGTTTTCTCCAGGACGCCATAATCAATGGAGATAGTGGGGAACGTTGGCCAGAGTTCATCTAGAGTCGCTTGCTCCTGCGGCGTTCCCGTAGCAGCGGCAATCAAAGCGAGCTTTTCAGCCACCTCGGGCAGGTGAGCGTGTAGTTCTGCCAGGATGGTCTTCACTTGCCAGACAAACATGCTGCTGTTCCACACATAGTGACCATCGGCCAGGTAATGCTGCGCCGTTGCCAGGTCAGGCTTTTCTACAAAGCGCTCCGCCCGGTATGCTTTCAGTCCAAAGCCTTCACTGACCGGCCCGGCAAAACGGATGTAGCCATAGCCGGTTTCAGAGGCGGTCGGCGTGACACCAAGCGCGACCAGGTAGCCCTCTCCAGCTAGCTTATAAGCGAGCCGCAAGGCATCATTGAAGACCGGGATATTGGTGATATAGTGATCGGCGGCCAGCGACGCCATGATTGCCTGTGGGTCCTGGCGGGCGATGGTGGCGGCGGCCCAACCAATGGCGGGCGCTGTATTGCGTCCCACTGGCTCGCCCAGGATATGCGCTTCTGGCACTGCTGGCAGGTGTTCGCGCACCAGCCCGGTCATAGCGCGGCCCGTCACGACCCAGGCATGCTCGGGCGTGATCAGTGGAGTAACGCGGAATAACGATTCTTGAATCAAGCTCCTGCCAGTGGGCAGAGGTAGAAATTGCTTGGGAAAACTCGGTGTGCTGAGGGGCCATAAGCGCGTGCCGCTGCCACCGGCCAGGATAACCGCATGTAGATGTTCCATAGTGTATTCCTCGTATCATATGTGTATGGGAAGGGAAAATACTTTATATGTGATATGCAAGGATTGTATCGAGGTTTGTGGGTTGTGTCAAATGCTGCTTAGAATCCGAGCGACCTGGCGCCACCTGTGGAACGTACTCAAGTACTAGCCAGATCAAATCGATTATGATATGCTTGACGGGCAATGTTATTATCCGGGTATGTCACCAGGAAGATGCGGCAGCCGTCTAAAGAAGAAATATGGAGAGCATCGAGTGTACCATTGACGCATAGAGACAGATAGTGGGAAACGAAGAACAACAAGGACCTCCACCACAACAGTCAAATCAGCAACCCTACTACGGATGGCAATACGACCAGGACAACATGCCGCCGCAGGCGCCTGCCGCTCCCCAGCAACCTGTCTACTATCCACCGCAGCAGGGCCAGCAGCATCCGCCGCAGGCGCCTGGATGGCAACAGCAGCAAGTGCCGCCACGACCGCAGCAGCCAATCCCTGACATGGGAGTAGGCGGCTCACTGGGTTACACGCAGGGGATGGATTACCATTACTACGATGCCCCACAGCCGTCTCAATCCATTCCACAATTGCGCCAGGCACGCCTGCAGCAACTACGCGAAGAGCGGCTGCGCCGCCAGCAACGTCGCCTGGGACAGGATTTCACGACTACCATCTGGCGCAAGGTGGCCAGGCAAGGACAAGCACGTCCGCCCGCGTCCTGGGGACCGAACGCCCAACCATCGATGCGATCGGGCGCTGTCATGCCGTCGATACCACCGGGTCCGCCAGCACAGATGTCGCCTGCCATACAAGCGCCACAAAACGAGGCCATTCCCACGCAGTCAGGTAAGTCGCCGCTCATCCTGCGGCCTGGTGCATCTCCACTGCCTGGCCCAGGCGGCAGTGGCAACCTCGTACAAGCCACGACAGAACGCGCCCAGGACACGGGGATGCTACAGCGGGCGCGTATTGGCCAGGCCAGCATGATTCTCATGGGCTCCTTTATAGCGAGCCGCGTGCTTGGCCTGCTGCGTAACTCTATGTTCGCCTTCGTCTTCGGAGCAGCCCACATCTCGGACGCCTACGTGCAGGCATTTTTCATTCCAGATACCATCTTTAACATCGTGGCGGGTGGCGCACTCAGTTCTGCCTTCATCCCCGTCTTCGTTAAATACATGGTTGACGAGAAGGACGAGAAGACAGCCTGGCATGTCGCCAGTTCCGCGCTCAACCTTGCCATCGCCATCATGATCGCGCTAGCGCTCATTGTGATCATCTTCGCCGGCCAGATTGTACCGCTCTATAACCCGGGCGCATCAGCCTCTCAGATTAGCCTGACGGTCTCGCTGACTGCAGGCGCGGCAGAACTTCCTGCTCTTTGCCGTGGGCACCGTCCTGTACAACGTTGGCCTGATTATAGGGCTGCTGCCGGGTATATACCTGGCTTTGCACGGCCAGCGCAACGATATCGTCGCCGTGTACGCTGCGACCTTTGGCGTCGTGCTGGGCGCGCTCCTCCAGGTGGGCATCCAGATTCCAGGCCTTTTCGAGGTCGGGATGCGCTACAGATTGGCTTTCGATTGGCGCCACCCGGGAGTCATTCAGATCGGACGACTGATGCTGCCGCGCATTGTTAGCGCGGCCATGCTCTCCACTACCACCTTCGTCGATCGCTATCTCCTATCATTCCTGGGCGCAGTGGTGGTCGCCATTCCACTGGCCGGGCTGATTACCGAGTATTATCAGGCATTTCAGATATTGATGCTGCCTCTGGGCGTCTTTGGTATGGCCGTCTCTACGGCTGCCTTTCCGACTCTGGCCGAATACGTGGCCAGGAATCGCATGGAGCGAGTTCGTAGTGTTATCCTGGAAACCCTGCGCGGCATTCTATTCATGTCGATCCCTTCCAGTGTTGGCCTGATCGTATTGAGCCTGCCCATCATCCAGGTACTGCTTGAACATGGCCGCTATAACCTGGGGGAGGCACAGAACGCTGCTCTCACCCTGGAATTTTTCGCTGTCGGACTGGTAGGTCATACCTCTGTTGAGATTCTCACACGCTCATTCTTTGCTTTGCGTGACAGTAGAACACCAGTCACCATCAGCGTCCTCCAGTTCATCCTGAAGATCGCCCTCAGCCTGATACTGATCAATGCCGCCTTCTGGGGTCCGCAATGGGGTATGGCCGGGCTGGCACTTTCCACCTCCATCGCTGCGCTGGTTGAAGCCGTCGCGCTGCTCCTGATTCTCAATCAACGTCTCGAAGGCCTGCAATTGCGCGATCTTGGCCATTTCACTGGACGTGTCCTGCTGGCCGCGCTGGGGATGGGACTCGCCGTACTCATTATCCGCCTATTGCTTGACGCAATACTAGTAACCACCGACCCCGGACAGTCGCTAGGAGTGCTCGGCACTATTGCTGCTACTTTTAAACTTGTGGTAGAAATGGGTATTGGTCTCTTCGTCTACATCCGGCTGGCACGCCTGCTGCACATCGAGGAAATAAACATGGGACCGATCAAACGTCTCCTCGATCGCTTCAGACTCTCCTGGCTATAGGAAGTCGCTCATGGCGTATCGTTTCACCAAGGAGCGGCGAGATTACTCTGATTTCGCCAGCGGAAGAGTTTTTTACAGCTTTCCAGGGCGTACCGCCTTTCCCGTCAGGCTTGCCAGCGAAATCTTTCAGTGGTGCCTGGAGATCAGGACACGTCAAGGTGGAAGCGGCGCCTGTGTCCTGTACGACCCATGCTGCGGCAGCGCCGCGCTTTTGAGTACGCTGGCCTATTTGCACTGGTTTGCGCTGGACCAGGTAATCGGGTCCGACATAGATGCCGGGGCCCTGCTGCTCGCCCGGAGGAACCTTTCCCTGCTCGCCCTCGAGGGTATGGATGAACGCATAGCGGGCATACAGGAAATGCTTTCACGCTACGAGAAAGCATCTCATCGCAATGCTCTTGCCAGCGCCACACTCCTCAGGTTTCGCCTGGATGAACTTACAAGCACGCACAGTGTGACCACGCGTTTGTTCTCAGCCGATGCGCTGCAAGGGACAGATATGCTAAAGCAACTCGGTGACCTGAAGGTCGATATTGTTGTCACCGATATTCCCTACGGGAAAAGTTCAAGCTGGCAGTTTTCGGGCGCCTCGCGGGTGTCATTTTCCAACCCGGCCTGGCATTTGCTCCAGTCTTTACTTCCAGTTCTTTCCCCCTGCTCCATTGTCGCTATCGCTGCCCAGAAACAGCAAAAAATCGCTCACGAGGAATACAAGCGTGTAGAGTACTTTCAGGTTGGCAAACGGAAAGTCGTTTTTCTTGTACCTTTGAGGATGAATCAGGGATAAGGTGGAGCTATTCCCGTTTATCCGCCTTCAGCGTGGGGATATCCTTCATGCCGGGCACTTTGAACACCAGGCGTACAGCGCCAAATTGCACCACATCACCATGCTGGAGCATTTCGGGCTTGAGGGGAACGAGTGTCAACTCACCCAGGCGCGTTTTGTTGCGGCTCTTCAGGTCTTCAATGTAGAAGAAGGTTTCCGCGTAGCGAATACGCGCATGCTGGCGGGACACGGTCATCTTCGGATCAAGGGCAGTAAGATCAATGTCCGGCCTGATGCGACGCTTGGGGTCCATTCGCCCGACGATCACCTCCGGTTCGATAATTGCAAACTGCTTCTCCGCCCCATTTTCCTCGTAGCAGAGACGAGCATATACGCTCTCTTCGGTCGAATAGGTAGTTCCTTCCCCGGAACTGCCGGGCGCCTGGGTCGAGGACTCTTTTGCGGGCGTGGTCAGGATTGTGGCAGCGCGCTCGATTGCGAGCAGCTCGTCCGTTGAACCGCGAGACGCGCCCTGCGGGCCTGTTGGCGCGTCTCCCCTGGTAAAGGAGCGAGCAGCAAGCGGTACCTTCTCCAGAGCGTCAAGCAGGGCGGAGGCAGAGGCAAAGCGTTCGGCAGGGTTCTTCGCCAGCGCCTGGTCCACGATAGTCTGGAGCAGCGCGGGTGTATCGTGTTTAAACTGCACCATGCGCGGGGCAGGAGCAGTACCTTGCAGCACGCCCGTTTCAGCGGGATTGCGCCCGACAAAGGGCAGACGACCGGTTACCAGTTCAAATATGAGCAGCCCCAACTGGTAAATATCGCTCCAGGGTCCAACCAGGCTGCCCTGGATATACTCGGGCGGCACATAGCGAGGATCAAGGTAACCGATATCAGCGGGGTGCTGGCTACTGGTGTAGCCCAATCCATTGAGCAAGAAACGCAAGCCCACATCATCAAGCTGGACTCGATCGGTAATCGCCACGCTGTCCACGGTGATCAACTGGGGGCGTATGTCCATGCCCGCAATACCTTGCGCGTGCAGTGCCACCAGCCCCCGTGCCATTTGCCGGGCGAAGTCAAGCGTACGCCGCAGATCGATATTCTCGTTGTCTAGTACATGTCGCAGTGTGACACCACGTGGAGGGTCGGTAGCAATGTAGACGCGCTTCCCATCAATCCCCCAATCATACACTCGCAACACGTAGGGGGACTCTACCAACCGGCGTTGCTCCAGTGGCTGGAGGAGGGGCTGTACCGCTTGTGGCTCGATTGCAGGTGGCAACTCAAGCACAAAGAGTCCCACTACATCGTTTGTATTGCGATTGTAGGCGGTATAATGGGTGAGCACATCACTGCTGGTGATGGCCTGGCCCACCCGGTATACACCGCCGATCAGACGAGGGTCGCGTTGTGGCATACTCGCACCCCCTGTAGCGTAGAGCAGCTATCAGTTATACAACTGCTGTTTTACATAGTCAACAATAGCGTTCCAGTCACCATTGCGCGGCGCCAGGATATACTGTCCATCGGACGAAGTCGAGTCCACCAGTACATTATGATTGCTCAAGCCTACCCGGTGTGCCGCGTTCAGGTCCATATTCAAGGCGAACTCCGCCAGGTCAGCCAGCGACATATTCGTATAAATGGTGTGCCGCAGCGCCGTCAAAGCATTGAAGAGTTTAGGCCAGGTTGACACCTGCTTTACCTTCGCCAAGGCGGCCCTGATGATGATTTGCTGCCGCGCCGAGCGCGCGAAATCAGTCAGCTCGGCTTGATTCTCAGACGTGCCCTTTCCACACACTTCAAGTGGCTCACGTGCTCGCGCATAGCGGATAGCTGTTTCGCCATCCATATGCTGCATCCCTTTGTTGAATTGGATCTTAATCCAACTCGGATCTATGGCTGAATCATCGTTCTTCGGGTAGCATGCATTAAACGAATCGGGCACGTAGACATCGATACCGCCTATCGAGTTGATTAAATCGCGGAAGCCCAGGAAGTTAATCGTCATCCAGTATTTTACATCCAGGCCAGTGACCAGAGCTACCTTCTGGGCAGCGGCATTCCCACCTGCAACCGGGTCCTGGCCATTGTTGGAGGCGAACTCGTAGGTTGCGTTGATTTTATGATACTGCCCTGAACCGGCAGGAATCTGTACCCACAGGTCACGCGGCACGGAGACCAGCGTTGTATGGTGGCTTTGTGGCAGCAGGCTCATTACGATCAGCGAGTCTGTCAAGTTCGCGCCCTGGTGGCTGCCGCCGCCATAGCCCATCACCAGGACATTCACGCGGTTGGTGGTGCTCATATAGCCAGTCTGCGTGCTCAAAGGCGCCTGGGGGGAGATGGCGGAGCCAAAAGCCAGCACCTGCTGGGCTGTATAAGCGCTAAAGCCTACAATCACAATGGCAAGGAATAGGGCCGCCAGGCAACCTATCATGCAGCCGG
>WNFA01001431.1_pt1 | contig 19898 bp, 16 predicted proteins | sample 5400481 | NCBI WGS metagenome assembly WNFA01 (sample SAMN13153340, study PRJNA577476) | soil metagenome | isolation source: 120 cm saprolite under Douglas fir tree site 2 hole 1 replicate 2 | place: USA:California | collected 2015-04-18
TAAATGTAGGGGCGAGGCTTGCCCTCGCCCATCCTTGCTGCAAGCCGGGTGGAGTGGGTTTCTTGACGCCCATTTATAGAATCACCTGCTCCGCTCAAAAGTAATTGGCAAATGCTTTACCCCATTAAGAATAAAGCTTGCGCTTGCTTCCAGCGGCACCTCTGTTACACGTCTCATCCCTGCTAAGCGCTTGAGCATCATCTCTAAGGCGATCTTCGCTTCGAGTCGCGCCAGTGGCGCCCCAAGGCAGAAATGAATGCCATAGCCAAAGGCGAGATGCCGGTTAGGTGACCGGCTGATATCGAAACGCTCTGCATCAGGAAACTGCCCCTCGTCGCGGTTTGCCGACGCGATCCAGGCCTCTACACCTTGACCTTCCTTTATCATATAGCCGTTGAGGTCAGTATCAGTAGTTGCAACGCGAAACATCATCTTGATGGGCGAGCGGTAGCGTAACACCTCCTCGATAGCATTGGGCAATAATGCAGGTTCAGCTCGTAATTGCTCAATCACCTCGGGATGTTCATCAAAACAGAGGATCGCGTTACTGATGAGATGAGTCGTCGTCTCGTTCCCCGCTACCAGTAGAAGAATACAGAAACCCAGCAGTTCCAGTTGGTTTAGATGCTGTCCATCCACCTGGGCGTCTAGCAGCGCGCTGATGAGGTCATCTGCTGGCTCCTGTCGCCGCTGTTCAATCATCTGGAGAAAGTACTGGCCCATCTCCATCTGCGGATTACGTCCGCCCGATGGCACAGCGCCAACGACCACGTCAGACCAGTACTTAAAGCGCTCTCGATCTGTCGCGGGAACGCCCAGCAGTTCCGAGATGACAATGACGGGAAGCGGATAGGCCAGGTCATCGATGACATCCATCCGCCCACTTGGAGCTGCCCTGTCTAGCAGTTCGTTCACAATGGTGGTGATACGTGGTGTTAACTGCGCAACCGTACGCGGGGTGAAGGCCTGGGTCACCAGGGAGCGCAGTTGCCGGTGCCGTGGTGGGTCAGTGCTAATAATGCTCGATCCAATGGGGTTGTCCGTGCCCATATATTCCGAAGAGAAGGTCGAGTAGTCGGAGAGGACCCGCTGCACATCATCGTAGCCGAAGACCGCCCACTCGTTATGCTGCTCGTTGAAGGAAATAGGCTTCGACTCCCGCATGGTGCGAAACCATGCATAAATGTCGTTTGTTTCCATGAAAATCCTGTTCTAACTGTCCTTGAGGTAGTAATGTATGCTCTTCTATCTTTACCTTACGGAAACAGCAGTGGTTTGGTTCCAATGGCGATACCATTGATCTGGGACCTTCCCTCAAAGCGATGCCACTCGATGGCGGGCAGGATACCTCTGTCTTTACGCTTCCACATACAGGCTTCGATAAAACATTGACCATGTTGCGCAGCCTGTTGCGATCCAGGAAGATGTAACTGAAAAATTGATTGTGACCACTATACATGCCTGCGCCCCCCATCCGTACAGGCGCCTCGGGTTTCAACTCGATTCTTAGTTCCGCGCTAATTCCGCGCTCATCGTTCTCAGTTCCGCAGCATAGGGGCTGTGATGCCGCTATACTACCTACTGAGGTCGGTCGATGTATTGAGCAGCAAATTGAGATAATGCTAGCTAGATTACAATCGATGACGATTGGGTGCCAGACCTCACTGGGGTTAGTCCGCTGAGCAGTAAACTTGTGGCTCGGCACCAGCAACTGTTCTACAGCTTTCAGCGGCTAGTCGCAGCCCCTCCCCGGGCAGAAAGTCTCAATGCAACTGTTTTGCTATGCCCCACCTCTAACATATTTTGAGCAACAATCCCAGACACTTGACAGGATAAATAGCATTGTGTTAAGTCTTACATAACAGCTTTGTTATGGCCTCGCTAAGAGCTTCACCTGGTCGCCCCTGGAGGCAGGCATGGACGCAGTGCAATTTGGTCGATGGTTCAGTAAACGTCGACAGGCATGTGGTTGGCAAAGCCAGCGTACACTGGTAGATGCTGTACGCCGTGATCCTTTCCTGAAAGCGAGTGGTATTTCCGAAGACTTCCTGGCCCGTCTTGAAGCGGGCCACCTGGCGCATCCCTTTCGCAGTAGTGTGCGCAGGAGAGTGCTGGCCCTGGCCTGGATTCTCTGTAAAACACCGCGCGACCTGCAAACCTACCTGCGCGCTGCTGAACTCAATGACCTGGGCGCGGAAGAGGCTGACCAGGTGCAGCGCCTGGGTGAACACCTGGCAGTGCAGCAATCTCCCTCCCCTCTCCTGCTCCCTCTTCGTCCCACTCGACTTATCGGCCGCTCCACCGAACTACACGAACTGTTGAACGCCCTCTGCAAAAAGGATGTCAATGTCTTTGCTGTGACGGGCATGCCGGGTAGCGGTAAGAGCGCCCTCGCTTATGAAACTCTACATATGCTCGCCTGCGACGAACACGAGCGCGTGCGTCTCTTTCCCCATGGCATAGCGACCTTCACAGGTAGAGGCCGCCGGGGTATCAATGGACTCATTTCATTGCTCAGTGGTATCACCACCGTCTTTCATTCTCTCGCAGCATCCGACTCCAATCCCAGGTCCCTCGCCCTCGTTCCCACGCTCCCACAATTTACCGATGTTGACCTGGCATGTGCCATCGATCGTGTTCGCGCTGCGTTGGCCGGCAAGCGCGTCCTGATCCTCCTGGATGACCTGGAGGCCGATTTCCCCCTGAGGCAGGCGCTGGAGACCTTACTGGTGCGCAGCCAGATAGATATGGCGAGTCACGAACTTCGTAAAAACGGCGACCCTTCTCAGGAACGCCATGTGGTGCTTATCACGAGTTCCTATATCCCTGCCCCTGCCCTGGTCACTTCTCGCCTCCATCTCTCACCACTCAAGCCAGAAGCCGCACTTGACCTGCTTGCCAACCTGGTCGGTCGCGGTATGGTGGAAATGGAGCGCCAGCACGCCGAACGCATCTGCGCTGCAGTGGGCTACCTGCCCCTGGCGATCGAGGCGGTTGCTACTGCAGTTCTTACAAAGGCTATTCCCTTCTCATTGCTTGCCGCGCGCGTCGCTGAGCGCCCGCTCGATAGATTGCTCGATGAGGAATATGAGATTCGTTCCAGGCTGGCGCGCACGTTGGCCGCCCTGGGACCGGGGATGCAGGAGCAATTCGCTTTGCTCTCTACGCTGGGCACCCAATCCTTTGGCCTTGCGCCCGCTGCGGCTATACATGTACAAACTACTGCTCCACTGGCCATCGAGGAACATGGCCTATCCGCTGTCGAAGTGGCAAGCTTGCCAGAGCACGCCATGGCTCTGCTGGATGACAAAGCCCAGAAAGATGTGACATTTGACAGCGTTGACCTCTCACTTACCCAGCTTGCCCATACAGCCGCGAACCTGGGACAATTCGTCCGCTCCTCCCTGCTAGAACTCGCCCCTGGTGAGGCATTGCTGGAATCTCCCTTCCCCCGCTATCGGCTGCATCCCCTGCTCTACGCCTATGCAGGAGAGCGCCTGGAAGATCTTAACCCGGCAATCGTTGATGCTGTCCAGGGCAGTGTTCAGGAGTATGCGCTTGCTTACATTGAACGCTATCAGGCAGATGTACCACGCCTGGAGTGCGAACGTGGTTTCTTACTTGCCTCCCTGAAGCAAGCGTGGCAGCAAGAACAATACGGGCAAGTAATACGCTTTGTAGCTGGCCTCTCGCCTATCATTGGCCGCTTGAACACCTACGAAGAAGGAGAACATCTCCTGCTGTGTGGAGTGCATGCCAGTCGCTATCTTGGGGATCGCTTTCACCAGGCGCGCTTCCTCAACCACCTGGGTGTCCTGCTCTGCTATCATGGAGAACTCACGCGCGCGCAACAGGTCCTCAAAGAAAGCCTGGCCATTGCTGAAGAGCTTGGCAGCCCCGTAACGCTCTGGCATCCCTTCTGCAATTTAGCGCATATAGCCCATATTAGTGGCGAATATGATATCGCGCGGCGCTTCGCTGAAGCTTACCTGCAACACATGCAGCAGGCAGGCGACCCGGGTCGCATTGCTATCGCGCTCTATAAAAGCGGATTTTATGCGCGGCTTCAGGGCGATAGGGACAGGGCATACAAGGACCTCGCTTCCAGTGTACACCATTTCTCCCTGCGCGATCCTGCTCAGGTCCTCCCTCATGAGCGCGTTGCCGAACTAGAAGCATTGACCGAGTTTGCGCGTATCCAGGGTGACTATGCTCGCTCGCAGGAATACATGGAGGAGACCATAGCGCTTGTTGAAGAGATGTGCGACCGCTATAGCGTTGCCGATCTGCTCTTCGACCAGGCATGCTTCGCGCAACAGCAGGGGCTGCTCGAAGAAGCGCGCCATCTAGCATTGCGTGTCATCGATGTTGCAAAGCAGATCGGGGCCGATCACTTCTACAAGCGCAGTATGAGCTTGCTGCGAAACGTATCCACGTAGAAAATATGGCTTCCTGGGCGCGTCTACACGTTCATTAGTACCCGCCAAAGCTTGCCGCTTTGAGCGCTGGCCGCGACCTTGCGCTCGTCGGTCATCTCGAATTGTCCAAAATCGAGTAAGTACATTGCCCCGTCCAGGGGATTAAAACGTACATCTATCGGTCGCGCCAGTGGGCCCGATATCATGGGATGCAGGCTCCAGTCGGATGGATCGATACGTACCACCGCGCGTCCTACTCGCGGGCCACCGGAAGGCGCCGTCATCGGCGCCTCGTCACCAAAGAGCGCCACGCAGATGTGACCTCCCCAATTCGCCGCCGAGGCAGGTACCACGTCAAATTTCACGGCGGCCGCGTGCGGCGGAAAGCGTAACAATGGACGTTCCGGTGGCGGCAGTTCGTCGTGATTGGCCAGTACAAACCTTGGCGCCGGTCCGCGTTCTGGAAGATACTGAACATCAGTGATCGGATCGTCCCCGATAAAATCAGGCCAACCGTACCATGCTCCCTGGCGCACCTCGAATAGCATATCCGGCACATTCCCCACGGGCCGGCTGCCCCGGTCGTCCGCTCCCTGGTCAACTGCCAGCAAGCGGCCATCGGGCATGAATCCCAGCGCAAAGGCATTGCGCAGTCCCCAGCCTACCAGTTCCAGTTGCGTTCCATCGGGGTTGCAGCGCATGATCGCTGCCGTGCAGGGTAACTGTCCAGGAATACGCTGTCCAGCTTCAGTGACTTTGCCGAAGGACGCAAAAGCGCCGGTACGAATCCGCGCCCCCTTTTCCTGGCTGAGCGGGTTGTCCGTCTCGACGCTCACACCGCTGAGCACGATGTCATATCCAGGAATATCATGTTCATGAGGCAGCCTCCGCAGCCAGCCTAATTCATAGGCATCCAGGCCGACGATAGCGCTATTGGTCATCGATCCCTGGCTGAAATACATTTTACCATCGGGTCCATCCGGCCCGAAAACAACCATATTCGTATGGTAATTGCCTGGTCCCGGCAAGTTGTCCAGGATGACTGTTTGCTTCCCATCGAGTTCGAGGCGACTGATGCGCCCGGGGTGGCCTCCTTCGGAAATATACAGGCCGCCGTTATGAAATGTGAGGCCGTTGACTGGCTGCCGTAGTTTGTCGGCCAGCAGCGTGCGGCTCCCATCGGACCCGATGCGCCAGATGCGCCCGCCAGGGGCTGCTCCTCCGAATGGAAGTCCGGCCTCGGCTACATAAGGCACTCCTGCCTCGTCGAACGTCAGGCTGGTCGGAAATGCTAAGCCTTCCGCCACGAGTTCAAGGCGGCTGTTAAGGTCATCAGAAATCATAAAAACTCCTTTGTGGGCGCCCATCACCTTATGAGATTTCACGACATAAGCAGGAGAGCGATGAATCCTCCCGTGGCCGAGCGAAGCAAAGGCAAGGGCGTAGCTGCAAGATTTATCGCGCCCTGGGGTGGGGGATAGGCATATCCCGTTGATTTTGGTAAAGTTCGTCCAGCATGGTCAACTACTAGCAATCCCTCCCATCAGAAAATACGTTTGATACGCGTGCTGGTAACTTCCCGGTACATTTCTATCATCGTTTGCTTTGCATGTCCTTGTTATTGCGACTGCGCAACCATCTCTAAAAGTGTCCCTGGCTTGACCACTTCGTACCCGCTGCCAAGCTGCGCTGCCACCTGCTTGAGGTCCGATGGCGTCATGGACCAGGCCAGAATATAAACGTTGAGGAAGAGAGGCCGCGCACCCGAGACCGCAGTAGCATTTTGGATCAGGCGCAGCGTCCCATCTACACTATTGGCCAGTCCGAGGTTTTGATAGACTGGTACATTCGTAGTCCCCACTGTCCAGCTTGGCTTGCCTAGTCCGGCGCCGCTCAACAGGCCGCGTATGCCGAAAGGTGACAATCCCTGCACAAACTGCTCTTGCAGGGCTTCATCGCTGAAGGTCATGCCCGAACTGGCAAGCCACGAGAGAAGAGTCAGGCCAGTCCTCTCGAAAAAGTTGACGTCTAATACTTCCAGCAATGTCAGGTTCATCTCCTGCATTAATACTCCCGTGCGTTGTAGAAATGCCGGGAGTTGCTCTGCTGGCCAGCGCGAAGGGAACATATATCCCGCTCCGCTTGGCCCGGCTATCAACTCATCATTGGCGGAAGCCGTGTGGGCGTAATATGCCGCCATGGCCGGGGCCGCCTGCTGGAGCACCGGCGAGATGGTCCAGCCTATCGGCAAGGAACCCCGTGCCGGGTCACGCCAGATCTTCAGCATGCGATGCTGGCTGTACTGTAGATTGTCCCCGTCGCTGATAGTAAATGATACATACGCCTTAGGTTCAGCGCCAGCCGCCTGTTGCGGGGGTGCTACAGGCATATCTTTGATGCGCGCGATCGCTGCCGGGGGCTGTATACTCGTCCAGACTTCCAGGTTAATAAAAAGGTCGGTTGCCAGTACCGCCTTTGCCGCCTCGGTCGTCAGGCATACTCCACTTGGCTCATCGATGAACCAGCCCAGGTGAGTTGCCCCTGGTGGCAGTGCCGCGAAAATTTGCTGCATCAAGGCGCGCTCGGACGTCCAACTGAGTGATGAATCGGGAAGTGGGTTGCGCGAGTCAAGCCAGTAGACGAAGGTGCGGGTAGCGACCAGGAACGACCGCAGTCCCGTAGCATTCTTCGGATCGAGGCCGGCGATCAAGCGTGTTGAGGCATTGCTGAGCAGATTTTGCTGCGCCCAGTAGTAGGCCTGCCGCCGGGTATGCCACCCATAGGTGCGCAGGTCGGCAAGTACGGGCAGCTTATGCGGCCCCTGCTGGAGCGCCTGCACTTGCGCAGGTGAGACCACAATACCGTCGCGCTGACCCGCCAGCGTGGTGGCAATGTTGATACTATCGATGAAGTTGGGATCATAAATAATCATGCCCTGCACACTACTGCGGTAGGTGGTCAGGAGCGCATCGAGAACATCGTTGTTAGCGACAGGTGGAGCGTCATGTGGAACGGATGCAAAGGATGTATTCAGCCAGAATGTGTCATCGTCGTTATAAATGAGGTAGACCTGTGGCCGCGGGCGGTTGATCAATCCCGCCATCGTCGTTACACTAAGCTGTACATCGAAAGAGGCGGATTGTATGTTATATACATTCAGGTGCCGCGGCGCTTGAAACGCTGGTATCATTCTATCGGCAGACCAGTCAATGCCTGCTACCTCTGTGCTGCTATTCATAACGTCATGTTCCCCCAATCAAATGTATTTCTCAGAGCTCTTCTATACAGACGCTATTGTAGCATGAAATTGGCGTACCAGTTTGCCGTATCTATATATGCCGCCACTTCTACACTTGACCCTGTAGCTGAACTAGAGTATGCTACAAAACACAACGGTGCGTACGATGTAATTCATCCGCGCTTACCTGGTGCTCCGTTTGGTTTTCTGAACTGCTCGTTGTTGAGACAGAAAGGACTCCTGACCTATGTCCGAAAAAATGTTTGCACCTGAACTATTTCGCCCGCCGGTGGATTTCCCGGATGTCCCCTATGACCATCTCCTGCGCGAAGCTGCCGTGCGCAATCCTGATCGACCGGCAATCATTTACCATGACCTCATGCTGACCTACCGCGAGGTCGTCTCCATGGTCAACTGCATCGCCAATGGACTCGATAACCTGGGCCTGAAAAAAGGCGATCGTATTTGCCTGCTCATGGCTAATCGTCCCGAGTACACCGTCACATTCATTGCTGCTGCGACAATGGGCATCGTTGTCAGTCCCATGAACCCGGCATATAAAGAGCGCGAGATCGCCTACCAGCTCGAGAACTCCGAGGCCAGGGCCATCGTCATCCAGCGAGAACTGCTGCCGCTCCTCCAGATCGTATTGACCCAAAAGGATCTGCCCAAACTCGAATATATCATCGTGACAGGCGACCGTGTGCCTGAGAGTATGCCGGACGCTATACCCTTCGCGAAACTGCTGCGCGAATCCTCGCCCAAACATCCCCGGCACGTCGAGGTCAGCAGCGAGGACCTGGTAGCCTTACCCTACTCCTCAGGCACCACGGGCTTCCCCAAGGGAACGCTGCTCACTCATCGCAACCTGACCACCAACAACCTCCAGTTCACCACCGCGCTGCGTACCAACTTCACCGACGTGGCGCTGATCTTCTTGCCCTTTTATCACATCTACGGCGTCATGCTGACCGGCAGCTTCCTCGCCTGTGGCGCCACCCAGGTCATGATGGAGCGCTTCGACCTGCTCCAGTCCCTGGAGCTATGTAAGAAGCACGGCGTGACCTACTATTTCGCCGTCCCGCCAATTATACTCGCTCTTGCCAACGCGCCCGTCGATCTCAGTAAAATGAAGACCGTCAAGTACGTCTTCTCCGGTGCGGCTCCCCTGCCGCTTGACCCCGCTCTCAAACTGCGAGATAAAACCGGCATTAGCGTCGTGCAGGGGTACGGCATGACCGAAGCCTCACCGCTCACGCACGCGCAGCCGGGTGATCCCGCGCTGGTCCGCTTAGATAGCGTGGGCATGCCCGTTCACAATACCGCACAGAAGATCGTAGACATTGAAACCGGTGAGCGCGAACTGCCTCCCGGCGAAGATGGTGAAATCATCATCCGGGGTCCCCAGATCATGCAGGGCTACTGGAAAGCGCCAGAAGAGACCGCCAATGCCCTGCGCAACGGCTGGCTTTACACTGGCGATATTGGCCACGTAGATGCCGACGGCTATACCTACATCGTCGACCGCAAAAAAGAAATGATCAAGTATAAGGGCTTCGGCATCGCCCCCGCTGAACTCGAATCCCTGCTCCTGGAACATCCTGCCATTATGGATTCCGCCGTCATTGGTATCCCTGATGACGAAGCGGGTGAGGTGCCCAAGGGCTTCGTCGTCCTGCGGAAAGGCTTTGACGCCACCCCCGACGAGATCATCGCCTTTGTCAACGGCAAGCTGGCGGGCTATAAAAAGCTGCACTACGTGGAATTCATCGACATCATTCCCAAAGTTCCTTCGGGCAAAATCCTGCGCCGCGAACTCAAGGAACGCGAGAAAGCCCTGCGCGCCGGCGGACAAAACATGTAAGGACGACCCTTGTGGTCTCCCTGAATCTTCGCCCTGGATCGGGCAAGATATCAGTGTCGCGTAACCGCCTTGACGAGGAACTAATCATGGATGAGGAGAGAGAGCAGGACATCGATAGGGTCGTAGACTATCTTCGTACGATCCCACAGGCGCACCTGCTCTCCTCGGAGGAAGAGGTTCAGCTAGCGCAACTGATAGAGCAAGATAAGGCGGAGCGTCTCAAAGGGGAGCAGTTCCATATCTTGCCCGATCGTCGCCTTATCGAGGTGGCCAGGGAAGCAGAGCAACGCTTGACAGAAGCAAATCTACGCTTGGTGGTCAGTGTCGCAAAAAAATACATGGGACATGGCATGAGCCTGATGGACCTGATCCAGGTAGGGAATATTGGCCTTGCTCGCGCGGTTGGGCAATTCGACCCGACGACTAGAAGGAGATTTCCTACACATGCCGTAATATATATTCACCAGTCAATCGCTGAAGCGCTTGGTATCGAAAGCTCATTTGTTGATCCGTCAGGCTCATCCTGATCCCGCACCCGTGAAACCATTACAACCCCATCAAAAACAATCCTCTAGCCATCGCCTCTCCCGCCAGCGCGCACACCACCACCAGGTAGAGCATACCCGTGGCCGACTGGAATGAGCGGTCGCGCACCAGCTTCCACGCCAGCCCGCCAAGGACCAGTGGCAGGATGAATCCCACCAGGATACGCAGCCAGCCGAGCGCACCTGTACTCAACGGCGTAACCACCGGTACATTGGCCGGCTTGGTCGTCGCGTGTACCGTCGGCGTAACTGCCGGTACCGTCGTCGTGGCAGTAGCCGTGATGCTTGGCGTCACTCCCTGGCTGGACTTGGCCGGTATAATGCCCGGACCTGTGCTGAAGGCGAGGACGATCTGTATCAGCACCCCGAGCAGCACAAGCGTGGTCGCAAATAACAACGGCCTCTCCGAAAGCGCGGGCGTAACCAGGTACCAGTGTCCAAGCCACATCGCCGTCATCACCCCCCCCAGTGCCAGCGCAGCGGCGAAGAAGCTCGCAACCGTGAAGATCCCTCCCAGGTTCGCAGCCGCCAGGGGCCGGTAGATCATCGCCAGCACGAAGAGCGTTGCCAGTCCCGCCAGCGTCACCAGTCCCCCGCTGATCAACCGCAGCAGGCGCAGCCGTGAGACTTGCATCTCCTCCTTCTCCCTGCCACCTACTCCCGCGCTGCGGTCGAGCCAGAGAAAAAGATTATAGGGCAGCATCAGCAGCAGGAACAGCAGCAAAGGCAGGCTCAGGTAACCCGTCCAGCCTTTATCAAGCTGCGTGTACGTATTGAGCAGTTCCGGCGGCGAAAAGCCCTGCTGGAACAGGTACGTCAGTCCCGTCAACACCAGGTAAATAAGTGCATATGTGATGAGAAAGCTGCGCTTGACCTCGTTTCGCCAATCGAGCACAAAAAGTACGGTAAATGCCCCTACCGAAAGCTCCGCCATCACAATGAACAAGATAAGTGGAAGCGTCAACAGCATATTCTATCTATCCCTTTTGTCGTATCAATCAAGCAAATATGGGCGATGCAGCCTGGCATTGCCGTAACAGATTATACATCCGTTCGCACGACCTGACAAACAGGATAAGTGAGGCCAGACCTACCACTCGTTGGTCTTCTCTAGGAAAAGCGCTAACTTTTCAAGCCCCGTGGATGCTGATTTCTTTGTCACGGGCATAGCGCCAAATTTCGCTGGGGTTGGTTATCCCTTTGGCCCTTGCTTCCTGGGTCCATTCGTACATCTCATACTTATTTTGAAAGAGCCGGTTACTGCAAAAGATGTTACGGCGTGCAAAGGGCGCTGGTGTCATGTGTAAGAGGCGCTCTCGCATGGATGGGTCATCTGCCTGTCCTGTGTGCCACCAGGGGGTTTCTAAGGTGTAGGAAGGATCATGGACCCAAGCAGGGCAGGGGATGTCGTAGCGGTCACAGAGGAATTCGACAGATGCTGCACAGAAGGCACCCCAGCGGTGGGTATATTCCGTTTCCTGCTCTGGTTTTACCAGGGGTTCGGTTACTAAGGCCGCTCGTCTGCCTTTGGCATAGCCGTACCATGCGTGGCTGAAGCTGCCCAGACCAGTCCAGGGGTCTGCTCCTGCGCAGATTTGCTGGTAGGCCCATTTCATTGTCTCAAGGAGTCTGGAGAGTGCTGATGGGTCTTGCATCCATTCCTCGTACGTTTGTGCCATAAGCCGGATTGTTTCGGGAGACAGCATGTGCTATCCCCCTTCAAGCCAGAAGATGTCAATGTCTTCTGTGGTACGAGGTGCGAGCTCGAGGACAAGCATGTAAGCGCCTCCTATAAGCATCGTGCGAACGGGTTTCTTGACGCCTCTTCTCTTTAATTCTGCTCCTAGTTCAGCTAGGTATGTTTCTATCTCGCGTGCATTCATGTTAGCCTGTTTCCTGCGTATTATGCTTGAGCAATCCGTTTGCGGACGCCGCTAACCAGTTCGCCCACGACCGCTCGAGACGGGTCCTGGCTCTTGCACAACTCCTCCGCCACGCGAGCGCGCTCGCGTGGCGTGCGGTTCTGACTCATCTTAAATTTTCCCTCCAGGCGCGTAATCTCAATGGAAAAGCCCACGACGCCCTTCATCATCTTCTCCACGTAATCGCCGGGCACCTGCTCAAACGGCCAGGGTTCGGCAAATTGCGCCTCGTGCGTTTGGATCAGCGTCTTCAGGAACTCATAGAGGGTTGCGGGATCTTCCATGATGCGCGGGGTGCCATAGGCGTGAGCCGTGGCATAGTTCCACGTTGGCACACTCAAGGGCTCCTCATACCACGAAGGGGTAACATAGGCGTGCGGCCCCTGAAAAAGCACCAGCACCTCCCGGTCCTGCCGGAAGGTGCGCCACTGGGGATTGCCCAGCGCCATATGAGCCTTGAGCGTTCCATAGGGCGCTGGCTCAGACTCCAGCAGGAAAGGCAGGGGCGTGGCGATGGGCACACCTTCGTCTGTTGTGCTGACCAGAGTAGCGAAGCTATACTCGCGCATAAATGCCTGCAGGGTTACCAGATCGTCCTCGCGGAAATGGGCCGGAATATACATGACATACCTCTTCTTAAATAACGTATTATTCTCGCTCACTGCCTGTTCAAGAAATCAAGAACAACACGGTTGAACTCCTCCGGCTTCTCCATGTTGACCATGTGCGCCACACCTGGAATGACCACCTGCTGCGCGCCTGGAATCTTGTCTGCCAGCTTTTGCGCCAGCGCGAGCTTGTCAGGAATATCGTAATCCCCGACGACGATGAGCGTCGGCACGCTCACCTCCTCCAGCCGTGTAATGGCCGGTGGCTGCAGCGCTAACTCCTCCGCTGCTTCGGGTATGGGAACCGTGAAAGCGTGGTACTGCATATCATGTACGCGCCCGCGTACAGATGGATTGACCTGTTCTGGTGTGCGTTTCGGCCCGTCCACCCACATGCGCAGGTTCAGTTCCGTCGCGTCCTCCAGGTTGCCGCGTTCAAGCAGCGCCTCCTCTTCCTCGCCGAAGCGTAGCACGTCCTCCGATGGTTTATGGCCACCCACACTGGGAGCCACCAGCACAAGCGAAGCCACCATTTCAGGATGGACAAGCGTGAAATCGAGCGCAATTTTACTGCCGGACGATATACCAATAACGTGAGCCTTCTTAACGTTGAGGAATGTTAGCAACGCTGCTGGATCTTCGTGGTTTGCGAAGAGGCCAGCGGGGAACTCCGACTTGCCGTACCCGCGTAGATCATAGCGCATGACCTTATACCGCTCGGCAAAAACGTGAAACTGCTCATCCCACATGCTGCTGTCCGCTATACCAGCGTGAATCAAAAGCAAGAGATAACCCTGGCCCGCAACTTCATAGTAAAGTGGCGCTCCCTGCGCATTCAAAAAACCTGCTTCTGGTTGTAATTCTGCCACAAAAACTCCTTCTTAAGGACAAAAAAATTCTCTCTCAAGGATAGTAACTTCTGTATTGGTTGTGCTTAAATGGAGGCAGACTTACACCATTGGCGTGGATGGTGCACAGTTCAGCCTCGCACCCTGTTTGTTTATGTTGAGCATCCCTGTGCATCTCCTTTCTCTTTTCCTTTTGAGGACTATTCTGGAGTTCGATCATCAGTATAGCATTGTCCACAATATCCTTCAATCCCTTCTTATGATCAGAGTGCTCTGCCGGTGGTGAGCCACTCAGCCCAATCAGAGCGCTGATTGAACCCAGACATTCCCACTGATTTAACACTGGCTTAACCTTGCCATAATCTCCCTGTAATACTGATGGGTTAAGTTTAAACTAGTTGATGTTGTATCGAACAAACTTATCCTTAAAGCAAGGAGATCCATCTTTTATGCTAGCTGAAGTAAACGATCCCCATGCCCTTTCTGACGGACATGCTGTATCTTCAGCAAAATCTGTGTTAGCCGCGTTAGACGATAGTGACCTCTCAGGTTTTCACTTGAAGGCAATGATCACCTCTGGTATGGGTTTTTTCACCGATGCCTACGACCTCTTCATCATCGGTGTCGTGCTGGCCATTCTGACCCCCATCTGGCATCTCAGCCCGCTTGAAATCTCGCTGCTCGGCAGCACATCGCTGATAGCGGCGGCGCTTGGCTCGGTCATCTTCGGTCGGCTGGCGGACCATATAGGCCGTCATGCGATCTACGGATTTACGTTGATTGTCCTGGCTATCGGTGCTCTTGCCTCGGCCTTTTCGCCGGGTGTCATCTGGCTGATCGTCTTCCGTTTCATCTTGGGGCTGGGCATTGGCGGTGACTACCCGCTCAGCGCCACTCTGATGAGCGAGTATGCCAACCGGCGTGATCGCGGCAAGCTCATTACTATGGTCTTCTCTATGCAGGGGCTTGGCCTGGTGCTTGGACCCCTCGTCGCCATCGTCCTGTTGCTGGCCGGCATTCAGCATGACCTCATGTGGCGCATTATGCTGGCGCTGGGCGCTGTTCCTGCCCTGGGAACCTTCTACCTGCGCCGTCAGATTGCTGAGACGCCTCGCTATGCACTGACCATGCAGGGTGATTTTGCTGCTGCGGCTCGTACTGTGAATGTGGTCACCAAGAAACAGCTTGGGGATGTCGCCACTATAGGTGGAGGTGCATCAGCAGACTCCTCGACATCAGGTGATGCTCCGATTCAGGGTATGCGTCGTCCGAAAAGATCATGGCTCTACCTGCTGGTCACACCGCCCTACTTGCGTTGGCTCCTAGGAGCCGCGGGCGCCTGGTTCTTGCTGGATGTCGCGTATTACGGCACGACCATCTCCAGTCCCCTGGTGCTCAAGTCGCTGAACCCGCACTCCGAGCTGGTGACCAACATGCTCTATACGCTGCTCATCTTCGTCGTGGCGGCGCTGCCGGGCTACATCGTCGCGGCATTTACGATTGATCGCCTGGGCCGGAAATGGATCCAGTGCGTGGGCTTTGGCATGATGGCGCTGGCCTATGGGCTGCTGGCCGTTGCTCCCGCGTTAACGACAATTACACTCTCCTTCTTGCTGGTGTACGGCGTAAGTTACTTCTTTACAGAGTTTGGGCCGAATGTCACGACCTTTGTGTACCCGGCTGAAATCTTCCCGGTGATGGTGCGCACAACGGGTCATGGGATCGCCGCCGCGGTTGGCAAGGTTGGCGCCTTCATCGGCGCCTTCATCTTCCCCTTCCTACTGCACAGTTTCAGTTTGCCAGTAGCTATGGGGTTTGCCGGCATCATCTCGTTAGCGGGCCTGGCTCTCACCGTCTTCACACTGCCTGAACCCAACCAGCGCTCGTTGGAGGATATCTCTGATGAGCATGCGGTGAAGGCCGCTCACGAAGAGCGCGAACGTGAACTCGTCTTGCAGTAAGAGGTAGGACCAGGATAGTCAGAAGCTTTCTCTTCAATCAAGCCGACATGGTTCTCACGAGCGCGATCCTCATTGACAGCAAGCTGGGCAACCCGCTATGGTGCTGGAAACGGAGAGCATCCAGGAGCTGTGTCGGTCACATCAGAAGTCAGAGCAGGGTGCCAGATTTCTTCAACCTGCGACTGTCCCGTGCCGCCATTCGCGCACGCGCCAGCATGTGCGATTTCGGTGGCAATACGGAACAGGTTCGGCAGCAGCTCGCGCTCGATGCTGAAGCCAGGGCGGCCGGGATCACACTCATCCCCGACTGCGGGCTGGTCATCATTCGCGTGATCGTGCGTGGCCTGAAGGATGGACAGGAGAAACAGGCTACAATCGACCTGTTCGACCACTATGACGAAACCACGGGTTTCACAGCCATGGAACGCACCACCGGCTGGCATGCCGCCATCATGGCCGGGCCGATCGCTCGCGGTCAAACGCCGCGTGGCGCCATCCCGGTCGAACTTGCCGTGCCCGGGCCGCTATTCGTCGAAGAATTTCGCAAACGAGGCTTCGATCTGCGGCTTTCCTAACCCAAAAATGTAGGGGCGACCCTTGCGGTCGCCCTGCTGCAGTCGCCCAGTCTTGACAACCCCCGTATCCTCCAGTATACTCTCTATAAAGGTTAGTGTATCATTGACACCTTCTCTTTTTTTTGACACGTTACTTAGTGTATAAAATACACTATCAGAGGAGAGGCCTTATGGCGCATCGTCTTCTTCAAGGCATCGTTCCTGGGCGCAGCCACATCCTGGATGCCAGGAACTGCCAGGATGCCCTATCCAGCATTACTTTTGAGATCAATAGCAAATCATATGTTGTCGGCGTGGTTGCCGATGGCTGTGGCGGAGGCAAGCATTCCGAGGTTGGAGCGCAGCTCGCAGTTCAGTTCATCCCTCGCGAAATCCGTCGCCTCGTCAAAAATGGCCTGCCGCTTGAGCATATCCCCAATCTCCTGTTCGAGCATCTTATACATTTGCTCAAAACCATCGTTGCTGCTTACAACTTTGCCGACCTGGTCGAGCTTGTGCATTTCGTCAATCACCACTTACTCTTCACCGTCCTCGGCTTCATAGTAGGTCCAGAACAAACACTGGTATTTGCTGCAGGCGATGGGATAGTGATCATCAATGATGACATACACCTGCGCGATCAGCATAACGCGCCAGCATACATCGGTTACCACCTGGTCGACCGTCGCTACCTGGGGGAAGATGCCACGCCCCTTGCGCATGCATTCGACCTCTACACCATTCCTACTGAAACCCTGAAAAGGCTGGCTATCGGCAGCGACGCCTGGATGGAAGAACAGGCGCTGCTCGACCAGGTATGGGGTCTGAAGCCTCCGGCCGACTTGCAGTTGCAAATGAACAGGTGGTCCGACGCCAGGCGTCTCAAAGACGATGCATCCATGATCGTTGTTGAGCTAGAAACCACAACACGAGGAGAATGACCTGTGGATGTAACAATCGATGGAAAACTCTTGCGCCTGCGCCAGCAGCACGTCATCGGCGCGGGTGGTGAGGGAACCGTCTTCCTGGCTGCCGTTGCCGGTCAACAGCTAGCCGTAAAAATCTATCACAACCCCGCTGCCCAGAGACAGGAAAAACTCCGCGCCCTGCTGGCACACCAGTGGAACGTGCCGCGCAGCCGCATTGCATTTCCCCTCCGGGCCGTACATGATACACGCCGGGGCAGCGTCATCGGCTTCAGCATGCCATACATGGGTTCTGGTTTCGAGGAATTAGCGCGCCTCGCCAATAAAAAACACCGCACCAGCTTCCTTATCTCAACCAGGGACGTAGTGAGCATTTTTCTCGACGGTTCATCATCCCTCGCCGCCATCCATCAAAGCGGCCTCGTCATTGGCGACTTCAGCGACCAGAATGTCCTATACAAAGACGCGGCCATGCTCTGGATCGACGTAGATGCCTGGCAGTTCTCCTCCTATCCCTGTCCCGTCGGCACCGAAGATTTTCTCGCCCCCGAGCTTTACGGCATCGACCTCAGCCAGAAACCTGTCTTCCAGATCGAACACGACTGGTATTCCTTTGCCGTCCACCTCTTCCGCAGCCTGCTCCTCGCGCACCCCTATGGGGGTACGCATAAAACAGTGCCCCTGCTCACACAGCGAGCTCAGCAGAAAATCTTCGTGCTCGACCCCACCGTCACCTATCCCAAAATTGCCTACGCTCCGGACCTCCTGAGCGATGAACTGCTCGACGTATTCGAGTGCATCTTTGCTCGGGGCTGGCGCGGCCAGTTTCCCCTGGAAGCCCTTCGTAGCTATTATGACTCGCTGGTGGAATGCTCCTCCTGCAAAATGTACTATCCTCAGAACAGGCTCACCTGCCCGCTCTGCCACGCGAAGACTATAATAATCACGCAGCCACCTCTTATGAGCGCCACAGGTGTGCGTGTAACAGAGCTGATGCGCACCAGCGGAAAGATCATCTTTGCCAAAGTACAAGGGCAGGCGGTCTACGTCCTTGCCTACGAGAATGGCAGCGCCGTACTCTACACTTGCATTCCGGGCATTGCACCCCGGCGCGTGGAACTCTTCAAAGAAATTCCAGGCGCCAGGTACGACCTGCTGGGCGATACCTTGATCGTCAATCTACCTCAAACAACGCAGCTCCTGTTCATCGATGTTTCCGCCAACAAACCCCGGGCGCTCTTCCAGGCCGAAACGGCCCTCTTCGCGGGAAACCGGCGAGCCATGCTCCGCGCTTCAGATACCCACGTCTTCTACATCCTCAACAACGCGCTCATGTTTGCTGCCATTGAAGACGGGACCTTGCAGGGCAGGCCCCTGCGCACGGTCATGGAAAAGCAGACCTGGTTCACTGTCGCCCCCGGCACCGGCGATGGCAAACCTACCGTCTTTGGCTTTTTCCAGGTGTTTCACCAGCAAATGTACTGGCTTATACGCGGCCATGCCGTCTACGACGTTGCTCTTCCTCTACTCGACGCCGGAGAATCGCTGCTTGACATCGCTGTGCGTTTCTCCACTTCGGGTGCGCTCATTCGACGCCATACCCAGGAACAGGGTACCGACTACCTGCGCACTGAGACAATCGACAATGCAGGCTACGTCGTCTATTCTTCTCCCAGGATCAAGCGTGCCGACCACCCGTGCCCGGCTATCCACGGGCAGGCATACACGGCTGGCGTTCTACTCCACGCCACCGATATCGGCATCGTCCAGGAGAAGATCGAGCAGGGTACCTTCAAAACCTTCGCCGCTACCGCCAGTCTCGTGCGAGAGGGGGATACACTGATAAAGTACCAGTCCGGGTTAATTGTGGCAGGAGAAGATCGCGTGAGTTACCTTGTCATGTAAGTGGCTCACTACACATTTATCATTGCCGTTGCTGCAAAAATTTAATCCCCGCCCTCTGGAAATCTTGCGGATGCTTCTCTAATTATGCCCTTGACATTGTAATGATTTTCATTACAATAGACCTATGAAGGAAATTAGTATTTTAGCACTGGTGTGGGATAGTTTTAATGAGGCGCATATTTGGGAGCACCACCAGTTGACACGTGCCGAGGTTGAGAATACCTTCGAATGGAAGGCAGGCACACAACAGTCAGAGACCCCATAGCTACAGCTAGGGGCTTGAGAAACGGCTAGCTCAACGTAAGCTTCTGACTAGCGGGCTTGTTCCTCTAGAGCAATCTAGACGCACAAGCAGCAGCGTTACTGGCTAAGAAATAGGCAGTTCAGGGTGACGAGCCAGGAACAGCCGAAAGTACGGACGAATGCCACCCTAGTTTGTCCCACTACCTACCACGCCGAAGTAGATGGTCTCGGACCTATGCCAGTCTCGCAATCGCGAAGGGTAATTGTACCCGTGCAACAACACGGTGGCTCGAAATCGAGCGACAGTTTGGCCGTTCTGCTAAAACGGCACCCCGCAAGGGGATTGAAGGGGATTGCGGAGGCACGGCGCCTTTCTTACCTCTCTACCGCTAAAGCGGAGGGTCTCTCGAAAGGATTTTTGATGAGCGATAAATCAGCATACAATGGGCCAGAGTATCCCACAGAAGCACACGGCTCAATTCCAGCTTTCAATAGCTACGAAGAAGAAGCTAATTTCTGGGATACTCACAGCATCACCGACTTTAGAGGAGAAACCGAAGCAGTAAAGGTACGTGCAACGCGCGGGCTCTCCGCAAACGTGCAGGTTCGATTTGACCCAGAAACCGACCACGAATTAGAGGCAATAGCACGTGAGCGCGGGGTGAAGAAGGCCACACTAATACGCATCTGGGTATTAGAACGACTGCGCCAGGATCGGAACCGCCACGCTTCCTAGTGCATAATCACGCAACCTCTTCGACAATGGAAAGAGGGGATTCATAGGAGCAGCCAAAGTGAGCACAAATGCGTTCAGCCAGCTGCTGAGCCGAGAGCAAACCATCGGGTTCCACAATAGCCTTCTTGGC
>WNFA01001347.1_pt1 | contig 19892 bp, 12 predicted proteins | sample 5400481 | NCBI WGS metagenome assembly WNFA01 (sample SAMN13153340, study PRJNA577476) | soil metagenome | isolation source: 120 cm saprolite under Douglas fir tree site 2 hole 1 replicate 2 | place: USA:California | collected 2015-04-18
CACCGATCCTGTTGGCTTTGACTTACTTCGACAGCGGCGAATTCGAACGCGCCGTTCCTTTGCTCGAGAAGGCTTATCAGACGCGGAAGGACGATCCCGTAGTGGTCGCGCATCTTGGTTTAGCATATTTGCGGCAGAACAAAGACGACAAAGCTCTGGCCATGCTCAGCCACTGGGCTGAACTTGAACCGAAGAGTCCCGACGCCTTGTACTTCAAGGGAAAGGCATCTGTATACGTAGCCTCGGATTCGTTCGATCAGCTCTCGAAGGCTGCGCCCGACTCCTATCGGATGTTTCAGCTGAGGGCCGAGATGCTTAGACAACAGGGCATGACGCCGGCGGCGATCGGCGAATACAAGAAAGCGATCGCTCAGAAGCCCGATGCAGCCGGACTTCACTACGCTCTGGGCACCGTCTATCGCGAGGCAGGCAGACTTGACGAGGCGCTGGCCGAATTTAGTGGGGAACTGAAGGTTTCGCCAAACGACGCGATGACGAACTACCTCACCGGCGATGTGTACCTCCAACAGAACAAACTGGACGAGGCGCAACAATACCTGACGCAGGCACTGAAGATCCAACCTGGACTCGCCGACGCACAACTCGACCTGGCCAAGACTTATCGCGGCCAGGCGAAGACGGACGAAGCGGTGAAATGGCTCCAGTCGGTAGTGACCTCGGACCCCAGTCGACAGGACGCTCATTACCTGCTTTTCGGTCTGTATAAGGAAAAAGGGCAGATGGACGAAGCGCGCAAGGAATTGCGAATCTTCGAGGAGCTGAAGCGCAAGACTGCCGACCAGGAGCAGAAAATGTTGCGACTTGATTCAATTGATTAAACATCCAAAGGGCCATGCAGGGAAATCTCGGCTTGACAAACCGAGGCTGTCATCGCTATTGTTCTAAGCGCTTATTGCAAATGCTCAATTTTGTTTTCTGAATTCCGCTTCCGCGGGGTTCTGTGAGGTTTTGTAGCAATGTCTGGGCAAGTTCTCGCTGCCGCTTTAGTTCAACCCGGAAGATACGAACTGCGGGAGTACGCGCTCCCGGAGCCAGCTCCCGGTTGTGTGCTCGTGAAGATGGAACTGTCGGGTATCTGCGGCACCGACAAACATACCTATCAGGGATTTACGACGCAATACGCGGGAGCGGGCGAAGGAAAGCAGATCCGTTTCCCAATTATTCAGGGCCACGAGAATGTGGGGACGGTTGCGGCAATTGGAGGAGACGGCCATTACACGGACTTCGAGGGCATCCCTCTCAGGGTTGGCGACAGGGTCGTGGTTGGTGCGAACGTCTCGTGCGGCGAGTGCTACTACTGCCGACACGATTTTCCCTACTACTTCTGCCAGAACATGACGGATTACGGCAACAATCTGAGCGCCGCCGATCCGCCGCATCTTTTTGGCGGGTGGTCCCAATACATGTACATCATCCCGGGAAGTTTTCTTGTGCGGGTTCCCGATGACCTGCCCTCCGAAGTCGCGGTACTTACTGAGATCATGGCGGTGACGGTAGGCTTGGATCGAGCCAAGCAGATGTCGGCTTTCCCGAGTGAAGCTTTCCTCTTTGATGACACGATCGTGGTGCTTGGCGTGGGACCTTTGGGCATGTGCTTTCTAATGAAGGCGCGCATGCTTGGAGCTGGAAACATTATTGCCGTGGATCTTTCGGATTACCGTCTGCAATTTGCCAAGCGCCTCGGAGCCGATCACGTGCTCAACGCATCGAGTACGACGCTCGCCGAAAGGCTGGATTTTGTTCGCGGCCTCACTCATGGACGCGGAGCTGATCTCGTCATTGAGACGGCGGGCGTGCCGCAAGCGGTGCCCGAGGGACTAGACATGATGAGGCTCGGGGGACTGCTGGTCGAGGCGGGCAACTTTTCCGATCTGGGGGAAGTACCAATCAGCCCGCATCGGCACATCTGCGGCAAGAGCGCGCGGATTCTTGGCGTTGGCGGAGAAGAGCCCGCCGCCTATGGGCCGAGCATGCGGCAGATGGCTCGTTACATGCATACTTATCCCCTGCGTGAATTTGTTACTCACCGTTTTCCGCTTCGCGATGTAGAGGCCGCGGTGCACAAGTCGGTCGCTCCGGATTCCATGAAGGTCGCGATCGTTCCGTGGTCCTGATTTCGTATTCTGAATCGCTTCACGTAGTTTATAAAAGCTGTTGCTAAGGAGGATCTTTCATGGGAAAACTGGCAATCACAGGCGGGGAGCCGTCTCGAAAAAAGCGCTTTGATGCATGGCCCATTTACACGGAAAAAGAGAGGCAGGCGCTCGAAGACGTATTGATCAATCACAATTGGGGCGGCCAACCATTTCCGGGCAAGCATGGCGATGCTTTCGGCAAGAACTTTGCCGAGTTCCATTCCGCCAAGTACGGACAGGCGGTGAATACCGGTACGGTGGCGATTCAAGCCGCTCTTAAAGCCATCGATATTCGTCCTGGCGATGAAGTCATCGTTCCTGCCTACACCTGGGAGGGAACTGTGGGGCCGGTGTTGCTGGTGAATGCAGTTCCGGTTTTTGTCGACGTCGATCCGGACACGTATTGCCTCGACGCCAAATTGGTCGAGCAGGCGATCACCCCGAAGACGAAGGCGTTTCTTCCCGTTCACCTCGGCATGAGGTTTGCCGATCTCGATGTCCTTGTCCCGCTTGCGGCAAAGCACGGTATCAAGATCATCGAAGACTGCGCGCACGCCCACGGCGGGATGTGGCGCGGCAAGGGCGCGGGATCCATTGGAGACCTCGGCGCTTTCAGTTTTCAATCAAGCAAGCTGATCACCTCAGGCGAGGGTGGAGCGGTCATCACCAATAACCTCGAATACTTCGAGCGCGTCCAATCGTACATCAATACCGGACGGCGAAGCGTTACCGATCAATTTCACCACCGAATCATTGGCTTCAACTACAGGTTGGGTGAATTTCAAGCGGCGGTGCTAGGTCCGCAACTGGAGCGACTTCCAGAGCAAGCCAAGGTCCGCCAGGGGAACATGGAGTATTTTGAATCGCGGCTTCGTGGCACACGCGGCCTTGGATTGCTCAAGCCCGAGCCACGCATTACTCGCCTGGCTCCCTACGGATATGTGCTGAAGTACTTCGCGGAACAAGTGAAGGACATCCCGCGCGCAGCTTTCGTCGCGGCGCTTCAGTTGGAGGGAATTCCATGCGATGGACTCTTCTACGAACCCGTCTACCGCAGTTCGCTGTTCCCGCTTGATCCGACGGACTATCCCGCTTTGAGCTGGGGGCGTCCCAAGCCGCTTGATCTGCGGAACATGTACAAGTGCCCGGCTTCAGAGCGGGCCGCGTACCACGAGGCGGTCTGGTTCCCGCATCATCTTTTTCTCGGCGGCAAGGAAAACGTCGACAGCATCGTCGACGCCATCCATAAGGTTCTCGAGAATATTGAAGAACTTCGCGGCCTCGAGCACCGCGCGATCAAGGACCAGAGTCTCAGCCGGGCCGATCGGGAAAGCTGATTACTGCAAAATCTGACAGGGCACAACTCGGAGAAAACTTATCAATGGCATTGGTATTGGCATCGCGGAAGAGAATCGGGTACGCGGTCGTGGGTCTGGGTAGCATTTCTCAAGTCGCAGTGCTGCCCGCGTTCGCGCATAGCAAGAAGGCCAAGCTGGTCGCCGTGGTGAGTGGTGACAAGAAAAAGGCACTGAAGTTCGCGCTGGACTTCAATGCAAGCCAGGCTTGCACCTATGACGAGTTTCCCCAATGCCTCGAGAATCCGCAGGTTGATGCCGTGTACATCGCAACTCCTCCCGGGGAACACGAAAAGTACGCGGTAGCCGCGGCGAAAGCGGGCAAGCACGTGATCAGCGAAAAGCCGCTGGCGGCGACAGTCCAGCAGGCTCGAAATATGGTCAATGCCTGCCGTCGAAACAAAGTGTTGTTCATGACCGCCTATCGAAAGTATTTTGAGCCCAGCAGTCTGATGCTCAAGAAGTTGATTACGACGGGCGAGTTGGGCCGGATCGATATCATCCACACTTTCTTCGCAGAGCTTCGTCCATTCGGCGACAACTCACCAGCCTGGTTATTCTCGCGTAAGTTGTGCGGCGGCGGTCCACTGACGGATCTCGGTGTCTACTGCATCAATACATCCCGCTGGCTGGTTGACGAAGACCCGGTCGCGGCTACCGGCATAAGCTGGGTGCGCGATCGAAGACGGTATAAAGAGGTAGAAGAGGGCGTCGCATTCCGCCTCGATTTTAAAAGCGGCCTGATTCTGCAGGGGACTGCGGCATACAGCGCAGCATTCTCCTCTTTTGTTCACGTCCACGGAGAAAAGGGCTGGGCGGAATTAGCTCCGGCATTTGCTTTCGAGGAAGAACGGCGGATCAGTGGAAAGGTGGGCGGGAAGTGGTTCGCCAAGACCTTCAAACCCATTGACGAATTTGTACTGGAATTGGACGCTTTTGCCGCCTGTATCCAGGAAGGTCGAGAGCCTGAACCGAGTGGCGAACAAGGACTGCGCGACATCATTATTATCGATGCGATTTATCGAGCGGTGAAACAGCGCCGCTCCGTAACAATCAAATACGAATAGAGGACGATCATGGCAAAGTTGGGCGTAGGGGTTGTCGGCGTAGGCACGATGGGTAGGCGGCACGCTTACAACCTCCGGCATTTAATACCGGAAGCGCATTTGATCGCGGTTGCGGACACTGACATGCAGCGCGCGAAACTGGTCGCTGCTGAACTGGAGATCGCCCACTACTACAATAGCGTAGAAGCCTTGGCCGAACGCAAGGATGTGCAGGCAATTGTTGTGGTGACGCCGGCGAAGTTCCATGGCGCTGCGATGAAAGTGTGCGCCAAGGCAGGGAAGGATATCTTCTGCGAGAAACCCTTTACCCTTACGGTTGAAGAGGCCGATGAGGTGCTCGACCTTACGCAAAAGGCGGGAGTGCGAGTTCAAGTAGGGCACGTTCGGCGATACGATCCTCCGAATGTTCGAGCCAAGCAACGGATCGAAGCTGGTGAAATCGGCGACCCGGTCATCTTCAAATCGCTGGCACGCGACCCTGCGCCGCCGCCGGTAAGCTACATGGCGAGCGGCGTCAATGGCATGTTTTTTCAGGATTCGACCGTCCACGAGTTTGACTTGGGGCGCTGGCTCATGAATGACGAGATCTCCGAGATCCATGCCTATGGTGCCGTTCTGGTCTTTCCAGAGATTGCGCAGTTCAACGACATTGATACTGCTCTGCTCAACATGAAGTTCTCGCGAGGTACGCTCGGAGCGGTTGAGAACTACATGCAGTCCGGATACGGGTACGACATTCGCACCGAGATCGTGGGCTCGAAAGGCACCATCATCACAGGCTATCTGCAGCAGACCGCCGAAGTGGTCCTGACGGCTGCCGGCGCCAGGACCGATGTGGTCGACCACTTTCTGGTTCGCTTCGCCGATGGATACCTTCACCAGATGCGCGATTTCGTTCAGACCATCCTTGCCGATCGCGCTCCGAAAGTGGACGCCCTCGACGGCCGCCAGGCAGTCGCGGTCGCGGCAGCAGCGGAACGTTCCTATCGCGAAGGGCGTGCCGTGACAGTGCAAAATCGAACACGGACATCGCGGGCCGCCTGACAGCTTGGTGGAGAGTGGGCATCCTCGCCCGACTGGACGGACGAGACGCCCGTCCCTCCACTAGTTGGCCTTGGCTGGCTGCGAAAGCACGAACTGCTGGATCGCACTGCGGTTACGCTTGATTTCTTCCTGATGCAGACGGGATAACTCCTGGTAGCGGGCTAGCTCCTGAGTGGCCAGGTCCAGCTTATTCATCTGGCGATAGATCTGCCCCAGCCGATAGTGGGGAATATCTGATTTAGGATCCTCGCGGATAGCATCGAGATATTCGTCAACCGCTTTTTGATCCTGTTTTCGCGCCGAGTACAACCCCGCCAATTCGACGCGGGCCGCGGCAAAGTCGGGACGTAATTTTACCGACTTCTCCAGAAACATCTGCGGCCGATCCAAAGCGCCCTTCGCGCCTTTGGCAAATTCTGAACGAAATAAAGCCGCACCATAGCAGAAGGCGAGATCGGCACTCTGGGGATGAGCCGCTGCCAGTCGACTGAGGCGCGGCAGAATTTTCTCCCAATCTGCCGGCGAAAGAGAACTAAGGAGCGTGTTCCAGGACTTTAAAACAGCAGGTGAATCCGGATCGATTTCGAGCGCCTTGGTAAAAGCATCGGCGGCGTCTGGATACTCCCGAACCGCGTAGTGGCTGAAGGCCAGTCCCAGATATTCGCGTGAGGAGTTGGGAAATTTCTGCGTGCCCACTCGATAGACTTCGAGCGCGGGCCCAAACGTAAAGTGCGAAAGATACTCCATCCCAAGGTCGAAGTAGTAATTCTCATTCGCCGGCTCAAGTTCGACGGCGCGTTGATAATTGTGAACAGCCTCCACGTATTGGCCGGATTCTTCCTGTAGCTCAGCCAGCATGTTGTAAAGAGCGCCAGACGGCTTTTTTTCCACCGCCCGGCGTGACAACGCGATTGCGTCGGTAGATTTTCCAACGTTCTTGTATGCCACTGCAAGATTCAGAGTCGCCATCTCGTTTGAGTCGTCCTGTTGCAGGGTCTGCTCGAGTCGAGGAATCGCCTCCTGGTAGGCATCGTGCGACAGAAAGAGAAGACCGAGCGCCAGATTTTGGGCTGCTGACAAATTCTCGGGCGGAGCAGGCAGGACATCGCGAGACGCCGCATTTGCAGAGGAGACAGCTTCCGGGTTGGCAGTTCCCAATAAAAGACTAGCTTGCACCAGCGCGAGATAGATGTCGTACGAACCCGGGCTCATCGCATAGGCTTGACGGTAAGACTGGACTGCGGCGGCAACATCCTGCAGCGACTCAGCAACTGCTCCGGCCAGAGAGTAGTACTTCACGGCTGAGTCGGTTTCTTGCGGCACAGAGATCTGATTCAAGACCTTCTTCGCCGCCGCCGGTTGCTTGGCATCGAACAGCGTGTGTGCCCATTCGTATCCCGTCTGAAAGTCTCCGGGGCGCACGTCCCATGCTTTTTGGAGATATTTTGCCGCTTCGTCATACTGGTGAAGAGCGGCGAGCGATGTTCCGAGGCCTAGTAGAGCGGTGAAATTCTGCGCTTCGCGCGCATGGGCTTCGCGGAAATTGGCTGCCGCTTCCCGAAAGCGGCCGAGCTTCGAGAGCAGCACACCAAGGTTGTTGTATCCCATCGCCGCCTTCGGGGAGAGACGGATCACGGTTCGAAAACTCTCTTGTGCCTCCGCGTCGCGGCCAAGTTCGCTGGCCGCGAGTCCCTTAAGGTTGTAAAGAGAAGGATCACGGGCGCCCGCTGCGATGGCGGCATCGATCAATGCCAGAGCATCCGTACTCTTGCCACGCTGAAGAAGTCCGATTGCCTGGTCATAGGTTGCTTGAACACTGTTCGTTTGGGCGGCCGCCCGCCCTGTCGCTTGAGCACTGGGGGTCTGAGGAGAAGCAACGCCCGCGATTTCGAAAATGCAGACCGTCACGGCGACAAGCGTGGCGACGGCGACAACCCGGCGTCTGGCAGGATATGACACGATCAATACGCTTCCTGTGAAACGATTCCTTTGCCTTCCTGGATCACCACCAGCCGATTGGCCAGAATGTGCTCGAAGGTTTCTTCCGCCCCGCCCAGCCAGCGGACTTGTACGCGCGCGTCTTTCGCTGTCCCAAGACCAAAATGGAGGCGCAGATCATTCTGCGAGCAGAAACTTCCGCCGCTTCGAACTTCCTGCACCTGGCGCCGGCTGCTCGCGTCGACCGATACACGCGAACCAATCGCTGCCCGGTTCGTCTTCGTCCCGACCAGCTTCACCAGCAGCCACGAGTTTGACGGCGGCGATTGATTGCGCAGCAATGATGGATAGTCATTCAGATTATTGATTGCGATGTCGATTCGTCCGGTGTTGAAGATGTCGCCAAAGGCAGCGCCGCGACTGCATCGCGACTCTGCAAAAGCCGGCCCTGCCCGATCGGAAACATTCACAAAGCGGCTGCCGTCGATGTTGCGCATCAAAATCAGCTTGCTATCTGTCTTCGGGAGCTGATGATGCGTCCCCGCTCCCGGCGAGTAGATGGAACCGCTGACGATCACAAGGTCGGGACGGCCGTCATCATCGAAATCGATAAAGCCGGTGCCCCACTTCACCGAAGTAGTTTCGCCGGCAAGTCCGGCGGGAACGGTTACGTCCGCGAAGAAGCCCTTGCCCTCGTTGTGATAGAGGCTGGGCATTTCGTCGGAGAAATTCGTCTTGACGATATCGAGGAGCCCGTCGCCGTCGTAGTCCACGGAGTCCGCGCCCATTCCACCCTGAGTCCGTCCGTTCGCATCGTAAGCCACTCCGGCGAGCATACCGCTCTCGTGAAAAGTTCCATCGCGGTTATTCATGAAGAGCAGGCTGGGCGTCGAATCGTCGGCGACGTAGATATCCGGCCAGCCATCATTGTCATAGTCACCGACACAGGGAGTGAAACCAAAGGTGGGCTCAGCTTTACGGATTCCCGCCGCTTCCGATACTTCCGTAAAAGTGCCGTTGCCGTTATTGCGATAGAGAAGATTCTTCGTGCCCTTGAGTCCGGCGACACCGTAGAGCACAGGAGACTGCTGGCCCATCAGAGCGGGGTTACTGTCGTAAAGCAGCAAGCCGTATTGGTGGTCAACATAGTTGCTTACGAACAGATCCAGATGGCCGTCGCGGTTGTAGTCGACAAAGGCGGCGCCCGTGTTCCAGTGCTCTTCGGACTGCAGCAGGCCGGATTCGCGGGTCACATCCGTAAAAGTGCCGTTGCCGTTATTGTGATATAGAACGTTGGTGCCAAAATAAGTGACGAACAGGTCAAGGTGGCCGTCATTGTTGTAGTCGCCGACACAAACGCCCTGACCCCAGCCGTGCCGCACCAATCCTGCCTTCTCGGTTACGTCGCTAAACGTCCCGTCGCGATTGTTGCGATAAAGGTGGTTGGTAGGCTCTTCGCCATTGGGAAAGTCCTTAAGTCCCCAGCCGTTGACCACGAAAATATCGAGCCAACCATCGTTATCGTAGTCGAAAAGCGCGATACCGCCGCCGGTCGTGGAAAGCAGAAAGTCTTTACTCTCATGGCCAACAAGAACCGTCTTCGCACGAAGGCCGGCTTTTTTGGCGACGTCCACGTAATGCGGAAGATAGACAGGCGGAATGCCGGCAGCGAAACTTCTGGCAAGAAACGGATATAGAAGAGAGCCTGCTCCAGCCGCCGCCAGATTTTTGAGCCACTGTCTCCGGTTCATCGTAGCGATTCTAAAGCCGCGGTGGAGGTGGGGGAAGGAAAACAAGCCAGACGCAATCTACGCTCTGATCCCGTTGCGCGCGTCGGGCGAGTTTCTGTTCGGTCGGAGCTGGAAGCCGCAGGATTCTCGTACGTGCAGTTCGGGCGCAAGTTTCCGGGTCTCGCCTCGAGCTGGTTCGCCTTTAATCCGTTCCAACAACATTTCCGTCGCCTCAAATCCAATCTGGTATTTCGGGAGCTCCACCGTCGTCAGTCGCGGACGGAAAACGGCGAGCCAGGGGTAGTCGTCGAAACTTACCAGTCCGAAATCTTCGGGGCACCGCATTCCCATCTCCTCCGCGGCTTTCAAAAGACCGACCGTCATGAGGTAGTTCGCGACGTAGATACCATCTGGACTTCGGGACAGAAGAGCATGGCCACCCCGATAGCCCGACTCGATGCGGTAGTCGCCGTGAATCACCAGTTCAGGTTCGTGGGTGAGCTTATTGGCCGCGAGTGCGTCTCGAAATCCCTTCCACCGTTCTCGGCCGTTACTGATCGTCATCGGGCCACCCAACAGGCCGATTCGCCGATGGCCCGCTCTTGCCAGCTGGCTTACGGCCTCGTATGCGCCCTTGTAATCGTCCGTCAACACAGCGTCCTTAGTGAGATCGGGATAAGTTCGCATGAGCAGCACGAACGGAACTTTCGCGTCGTCGATCAACTGGCGCAGCGAGGGGCGGAAAGGCTGCGGGGCCTTGGTCAGCAGGATGCCATCGACCCGCTTGGCAAGCAGCACTTCCAGGCACTCTTCCTCCCGCTCCAGACGATCGTCGCTATTGCACAGCAGAATGTTGTATCCGTGCTTCTGCGCGGCATCTTCCGCGCCCCGAACCACCAGCGGGAAAAATGGGTTGGAGATGTCGGGAACCACGATTCCGATGGTGTGGGTCCGCCGCTTCGCCAAACTGCGAGCCAGCAGGTTTGGACGGTAGCTCAGCTTTAGAATCGCTGCATCCACCCGCTGCTTCAGCGCCTTGCCGACGTGACTCTTGCCGTTTACGACCGCGGAGACTGTGAAAACGGATACGCGAGCTTCTTTAGCGACGTCGTAGATGCTGGGCGCCTTGTTCGTTTTCCGCTTACGAGTCTTTCTTTCCGGCGGCATATTCTTGTTCCCTCAAGAGGCCATTGCGACTCTTGCCCGCTGGCTCGTAAAGAGCATGGCGGCGGCACAGTGCGCGGTTGCTCCTGGATCTTCATCATATCCCGAGCCGGCGAAGATACTCTCTGCCCGCGATGGCATTGGACAGCGGAGCGTCCGCCCCAACCCCGCCCGGCAGCACGTCCGCCTCGACCACCACCCAGCCGTCAAAGCGTCCCTGTTGTAAGAGTGACACAACCTTGGGGAAGTTGATGCCTCCTTTTCCGAGCGGTGCAAAGATTCCGTGCCGGACCGCCGCGTGAAAATTCATTCGAGCACTGCGCGCTTCCGCTGCCTTGGTTTCGTATACATCCTTCAGGTGCACGCACCACACCCTTGACACCTGCTTCTCGAGAAACGCTACAGTATCTCCGCCGCAGTACACGTAGTGCCCGGTGTCGAGACACAGGCCCAATTCATCGGCGGGAAACAGGGAAAAGAGACGATCAACTTCCTCGGATGTTTCCACATGGCTTCCGGCATGATGGTGAAACGCTACCCTGAGACCGACTGCCTTGCACTGGGCAATCACTTCTCGGATAGCAGTTGCCGCCGCCTGCCACTGCGAGTTGCTCCAGGACAGTTGATTTGCTTCATTGCGCCGGCCCGCTGTGGCATTTCTGTCGGGCGTAACTTTATCGGAGAGAATCAGCAGGCGAGCGCCGGCCTCGCTAATCAGGCGGGCAGAACGCGCCACATAGGCTAGGCCGTCGGCATGCGCGGCAGCATTACCCAGCTCGATATCGACAAAGGCTGAGCAAAGCGTGAGAGAGCGCTTCTCCAGTTCACGGCGCAGCGCCGGGGCATCGGCAGGGAGAAAATCGTACGGACCGAGCTCTGTGCCCGAGTATCCGGCAGCCTTGATCTCGTCCAGAACCCGTCCGTAAGGGTAATCAGCAGGGAGTTCGACATGCTCCATGATTCCCCAGCTGATTGGTGCGTTAGCCACACGAATCGCCATTCCTTAACCCTTTCATCTTCATCCAACAGGAAAGGCTTCTCCCCGCACAAATCTCGGCGTCGCACAATCCGGTAGCCGCTGTGCGCAGAAGGACGACTGATGCCGCCTAAAGGCTGCGCGATTTTCTCGCTCAGGTGCCGCTCTCCACGTACGACGCTGCCACCGATCAACCTAGAACTGCAGCTTAATGCCAAACTGGATCTCTCGCTGAGCGTCCGGAATCGTCTGGGTGATGGCCGCGCCTCCATTGACATTTACAAACCCAGCCCCGCTGCTTCCTCCGCCTGACAACAGGTTCGGAAGAGCAAAGTTAGGATGGTTGAAAATATTGAAGAACTCGGTTCGGAAACTGAGTCCGAATCTTTCACTCATCTGAAAAGTCTTGTAGATTGAGAAATCAAAGTTAACCAGGTCCGGACCCCGCAGCACGGCGCGTTCCGTATTCCCGAACATGCGGGCAGTACTCTGACCGGGGGCGAAAGCTGGCAGAGCGAATGCTGCCTGGTTGAACCAGCAATCGAGAGTCTGATGGCCAGGACGGCTGCAGTTGAACCCTGTTGGCCCCTGGGCCGCAACATCAAAGGAAAAGTCGTAAGGGTCGTGAATTCTATCCGGACGCGGGCTCGACGAACCGGTGTTGGTGAGGTCACCGGTGCCCAGGAGAGCGTCGAAGGCCTCGCCACTGTGGATGGTGGTCACGCCGCTGACCTGCCAATCGCCCAGGACGGCTCGCGCCACGCTGCTGGCGGAACTACCGTAATGTTTCCCCTTACCGTAGGGCAATTCATAGACGTAGCTCAAAACCAGCCGGTGGCGGAGATCGGGCGTGTTGGGGCCTTTTTCCGCGGCAATGTTGTGCGAATTTTGCACGTCACACTGCTGGACGTTGCCGTCGGCCGTCCCGATAGATTTCGCGAAGGTATAAGCGGCAAGAATATTGAACCCCCCCGAAAACCGGTGTTCGCCCGAAATCTGGAATGCGTTGTAGAACATGCTCATTCGTGCGATATCAAGCGGCAGGATTGTGGTCAGGCCCGGCCGGACGTTGAAATAGGGACGCCCGAAGTTACCGGTGGAATCCGAAAAGTTTGAGTCCAGGGGCTGTAGAGGCTGGTTCAGATTCGAGGATTCGTGGTCATAAAGGTTGTTGCTCTTCGTCCCCACGTAGCCAACCTGAACCAGCCAGTTCGAAGCAAGCTCCTGTTGAATCGTCAAGTTCCACTCGTAGATCCGGGGAATTTTTCGAACTCGTCCCGTGGTTCGCACCGTCCCGACGGGGTTATTTGGATCGACCGTGGGGACTTGCGCTGGAAAGCCATCGGAGACAAGTTGCCCGGGCTGCGGGGGCAGTGACGGGTTGAAATTTTGGGAAAGGACCACAAGGTTTGGCGGATTCAAGCCCAAGTCGTCAAAAATGTTGCCTTCCGCTGCGTAAAAAATCCCGGTCGCCGCGCGCACTACGGTTTTCGGACGCACCGTCCAGGCGAAGCCAGCTCGCGGCGCCCAGTTTGTCCGATCGAATCCAACTCCTGCGTGCGGGCTTTGTCTATCCACGACGGCGGTCGTCAGGTTGAAGTTGCCGACTTTTCCGCCGGCGGGTGAGCTAACTTCGTACCTCAAGCCGAGGTTCAATGTCAGGTTGGGAGTGGCGCGGATGTCGTCCTGCACAAAACCCGCGAGGTCCCAGTAGCGCGTCGGGTCGCTGCCGTTGAGGTGATCCTGGAATGAGAATTGGGGAATTCCCAGCAAGGTATCAGCCAGGGCGACGCTCGTGTAATTCCCGCTGAATTGGAACCAGCCGGAGGGAGCCGTCTGCTGGAAAAAATTCCGCTGCTGGCGCCGGAAGTCCCCACCGAACTTCATATTGTGCTTGCCGTGCGTCCAGCTTAACGTGTCAGCCAGTTGGTAAACGTTTTCGACAATCGTCTCGGGAACCCACAGCGAATCACCCAGCTGTTGGGAACCCGAAATCTGGATCTTCGCTAATCCAGAGCTGTTGCCTCCGCGGTTGGAATTCGGAATTCCCAGAGCCTCCGTTGGGTTCTTTCCGAAATCGAGGGGCAGCGTATTGTCGCGGTAGCGCACGAATCCGACGCGCGCATCATTAACCAGATTGGGACGGAAGATGCGGGTCCAATCGATACCAACGCTCTGTACCCGGTCATTCAGGGTGCTGGACGTTCCAGAACCAACTCCTCCATCGACGCCGGGAAGGTAGGAGGGGTTGGTGGACACGGGCGTAGCGATGGCATAGTGAGCGAAAAGACGATCCTCGTTCGTCACGTTATAGTCGAATCGCGTTAAGAACGAGGTCTCATCAAACTTGAACTTCGCGTTATAGATGAAGTTACTGGTGAGATTGGTATTTCCTGGTGTTGGCAGCGGGAAGAGATTCACAATGTTCTGACCCACGGTATCGATTCGGTTGGATGGAACTTGGGAAGGATTCGTGGGATTGAGAATACCCCCGGTCTCAGGGTCCCTGAGAATAACGGCTGGGGTCAGCTCCGAAAAATCTCCATTCCGCATCTTTAAAGTGGGAACGGTACTGATGAACGGTTCCACCTTGCGGATGTCGGAGCGTTGAATCGAACCGAAGATAAAAATCTTGTCTTTCTTGATCGGGCCACCCAGTTGGCCACCATATTGGTTTTGTTGGAAGGGTGTGGCGGAGGTTGCGAAGAAATTCCTGGCGTCCAGATGATTGTTGCGAATGAACTCCCACGCCGCACCGTGAAGCCGGTTAGTCCCGGAGCGGAGCTGGAGGTTCACCATGGCGCCGCCGCGTCCGAACTCAGCGCTCATTGAGTTCTCTTCGACTCGGAACTCCTGGATGGCATCCGGCGGAGGCTGAATGACGACCGTCCCGTTGCCGAATTCGTTATTGTCAAAGCCGTTAAGGAGAAAATTGTTGTCGAAGATGCGAAGGCCGTTCACGGCCAAAGAGATTCCAATCCGGTTATTGTCAGTCGATCCAGCGCCCGCACTGGTCCCCGTTGAACCTTCATTCGCTCCCGGACCGAGATAGGCGAGCTTGAAGAAATTCCTTCCGTTCAACGGCAGATCGACAATGCGCTTTTCAGTCTCGATCGTTCCCAGCGAGGAGGTCTCAGCCTCGAGCAATGGAGGAGCGTCGACCACTTCTATAGTTTGCGTGACGGCGCCGACTTTCAGAGCTGGATCCAAGCGCACGACTTGTCCAATATCGACGGTCACATTGTGCTGGACCAGCTTCTGAAATCCCGTCTTCTGGAAAGAGACGGTGTACTGGCCGATCTTCAACGGCGTGATGCTGTAATTTCCGGAATCGTCGGCCGTAACCGTGGTCGCGGTTGAGGTCGCCTCTTCGGTGGCCGTCACGGTAACGCCGGGCACTCTTGAGCCCGAAGCGTCGGTAACCGTTCCGACGATGCCGCCGGTTGTCAGCTGAGCCTGAACAACCGGCGATAAACAAAACATCGACACCGCACAGACCACCAGACTCACCACGAAACACGTGCGCTTTGTCATAAGTTTCCCCCTCGGAAAACGCGATGCGCCTGCTGTCCCTAACCGAAAAAGATTAGCGCTAATAAGCGCTTATCATATAGCTCCGTTGCTACCGTAATGTCAAGAGCTTTTTATCGCAGAAATCGCTTTGATGGAAGCAATTAGGAAAGTCGATGACGGTTAGCAGCTTCTCCCTCCCGATCGGCAAACCGCCTGCCCTGCCTTCGGGAGTCAGCCGAGGTTCGATTCGATCGCCACGGTGCGGTTTTCTCGCGCCGACTGATAGATCGCCTGAATCGTGGCCAAGTCTCGAAGCCCTTCCATTCCGTCAGACTTCGGGTCATGCCGACGCCTGATGCAGTCGGCAAAATGGTCGATTTCCAGAACGAACTCGTCCATCACTTTGAACTTCTGCTCGAACCATCGCCCCAGGATCTTCCCAAAGAGCCGGCGTTCTTCTTCAAACGCGAACGCGGGGTTCAACGCAGCCCATCCCTTTTCGCCGTGAACCTGGACAAAGGAAGCTGCCTTGGTGCTATAGCTCGAGGTGCCCTGGCAAACCAGACCTTCGGGGTGCGTCAGGCGGAACGCAATACTGTCTTCGACCTCGCTGAAGCGCTTGGGGTCGTCAGTCCAGGCATGCGCCGTAGCCTCGATCGGGGTGGTGCCCGCCAGCCAGCGCATGGTGTTGACGCAATAGATGCCGATGTCCATTAGCGAACCGCCTCCCGCCAGCTGCGGGTTCAATTGCCACGCCCGCGCTTTTGCCGGGTCGACAAATTCGGTATACGCCGAAAACATGTGCCGGAGAGGGCCAAGTTTGCCGCCGGTAATCAGCTTCTTCAGTGCCACACTGCCCGGCTCGAAATACTTGCGATAAGCGGTCATCAGGTAGACCCGGTTCTTCTTGCACACTTCCACCATGCGGCGGCATTCTTCCACCGTGTTGCCGAGAGGCTTCTCGCAAAGCACGTGCTTTCCGGCAACCGCGGCGCGAATCGTCTGTTCGGCATGCGCTCCGTTGATCGAAGCAATGAATACCGCATCGACTCCGGGATGGTTCAGGCATTGATCGTAGTTTTCGTATGCGTAGCAGTCCTTAACGCTAACGCCGAATTTTGCGCCAAGCTGCTTGGTTCTCTTGTGATCGTGACTCACTAGAGCCACCAGTCTGCACTTCTTGCTGTGGCGGAAAGCTGGCAGGACAGAAGTTTCCGCGATGCTGCCTAGACCCACAACTGCATATCCGACAGGTTTTGAACTCGCCACGTGGTTATCCCTTTACCAGAATTTGAAATCAGCTTTCGAAAGTTCCAGCCAACTCATCAAAAGTGAAGACCGCGATTCCACCGCTCCTCATGCGACATCCGGATTCGGCAGCATGAAGTCACGCACCAGGCCATCGAGGTCATGGCAAGCGGTGATGAACTGACGAAGCGTCCGTCGGGTCGGAGCGAAGGAATCGAATCCGTCCAGCGACAGTCCGCCCTCCGAGTAGGCGCTTCGGAAATCCGGAAACTTCCGCAAGAGTTCTTCCACGATCCTTGGATCAACCGGTTGGTCGATGCGCGGACGAACCTCAACGTCGCTGGCGTTCAAGCGAACCTGCCACGCGTAGGGGGGAGAAATGACGACATCACCCCCAATGAATTCGCTCCAGTGCATGTGGTTGCGAAAAGCCGCCGACAGCAAGCGTATGCGATAGCCACGCTTGCGAAAAATCTGGTAGGTTTTCTTGAATACCGCGACGCCGACCCACTCCAGGTATCCCGGATCGATCGTGATATTTTCTTTTTCAGCGACGACCTTCAGCCAATCATCGAGCCGTCCGACCATGATGGTGCATACCGGTCCCATGGCAACAATTTCCTTACCCTCCTTTTCGCGTCGGGTCAGACCGCGCTCCACCGCTTCCGCCACCGCGATGCACTGTGGCAGGGTGAAGCAAACCGTCGCGTTGATGCTGATCCGGCGGTAAGTCGCTTCCTCGATGGCGGGAATGCCTGCGCGAGTTACGGGAATTTTCACGATCATGTTCGGCGCAAGCTGGTCGAATTCCTGGGCCTGCCGCACGATGGACTCGGTGTCACGATAGAACCGTGGATCGGTTTGTATCGAGAGCCTTCCGTTTCGCCCCTGATGCGCATCAAAGACCGGCTTCAGTAAGCTGGCAGCTTTGATGGAAACCTCACGAACCAATTGCCACCCGATCTCTTCTTCGGTGGCGGTCGGTCGTTCTTCAGTCAGTGCGCGAATGCGGTCTTTCCACACTCCCATCTCCTTTTTGAGCAGCCCGAGCACGATCACCGGATTGCATGTAGCGCCCACCGCGCCGTGTTCGATCGAGTAGGTCAGCTCCTGGATCGACGCCGAGTCATTCCACAGGCAAGTCGATGTGGTCTGAGTCATTTCATGCAACGGACTTTTGTAAGCTACGGGAGCAGTTATTTGCGTCATGGATCCCTCCGGCTGCCGCTGGCGGTGAGCTCGTCTGCCGCACCTACGCTGCATGCCTTGGATTGAAGGTAGGACTTCTCAGCCGCTACAGCGATCTCGAGGGCCCGCAAGCCGTCTTCACCGGAAACACGGGGAGCGCGATCGTGCAGCATGCTCTGAACAAAATCCTGGACCTCGGCAATGTAAGCATCTTCAAACCTTGCGAGAAAATGGTCGGCAAGGGTTTGAGTGCCACCTTCGGCGGTCAAACAAGTCACCGAGGTTTGTTGGAGGCTTCCAACCAGAATCGACCCTTTCGATCCGACAATCTCAGTGCGCACGTCGTAGCCATAGACGGCCTGCACGTACGACTCGACATTGCCAATCGCGCCGCGTCCGTACTTCAGGTTGACGACCCCTGCGACGATGTCGCCGAACTCCGCTACCTCGGGCCGAATGGCGACGGTTGCGTATGCCTGGACCTCTTTTACTTCATCGCGCATGAGCCAGCGGGCGAGATCAAAATCATGGATGCTATTGTTGTAAAACAGCATGCCGTTCAGTTTCGACTGGTAGGACGAGATCGGTGGAGCGTCCTTGTCGCGTCCAATTGATTTGAAGACGACGGGCTCGCCGATTTCGCCAGCCTCGATCCGCTTCATGGCCGCCGCATACGCTGGATCATAACGGCGCATGAAACCAATCTGAAGACGGACACCAGCCTTGGCAACGGCCTCCAGCGCGGCATGCGCATCCGCGAGGCTCAGGGCCAGGGGCTTTTCACAGAGAATCTGTTTTCCCGCTGCAGCCGCAGTGCGGATTGCCTGAGCGTGGAATTTGTCGGGCGTGGCGATCACAACGCAGTCAATGTCTTTGCGCTCCAGCATGTCTTCGAAGGTCGCGAATCCGTGTTCGATTTCAAGTTCAGCGGCTACCTGCCTGGCTTGGTTGGCAGCGACGTCAGCCACCGCAATGAGCCGGGCCTCCGGCACAAGGCGGCGGATGTTCTCCGCGTGCCGCTTGCCCATCGCTCCGACTCCGAGCACGCCAATCCCTAACTTATGCATCTCCGATGTTCTCCGAAAAATCTTAGCGCTTTGATCAAAACCGCCGCTTTACTTTCCTGCCGCCGCTTTGCTTTCCTATGACTGGTTTACGATTTCCACGGTCGCCACAAAAAATCTCAGCGCTGCGAAGGCCAGAAATATCTTTCCTTTTTCTTGCCTTCCACGTACTTGCGCCGAGCTTGCTGGACGGACTCGACCTCCGACACCTCAGCTATCGGAACGTCCCACCAGGATTCGTAGCCCGGAACGCCGTCGTTGTAGTCGGTTTCCACCACCACCACCGACGTCTGGGGCTGCTTCTTCAAGTCAGACAGGGCTTCCGATAGCTGCTCGTAGGTTCGCGCCCGCACGGCATGTGCTCCCAGACTGGCCGCGTTCGCGACGAAATCCACAGGAATGACGGCGCCTGCATTTCCCTGATTGCGGTACTGGTACTTCGTCCCGAATCCGCCGCTACCACACGCGCGACTCAGCCCCCCAATGCTGGAGAAGCCATGATTGTCAAAGATCACGATGTTGAGCTTCACATTCTCCTGCAACGAAGTGACAATCTCCTGGGCCATCATGAGGTAGGAGCCGTCGCCGACCAGAACGTAAACTTCGCGGCTCGGGTCGGCCATCTTGACTCCGAGCCCACCGGCGATTTCGTAGCCCATGCAGGAATAGCCATACTCCATGTGATAATTCTTGGGATCGCGAGTACGCCAGAGTTTATGCAAATCGCCGGGGAGACTGCCTGCGGCACAGACGATTACGTCGCGTGCGCCGAGCGTGGTGTTCAGCAGCCCGATCACTTCTCCCTGACTGAGCGGTGGACCGTGACGCCGCGCGTAGATTCTGTCGACTTCAGTTATCCACTCACTGCGCAGACGCGATATCTCGGAGGCGTAGCTTTCCGGCACACGATACGACGACATCGCGGCGGAGAGCTCTTCCAACGTTGTGCGCGCATCGCCCACCACAGCCAATGCGGCTTGCTTGCCGGCATCGAACTCGGTGACGTTGATGTTGATCAGACGCACGTCGGGATTCTGAAAAGCAGTCTTCGAGGCGGTAGTGAAATCGCTGTGGCGCGTGCCAATGGCAACGATCAAATCGGCGCTAGCCGCCAACTTGTTTGCCGCGGACGTACCCGTGACCCCAATCGCACCTGCCGACTGCGGATGATCGAAGTTGAGCGACCCCTTTCCCGCCTGGGTTTCGCCCACGGGAATTCCCGCGCGCGCCGCGAAGCTGGAGAGAGCTGCCGTTGCCCCCGAGTAAATTACGCCTCCGCCCGCAATGATGAGCGGCCGTCGCGCCGCCTGAATCCACTCGATGGCACGGTTGAGCAGAGTTGCATCCGCTCGAGCACGAGGAACAACCCAGGTGCGAGGACGAAGGAATTCTTCGGGGTAGTCGTAAGCTTCGGCCTGCACATCCTGGGGGAGCGCAAGGGTCACAGCG
>WNFA01004047.1_pt1 | contig 19882 bp, 17 predicted proteins | sample 5400481 | NCBI WGS metagenome assembly WNFA01 (sample SAMN13153340, study PRJNA577476) | soil metagenome | isolation source: 120 cm saprolite under Douglas fir tree site 2 hole 1 replicate 2 | place: USA:California | collected 2015-04-18
CGACGGATCCAAGGCTATATCAAGGCGATCATTTCCGGGGAAACGAACCGCCGGTCACCGCCGGCAGTATTCTCCGATGAGTCGGGGCGCCTGACGGTTTACTTGTCTCGCCTCCATACGGCTCCCCTCGACGCTCGTGCTCAGCTGCGAGTGAGACTCCAATCGATTCTTAGTGAGCTCGATCGAATGCCCGAGCCAAGCGGAGCACCCGATCCGGCTGTCCCATCCACCAACTCGGGCGCAATCAACGTTGATTAAGCTTATATGCAACCTTACCAACAAGCTTACCAAGAAGTTAATTGTGGACTTGGTAACCTTCGGGGTAACCCCGACAATAAACTTCGTGGTAAGTTTGGCTTAGCGAACTGCCGATTTCCCCTCGTAATTTCGGCTCGCCCCTGGCCCGTCAGATCCAGCGACAGACACCCAACCCCGCCCGCTGATCCCTCCCTCCCTACCACGGAGGAAGGGATCAGCGATCGGGTTAGGCCAAAAACAATCACAAATGGGGCAGGGGCGAGACAAATTTTTGTAATTCAAACTCAGATGGACAGTTCAACACAATGGACAGTGTTGTGAAGCAATGAAGATGGAAAACACCAACAAAATACCACATCAAAAACGACTTCCCGAGCAGGCGACGAGCGCTGAGGCAACGAAGGCGAATCCGACAGATAGAGACCGGCAGCTCATCGGGCTTCTAGGAGTCGTACGTTACCTTTCCACTGAGCAACTCTGCAGGTTGTTCTATGACGGGCGAAATATGCACAACATGAGAAAGCGCTTGCTTCGGCTTGCCGGAGAGGGCGCGCTCGGATTCAGGCGTGCATTCATTCGCCGTCTCTTTTATCGAACGTACGAAGGCCAACGCCGCGAGATGTGGACGCTGACAAACGCGGGCTACACCCTGTCAGCAACCGTTCTCGATACCGTCATCAAGATTCCCAAGCACGATGTCGGTGCGGCTTTTCGTGAGCACGCCATCGTGCTCAACGAGCTGTTCGTCGCCCTGGTGAGGCCACCCGGCGGCGGCTATGCGCGCGCCAGGCAAACTCAGTTTCGCTGGATTGCCTCGGATACGGTTCGACTCCCATGGAAGCAACACCTTGCACACGGAAGCACCACGCCAGATCGCCTTGTCCTGCCCGACGCTGTACTCGAAATACCAAGCGCTAAGCGACGACTGTTCCTCGAATGCGAAATGGGGACACACCCCATCGCGAGCGCGGCTCGCCCAAAGCCGGGCTCCACGATTGCGAAAGTCCAAAACTACGAGGGCTTCCTTCGCAGCTACGTCGATGCGAGGGCCACCCAAACATTTTACGCTCGCTCATACCCGGACAATTACGTTCCCGAAGTTCTCTTCCTCGTTCGCACAGCCCACCGGGCGACGACAGTCAACGAAGCCATCCGGCAATGGCAGCAGAGATTGGGGACTCAGACTTGCGTTGCGCGCGCTCTCAGCGTGGAGGCTGCTCGGGATGAGTTGCTACAGGTACTTCGCTCCCCCTCAAATCCCTCAACGGTTAGTCCCGAACGCCGCCTCTCCCTGGAAGACGTCGCGACCGTGCGCCGGTTCTATAACGGCACCGTCCTGGCGTTTAAGGAGATGAGGGCCAAGGCCAGGGCCCAAAGGGAAGCACCTCCAGCGTATCCGCCGATGGTGGAAGAGATGCAAGCCTTGGTGGAACGGCTCCACGCCGTTTCCGGCAGGTGACTCGGAGATATTGCTCATGAATCGTCATCAAGTCACAGAAGGCCCGGCTCAATCCGTCGCAATCCTCCCCCGGCTGGTCGCGGCCGTCTTCGTCGTTTTTGCAATCTGCGAGGGCAGTGTTCAGTTCGCATCGAGTGATGTTTTGAAGAACGGACCCCTTGGTCCGCTGGCTCGCATCTTGGTGCGCCCGGTTCTGCTCAAGTATTGGCCCATCCGCCTTTGGACATTGGAGCACCCCGCCCTGGTTGTCAGCGGCGTTCTCGCCTCCATGATCCTGATCATCTTCGTCGTCCGTTTCTCGCTCTTGCTCTGGCACAACGAGGTGGTCGCTCGGCTCTCAGGGACCCGACTCAAAGCGGCTAAGTTTCGCTTCCCGAACGCGAAGTTTGACTTGCTTGCAGCCATCGGCCGCCGGCCCAAAGGTTCTTCCTTCGTCGGGATGACTCCGCGGCGCCACTTGCTCTTTTGGAGTTGGCGCCCGGTTTACATCTCGCAGCGCCAAAAAAGCATGCACCGCCACGTCATCGGAAAGACTGGAAGCGGAAAGACTGCCTCCATCCTTTGGCCATCGGTGCTTCAGGACGCCTTGGACGGCAAAGGCGTCCTCGTCATGTCCGCGAAGGGCAGCGACGAAGAAATCAAAACGATGAAAGCGATTGCAACCCTGGCAGATCGAAAGCCGGCGCTCAAAGTGCTGGCGCTGCCCGCCTGGAACCAGCCTCAGCTTTTCTCGCACCACTACAACATGGTCTACGTCCGGCCACGGACGAAGAACAGTCCAGGTGGAGATCCGGCGACCACAGCCGAGAGGGTCTTTTCCGTCCTGCCTCTTGGAAACAATGAGTACTACAACACCCAAGCCCAAATCATGTTCACCAACCTGTGCAAACTCCTGCACGGGATGGTCGACGAACAGGGCAACGGCCTTCCATTTGTTCTCAAGGACATCGCTGTGTGCTTCAAAGGCCTCGGCCTTGGTTTCGATGGAGCGTGGACCAGGGCTCTCAATCACTGCCTCACTCATTCACTCGAGCAAGAGGCTGCACGAGAAATCAAGTCGCAGGCGTGGAGATTGGGCAAGGACGTTCACAAGTGCTTTTCTGGAGTTGTTGGCGCGATTGACAAGTTCCTCTCGCCCATCGTCAATGCCTACGCTCCCGACATCATCTTCGAGAACGTCCTTGAGAAGAACGAGCTCGTCTACGTCCAGCTCCCGGCCAATCTCTTCAAGACTCAAGCACCAGCACTCGGCAAAGTCGTCCTGATGGACGTACAGCAAGAGGGCAGCCTACGCCAAGTGTTTCGCACCAAGAACCAAAGGCCCTTCGCCGTCGTGGTCGACGAGTTCTACAACTTTGCGGATTTGTCGATCATCGACAGCCTCAACAAGCTGCGAGATGCGAATCTCGAATTCACGCTCGCTCATCAATCATTGGCGGACCTGGAGCTGGTTTCGAAAGAGTTCGCGACCGCCGTTTGGGACAACACTCGGACGAAAGACATCCTGAATCAGGACAATCCCGAGCTTTGCGACAAGTTGGCGAAGAGCATCGGCACTCGTCAAATCGTCGAGAAGACAGTTCGCATGCAGCAGGGCGCCCTCCTGACTTCTCTGACCACCGGAGACGCCTCCTCGAAATTGGTCGAGGCCTACAAGCTCCACCCGAACGCTATCAAGACTCTCGGCCGATGCGGCCAGGGTTACTTGTTCAACGATGAAGACCTTCGTCCTCTCTCGTACGGAATGCTGCCACCGCTTTCCTCAGATTTTCCGCTGGCCAGGAACAATCAAACAGTCGCACGCGGTCTGCGTCTCTATGAAACGATTGTCGCCACCAGTGCGGTTTGACCCGCGCTACACAAGAAGCTTCGTTCGGTCCTGCCACACAGGGGCAACCCGGGCGCGCATCCCTTTAGGGTCGCCGCGATGGTGCGAAGAAGGGACTCCAAACCGCGGCCGTGCCCTCCACTTCTGTCCGCCGCCTCCGGCTCGGCTGTCTTCATCGCGTTGCTCATTCGAGCGCTTCCGTCACTACCCCGGACGGATTTACCTACGTGACGCAGCCATCCTCTTCCTTCCAATCGCATCCCGCCTCGGCGCAAAGCGCCAATGGACTGAGGCACCCGCCCGCGCCAGGCCAAGACTGCCGGCCTGTCACGGTCGCTGCCGGCAGAAGCCTGACATCAGTCATTGGCTGCGCCGGAGGCGAGTTGCTTCAAGGGCGCCTTAGCGCCGCTCAATTGTCGAAGTGAGAGCGGCGCTCAAGCCGCCTCAAAACATGGAGGTAGAAAATGGCAGCGACCAGTAAGAAGGGAACCACATACACTCTGGCAACGTCGAACGTCGTTGACGGCAATAAGGTTTGGACCAACTGGGGCACCTTGTTCATCCGCGAAGGAGGCGATGGCGGCGTGCTTTACCTGAAGCAGGGTGAGCAGGAGGTCCAGATCGGCGTCTTCAAAAGGCAACCCCGGCCTGACGGTGCCGTCGCGTAGGCCGCGCGTCCAAGGTGAGTCGCTTGCGGAGAGGGTGGCTCTGGTGCCGCCCTCTAAGAAAGTCCGTCGTACGCGCCTATGAGCTTTTGACTGTCCTTCCCTAATCAATGTGTGGCGTTGCTCCCTGACTCCTACTGCATTGCGATCACGTCTATCTCAATCAGCGCGGCGTCGTTCGGTAACACGGCCTGGACTGTGCTCCGCGCTGGAGGGACACCCCGGAAGAACTTGGCATAGACTTCATTCATCGCCTGAAAATCGGAGATGTTCTTTAGAAACACGATCACCTTGACGGCCCGGTCCAGGCTCGTGCCCGCAGCTGTGAGCACCGCGGAAAGATTCTTTAGGGTCCTCTCGGTTTGCGCCTTCACGTCACCCTCGACCTTGTTCGTCGCCGGGTCGCGGCCGATCTGACCCGCAGCGAACACGAACCCGCCCGCCTTTATCGCTTGTGAGTAGGGTCCCGCGGCGGGGGGTGCCTCCTTTGTTGACACACCCTCCTTCGAATTGGGCGCGGCGATTAGTGCCGTAACTACTGCAAAGCGGAGCAAGTTCTGCATCTCAGTTCCCTCCTGTGCGTATTCCGGCGATCCCGATCAGTGATTCCAGCCGAAGCCGATCACCGATTCCAGGCCATGCCGATCACTCGGCCGGCGACGCTGGCACCGGCTATTTCGCCGGCTTCTTTCCGCTCGTCAAGCTCTCCTTTTTCCGAATTGACTCACCGCCCAGTTTGATGCGGTGAGCGTTGTGGACAATGCGATCGCAGATCGCGTCTGCGATGGTGGCGTCGGCAATGGCAGCGTGCCAGTTACCGGGGTTGAGTTGGCTGGTGATGATGGTCGACGCAAGCTTGTATCGATCCTCGAGCACCTCGGCCGAGGTGCGCGTCGGCGACCCGATCCACATAGCCGCCAGTGGCGTAGACAGCGAGCGTGACTATTTGTCCGGCTCGAGGCCGGAGCCGGGCCACCTCGCCAGGGTGCTATCCTTAGTTCTTGTCAGCTCCTTCGAGCCTGGCCTCGACTTATCCGCCGGGACGCTAGCGAAACCGAAGTACTCGAGGGCGGGTTTGAGCGCTCTGATGCCGTGGAACGACTGGAAGTACGCTGCGTCTATCTCATCCGTCGCTCTGGTCAGAAGCTCGGTCGTACGCGCGCCAGAGTGCCTCTGTTTCAGAGCGGCGGACGCAGAGAATCCATGGAGCAGCCCGTCACCGATCCGGCTTCTTCTCTAGAACGAGCCAAGCCTCTCCGCAATTGGAGCACGTCACTTTCCAGCCTCCCGAGAAGGTACTTTCGGTCTGAAAGCTGCCGCCTTGGTTGTTCGGCCTCTCTTTGCAGCGACTACAGTGAGACTGAGCAGCGCGGACCGGGTACGCTTTCTCGTACGGAGGCATCCGCAGCAGTTTGAACCACTCGACGACGAGAGCCTCGGACCAGTGAACGTCCACTTCGCTTTTGCCGGGCGTCGCCAACCCTCGCCGCAGCGCAAGATAATAGATGCGCAGTTTCGCTGCGTGAGCGTGCATCCCTCGCCGGACAAATTCGCGTCCCAGCACTCCCACCATTTTCACCAGATCTGGCCGCCCCACGATCATCACCATCTGAACCGATGTTTAGTATGGGCACAAGTCGCTGTTATTCGCTGCCTCCTGCCGCTCCTCACCTCGGGCGCGAACGCCGCCTCCGACTGATGCACCCGCCCGCGCCAGTCCAAAACTGCCCTGGCCTGTCACGGTCGCTGCCGGCTTGAAGCCGAGATCAGTCGTTGGCAGCACCCGAGCTGAGTCTCTCCGAAGGCGTGCCCGCACCGCTCGAACGTCTTGCGAGAGCGGCGCTCCAGCCGCCTCAAAACACGGAGTCAGAAAATGGCAGCGAGCAATAAGAAGGGCACCACATACAACCTGGCAACGTCCAGCATCGTCGACGGCAACAAGCTTTGGACGAACGTGGGAACGTTGTTCATCCGCGAGAGCGGTGAGGGCGGAGTCCTCTATCTCAAGCAGGGCGAGACTGAGGTCCAGATAGGCGTCTTCAGAAGGCACGCGCGGCCTGACCCCGCCGGGGGCGCCGAGTAGCAACGATTCGAATCTAAAGTGAGTCGCTGATGACGAGGGCGGAGCGAACCGGCCGCCCTTTCTTCTTGTCGTGCATTGGGTCCATCAGGGTGCCCGGGCTCTTTTCGTTCTATCCGCGTGACGACTTGCCCAAGAGCAAGGCCCGCGGTAAATGGGGCACCGATTTTACTGCTCAACCTGGATGAGTCTTTCTTGAGATTGACTTAGAACCTGACAGGTGCTAGAACAGCACCGCATGGGAAAGGAAACCCCGTCCAATGCCCAAGACGCCCGCAAGAGACGACTACTTCGCCCAATCCTTCCGTTTCACCCCCGAGCAAGCCGCCACCATCAAGGAAGAGGCGAAGCGTTTGGGGAGCACTACCGCCTTCGTCCGAGAGCTGATCGACGACTACCGCACGATGTTCGGGCTCCCCCGAATTCAGGTGGACGTTTTGGAAGCCGACATGAAGAACCTGAAAATTTCCACACACCGCGAATACGTTCGGCATCTACTCGCCCTCCGGTACCAAACGCTCCTGGAGGAACGGGTAGCGGGCGCAAAGACGAGCAGGCGCTAACCGTACGGTCCGAGCAGCAGGGAGTTTGCCCGCGGATGTCCGCGTTGGTCCGCTTCCAGCTTCCCCGGCGACCGGCTCATCGATTCGTGCAGTCTCTGATTCTGTGCGCGACCGCACGTGCGATGGCCGCCGTCTACTTATTCCTCCTGGAGCGACATGGCACGACGCTCATCGCGAGAGTCAGCGTAGCATCTGACTTGATCGGGACCCTCAACGGCCGATGCATTGATCTCTGTCTTCATCCTCGAGCGCCCTACGCGTCTCTGGCCACGGTCATACTTCGGGTAACTCTCCCGTCGGGTCACGAAGCAGAATTCCACTACCACGCCGCTCTGCGGCACCTTCAAGGAGAAGGCCGAGCATGTCTCTAACCAAGGATCCCAATCATAGATTCGCTGCGAGCAGTTTTCTCAAACGCACTTCGAGAGCGCTGTGCGTTACTCTGGTGCTTATCGCCCAATCTGCCCATGCCTACGTGGGCGAAAACCTTCTCAGATGGGCATCCGACAACATCGTGCTTCCTCTTGGCTTCGTGGCGGTGATTGCGTGCGCGATCGCCGCGATCATCAAACCGGAGTTCGCTAAGACAGCCCTCTGGACGGGCTTCGCGGTTTGCGTCGTGGTTTTTCTCATCAAGTCCGGCACGGCCCTCATGGGCGCGCTCCAGTAGCGCCTGCAGAACCCATGCGAGCAGCGGTCTACCGCAACATCGAGGCGACCAGCACGGTTCTCGGCCTCGCATTTCCGACCGAGGCACTCGTGATGATGGCGTTTGGGTCGCTGGCAGTGCTGATCCTTCCTCCACTCCTTTCGGCGATCACCACGCTCGCCGCGTACGCGGCCGTCCGCCTTATCAATCGCGGGCGGGCGCCAGCTTTCGTTCAGCACTTCATCGCGTGGAAAGTCCGCCAACTCCAGGCTCGAGGACACCTGAGCGCGGCCGCGCGCGCCCGATGCCCAAAGTTTCCGTTCGGGCCCTACGAGTTCCGAGAGGCTCAGCCGAAGGAGAGCGATGAGTAGCATCCCCTTGGCTGGGCTCGTGCCGATCTGGCGCACGTTGCGCCAGGAAGCAGTGACGGCCCTCGTCACGCCAGCTCTCGACTACGTGGGTGGGCTCGAGTTGACCCCTCTTGACGTTCGATTCGCCCAGGAGGAGCACATCGTCACGCTCGGAGAGGCTCTGCGTAGCTTCGTCGGGTCGCTCGATGACGGGTGCTCTCTTCTCTTTCTCTACCGGGTTGCGTCAACTTGCCAGCAGGACGCACACGAGTACGAAATGGTCTGCGCAGAGGCGCAGCCAGCCGCTCTCAAACAGTACGTCACTTCGCGCGCTGCGTGGCTGCGTCGACAGCGCCTGCGGCGGGTGCGCCTTTACCTATTCCTCTCGTTTGAACCAACATCGGGCAGCGTGTTCACGCGCGGCCAGCTCGGAACACGACTCCTGTTTGCCGATGCGTCCAAGCTCTCCCTGGAAGAGCACCAAACACGCCTCAAAAGACTCGCCGTGCTGCGCGACCGAGTTGTCGCGCGTCTTTCCCAGTTACACATCAGCGCGCGCGAGCTTCGCCCCAAGGACTTTTGGGCGCTGCATTACCAGCTTCTCAACCCCAACCGAGCCGACGCCGCACTGTTGTCGCCGCACGTTTCATTGAGAGATTGTCTGTGGAGCCCCGAAACGATCCGCCAAGAGGGCAACCATCTCTCGGAGTACACTGAAGCCGAAGAGCTTTGCTTCGAGGATCTCGAAGAAGCGCGAGGCCACTTCCGTCAGGGAGACATCTACCGCAGGGTAGCGACACTCAAGATTCTGCCCGAAACCGGAACGGACTACTTCTCTGCCGAGCCGCTCTTGTCTCTATCCCTCCCGGGCGCATCCGCGGACCCGGAGCCATTCGCCTATACACTAGCCGTCGCTGTCAACGTGAAGGCCCAAGGCAGGGCGCGGTGGTGGCTCGACAAGCAGCATGGACTCGTCGACGCGCTCAGCCACGCCATCCCGTTTCTTCAAGGCAAGAGCGTGGCACAAGAGGAGGCAGACTTAGCCAAACAGCAGTCCATCGGCGCCTTGTTTCAAGAGCTCAATTCAATGAGCTCGAAAATTGTTTCGCTATCGGCCAGCGTCCTACTGGAAGCAAACACACTGGAAGGACTCGACGCGCAGACCGAGGCTGCGAAGGCTGCGTTCAACCTCGCGGGCAACTCCGAGTTGCTCGTCGAGGATGTCTCCCAGCTCCCCGCCTTCTTGTCCATGCTGCCTGGAAGCGGCCCGTATCAGCTTCGCAAGAAAGCCTGCACGTCCCGGAATGCAGCCGATTTCCTCCCCATTTTCGCCTCGTGGCCAGGCTGCAGTCGGGCCTCCAGTGTCATGTCCACACCCGCGGGCGACCGCTTTCGCTTCGACCTGTTCGATAAGAGCCTCGCAACTGCGCACCATGGGTTGGTCATCGCTGATACAGGCTCTGGAAAGTCCGTCAGCCTAGGGGCGCTGACGCTCGACGCCCTCGCCTCCGGGCTCGACGCCATTCTCATCGACAACGGGAACAGCTGGAAGCCGCTCACCGAGCTGGTTGGCGGTATTCACGTTCCGGTAAATATCAAAACGAGCATCAGCCCCTTCGTTGACTACGGGCAGATGCTCGACGACAAAGCTCAGCTGGACAACGACGCGATCGCTGACGTTGTGAACTTCATCGGAGTTTGTATTCAAGACCGGAACAGACCTTGTTTCGACGACCTGGAGGTGGATTTCATCTCCAAGGCGATTCGGCACTGCTACGAGAGCAAGTTCAGGGAAAGGCCTAACCAGCCTCCTCTCATCTCCGACTTCCGCGACGCCATTGCTAAGTTCCCGTCCGCTCACCCGGATGACAAGCGGATTTCAGAGGATGTGTCCCGTCGCCTCACTATTTACTGCGACGGGATTTACGCGGAATTTCTGAATCGCCCGTCCACTCTCCGCTCCGACGCCCGACTGCTCACGTTCGACTTGCAGAACGTCTCAAAGAGTCCCAAGGCGAAAATGGTGGCGATGGCCACCATCATCAAGGTCATCTCTGATCGGGCTGCCAAACGACGAAGGCGCACCCTCGTGGAAATTGATGAGGGGCACGAGCTTCTGGGAGCGGATGACGCCGGAGAACGCTTTCTGGGTGGATGCTGGCGCAAGATGCGGAAGTTCGACTTTGCGATGTGGATGATCTCCCAGAGCTTCAACGACTTCCTCAAGTGCAGGGCGGTCGACGCGATCGTCAATAATTCCAAGATCAAAATCTTCCTGCGCCACGACGGAAACCACGACACCATCGTCAATTACTTCAAGCTCTCCTCGCGATCAGCAAACGCATTTCGAGAGCTTTCGATGCGACCAGGCTATTACTCGGACTTTCTCCTCCTGTACGGGCAGATGGTGACGACCGTAAGGCTCGCACTGCATCCGCTCGCTTACTGGATTCTCACCACGGATCCCGATGACAGGCGCTTGGTTGAACGAGCCGCAGAGAAGAATTCCGGGATGGAGCTCCTCGAGCTTTTGACAGGGTTGGCCAGCTACTACCCTCATGGCGCGCGCCGCCAGAGTCAGAGGTCCAAAACAGCGTAGCTCCTCGAAGGATTTCATGTCTCAGAGAAAAGGCTTGCTTTCATTTGTCGCTGGCATTCTCGTCTTCTGCCTGGGTGTGGAAACCGCCTATGCGGACTTGTTCGGAGGCGATTTGCCGCTGCTCTCCGCAATCGTCACCAACACCGCCCAGCAGCTCACGAAGCTTGGAGAGACACTCTCCACCTTGCGGAAGACGTACGACGATGCCAAGCGCGTCGCTTCCTATGCGGACGACGCATACAAGGCGTACCAGCATTTTTCCCACTACACCGCGCAGATGTTCAGGGACGAAGTCACGCACTCGTTCGAGAGCGCTTACCCGGACATCGCCTATTTCCGTCGTGAAGCGAGCAGCGGGCCGCAACTAGACGGTTCCGGCGGGCTGGGTCGGCTCCTCAGCTACTGCATCTCTGGAAGGAACGGGAATCAGTGCGTTGAGCTTCAGCAAGCTCTCTCCCTGCAGCAGGCGCGCGACAACATTACGACCGTCTTCGGGCCTGCGCACCCCGTTGCGGGTTACGCCGAGATGAAATCTGTGGATGACGAAGCCGGGCTCGCGATCGCCGCCAGCTCGTCGCAGACAGGACGAGACCAGATTGCTCGCGCGAAGGCCGAAAGCCTGCAACAGCAGTGCACTGAAGACACCGATGACAGCAACCTCGCCGCATGCCAGGCAGCGGGCAGCCTTGCTCAAATTGAGACACTCAAGCAATCCACGGAGCTGACCGACGAGGTCGCGGAGTCGAATCGCCTGCAGGCCCTGCGCCTGGCGCAGGAAAACGCCAAGCGAAAACGAGAAATAGGAGAGTCCATAGAGCGTAGGCAGATCATTCTCGAGGGCGCTCAGAACATGAAGCTCCGTCCGCCACAGCTGAAGGCTGAGGGGCTCGACGTCTTTGATGGAATCTGACGATGCGGCGGTTTGCCCATCTATCCATGCTCCTCGTTCCAGGAGTCGTCTTCGCAGCGAATGGGCCAGCTGTTCTGGACCTCACTTCCGGGACACCCAAGGAGCTCCTTGGCAAGACGCTCGGCATTGCGATGGACCTGATCGTCCCTTGTTTCTTGTTCGGCCTTCTCCTGGAAGTCTTCGGCCAATCGCCGACGAAACCCCGCGACTATGCCGGCTATGGCTTTCGCCTCCTCGTCTTCGTGGTGCTCCTCAAGTTTTACGGAACGGTATTTGGCAGCGTCATCAATTTCACCGAAGGTCTGGCGGCGCGCGTCACACCGCCGGACGTGTGGGACTCCTTCTCGACAGCCCACACCCAGAATTTTCAGAAGCTATGGAGCAAGAAGTCCGCAGCTGACGATGCCGCGCAAAAGGCCGCCGCGAACGCCAAGGATGCCGATGCGCTCAAACATTCAGTCGAAAGCGCGAGCATCGGCGGGAGCATCTTGGGCGGCGTCGTCTTCGACAGTCTGGTCGCTGCGCTGGTGCTGATCGGCCAGGCGGCCCACTGGGTCATGGGATTTCTTGCGCGAGTGCTCGGCATCCTCTTCTACGTCTTGGGCCCGCTCGCCCTCGTATTCTCCATCCCACGGGCGTCGGACATTGCAGGCCGCTGGTTCCGGATGTTCGTCACCGTCCTCAGCTGGCCCATCTTCTCCGGCCTCATCCTCAGCATCGCGCTCTCTGTCGCCTCCAAGGGCATGGCCCTCGAGGGCGCCGGAACGGCTTTCGCGTCTGTCGTGACAGCTCTCTTGCTGATCGCGACCGCGTTGGTCACTCCATGGCTTGCGGCGGCCACGGTGGGCGGCACCATCAAGAACATCGCGGTCGGTCCACCGCGTCGTTGCCCGAACTCGCGGCGGCGCGGGGGCTGGTTCCGACCACCAGGCATCACGCCCCGAAGGGAACCAGCCCTGAAGAGTCTCGATCATCGGACATCGTCCATCGGAACATCCGCTGAGCATCATTCGCGCATTTCGCGGGCCCTGGGCAGCCCTCCAGCAGTATGGGCCGCCTTTGCACGCCAAGGGGCCTGGAAGAGCTGGGTTCTCGTGTTCCAGTTTTTCCTGATCGGGCTCCTCGTCCTCGCGAACATCCGCCTGTCCCAGAAACCCGCCGACATCGTTGTCGTCGCGCCTGACGGAAAGAGCACATACCTCACCCCGAGCATTGCGGGGGAGGCCCTCGTGCGCTTCCTTGCGGATCAGAAGCACCAGCCCAGTGATCTGACCGTCCTACATTTCACTCGAGACTTCCTCAATCTCGCCCTGGCGGTAAATTCTTCGACAATTGAAACAGCGTGGCCAAAGGCGCTGTCGATGATGTCCGCGCCTCTCCGCACACGCATTTCCAAGGAAGCCGCGGAGCAAAAGCTCCTTCAAACGTACAGACTTGCTCAAGTCCGCACTGAGTTGAACATCGAGGAGGTCTCAGTACTCGAACGCGCTGACTCGCTTCTTCACCTGAGAGCCCGTGTTTCACGGACGAAGTCCCGAATTCTGGACGGTAGTGACCCCGTTGGTGATCGACTCGAGGTCGACATCGTCGAACGCGTCGTTCCGCGTAGCATTGACAAACCAGACGGTCTGGAGTTGGCTGACTTCAGCGTAAGGGCCGCCAACAACAAGAGCAGCGTCAATGGCGAGAGGGACGCTGCGGGGTTACCGGAGTCAGGCAATGCTCCGTGAGTTGACAGTAGTTATCCTCGTGAGCCTGTTGGCACAGGAAGCTCTCGCCGCACCCAACAGTTCGGCTGTCCAGCCCAAACGGGAACTGCGACGGCGCACCCTCACGATCACTGACGCCAATGCGAACTCAGTCGCCGAAATCCATGTAGCCGGGGGAATTCCCACCACGCTGGTCTTCGAGATTCCGGTGAAGGAGAATGGAGCGCTTCTCGCCGATGTCTCGAAGAACTTCTTCCCACCCCAGCTAACAGAAAATGCCATTCTGCTCGTTCCGAGAACCGACGTCGGGAAGAGAAACCTGACGACGCTGACCGTGACTCTCGCCGACGGCACGGTGATCCCCTTCAAACTTGTCTCTAGTCCCAAGGATGCGGACATCCAGGTCGATGTCGCCCTTGCGGTCGAGAAACACGCTGCCCCCGGTTCGGCCCAAGCACTGAGGACAACTCTGTCTCAGGTTCGCTCGGAGCTTGATGAGTGCCAGACCAACGCCGGCAAGGCCGGAATTTTCAAGATCGCCTCTCTCATCCTCGGTCAGGACCTGGACAAGCCCCAGTCCTTCACCGTCACTCAATACACGGCTCACCGCCTCGACAAGCAAAACCGCTTGCTGGTCGAGGTGAAGCGCGTCTACCGACTATTCGAGCTTACCTACGTTGTTGTCACAGTAGAGAATCGCGACCCTTCAAAGACCTGGGTGCTGGACAGGCCCGAAGTCGGCGTCACCGGGAGTTCGCAAACCGCGGATGTCAAAGTGATGCTGCACTCGGCGGAGCTTCCCGCGTTACCGCCAGGTGAAACGGAAAGAGTCGTCATTGTTTTCAACACCCCCATGCAGGACGTTCAGCATCGATTCAACATTTCGCTCCTCGAAAAGAACGGCAATCGACATGTACGGCTGGAGGACCTCAACCTCTAGCAAGCGAGTCGTCGATGTTGGACGAAGTCAAACCTTTTTACCTGCAGCCCGGAACCAGGATCGGCTTCTACGAAGTCGTAACGCTGGTCGGGAAGGGTGGATTCGGCGCGCTATACAAAGTGTTGCGCGACGGGCAGGTCTTCGCGCTCAAGCTGAGCACGTTTAAGTTCTCCGACCTCAGTGAAGAAGACCGGATCCACTATGTGGCTCGCGCCAAACGCGAAGCGGGTGCGCTCATGCAGTTGCGCCACCCCAACGTAGTTCAGGTCCACGGATTCGAGCACTGGCCTGAAATGGAGAACGGCTACCTGTACCTCGTCATGGATTTTGTCGACGGTTTCCAGCTCTACGAATGGCGGAGGAAGCAAACCCCCACACTTCGGCAAATCGCGCTTGTGTTTCAAAAAATAGCACTGGCCCTGAATGAAGTTCATCGCTGCGAAATATATCACCGAGATCTCAAGTCCGAGAACGTCCTCATCCGACGCGCGGATGGCGAGCCCGTGTTGGTCGACTTTGGTCTTGCCCGCCCGCGCTCCGCCTATACGGTCACCCAGGCCAATGACATCGTCGGCTCACACGCCAACTTCACCCCGGAGTACTGCAAGCACTTTTTCTCGACGGTTACAAAAGAACACGAGAAACCGTTCGTGCATCGACCTACGACGGATCTCCACGCCCTAGGCTACATGCTTTATGAGGTCCTCGCTGGGCGGTCCCCGTTTGAATCCAACTCGGAGAACCAAATCGACCTCCTGGTAGAAATCGAGCAGAAGGTTCCACTGCCGCCAAGCATCATCAACTCTTCCGTCCCGGGCTCCTTGGACGACATCGCGATGAAGCTGCTCGAGAAAGAGCCGCAAAACAGATTTCAGACGGGATCGGAACTGGGCAGCGCTCTCGCAAAGGTTCTGGAGGAGGCTAATGCGTCCTGGGACGTCCCGCTCTCAGCGCCCGCGCCGGCGAAATCGAACGGGCCTACTCGAGACGTGTGCGCGAGGGGTGCGGAGGCATCCGCTCAACAAGACGCTGAGCCGAATTCGCGGCTAAGCGACACACGAGTACATCCGGTGGAGCCTCCAAAGCTGCCCGCACCCGCAGATCCACGGCCGGCGAACCAACCTCCTGTTGAACCCTGGACGAGCTCTCGCAACAGCACACGGACTGGCTCCATCTCAAAGCCGGCTTTCTCTCCCCCGATCGCCGAGGAAAGAGCCTTTGTCCCACCGGAAGCGGGCCCAGCCGAGGAGCGGGAGCTCCCAGTTGGCGACTTCCTCACTTCCGCGCTTCGCAATTTACCCGTCGCCGAACGGGCATTCCCACGGCGGAGGAAAGTGGCTCTAATCCTGGCGGTACTCAGCGGTCTCCTCGTCACCGTCTTGACGACGGCATTACTCGTCGCCAAGCGAGTCAAGCGAACCCATTCTCCCGAGAACCTCCTCGCAAAATTTGATAAGCAGCCTCCTCCCGCCGCAGCCGACGAGCTTGGGCATGAGCCCGTCATTAGCTCCAGCCTTCTATCGCCCGTAGTCGCTCCCAACAGCAGCACCCGAGCGGACGCGATGGGAGCCGGATCAAATCGCCAAGCTCCCAAGGAGCGGGGATCTCGTCGCGGAGTTGCGCCGGACATGGCGCACAAGAATTCCGACGAGGCCAACATCGACGCCTTGCTGGCCAGCACCTATGGCCGCCCCACTATTCCGGAGAAGGGGGCGAACCACCGTCCCGCGTCCGCTGATCCTCCCTGGCTACAGCGAGGTCATCGTATTGACACAGCACTCGCCAAGCAGACCACGCTCGGTGAGAAGAAGCTTGGCGTGCCTTTCGGCACCCACTTGCGCGCGCGGCTTGCAAGCAATCTGGACAGCCGAACCATCGGCGATGGCCCGGTGGAAGCCACGCTGATGCGGCCGTTCCTAAGGGACGGCAAGGACGTCCTGCCGTCGAAGACGATGCTCTACGGACAGGCGCGCACCAGTGGCGGACGCTTCACCGTGCAGTTCTTCCGCCTCCGACTGCCCGACAATACGGAAGTTGTTTTCAGCGGCCTCGCCGTGGACATCGAAGATAACAAGCCCGGCCTTGCCGCCAGTGGCCGAATTGCGGCACCTCCAGCCAGCAGCGAGGGCCTGGCCAGCAAACTGCTGAAGAACACCACCAATACCGTGCTGGGCAAGCTCAACGGCGACGACGTGACCGATATCGCTCGAGGCGCGGGGCAAACCGCGGTGAGCCATTCCGATGGAACGCCAAGCTATAGCTCTTCCGAAACTCTTCTTCTCGACGCTGGTCGTGTCTTCGAGGTGCTTGTCAGGGAGGCCTTTTGACTTTAGACTTACTTTAGATTAAAGTAAATTCCATAAACTCCAGGAGAGACTTGGAGGTCTGCATGGCCCGACATTTTTCGCTGGTTGCCGTTGTGGCGGTGGTCGTGGCGCTTGGGCTCGGTCTTGTTAGGTGCGGCGGAGGACGTGAAGTGACCCTCCGCGATGGAGCTGCGGGTAGCATCTCCGGGATTGTCATCAAAGGCCCCGTCTCCCGAGGACTGGTGAGCGCCTATCGGCTTGACGCTCAAATGCGCCGCGGCACACTATTGGCGACCGCTCCGACGGACGAGGCAGGCAAATTCTCCATCGCCCTGCCCGCCTACGCCGGCCACGTCCTGCTCGTGGCAAACGGTGGTAGCTATTCTGAGGAGGCCGTCGGTACCGCGACTCGGCTCGACGGGTTCGAGCTGACCGCAGTCGTTCCCGACTATCAGGCGCTATCGAGCACTTCCGGAATTGTCATCACGCCTATCTCGCACTGGGCGGCGGGACTCGCCGGCCACTACATCAAAGACGAGGGGCAGAGCTTCGCCTCCGCCAACAACGAAGCCTGGCAGCATCTTAATGCTCACTTCGGCAACTTCGATTGGAGACAGGCGTCACCGACTGATCTCACGGATGGGGGTGTGCCGTACGATACAGCAGGCAAAGCCGGGCTCGTGTTAGCCGCGCTTTCGATGCACGCGCGAAGCATCTCCGAACGTGCAGGACAAACGCCCGGCAGTGCTGTCACCGCCATCACACTCACAAAGGCCCTTTACGAAGACATCTCGTTCGACGGCTATTTCGATGGGCAAGGCGCCAATGGAAATATCATTTTGCCCACCGGAGGCCAGCTCACCCAGCAGGGCCCTACCGCCTATCAGCTGGACGGGCAAAGCGTCCGGCTCAGCTATGCACTGGCCCTCGAACATTTCTTGCAGAGCAGTCGCAACGGCTCACGAATCACCACCGCGGACGCGAGGCAGCTCCTGGAAACGACGAGTAACAACTCGAACCCACGAATTTTCCGAACGCCCGGACAACCGTACACAAGCGAACCACCGACGGTTGAAATCGTCGACATTATCCCGTCGGTCGTTCCCGAAAGCCCGCTCTCCTTTAGAGTGCGCGCGTCCAACCCGAGACCGACAGGCATCAGAGCCGTGTATGCAAGAAATGGATCGCTCGATCCTATTCGAGGTGCCCCTGCCGCTGGGCTATGGAATTTCACTCTTCCTCTAAATGCTGGCCGAAACACGGTATCGGTCTGGGCAGAGGACAATGCGATCCCTCCGAACAGCGGAGAAAACTTGGGTGCTCCATACCGTCGCTCCACCGACGTTTCGCTTACGAGAGTTCCCCCGACGGTGGAGTTCGTTTCAACGCCCCCCCAATACATCCGTACTCGGCCACTTCCGTTTCAAGTGAGAGCCGCGAACCCGACGCGATACGGGGTTGCCCGTGTATTCGCGCAGGTTGGAAATGCGACGCCGGTCGTTGGCACTTTCGACTCCAGCGTCTGGAACTTCACCGTGCCCCTCTTGGACGGCCGCAACACCATTTCGATCTGGGCGGAGGACAATGACTCCCCACCGGCCAGTGGAGCTGGTTTGCCGCCTCCCTACCAACGCATCGCAGAAGTTCTCTATAGCAACCGCGTCATCGATGCGGCGATCGAACCTTTGCCTTCGTACCTCGACGAGCAAACCATGGGGGTGCGGGAGAGTAACCCGGGAATCCCCTACGTCCCCGTTCAGTACACTTTTCAAACGACCCAAAGAGTTCCCATCACCAGCGGCAGCTCGGTCTGGAAAACTTCTACGAGGATCTCCTGGGGCCCGACTCCCCCGGCCGGCGTGGATCTAGAAGGAGCCAACACCGGCAATACTCCATTCGTCCAATATCGAATCGGCTACACCCCGCAGGTCGATGCACCCATCACCTCGGCCACATACTCCGTCGGTCTCAGGCCCTGTCCGACCTGTGGCATCATCAACGCCGGCGGGAACCTGACCCCTGCAGCGCGTACTGCGCCGGGCCAGCTCTTCTTCGATCTGCCACTTGCCTCGGAAAATCTGCCGGCCCTCAACCAGCTCACTTACGCGTTCCCCGCGGCTCTCACCCTTCGAGTCGACTTCGGCGATGCGGCCGGCAACACGGGCTCTCTATCCTCGGTCACTCTGACTTTTCATATCCTCGGTCCCCCGGTGTCGTTTGCTGAAGACACCTCCTACAATCAGACTTCAGATCCCAAAAGCGTCTACACGCACCGGATCTCCAACGGCACTTACGCAAGCCTCTGGACGCGAAGTACGTTTGGGACCGAGCACGTCGTCCGGTTCATTCGGTACATCATTCGAAACCCCCACTCGACGCCAGTCCAGGTGCGCATCGACAATCCCGGCCCTTTCGGCATAACGAACAGATGGAACGCTGAAGTTTGGCAGTGGAGTCAGCCGTACTGGCGCGACAGCAGACAAATTCAGCCGAGCTACAACTGGACGATTGCTGGCTCAGCCTGTGGAACGCCCAATTTCCCTTGCGGGACAAACAACCAATACAGGACCATGTTCCCTCTGCTCTGGGCGGGGCCCTATTCTCAAATGATTTGCGGTCTCCTACCGTCGCCCGGCCCCGTATCTGGCGTGGACCAACCGTACGACACGGGCTCGACAAACTTGGTTTCAAGCGTTTGGCGGCTGGACGATGAAACGCAGCCGGCGGCCAACATCGGTGGAAGATACGTTGTTTTGCCCGCCGCAGGTCCAAACCCGGGCGGCGTGGTCGTCTATACGGGAAGGCAATTCGCAGAGGGCCACCATCCGCCGCTCGACTACCAAGTTCTCGAAAACCCCTCAGGCCAACCTCACTACTACAATTGGCAGTACGACTTTTGGGTCCGCGACGGGAATGAGTATGTGTGCTGTCCTTTTTTTACCGCCTCGTGCCTGCATTACCGAGGTTACCGGTACGCGACCGTGCTGATCGCGGCCACCGAGCGTCTTGATGGTTCGGCCGTATTTTCGGCCTTCGCGCCCAGCCAGAGTCCACCCGACTTTCTCGGCGAGGGCCGTCCGATCGCCAACTACCGCGTCCAGAGGGAGGTCGGCCACTGATGACGAAAACGATTCTTCTCTCTGCGATGCTCTCTTCGATCGCATGCTCGTCATCCGCGCCACAAGGCGCAAAGGGAGATAAGGGTGACCCCGGTCCGGCAGGTCCCCAGGGTCCAGCGGGTGCTCAAGGTCCGCAGGGGCCTCAAGGTCCGACCGGCCCCCAAGGGTCCCAGGGACCGCCAGGCAATGGATGGTACATGAGCCACTCTGATCTGTATTGCAGAACGGCTGTTGGAGCGAACGCAGCCAACAACTGGACGCTCACCGCCGAATGCGACGACGTGCGCGACTTGGGTCTTACGGGTTCCTGTTACGGTCAAGGCCGAGCCGATGCTTACGTCGCCGACAGTCATCCATTTTTCACATCGACAGGCCAAACAGCGAAGTGGACATGCATCTGGAGCTTCGCTGGAACGCCAGCCGATCTGCCCAATGCGACCTCTCAGG
>WNFA01002847.1_pt1 | contig 19863 bp, 15 predicted proteins | sample 5400481 | NCBI WGS metagenome assembly WNFA01 (sample SAMN13153340, study PRJNA577476) | soil metagenome | isolation source: 120 cm saprolite under Douglas fir tree site 2 hole 1 replicate 2 | place: USA:California | collected 2015-04-18
CAACCTGAAACGCTGGTGCGGTGGCATCGGGCCGGCTTTCGTCGCTATTGGCGTTGGAAATCGAGCTCGCGGGGAGGGCGCCCGCGAATCGAGATGGAATTGCGCGCGCTGATCCGGCAAATGAGCACGGAGAACCAGCTTTGGGGTGCGCCACGTATCCACGGCGAACTGCTCAAGCTTGGGTTTAGCGTCGCTCAATCAACCGTCGGCAATTACATGGTCAAGCGACGTGGACCTCCAAGTCAGGGATGGCGGACCTTTCTGCGAAACCACGCTCCGGACATTGCCGCCATGGATCTGTTCGTGGTCCCGACCATTGGCTTCAAACTGCTGTATGGCTTCGTGATTGTACGGATTGATCGCAGAGATCTCGTCTGGACCAACGTCACAACCAACCCGACGGCGGAGTGGATCGCACGGCAGCTGACCGAGGCTTTTCCTTGGGACGGTGCCCCGGGTTACATGATCCGGGACCGCGATCGGATCTATGGTGCCGTCGTCACACGCCGATTGCGAGCCATGGGCATTCGGGCGATTGCAGCGGCGTCACCTTTGCAGAACGGCTTTGCCGAACGGCCGATCGGATCGATCCGGCGCGAGTGTTTGGACCACATCATTGTCTCGGGCGAGGCATATCTGCGCCGAATTCTAATTTCCTATGCCGCTTACTACAACTCCGTCAGAACGCATCGTTCATTGAACAAGGATGCGCCGATTTCTCGTCCGATTCAACAGATCGGAATCATTCGTTCACACCCAATCCTCGGCGGGCTTCACCATCATTACATCCGGATTTGAGTTTTACCCGGCCTCGCGGCCGCGTTCGCAACTACTTGTCAACCATAATGGGCTATTCTGGCCTCCATGGGGGCCCGACCTGACGATTCCAAAAAAACAGCGGTGCGAGCGCTTCGAGGGCGCCACGCTCTTCTTAACGCGTACATCGACATCCTGAACCGGCTCGATGGCCCGAGCCGCCGGCTAACCGAAATTCCGGCTAGATCCGCCATCCCAACGAGAGAGCCCCATTCGGCGCGAACCCGGCGGCGCCTAGCAGCCTACCCCCATGAGGGTCATGTGGCCGCCCTTAACCGCCAGGCTTCGGAATTTTAGTCCGCTCTGATCGAAACTGTTGGATAGGCGGCGAACGGCGGCTACAGGTTGCAGGTCAATGCGGTCGGGTGACAAACTTCGTATCCGCTGTTTGGGTGTTGCTAGGATCGTCCTCGGAACGACGTTGGGCGAGTTTGATGTAGTCGACGATTAAGGCTTTGCGATTTTCCATGCTCTCTTTAGAGGATCGCTGCGCGACGTCTCAATTGGCATTAAGACTGGCTTGACGATGCCGTTCACTGGTGAGGCCGCGCCGGTCAGTTGCCCCGCGCCATTCGGGCCGGCCAATCCAGCGGATGAGGTCTTTCCTCATGATCCAGGGGCTAACGCACATCAGCGACCGAAGGCAGAGCCAACCGCAAACCGAAGAAGCATTTGCGATTCGGGCCCGGCGCCGTGGGTGGCTTAAAGATATTCTCTACGATGTGCGGCAACTACTATCGTGCGCTGCGCCGTGCGCGCCCAGGCAGCGTTTGGATCCGGAAATCGTCGAGCTTTTTCCCGGCTCTAAGCTGTGCAGTCAGCCAGCGCGGCTGTTTCCCGCGACCCGCCCAAGTCTCGGACGGCTTGGCGGGATTGCTATATTTCGGAAACACCTGCGGGTAAGAGCGCCTCGCATGAGCAATTTTCTTAGAATTGTTAGGTGCTGCACCCAGGTCGAGTTGCCGCAATTGCCGATCGATTTTCACTTTTTCGGCTGATATCTTGCCGGTCAATACCGACATGAGTTGTGCGCGAAGCGACCAAAGCTCGTCTACCGACATCGATTCCAGATCATTACGTTTCATTTTCTCAACCCGCGCGGCGAACACGCGAACGCGCGGACATTGCCAAATATCGGCTTAGGAGGAGCTTGCAGCATGCGAGCCTCGCACTGTGGGCAATGTGGCACGTCCGATTCCATGCCAAGTCCTCTAGCAAAACTGGCAAGACCTCATCGACCTCCATTCGTAGGAGGCGCTCCATCGACCGGTGGCGTCGCGAAGCCGAGCGGTACCAGCACAAACAAAAAGACCGCCCGAAGGCGGTCTCTAGAATCTCGATTAAGCCGTTAGTGGTATATTGATAGGCCGTACCGCTGCGCGACCATGTACCCGGGCGCCTCTTCCGTTCAACGACCTGCAGCATCCATCATGAGAGCCCTTGAATGTGGCGGCTGGGTCCTGTCCCGCATTGCCGCAACAAGGGCCCTTTTGGAACAACAGTTCCATTTACCAGTTGGACAGGGGAATTCGTTGCTCGGGGCCGGAAAACCCAAGGTTGCGTCATGACGACCTTACAAGCAATTTGTTTGGGAGCGATGCTCGCGTGGACACCGTCGCTTGTCGTGTTGGCATTGTTATTTCGCGAGGTTCCACTAGATGAGCTTCAGCACGACCCATCCTAACGCATAGACTCATCCCGTCATTGCCAACACGATCGCAATGACCAGAACCACTATAGATGCTTCATTTCAGCGGAAGCGATCATCGTTCCGTCTACGCCGGGCCGAAGGCAGGTTCCGTTGCGGCGATTTCCGAGCCGATAGTTGCGCTTTCCTGACCCGCTCGCGCAGCTCATTCAATTCGCATAACTGAACATTGAGATTGACTACGGCGTTGATGACGACTGCAAGGCGCGTGTCGGTGGCAGTTGTAAGGCGCTGCTGAAGAGAACTCATTTGAACCCCCAACTAACTAAAGTGACGCTACTATTACGGGGCAACAATGACCACAGACGTAGGTCGCCGTGGTGAACGGAAGGTTCAAATTAGGCCAATGGTGGCTAGGCCAGTAGCCGGCCGATGAGAGATGAGGGTGAGCCGGCGCTGAGACCGCGTGCGGGGGCGGTCACTTGTGGCACCGCTGCTTGCGCAATCACCCGGATGAGGAGCGGGGAGAGACGTCACGCCAACGGGTTTTTCATTTCACCACGCCGATTTTTTGATCGCGCAGGCGCGTCGCGGGCGGCCGCCTCAGCTTTTCTAACCCGCTCGCGCAGGTCCTGTACCTCGCGGTATTCTGTTGCAAGCGAGTAGAGCAATTTGGTCGGCGCGTTCGCGAATGCGAGATGGTTCCAAGCGGCGGAAAGCGCACAGGAAATCCGCGATCCGAAGTCTTATCCCTCCTGTGCGCTAGCGTTTTTGATTTCACACGAGATTGCAAAGTACCTTGAACGACTCGGCTCTCGCCACAGTTGCAGTCCATTGCTTTCACCGTGCGCGCTCGGCAGTCAATGCGATCTGCGTTTCGACAGTAAGAATGATTGCGTCAATCTGTTTGGCGTTCAGCGTTCGATGTTCGATCAGTGCATTGGAAACCGCCAACACTCCACCGAAAACGCGACAACGATAATAATGCAATCGGCGGCCGAGATGCCGTCTGCGCGCGCCAGAAATGCAGGGATAGCTTTCATGGTTCAAGCTGGCGCCAGAACCCTTTAAGCGAGGATTAATTCAGTGAGGGAAGCCAATTAAACAAAAAGACCGCGGTCTCTTTGGAACGAGACGGGTTTTCCTAAGTTGAGGCGGTATTCGGCGAGGAGAATGCGGTGTCCAAGAAATCAATCATAGCTGTGGCGTTGGACGCGGCTCTCATTGCGCCACTCCACCTTGCGCAAGCGCGGCGCGCATATCGCGTTCGAGAAGGCGCCGCGCCTTCAGGAAAAGAGCTAGCGACTCCCGATCGCAAAATCGGAGAGTTTGTCGTACATAAAGGTCGCATGACTGATTTGCGCGATGCTGCCGCCCGCGGGCGCCGGCCGATCGAGGGTCACCATTCGAAGGCCGCCATAAGGAAATCCGGAGTGCCGCCACATTCTTCGCAGAATCCCAACAGCTGCTGCTCGGGTAGATGACGATGAATGCCGGTTTGCACGAGCAGCGTTGACAGCCCCATCGCCTTGGCGCCAGCCACGTCATGTTCCGGACTGTCGCCGATCATGACGACGCGGGCGCGTGGGCCCACCGCGGCGGTCGCGACGGCGTGGTCGAAGATAGCATTGTAAGGCTTACCGACATATTCCACCTTACCACCGAGGTCTTCGTAGACCTTTGCAATGGCACCGGGAGCGGGAACAAGCTCGCCGTCCCGGATCATCGTGATGTCCGGGTTGATGCAAATCGCCGGCACATGTGCCTGTGCGGCGGCGGTCAACATCGAGCGGTAGCTGTCCAGCGAGGTCCGCGGCGCGTCCGAACCGGCAAAGACCAGGAAGGCGGCGTCCCGCGGCCGATCCACCAGCCTGAAGCCGTCCGATGAAAAGGCGTACGTATCACCGCGGCGTCCGATCACACAGACATTCGCGCCCTGAGCAAATCGCGGGCCGAGTAAGCCCTTCTTGATGCATTGCAAGGCCACGTCGCCGGAGCTGACGACAGCATCGAAACCTGATTCTGCAAAACCGAGGGCGCTGAGCCGCGCCAGGTTTGCCGCCGCGTCCTTCCCGGAATTCGTCAGCACGACGGCCTTTCGCCCGCGGGACTTAATTCTGGCCAGTCCGTCAATGGCACCCGGATAGGCTCCGACGCCGTCATGCAGCACCCCGTATTGATCCACGAGGAAGAGGTCAAACTGATCCGCGATCTCGCGCAAACCGACGACACGTTTCATAGCTGGGATCGCACCCCGATGGCGCGCAGCGCGAGGCGCGCGACGCCGACGGCAGCTTCGTCGCTCTCAGGCATTCGCAGGGGCACGCCGAGCACTGCTGCGCGGATATGGCCCCACCGCTCATTCGCAGCGCCGCCACCGACGGTCGCGACGCTGGTCAGTTGTGGACCGCCAAGTTCGGCCAGGCGCCGGTAGCCGAGCGCTTCAATGTTCGCGATGCCTTCCAACAGTGCATGCAGAAACACCGCATCGTCGGCTGGCCGCGGCGTTATCCGCGGCGTCAATGCCGGATCGTTGATGGGGAAGCGTTCGCCCGCCGCTGGAAGAGGGTAATAGTCGAGGCCGGTGGTAACGTTGGGATCAATTCGGCGGCTGATGTCGCGGATAGCTTCCGGCGTGAAGAACTGCGCCAACACGGCGCCACCCGTGTTCGAGGCGCCGCCGGCCAGCCACATACCCCCGATCCGATGGCTGTAAAGACCATATTCCGGAGCAAACAATGGTTGTTCGCTCGCCAGTTTCAGGACCATTGTCGAACCTAGTGACGTGACGGCTTCTCCCGGCTTGCTCGCGCCGATAGCAAGAAAGGCCGCGCATCCGTCCGTCGTGCCTGCGACAACGACCGCTCGGGCCGGCACGCCAAAACGGCACGCGGCCTCGGCAGTGACTTCTCCAATGGCTGTACCAGCCGGAACGACCGCGGGCAGCTTGCCGCGCTCGACGCCCGCGGCCTCGATCCATTCTGGCCAAGCCCGGGTGACCGGATCATACCCGGTTTTCAGTGCGTTGCTTTCGTCACTGATATCGAAGCGTCCTGAAAACTGACCAGCGATCCAGTCAGCCTGGTGGATAATCCGCGTAACGCGCGTTGCCCGCTGCAAGCGCGCGGCGCGCGCGAGCGGCGACGTTGCGCCGTGAACCGCGGCGCGCGCCGACGCCACCCTGCCGACCGCAGCGTCATCGGCGGAATCGTTGTAGAGACTTCCCGCAGCGACGGGGCGTCCCAATTCGTCGACCGGCACAAGCGTGCCCGACGTGCCGTCCACCGCGAGGGCTCAGTCCGGTTGATGGTTATAGCTCAAACTTTGAGTTGCGCGCCTCAAAAAATGCGGTAGTTTCGCGGCAACCGGCCGCCTGACGCCGGAACCGAGGATTCTCGTGGGACTGCTGACAGCAGGAGTGCTGCAAAGGCTGGTGTTGGTTGCCGCCGCGCTGATGGTGGCTGCCGCGGGCGCCGCGGCGGAGACCACCGTGAAGTGGCTCCATATCGAGGCCAATCCGGCCCAGGTCAAGATCTGGGAAGAGGTCGCCCGCGCCTATGAAGCCACCCATCCCGGCGTCAAGATCGAGATGCAGTTCCTCGAGAACGAGGCGTACAAGGCAAAGCTGCCGACCATCCTGCAATCCAAGGACCGGCCGCACATTATCTATAGCTGGGCGGGCGGCGTCCTGAAGTCGCAGATCGAGGCCGGCGTTCTCGAAGACATCACCGATCAGGTGAAGGGTTACAGCGACACCATCACGCCGGCGGCACTCGCCGTCTTCAGCCAGAACGGCCATGTCTACGGCCTGCCCATCGCGTTGTCGCAGGTCGGCTTCCTCTACAACAAGGACTTGATGGCGAAAGCCAAGGTCGACGCGACCACAATCAAGACCTGGGACGATCTGCTGGCCGCGGTGAAGGCGCTGAAGGCGGCCGGCGTCACGCCGATCGTGGTCGGCGGCGCCGACAAGTGGCCGCTGCATTTCTACTGGACCCACCTCGCGGTGCGGATCGGCGGCAAGGCGGCGTTCGATGCGGCGCTGCGCGGCGAGAACGGCGGCTTCGCCGGAGCGACGTTCCAGCAGTCCGGCGAACTGTTCAAGCAGCTCGTCGACCTGCAGCCGTTCCAGAACGGCTTCCTCGGCTTCAAGAATCCGCAGGCCGTCGGATATTTCGGCGACGGCAAGGCCGCGATGACGCTGGCCATCAGCACGACCTATCATCTGCAGCGCGCGCTCGCCGCCGACAAGGTCGGCCTCGGCGAGGACAAGATCGGCTGGTTCGATTTTCCCGTCGTGCCCGGCGGCAAGGGCGAGCCGAGTGATACGCTCGGCGGCATCACCGGCTGGCTCATCACCAAGGGCGCGCCGAAGGAGGCCGTCGACTTCCTCAGGTTCTTCATCTCCAAGGACGTGCAGACGCGGCTCGCCGCCGGCAATTTCCTCATTCCCGTGGTGAAGGGTGCAGACTCAGGCCTCAACAACCCCTTCATGAAGCGGATCGCCGAAAACCTGGCGAAGTCGAACTACCATCAGAACTTCTATGACCAGAGCCTCGGTCCGTCGGTCGGCCGCGTCGTCAACGACGCCGCCGCGGAAATCGCCGGCGGCAGCATGACGCCGCAACAGGCGGCGACCGCGATCGAGGCCGCGTGGAAGCAGGGCAACTGACGGTGCGCGGACAAGCGGCAGGCGCGCCGCCTCTCGCCTCCGTGAGATCGTCGATGGGGCCGCTGCCGGTCCGCCACACCATTCGCGACGGCCGGTTCGCGGTGCTGGTGCTGTTCCTGCCGCCCGCGCTCGTGCTGTTCACGTTGTTCGTTGTGCTGCCGATCGGCGAGGCGGCCTGGTATTCCGGCTTCAACTGGAACGGTTTCGGCAAGCCGACCAACTGGATTGGCCTCGACAATTATCGCTTCGTGCTGGAAACCCGCGCCTTCTGGCTCGCGCTGCGCAACAACGGCCTGATCATCGCCGTCTCGCTCCTGATCCAGCTGCCGCTGGCGTTGGCGATCGCGCTGATGCTGGCCGAGCGTTTTCGCGGCGCGATCGGGCTGCGCATGCTGTTCTTCCTGCCCTATATCCTGGCCGAGATCGCGACCGGCTTGATCTTCAGCTTCGTCTATGACGGCGACTATGGCCTCGTCGCATCGATTTGGCACGCCTTCGGCGCCGAGGCGCCGTATCTGCTCGCGAGCACCGACACCGCTATGCTGGCGGTCCTGATCGTCATCGTCTGGAAGTACTTCGGCTTCCACATGATGCTGTTCATCGCGGCGCTGCAGGGCATGGACAAGAATCTCGTCGAGGCGGCGCGCATCGACGGCGCGACGAGGCCGCAGGTGCTGCGCTATGTGGTCATTCCGCTGCTCTACCCGACGATCCGGCTCTCGGTGTTCTTCGCCATCGTCGGCTCGCTGCAATTGTTCGACCTGGTGATGCCGCTGACGCGCGGCGGCCCGGCGGATTCGTCGAACACCATGGTGAGCTTCCTCTACAACAACGGCATCTCGCGCATGCGGGTCGGCTACGGCAGCGCCATCGGCGTGATCCTGTTCGTGATCTGCGTTACCTTCGCCTTCACCTACAAACGCTGGTTCATGCGCGATGAGTAACATGGAGACGACCCGCCCTGCCGTCGACCTCGCGGTGCTCTACAAGGCGCTGTTTCTCGCGCTCGTCGCCACCTTCGTGCTCGTGCCGCTGCTGGCGACCGTGCTCGGCGGTTTCAAGTCGCTCGGCGAACTGCGCGTCAATCCGTTCGGGCTGCCGCATCACTGGGAATGGTCGAACTATGCCGACATCCTGCTCTCGAAGCGCTACTGGCAGCTGTTGTGCAACTCGATGATCATCTCGACGCTGACCGTGACGCTGACGCTGATCGTCGCATCGATGGCGGCGTTCATCTTTGCCCATGTGAAATTCTTCGGCAGCTCCATGCTGCTGAGCTACCTGACGCTGGGTCTGTTGTTTCCGGCCGCGACCGCGGTGCTGCCGCTGTTCATCAAGGTGCGCGACCTCGGGCTGCTCGACACCTATTTCGGGGTGGCGCTGCCGCAGGTGGCGTTCAGTCTCGCGATGAGCATCCTGTTGCTGCGGCGCTTCTTCAAGGATCTTCCGCACGAATTGCTGGAAGCCGCGCTGGTCGACGGCTGCAGCTACATCAACTTCTTCCGCTACGTGACGTTGCCGCTGTCGCGGCCGATTCTGGCCACCGTCGGCACCATCACCTTCGTCAACAGCTGGAACGCCTATCTGCTGCCGCTGGTGATGCTGAACACCGACGACCTCTATCCATGGCCGCTCGGCATCATGGTCTATCAGGGCGAGTATTCGTCCGAATGGCATCTGATCCTCGCTTTCATCACGCTGACGATCCTGCCAACCATCATTCTCTTCTTCTTCGCGCAAAAGCACATCGTCGCCGGCCTCACAGCGGGCGCGGTCAAGGGATGACAGGTCGCGCCGCGGCGCGCATCAATTACTATGGAGAACGCAATGAGAAGAGTCGGTATCGGAATCATCGGCTGCGGCAATATCAGCGCCGCCTATCTGAAGGCGGCGCAGCGCTTTCCGATCCTCGACATCAAGGCCGTGGCCGACATGCGCAGCGAGGCGGCGGAGAAGCGAGGGGCCGAATTTCGCCTGCCGGCGATGCGCGTCGACCAGTTGCTCAAGCGCGACGACATTGAAATCGTCATCAACCTCACCGTGCCGCTCGCTCACACCGACGTCAGCCTCGCCGTGCTCAACGCCGGCAAGCATGTGCATTCGGAAAAGCCGCTCGGCGTCAATGTCGCCGAGGCGAGGAAGGTGATGGATCTCGCGGCGCAAAAGGATTTCCGCGTCGGCTGCGCGCCGGATACGTTTCTCGGCGGCGGCCATCAGACCGCGCGCAAGCTGATCGACGACGGCGCGATCGGCACGCCGGTCGCTGGCAGCGCCTTCTTCATGTGCCCGGGGCACGAACGATGGCACCCTGCGCCGGGCTTCTACTATTTGCGTGGTGGCGGACCGATGCTCGACATGGGTCCGTATTACATCACCGACCTCGTGCAGCTTCTGGGTCCCGTCGCAAGCGTGATGGGCTCGACGGCGCGACCGAAATCGGAGCGGCTGGTGACGAGCGAGCCGATGAAGGGCACGCTCATTCCCGTCGAGGTCGCGACCCATGTCGCCGGCACGCTGGAATTCGAGAGCGGCGCGGTGGTCTCCATCGCGATGAGCTTCGACGTGCCGAAGCACCGGCATACCCCGATCGAAATCTACGGCGACAAGGGCAGCATGCTGGTGCCCGACCCCAACCGTTTCGGCGGCGAGGTGCAGGTGGCTAAGACCGGTGGGGAGTGGGAATCGGTCCTGCTCACCCATGGTCATGTCGACGGCGAATTCCGCTCGATCGGTGTCGCTGACATGGCGACGGCAATCGTCACCAACCGGCCGCATCGCGCCAGCGGCGCGCTGGCGTTCCATGTTCTCGAAGTCATAGAGGCGTTCCAGACCTCCTCCGACGAAGGCCGGCGCGTGAAGATCGGAAGCCGCGTCGACAGGCCGGCGATGATGCCGGCGGGACGCGAAACCGGACAGATTGATTGAGGGACAACAACGATGCGCAAGGCGATGATCGTATGGGGCGGTTGGCCGGGGCATGATCCCGATCTGTGCGCCTCGCTGATACGGGGCTGGCTGAAGCAGGAGGGATTCGACGTGCGGATCGAGACCACGACGGCGGCATTTGCCGATCCGGCGATCCATGACCTGTCGTTGATCATTCCCATCTACACCATGTCGAAGATCGAGAAGCCGGAAGCTCTCAATCTGTGTGCGGCGGTGCGGAGCGGCGTCGGGCTGGCCGGCCATCATGGTGGCATGTGCGATGCCTTCCGCGATTCGGTGGAGTATCAGTTTCTCTGCGGCGGCCAGTGGGTGGCGCATCCGGGCAACATCATCGACTGCAAGGTCGATTTGATGAAGCCGGATGATCCGATCATGCAGGGCCTGAAAAGCTTCGAGCACCGATCCGAGCAGTATTACATGCATGTCGACCCCGCCAACGAGGTGTTGGCGACCACGACCTTCACCGGCGAGCACGCGCCCTGGATCGAGGGCGTCGTCATGCCGGTGGTGTGGAAGAAGCGCTATGGCGAAGGCCGGGTGTTTTACTCCTCGCTCGGCCATCGCGCCTATGAACTCGACGTGCCGGAGATCAGGACGATCATGACCCGCGGCATGCTGTGGGCGGCGCGCTGATGGCGGACGGCGAAACCAGTCCGGCCGGACGCGCGACGCTCGAAGACGTCGCGCGCGCGGCCGGCGTTTCGCTGGCGACCGTCGACCGCGTGGTCAACCGACGCGAGGGGGTACGCGAGAAGACCATCGCGCGCGTGGAAGCTGCCGTTGCCAGGCTCGGCTACCGCGCCGATCCCGCGGCGGCGCGGCTTGCGCGCAACCAGAGCTTCCGCTTCGCGTTCATCCTGCCGACCGGCAGCAACAGCTTCATGGCGAACCTGACCGAGCAGGTTCAGCGCAGCGCCGATTGGCTCGCCAGCCAGCGGGCCTTCATCGATGTCATTCAGGTCGACGTGTTCGATCCGGATGCGCTGGCGGGCGCGCTGGAGCAGTTGTCGCCGGCCTATCACGGCGTTGCGACGGTCGCGCTCGATCATCCGCGCGTCCGCGCCGCGATCGACGATCTCGTCGTCCGCAACGTCGCCGTGGTGACGCTGGTGTCGGACGCGCCGAGCTCGCGCCGCATGCACTATGTCGGCATCGACAATCCCGCCGCCGGCCGCACCGCGGCGACGCTGATGGGCCGCTTCCTGTCGGGACGCAAGGGCACCGTGGGCGTCATCGCCGGATCGTTGTCGCTGCGCGACCACGCCGAGCGCCAATTCGGATTCCACCAGATCCTGTCGAGCGAATATCCCGATCTCACGGCGCTGCCGGCGCTTCAGGGGCGCGATGACAGTGAATGCACACGGGTGCTGACGGCCGAGCTGCTGAAACGGCATCCCGACCTGCTCGGCATCTACAGCGCCGGCGCCGGCAACCGGGGCATCGCCGCGGCGTTGGAGGAAGCGGGCAAGGCCCGCGACATCGTCTGGATCGCCCATGAACTGACCCAGCACACCCGCCGCTTCCTGCTGCATGGCACGATCGACGCCATCATCAACCAGGACCCCGGCCACGAGGCCCGCTCGGCGGCGCGGATCCTGCTTGCGCATTGCTGGGCCGAGCCGATCGTTCTCGATCAGGAACGTATCCGCATCGACATCTTTCTCCGGGATAATCTGCCTTAGCTCATGATGAGTTCAGGTTGAACCGTTTCCGTCATTCCAAGAGTCTGACTCAAGATACAGGCAACAGAATCAGGCGATGAACTCACTGGCAATCTCGGCGACGCGATTGAGAACACATCGATCGGCGATTGTCGCTTGTTTCGTCCTTTAGCGGAAAATTTCTCGCTGCGCGTTTTGGGACTTTTGCAACACTATCTGCCACCAGCGGACGGACTCATGCGGAGCAGCAGCATTAATTTTCAAATCCCTTGGATTTAAACTGGGACGCAGGGGTTACAGCATCCCGCCCCCGATAAATGAAATCGAAGAAGGTGGCACTCTTCGTAGCTACCGGTCGTGTTCGTGGACGTCTGCATTGGGTTGTTTCGGATGTAGGTTCTCGCGTCAGCGAGGTCCGCTTGCCCAAATTACCGTAAAGCTTTGCTTTGTGAGATACCCGATAAGCCAGTGAGCGTCCACGCGGCTGGGCCAGATCGCCCAAAGCATATTCCCAAGGACTCCACTCTCGGACCCACAAATGTTTAGTGTTGATATCGCACAGTTGGCGCCACGTCGATCATGCCTAAATCGACAAGTGTGCGGTGGAAGCGGCGTTTCCGTTCCGAGGACGATGCGAAGTAGGCTCCGCCGCAATGCTCGAGCAGGCTCGCGCGCGTGGCAAAGATCTCATCAAGCGGAAGACCAGCCTGCTGCAAAGCCACTGTTCCAAGAAAAGCAATATCTAAGTCTTGGCCCCGCCCAGAAGGAAGTCGATCAGAGCAGTCATTCAAAGTTTCTATGGCATAGAACGTGCGGAACTGGCGCCTCGCGTCTATGTGGAGTTTGAGTTTTCCCTCGATCCGCCGTGTCATTACGGGTTGATGATCTCCGTAGTGCATAATCAGTGTCGAACGTCTGGGAAAACGGGAGGAAAGCTCGGACTTGAGCCTATTCCAGGTCACGGCGGTCTCTACGAGTCGAGCGTAGTACTCAGCATAATAAGCATCGGGGAGGCTTGCGGCAGCAAAGGCTCGCTCGCTATCAAAGTGTCCAGGCGCAACCAGCCTTCGGTTGTGTGGGCCGTGATTGAAGTTAGTTAGCGCATATAGAAAGCGAGGTGCCGCATCGCCAGCAATCCTTTTCATATGAGCACCGAGTGCAGCTTCCAGAAACAATGCATCGGAATTTGTCGTTTCGAATCGATTGACATCGAAGGGCGGATGAAAATTATCTGTGAAAATACGTTCGTTGATACCAATTGAACGGTAAAACTCATCGTAGTTGAGAAAGCTGCGACGGCAGCTCGAAGTGAGCATTGTTCTATACCCAAGCGCAGTTAGCGTCTTTGGAAGACTGTTGTGGAATCGGCCGACGCCTCGCTTAAAAAGAAAATAGGCGTTTGAACCGAAGCTCGCGCTTGAAAGGCCAGTTAGTAGGCTAAATTCAGATTGCCACGATCCTCCGCCAAAAATATCGACGTTAAGGCTTCCATAGAGACCATTTTTCGGTGACAGAAATGCTTCGACAATTGGCTCAACCGGGAGCCCAAATATGCGCGGGTCGAAGATTGACTCGTGCTGGATGACGATAATGTCGGGATAGTCGAGGCTGCGCGCTGGTACGGCCGCCATCAGCGGCAACGGGTGTTTAGCTATATCGCTCAGAGTCAGCCCGCCGAACTGCCGCCAGGAAAGTGGGTTGAGAAGGGAGGCTATGAAGGTCGAAAAAAAACACCGCCGCAGAGCCGCTATTCGCTGGAAAGAAACGGCCCCGCCGCCCGCCCTATATGCCGCTACTAAACTAATACATGCAATGCTGAATAAGAGAACTTGAAGTTCTAGAGAAACTGGCGGCCCGCGGACGTAGAGTAGAGCTGCGACTGCGGCCAGAATGAGTGCGATGCCTCCAGCGAGAGCAGCTATTACTGCGAGCGGATACTGTACGATAAAAAATGGAACTGTTCCCGCAAACGCCAATGGCAGATCTGTTACAATTAGTTTGAGCCCGCTATGATTGTATTTGAATCTGGACGCTCCGAAGATTGCTGCTGCCAGGATAGATGATAACAGAATCGCTCGTTCGAAATCGGTAACGACAAACAGCAGCACCGCGGCGCTAAAACACAGCGCGGCAATCGCCAATTTAAGGTGCTCAACGCTACGTTCTGCTAACCAAATAGCGGCGATGGCAGCCACAATTATCAGGGTCAATGACATATAAATAAGATGCCCGAGCAGTGGATTGAAGTCCACAATTGCAAGCAGTTTTCCCGGCTATTCCTGTTCGGACGCGAAAAAGAAGTCGGACATCAGCTGGAATGAAGCGACCTTCCGCGAGTACATCAGGGGTCCGAAGGCAAAAGTACCGGGCACGAAATGATCTATGGCGGTCTAAAGGACGAGCAGAAGGCCAACGACCTCGTCGCATTTCTGAAGCAGTTCGATGCCGACGGGAAAAAACCCTTTTAGGGGCCGGCCGTGCCGGGCCCTATTGCCTATGGCACTTACTCGCATAGACGGCGATCTGACCCGGCGATGGTTGCATCTACGTCGTTCCGATTTCATGCTTGGCCGGATAGGTTAGCACTCCGTCGCGCAACGCTGGGCGCGGCTCAATTCCAGCAGTTTGGCGAAGCCGGAATGAAAACTGCTGTCCATCGCGTAGTCGGCATAGTTGTGAAAACTCTGATTTTCCCAATAGCCGTTTATGCGCGGTGTAATATCCCGTGCCTTCGTACGTCGACCTGCCAGCTCTCCAATATACTCGTAGGCGATTTGAAAGCCCGACAACGTCTCGCGATTGTATTGCGGCATGAATTGGGTAGGGTTCATGTCTGGTTGTTAGCCGCAGGCCGGAGACAGGATTATATATGATCTTGACAGTTTTGAATGATTCGTAACGATGGACGTCAACAAGGAACAAGCTACGTCGGGGGGAATACTTTGAGCGGTAACACGGAAGCGATCACGCCGCGGGCTGGCGGCTCTCGCGCCGCCCCGTTGGCGGTTGCGCCGCGTGATTCCAGATTCTTTGCGACACAACACACAGAAATCCATGACTGTCTTAAGAGGGAGCAGCGCGGCTAACACGTCAAATTTCGAACCGGGAGGGACATACTATGCCAATCACAACAAGGCGTCGCCTGCTCGTTGGATCCGCTGCCGCGCTTGCACTGCCGGCGTTTGCTCGAGCCCAAAGCGAGGCAAAGCCGCGAATAACCGCCATCTCGCAGTGGTCTGCCGGCAGCGACGGCGCTGCGATCTCTGCCCTTGGCAAATTGTTCGAGGAGCGCGGCGGAGTCTGGCAGCATAATCCTGTGCCCGGCTTCACCACAGAGATGATGAACAAGCTACGGGCGCAAATCATGGCCGGCGATCCGCCCGCGATCTCGCAGCTCAAGGGGCCCGAGATTGCCGCATGGTCTAGGATCGCACCGACCGTCGATATCAGCCCGTGGGTAAAGACGGCCGGCTTTGCCGATCGCGTGCCGGCGGAGCTTGCCAAGAGTTGCCAGCCGGCCGGCCATTGGATCGCGCTGCCATTGCAGGTCTATCGGATCAACACGCTGTTTCTTTCCACCAAGGGCATGCAGCGCGCCGGCGTAACCAAGGCACCGACCTCCTGGGCGGAATTCAATGATACGGCGGAAAAAATGAAGGCCACCGGCATGATTCCGGTGGCCAATGGCGGCATCCGCTGGGACGACGGCATGAAATTCGAGATTGCGCTCGCCGGCATCAGTCCTGAGGTCTATCGCCGCGCGATCATGCAGCTCGATACCGATGCATTGAAAGGCAAGGAAGTTCTGGCTTCCTTCGAACAACTTCGCAAACTCGCCAACTGGATGAACCCGAACATCGCGGCGCAAGGATGGGCCGTGAATCTGCCGGCTTTCGTGAAGGGCGACATGGGCATGGTGCTGATGGGTGGCTGGGCGCAAGGCAATTTGATGCGGGCCGGCGCCACCGATGCGGATTTCAGCAGTGGCCCCGCTCCGCAGGAGAGCGGTCCGCCATGCTTCGACCTCAACGCCGACTGTTTCATCTTCTGGAAGCCGAAGGGGGCCGATCTTGACGCCGGGCAGAAACTGTTTGCCGAGATCGTCATGGAGCCGTCGACGCAGGAGATGTACTCGAAGATCACGGGCTCCATTCCGGCGCGCACCGATGTCAATCTGGCGGCCCCGGGCTTTACCGACGGGCAGCGTAACTCGGCGCAGAATTTGCGTGACGCCATTGCTAAGGACCGTGTGCTCCTGAGTCTCGGGCACAATATGGCCCAGTCGAACGGCATGACCGCGGCCATGATCGACGTGCTGACCGAATACGTGCACAACAGCGCAATTCCCGCCGTCGAAGGACAGAAGCGGCTGGTCGCGGCGGTAGCGAGCGCGCAGTAGGACCGTGTCGATGCGAACGGGACTAACTCTACCCGCAGCCAAGCAGGATGCGGGGAGGGAGCAGGGTGTCTGGCGCCGCCGCTTCGGCGGCGTCCTGACCGAGCTTGCGATCTGGCTGCCGTTATCGATCGCGGCCGGACACGTCGTGGTGTTCACGGCGTGGACGACCTGGGTGTCTTTCACGGCCTCGTCCTTGATGCCGGACTACACATGGGTCGGACTGCGCAATTATTGGGCGGTGACCCGCACGGCGAACTTTCAGATTGCCTATGTGAACCTGGTCATCTTCGGCTTCGGCTTCGTGCTGCTGACGATGGCGCTGGGCTTGTTGCTGGCCATCCTGCTCGATCAACGCGTGCGCGGCGAAAACGTGCTGCGCACGATCTTTCTCTATCCTTTGGCGGTCTCCTTCGTGGTGACGGGCACGGTGTGGAGCTGGCTGCTCAACCCCGGGCTTGGCCTGCAAAAGCTGGTGCAGAATCTTGGCTGGCTGGATTTCCGGTTTGACTGGCTGGTGCAGTCGGACAAGGCCATTTACACGTTGATCCTCGCCGGCGTTTGGCAGGGCGCCGGCTTTGCCATGGCGTTGTTCCTCGCGGGGTTGCGATCGGTGGACGCGGATCTGGTCAAGGCCGCGCAGATCGATGGCGCGGGACCGTGGCGGATGTATCGCCGCGTGTTGCTGCCGACCATCTGGCCGATTTTTATCACCGTGTTCGTGATCCTGTTGCGCTCCGCGATCACGTCGTTCGACCTGGTTCGGGCGCTGACCGGCGGTGGACCCGGTATTTCCACCATGCTGCCGACCCTCGTCGTCTATGACTTCATGTTCCAGCGCAGCGAACTGGGACGCGGCTCGGCGGCCGCGGTGCTGATGCTGCTCTCGCTGGTCGTGGTGATGGCGCCTTACGGACTCTATGTGCGTTGGCAGCGGCAACGGCAGGCACAGGCATGAAGTGGACACGCGTGATCGTCTACGCCGCGCTGATCATCCTGGCGCTGCTGTTCCTGGTGCCGTTAGGTGTGGTGGTCGTGAACTCGTTGCGCTCCAGCCGGGAGATCGCCGCCACCTCGCTGATCGGCTGGCCGCGCCATCTGATCTTTTCCAACTACGGCCAGGCCTGGAACAAGTTCTGCATGGCCGAGCATTGCTGGGGTATCGAACCCTATGTGATCAATTCCCTGACGCTGGCGATCCCAGCCACCGTCCTCTCCACCTTGCTGGGCGCTCTTGCCGGCTATTCGATCTCGCTCTGGCGTTTTCGCGGCGATCAGTTCGTATTCGGGCTGGTGACGCTTGGCATCTTCCTGCCGGAACAAATGAAGTTGATCCCCTGGGTGGTCGTGCTGCGCGATCTCTCGCTGATGAACACCATCGCCGGTCTGGTCCTGATCCATACCGTCCAGGGCATGAGTTTCACGACGCTGTTTTGCCGTAACTACTATCTCGGTATTCCCCAGGACCTGCTGAAAGCGGCGCGAATCGACGGGGCCGGCTTCTTCCGGATTTTCTGGCGGATCATATTGCCGCTCTCGCCCCCGATCCTGATCGTGACCGTGATCTTCCAGTTTACCGGGATCTGGAACGAGTTCCTCTATGGCGTCACCTTTACCTCTGGTGGGCAGCAGCCGGTCACCGCCGCGTTGATCGCGCTCAGCGCCGCGATCACCAGCGAGCCGATGTATGGCGAGCAGAGCGCGGCGGTGTTGATCGCCGCGTTGCCGACGCTGCTGGTGTATCTGTTTGGCGGACGGTATTTCCTGAGAGGCCTCACCGCAGGGGCCGTGAAATGATGGGGGCATCATGGCAGCGTTGAGCATTCGCGGCCTGTCGAAGCGGTACGCCAATCTGGAAGTGTTGAAGGGGATCGATCTCGACATCGAAAGCGGTGAGTTCACCGTACTGGTTGGACCATCCGGGTGCGGCAAATCCACGCTGCTCAACATCGTTGCCGGGCTGGATCGCCCTAGCGCGGGGATCGTGGAAATCGGTGGACGGGTCGTCAACGACATCCCGCCGAAGGACCGCGACATCGCCATGGTATTCCAGTCCTATGCGCTCTATCCGTCGATGACGGTGCGCCAGAACATCACGTTCGGAATGGAATGTCGCCATGTCCCTAGGGCGCAGCAGGAGACAGCCGTGGCGAATGTGGCCCGGCTGCTGCAGATCGAACCGTTGCTCGACCGCCGGCCGTCGCAGCTTTCCGGCGGCCAGCGTCAGCGCGTGGCGATGGGCCGCGCCCTGGTGCGTGATCCCTTGCTGTTCCTGTTCGACGAACCGCTCTCCAATCTCGACGCAAAACTGCGCGTCGAGATGCGGATGGAGATCAAGCGGCTGCATCAGCGCATCGGCGCGACCATCGTCTATGTCACCCACGACCAGATCGAGGCGATGACGATGGCGACGCGGATCGCTGTCATGCATCAGGGAGCGGTGCAGCAATTCGCCGATCCGGATACGGTGTACCGCTATCCGGCCAATCTGTTCGTTGCACGTTTCATGGGCTCGCCGCCCATGAACACGATGCCGGCGCGGCTGGTGGCGGAAGAGGGCGGGCCGGTGGTCGTGATCGGCGCGGGGCGGCCGGACGAGGTCCGCCTTCGCCTGCAGGGATACGACGCGGCCGCGGCTTTTCGCGGCAGCGAAGTGGTGCTTGGGATCAGGCCGGAGTGCATTGCCGAGGGGAGCCGCGGGTTTTCGGGCGCATCGGGCGCGCCCATCGTCGTCAATGCGCCGGTTGAGATGATCGAGCCCACCGGCGCGGAGACCATCGTCTTGCTGCGGCTCGGTGGTGAGCCTGTGCTGGCGCGCATCACGCCGGATATCCGGCCTGCGCCGGGTGGGCTCGCCGCCTTCGCGCTCGACACGCGTCGCATTTGCCTGTTCGACCCGGTGACGGAGGGGCTGATCGCATGACCCAAACCAGCTATGCCGGCCTCCCGGGTCGTGTCGTGTTGATCACCGGAGGTGCCAGCGGCATCGGCGCTGCGTTCGTGCGTGCATTCGCGGCCCAGCAGGCCCGTGTCGCCTTTCTCGACATCGATGCCGATGCCGGTGAAGCGTTGGTGCGGGAGGTGGCAAGCGAGTGCGACGCAACTCCACTTTTCGTGCCTTGCGACTTGCTGGACATCGCCGCATTGCGCGCCGCGATGGCGCGGGTCCGCGCCGCACTTGGCGACGCCGCGGTGCTGGTCAACAACGCCGCCAACGACCAGCGTCAGGTGCTTTCCGAGGTGACGCCGGCTGAATTCGACTGGATGATCGGCGTCAACCTGCGGCACGTCTTCTTCGCCGCACAGGCGGTAGTGCCGCAGATGCAGGCGCGCGGCGGCGGTTCGATCATCAACATGTCATCCATCGCATGGATGCGCGGCGTACCGGCGTTGCCGGCCTACGCCGCGGCGAAGGCGGCGATTGTCGGCTTCACCAACTCCCTGGCTCGGCTGGTCGGACCCGACCGCATTCGCGTCAACGCCATCGCGCCCGGCATGGTGATCACCGAGCGCCAGCGTCGGCTGTGGTTCCCGGACGAGCAAAAGATCGCTGAAGTTCGCGCGCGTCAGGCTATTCCCGATGCGGTGACGCCCGACGACATCGCACGTCTGGCGCTGTTTTTGGCGTCCGACGAGAGCCAACGTATTACGCGCCAGTGCTTCCAGGTCGACGGAGGCCTCGGCTAGGAGGGGGATTGCTGCTTTCGATCAAACCGTCTCCTCA
>WNFA01003095.1_pt1 | contig 19848 bp, 22 predicted proteins | sample 5400481 | NCBI WGS metagenome assembly WNFA01 (sample SAMN13153340, study PRJNA577476) | soil metagenome | isolation source: 120 cm saprolite under Douglas fir tree site 2 hole 1 replicate 2 | place: USA:California | collected 2015-04-18
ATTGTCAGCGGGCTTCATACCTTGAGAAGTGCCACTTCTCAACGCATGCCGCTTCCTCCTCGCACCATTCTCCAAGTGGGCCTTTTCAGGTGACACGTTCATCCGTTAAAGGGCACGCTACACAAAATTCGGTATGGCATCCCATATATAGTTAGAGAATCTTACAGCAAGGCCTCAATATATTGTTCATGTAATCATTGAAATTTTATCAGTTGCTAAATTTTTTAAAATATCTTATCGTTTATATTGTCAATGATTTGACATTCTTGTGCTTTTCGATTATTCTAGAGATGCAAATATACCTTTTTTGATCTTGTTTTGTAACTATTCACGAGTACTAGAAGGCTTGCCAAGCAAGCCAGAACCGAATAGAGTAGGGACATGACAGCCGAAGAAGAAGTGGTCTACCTGCGACAAGAAAAGAGCCTCCTGCAAGAGCAGCTTGCGCAACGAGATGAGGTGATCACCCACATGCAGCACGAGATCGTGCTGCTGCGAGAGCAGGTGCATGCCTTGCAAGAGCAGCTCAAAAAGGATAGCCACAACAGTCACTTGCCGCCCTCCAGTGATCGCTTTCATCGGCAGCCCAAGAGTCTGCGCAAGAGCAGCGGCAAGAAGCCCGGAGGGCAGGCCGGTCATGCTGGAAACACGTTGCTGCTCTCGCCTTCGCCCGATCTGGTGATCGTTCACCCGGTTGAAGACTGCCAGCACTGTCAGCACGATCTGCGCAAGGTGGCGAGTCTGGCCGTGGAACGCCGCCAAGTGATCGATCTGCCACCCAAGCGCGTGCTGGTGATCGAACACCAGGCACAACAGAAGTGCTGCCCTGCCTGTCAGCAGATCAGCCTTGCTGCTTTCCCTGAGGACGTCCGTGCGCCGGTGCAGTACGGAGCAGCACTTGGGGCGGTGGGCGTCTACCTGGTGCAGCAGCAGGTGTTGCCCTATGAGCGTGCCTGTGAAGTGATCGAGGACCTGCTGGGACCCCCAATGAGCGTGGGCACCTTGCACGAGCTGGTGCAGCGCTGTGCCCAGCAGTTGGCACCGGTGGAACAGCAGATCAAAGCCGCGCTCAGTCGGGCACAGGTGCTGCATCAGGATGAAACGGGCCTCTATGTGGCAGGCCAGCGGCACTGGATGCATGTCAGTGCGACCGAGCAGTTGACCCACTATGCCGTGCATCCCAAACGGGGCAAAGCGGCTCTGGACGCTATCGGCATCATGGTGGACTTCGGTGGGGTGAGTGTGCATGATGGCTGGGGGTCCTATTGGCAGTTTCGCTGCCAGCACGCGCTCTGTAACGTGCATCATCTGCGCGACTTGACCTTCCTGGAGGAAGAGCGGCTGCAAGCCTGGGCCGGAGAAATGAAAGACCTGCTGCTGGCGAGCCGTGCCGCCGTCGCGCAGGCACGAGCGCTGGGCCGCAGTTGCCTGCATCCGCTGGAGGTGGCCGACTGGAAAGCCCGCTATGGCGCCCTGGTGGCCCAGGGCTATCAAGCCAACCCGCCAGATCCGCCACCAGAGACCAGCCGACGGGGTCGGCGCAAACAGTCGGCGGCGCGCAATCTGCTCGATCGCCTGTCCAAGCATCAGGAGGCGGTGCTGCTGTTCCTGGACAACTTCGCCGTGCCGTTCGACAATAGTCTCGCGGAGCGCGATATTCGCATGGTGAAGGTCCAGCAAAAGGTCTCCGGCTGTTTCCGCTCGCCTGCTGGTGCTGTGGCCTTCTGCCGCATCCGCGGCTATCTCTCGACGTTGCGCAAGCAAGGCGTGGCTGTGCTGACCGCTCTGGAACAGGCGTTGGTCGGTCATCCTCTTTCACCTGCTTTCTAGCTCACCTGAATAGTTACCTTGTTTTTTCGATAATTTTGAAAGGGAGAATAAGGTGGTTGATGCGGTTTCTCTTGCTACAGCAATCACACTATTAACTAGCAGTGCTTCCAGTTGGTTACCTTTCGTACGTGATGCATTTCTGAATCAAAGTGCTGATCTTGTAATAAGTAAATCTTTGCAGAGTGGTCGTAAGCGGCTTCATTTTGACGACAAGGAGCAGCTGAAACATCTGAAAAGGGTTTTAAGAAATGCATCAGAACGAAGCATACTGAAGTTTAGTGCCCAAGAAGACCGAGACCGATTACGTGATATATTGGTGATCCTTTCTGAGGAAGGGCCTCACTTTGATGCTCTACGCAGAGAGATAATGCAGCTTCTTACATTATCAGACCCCCCCAATCTTGATACTCTTTCGGAAGTTTATAATCACTCGCTTCGTTTTCGCATGCTTAGTCAAGCATCCGTTCCCAGCAGTGTGGATATATTACCCTACCTTAGCGTTTTTTTTGAAATGCTAAAAGAAGAGCTTTACAGTGATACATTATTCCACGATCAAATTCGTGATGCATTCAATTCTCATCTAATGCTAGATATACAGCGATCATGTTCTGAAGTTATCGAAGTACTTCGTATTATTGGCGGCACATTAGTTGATGGTTACACTACAGATCAATTTGAACAGGATTTGTATGATTACATTACTCACGTGGAAAGAACTCTAAGGCGTCTTAAACTAGTTGGTGTTGTTCCTAAAGATCGTGGTTCTGATAATGAGGATCCTGAGCTAGAATTAATTTTTGTACCCCTACGAATTGCTCCACCTGAAGCAGAAAAATCTGAGGACAAAAAGCCAAGATCTATAATAGCTTGGCTTGAAGTTTCTCCATACTTAGTCCTCCTAGGAGGACCTGGTTCGGGGAAATCAACCGCAACTCGTTTTCTTGCTTGGAGCCATGCAACAGCAAATCTTCCAACTTCTTCATATTCAGTTTCTAATACCCAGTTACTTTCTGATAAACCTATCCCGTTAAGGATCGAGCTTAGACGATTGGTGGAAGAGCGCAGGCAGCTTCCAACTTACGACTTTTTAGATTATGCTACAGAAATCTTACTGAGACGTGCTGGTGTTCAAATAAACCGTCTTATGTTCGAAGAGTTACTCGAGCGAAGGATGATGCTGTGTCTTTTTGATGGGCTCGATGAAGTGGCAACATTAGATGATCGCCAAAGGCTTATCGTTGAAGTTGAAGAATTTGCTCGTCGTTATCCTGGCAACCATATTGTAGTGACCTCAAGACCGGTTGGTTATGAGTTGGCTCGTTTCTCTAAACAGTCGTTTTCGCATGCTCAAGTTCAGGAATTTGACGATCGACAGATTCGTACATTTTTGACACGTTGGTATATACATGTACTAAAGCTAGAGCCTATACCTCCTGATGACCGCCAAGAACTGGAAATGCTCTACAAGACATTGAAAGAGAATCCTCGTCTGCATACTCTAGCCGCGAACCCGTTACTACTAACTGTTATTACCGCTTTACATCGACATGAACGTTTACCCGATAGAAGGATATTAGTTTATGATCGCTGTGCAGAGCTTTTGTTGGATATATGGGCTAAACTAAAAGGTACTGATGCGCGATGGAAAGATATGAGGATGGGTAAAGAGGATCAGAGAGCATGTGTCGCACATCTTGGGTTTGTCCTTCATGAACGTTCACAAGAAAATAATGTAAATATAGAAAATGCAAAGGATTTTGCTAATGATGTAACTTCTAGATTTTTGATGAAACAAATAGAATATTATCTCAATGAGCGAAAGCTCATTTCTGAGGTGGCGGAACAACGTACGGAGGCAGAGCGTTTTCTTAATCTGATGCAGATAGAAGCTGGGCTAATCGTTGAAAGAGGGAAAGATGAAAATGGTGATGATCTTTATGGTTTCGTGCATAGAACATTTCAAGAATATTTTGCTGCCGTTGATGTCTATGAACGATACTTAGAGGAAGAAAATCCTATTATCATTAGCCATTTTCTAAGAGATCATCTGCATGATCCTCATTGGCACGAGGTAATTTTATTATTATTAGGGAAACTTAGACGCAGGCCAGTGACTGCTCAACTTCGTCAAGTTCTCGAAGGCAAAAGTCATTTGAGCCATTATACTGAAATTTTACAACAAGACCTCTTTTTTGTTTGTGACTGCTTAGTCGAGGAAATATCCGTTGATAATGAGCTAGCAGAACTCGTCATATTGTCCAGTACCTGCTATAATAGACAGTAGTTTAAGGGAGAAGCAATCTCCCAGAAAGGTACTGGAACAACATGGCAGAGAAAGAAAGAAAGCAGTGGACGCCAGAACTCAAAGCCAAGGTGGTCTTGGAGAGCCTGCAACGCGATACCACGATTGAAGAAGTGCGCAAGAAATTCGGCGTCTCCACCTCGATGATTCACCGCTGGAGACAAGAGTTCAATGCGAATCTGCCGACGCTGTTTCCTGACAAGCGCAACCCGAAACAGAAGGCCCAGGCCCAAGGCTACGCCCCAGGAGAGTCACCCGATGACCTCAAAAGGATCATCGGGGAGTTAACGGTGCAGAACGAAATCCTAAAAAAAGTGCAGGGGCTGTTGAGCAAGTAAAAGCGGCAGAGAAGGTGGAACTGGCCACCCAGCTCATCGCGCCCAATGGTCCCTACAGCAAGAGCCAGGTGGCACGTGCCTTGTGTTTTGCACGAGCCAGTTACTACGTGCGCTCCAAACAAGCGCCTAAGGATAAGGCGGTTGCCGTGGCGATTGAAGCCCAACACGAACGTGACGACACGCTGGGCCATCGCAAGCTGGCGGCGTTGCTAGGGATGGGCAAAAACCGAGTGAAGCGGGTGATGCGCAAGTACGGGATCAGTGCCCGACGCAAGAAGAAACGGTATGTGTACCCCGGTCGTGCGGCACAGATCGCGCCTAATCTCGTGCGCAACCAGCACCCAGATGATCCCACGGAAGTCTTGTTCTCCGATATCTTCGAGATCAAGCTGGCCGATGGCTCTCGCCTGCGGGGCTGCTTTGCCCTCTGGAGACGCACACGCCATATTCTGGCTCTGGCCTTTGATTATGGCATGCGAGCAGAAATCGTCGTCTCCACCGTGCAACTGGTGCAGTTTGAGGTGCCTGGCTCCATTTGGCACTCCGATCAAGGCAGTCAATATGGAGCTGAGCAAACACGTCTCGCCGTGTTAGAGAAAGGCTTTCAACTCTCGATGAGCCGTGCGGGCACGCCTACCGACAATGGCTATGCCGAACGTTTCGTCGGCATCTTCAAGCTAGCGGTGGCTGAACGCAAGCCGTATCGCACCCTCGGCGAGTTTCTGCGAGCGGCAGAATTGTGGGTCAACTTTTACAACCAGGAGCGGCCACACGAAAGTTTGGCGTATCGTTCTCCCAATCAATTTGACACTGTTGTTCGTAAGCATCAAGAACAGGTTTCACAATGGTTGAGTATTTGGCATTGCCCCATCGAAGATAGGAGCAAATTTCGCGTCGTGGAATACCACTTTTATATGCCTCAATAACTTTGTTTCTCTCCTCGTCGGGAACGTCTGGGAACAAGGGAGTAGGATGTGTTATCTGCTCCTCTATCTCCTCTCTCGCGGGGTCTGTTCCCGTTGCCGTTTCCGTGATTTGTGGAATGTTTGGCTGTTCCTCAGATACAGTGGTTTGTGCCAGTAACACCCGTAGCGTTTCAACCAATTCGGGACTAAGAACAATCGGCGCTGGTTGTGGCGCAGGTGCTTGTACTTCTTCTGTCGGTTTCTGGCTGCTCACATGCCGCAGAGCATGAGCGACAATCAGCAGTACAATCGCAACTGATCGTATCCAGATTAACACCTCAACCGGAACAAACACATGAACATATGCGTTGTCCAATGTGAGGTTTAAGGTCTGCTGCACGCTCTCAATGTTTAACACAATTGCTGCTGTGAAGAGCAGCAACGCGGATAGCAACCCGTAGAGCCAGGTCTTTACCTTCTCCCCTTCCGCTTGATAGCGGAATGTGCGGATAATGGTTCCTGCAACGCTGGCGTCAATTGCTATGCACTGAGTCCAGGCCCAAACTCGCTGCATGGTCAGGTTGTCGGTGAGAACTGAACCTTTGGTAAGGACGTTTGCCATTGATGCTATTAAGCCAAATGCCAGTAACAATACTGACAGGCTTGAAGCAAGTTCTAACAAGTACAAGATGCCGGTGTCGAGCTTCTCAATTGTGGTAAACTGACGCATGTGGTAGCTTCCTTTCTGGTAGGAGTTGTTTTTTGAGGATGATGCGGATGGAGGTGATGAGGGATTTTAGATCGTCAAAGGTGGTAACTGAACATGCCTGTCGTAACCGCCAGGGTCGAACGCTTCGACTTCCTGGCCCCGGCCTACATCGGTAACGTCGTAGCCGTGGATTGCGCCCTGAATTTCGTTGGGCGCACCAGCATGGAGGTTGGGGTAGAGGTGACGGCGGAGGACCTGATAACGGGCGAAGTACGGCACATCGCCAGCAGCCAGGTAATTTACGTGGCGCTGGACGAAAACGGCAGGCCCACCCCCGTGCCTCCGCTTGTTCCCGCCAGCGCTGAAGAAGAAGCAAGGATAGCCAGGGCACGCGCCCGCCGCGAGCACATGAAAAAGATCGAAGAGGAACTGGCGAAGATGCACAACGAAGATAGCCAGGCCTGAACATGCTGGTCCTGAAATTAATCCTCACTCCGCTCTTCGTTGGAGGCGCGACCCTTGTCGCTCGACGCTTTGGCCCCAGGGTCGCTGGCTGGCTGGTGGGTCTGCCCCTCACATCTGGCCCCGTTGCCTTCTATCTCGCTTTAGAGCAGGGTACAGGCTTTGCTGCTCGCGCCGCCCAGGCCACCTTGCTCGGCCAGATATCCTTTGCCGCGTTTTGCCTGACCTACAGGTGGCTCTCGCTGCGCTTCGGCTGGCTCGGCTGCTGGCTTGGCAGTTGGAGCGCCTTTTTCATTTTGACCTTCGTCTTGCAGCAGGTGTCGCTCCCTCTGCCCCTGGTATTCATCAGCGTAGTGGGTGTGCTGCTGCTTACCCTCCGGCTCCTGCCTGACTCCCACGATCAAATCGTCAAGACTACCCATCCTGCCTGGGACCTTCCCGGGCGTATCCTCGTAGCAACTGCCTTCGTACTGCTCCTGACCGGGACAGCCACCTTGCTCGGCCCGCGTTTGAGCGGGCTCCTCTTGCCCCTGCCTATTTATGCCACAGTCATCGCCATCTTCACGCACCATACATACGGAGCAGCAGCCGCCTGGCAGGTGCTGCGTGGAGTGGTCGTCGGCTCATTCGCCTATGCCCTCTTCTTTCTGCTCATCGCCACACTGATAGAATCGCGGGGCATCCTCGTCGCTTTCGGGTGTGCCACTGCTGGCGCCCTGCTCATTCAGGGCTGCTCGCTCTGGCTGATGCACAGGCAATCCCTACGCTTATAATAAGCAATTTTATTTTTCCAAAAACTTCTTGAGGCCTGTGAGCATCATTCCCCAATTCTTTTCTGAATGCTCACGATCTTCTTCGGTCGAGTTATTGTCTTGAGATAGCATGAGAATTGTGCCTGTTCCCTTGGGGGACAACTCAATCGTTACGGTATGGTAATGTTCCGGCACGTCTGATTGACCCGAAAGAGGGCTAAAATGACTGTATTGAAGAATACGCTCCGGTTTCAGTTTCAAAATCACGCCCTTGTCTTCATATGGCTTTCCTTCCCACTCTCCTTGCCAAACGATCGGACTACCTTCCTTCCAATCCGAGACCGCGTTCGTGCCGAACATGTATTGCTTGATCATTTCGGGATTCACGAGCGCATCCCATGCGTTGGCAATGGGGACACTGATGGTAATTTGTGCTTTAGCGATCAATGTGCTTTTCATGTTTTTCTCCAATCGTCTCTTCAAATGCACCTATTCAGTGGGGGTCTTAGAGGTCTGCGAAAGGAGCCTCACCTAAGTAAAGAAGGAGCACGAGTCCAGACGAAGAACTGCAAACCCTGAGATAGGAACAATTATAGCACGCGAGCAGCGCAAAATATTGTAAAAACGCGACACTTGAGAACTTTTGTGCTATCATACGAGTTGCGCTTTGCGCCATTCTTGATGAGCTTGACTGTCTACCGTTCTTCTTGCTGTGGGGAACTCGCAGTTTCTGTGGTGAGAACTGCAGGTTTGCGAGGAAGGTAGTGATCGAGGATTTTTTCGGCTGCTCCCAATGTGATGCCATAGATGAGAGGCAGCGCTGCGAACATGCCTCTGTTCAGCAGGGGTATCCCAAGATTGATATCATCTGTGGGAGACGAAGGCCCCAGAAGCAATGGCAGACCGATGATCGCAAACAGGAGCACGCCGAAGGCGAGTCCTCTCCACATGGGGCCGGGCAGATACTTTCTGACCTTCGGAGAATTGTTGAGAGCGACAATACAGACCGTGTAAACGAATCCTGCGATCAACCCGTGTTAAAAGTCAACTACTTTAGGACCAATCTGCGAATTAGAAGTACCAACTCACCTCCTCTTCTGATGACTGCTTCTTTTGACTACTTCTTTCTGAAGAAAAATGGAAACACATTCGCTTCTTGATCGTTCATGGATGTGGTTCTAGAAATCCTTTCATGAGGGCAATGAACTGGTCGGTATGGGTCCAGATGAACACGTGCCCCGCATTGGCAATGATCTCTAACCGAGCACCGGGAATTCCGTGGACTAGCATCTGCGCGTGAGCGAGCGGAACGGCAGGGTCGTTATTCCCGGCAATGATCAACGTGGGTTGCGGAATATGTGCGAGCCAGGGACGGCTGTCGAACGTCGTGATGCCCTTGGCCGCCGCAATCATTTGCCGTGTTCCGCTACTGGCGAGCATCGCCTCAAGGCGATAGGCTTGTTCGGCGTCTAACGGTCCTAATGCTCCAGTACGGATCACGAAATGGATCAACCGACGCGGCCCAAGAAGGCGCATCAACCAAGGGCGGAGCCGATCCTCGATTTTCTCTCGGAAGGAAAGCGCATTGTAGGCATAGGTACAGGCGAGAATCAGCCGACGGACTCGGTGCGGGAACGTGTAGGCCAGGTATTGCGCTACCGCCCCTCCATGTGAATAGCCCAGCACATCAACGGTCTCCAGCGCCAGGGTATCTAGCAAACCCATCACATCAGCAGCGAGCTGAGGAACATCGTACGGGCCGGGCAGGTCCTGGCTTCGTCCGTGTCCCCGCAAATCTGGAACAATCACCTGATGCTGCGGGGTAAAGGCAGGCACGATGGGATCAAACATCGTGCCATTAACCCCTAAGCCATGGAGCAACACCAGCGGAGAACCCTGTCCAGCTTGCTGAAAAAAGAGTGGTGCGCCTGCGGTGATCTGAGCCAACGGACGCTTCGCCGAAAATGGATGCATAGTTCCCTCCACAGAAATGCTCGGTCGCACCCTATTCAACGCGCTGACAACGCTTTTAGGGAGCAGGCTGGCAAGGAGTCCCACGCCAACCATCCTATCTGCTGTTGCTTGCTGTGCCATCCCCTCCCCCCTTATTTCTTGAATGAGAAAATGCGATCTCATAAGTAAGACGTCAGAAGCAGTGGGTTTTTTGCATACGCTTGCAGGTCGAGAAGGCAGGAAGAAACAAGGGCGGAGTGCGAGAGCAAAAAAGCGATCTGGCAGCAAAGAACTGTGCCTATCCGAAGCTCGAAGAAAGACCCTGCTTTCTTTGCATCTCTACATTACCACATTTCGCCGCTCTGCGCATCGGCCCTTTGGACGATTTTTTCTGATGCACTTTACTTTATACTCTGCTTGACGCATCGGATATATCACTACACCTCTGACGGGGCTCTCCATTCTTCTGGGGGAAATTCGGTGCCCGTAGGGGCGAGGGTGGCGAGGAGTGGCTGGGTGGACCTTTATGGTCGCCCGCTCGTTCCCCCTAATGGAGGTAGACTCCTGACGCCGGTTGATCTGCAATAGCTATCGGAACATCGAGTGAATTCGTCCTCAAGAAAGGATAAGCGATGACAATGAGCAACGCATCTCCACAGCGACTCTACCTCATGCAGTTGAGTACTACGACCATCCCGTTAACAGCAGGCCAGGGGCTGGCCATGTCATCGGGGTGCTATCTTGTTCAGACCGGCGATGGCAAGAACATCCTCATCGATAGTGGACTTCCTGCGGACTACACGCCACCACCAGGAACGCCACCAGCCGAGAATGAAAAGAATGTGCTTGAGCACCTCGCCGGTCTTGGTCTGCATCCTGACGATATCGATCTCCTCATCTGTACCCATTTCGACGTGGACCATGCGGGCTATCACGATGCCTTTCTGAAGGCGGAACTCATCGTCCAGCGCAAACACTATGAACTGGCGCGCAGCGGGCATCCACGCTTTGCCCCCGCGCGCGCTCACTGGGATCATCCGGCACTGCGCTACCGGCTCATTGAGGGCGACACCGAGCTGCTGCCCGGTCTGACACTGCTTGAGACTAGTGGGCATACACCTGGACATCAGTCGGTCCTGCTGCGTCTGCCGCGGACCGGCCCGGTGCTGCTGGCAATTGATGCCGTCGTCCTGCAGCGCCTTTTTACCCCGGAACGCCGGGCCTGGCCCGACGATGACAACGAGGAGCAACTGCGCGCCAGTACGCGCAAACTCCTGCATCTAGTTGAGCGCGAACACGTGGCGCTGGTCATCTTTGGCCATGATGGTCAGCAGTGGCAAACGCTCAAGAAAGCGCCAGCCTATTATGAGTAAAGTGCTTTATGGACGCAGTCTGGGGACTGTGTGGCCCATTCGTTCCGCTCGACCACATCGATGCAGGATATCGAAGGTATTGAAGAAAAGGATTGGAAAATGACCATGAACCAGGCAAGTGATGTCGTCAAAAAGTTTTTTGAGGATTTCGAGCGAGGGAGTAATACGTTTGAGCGTGACCTTCTCGCCCTACAATTTAGTGACCCATTTATGGCTGCCGACCCGGATGGCGGCATACAGGTGGTGAAGAAAGATAACTTTCTCGCAGGGATTGCCAAACGCCAAGCATTTTTTCAATCCATCGGTTTTCAATTCGGAAAAATCTTACATCGCAACTCCATTCTTGCCACACTACCACAAAAACACCCTCCTACGACCTCAGCCAATCAGGAGGTCAGCAGCGTGTAGAGAGTGGCGATACGGCCCTCTTTCACCATCGCGATATCCATGCCGCTCACTACGGGAGGCTGTCCCACCGGACCAAAGTGCCAAGCAAGGTAACCGAGGTCATGGTTTTCATAGATGGGACCTCCGGCAGTGAAGACGAAACCTGGCGCTTTGTCAAGCAGCTTCTGTGCCTTGTTGTTGAGCGCCTCGCGACCGGTAACGATCTCGTCGGGGTCTGAGAACACAACATCATCTGTATACGTCTTGGCTATTGCCGCGATACGCCAAGCGGGGTCACGCTCGTTGAAAACGTCGAACAAATTTGCACGCATTAAGTCACGAATCTTTTCGGCCATAGCTCAGCTCCCCTGATCATCTATTCTCTTCACGCCAACCCAAATGGGTAACATGTCAATCATCATAGGATAGAATAACTGACATGTCAACTCTCCAGTGCTTCCTCAGACAAGGCATCGTCTCACCAAGGACGAACTTCCTGCTTGACTCCAAGGCCCAAGAAACGCTCTCCCTCCTCTCCCACACCTGTAAATTACTTTTTTAACAATTTTATATGGCCCAATACGTGAGCTTCGTGCATATTGGGCCATGAAGAAATAGGCGAACCAACCCTCAACCTCATTTGGCGAAGAGCTTCTTTTGTTAGCTGGGCAAGAGTTTTATTCCAGTGCAGCTGTTTCGAAACGTCTAGTCGTAATGTTTGACACTGGGCCATATGCTCTGTATTGGTGTTATCAGGTGCAGGTGATCTCATTGAGTACAACCTGCCTTCAGATGGTTACTCAAGATGTCTGAGCTTTTCCGGATTGCCAATCACCCGTATTTCCAGAATGTGCTGCTGCGCTATGGTCACAGACACCACGACGAAAGGATGACCATCCACTCCTGAAGGCTCCCCTGGCTAAAGCAAAGCCGGGGGCTTTCGCGCTTGGATTTTCTGTAAGTAAGTTGCGTGCCCCAAATCTGGCCATAAGCCTCGGAAAATCTGCAATGATTTAAGGTTCCTATGATATGATACAGCACAATGGACAAGTACCTTGATAGAGAGAGTACCAGAGAAATAGGAGGCCGCTATCATGTTTCCTCGCGCAGCCAATACTCCCCTCCGCCTGGCGGACCTGCTGATCCGTGCAGGAGCCATCTACTCCATGGCCCAGGATCGCAAGGTCTACCGGGCCATTGCCATCCGCGACGAATGGATCGTCGCTGTCTCGGAGGACCCTCATGGTCTGGATGGTGTGATCAGTGTCGGCACCCACGTAGTAGATGCCCCGCAGTTGACCATCCTGCCGGCCTTTGAAGACACACATAACCATTTTATTCTTGCTGCGCAGAATAGCTGCCTCGTTCCAGTGGATCGGGCACACACCCTGGCCGAATGCATCGACTTGATTCGACAACGCGCAGCCCAAACTCCTCCAGGTGAATGGATCAGGACCTCCGATGCCTGGCACGAGGTGAACCTGGCAGAGAAACGCCTCCCGACCGCACCCGAACTTGATGAGGCGACCAGGGAACACCCCGTCGTGGTCAGACGTGGCGGACACGTAGCCGTTGCCAACTCCTTAGCGCTCAAGCTTGGAGGTATCACGCGTGATACGCCGGACCCTCAGGGAGGCACCATTGTGCGCTTCCCCGATAGCACGCCCACCGGTGTGCTCATCGAGGCCCCGGCACATGCGCCCATTACACGACTGGTCCCTGCTCTGACCTTTGAACAGATGGTTGAGGGCCTGCGGCAGGCTTGCCAGGAGTACAACTCATACGGCCTTGGTACAGTCCGTGACCCGATGGTGACGCGTGACCAGGTACCCATCTACCAGACACTTTGGGAGCGGGGCGAGTTGACCATCCGGAGCAGACTCATGTTGTCGCCCACGACTGGCAGGGGAACGATGGCGGACAAGATGGAGGGCATTGAGGGCTTTGGTGTACGCGGTGGCTTCGGTGACGATCTGCTCAAGCTGTGGGGGCTCAAGTTCGGCCTCGACGGAGGAGCTGAAGGAGGTGCCCTCGATCAGCCCTACGTGAACAACCCGGGCTATCGCGGGCACCTGCTCTGGAGCCCTGACGACCTGCATACGTTAACTAACTTCGCGGTGCGCAGAGGCTGGAGGATTGGAACGCACGCCATCGGTGATCGTGCAGTACGTACACTGCTGGATGTATATGAGCAGGTCATCAAGGAGAATCCCGGACTGAAACCTGGCACGCTCGTGATTGAGCACGGGTTCCTGGCTGATGCTGAGCAACGAGCGCGTGCCATTCGGCTCGGTGTCGCCGTCACAGTCCAGCACCCACTCCTGTACACTCTGGGCTCGGTGCTCGTTGAGGGATGGGGCAAGGAGCGCACCCGCGAGATTATGCCCGTGCGAGCGTGGCTAGAAGAAGGAGCTTCGCTCTCAGCAGGCACCGACTACCCGGTCAGCTCGTTCAATCCGTTGCTCTCGATCTGGGGCATGGTGACCCGTGGCACGCAGGATGTCGGCATCCAGGGACCAGAGTATGCCATTGACCAGTATACTGCCGTGCAGCTCTATACAGTGGCTGGTGCTCAACTCAACCGGGAAAGCCATCGCCGTGGCACGCTGCAGCCGCGACGACTCGCAGACCTGGTGGCCTTCCGCTCAAACCCCATTACCTGTCCGGTTGATGCCCTCCCGTCGCTGCGACCCGTCTTCACCGTGGTTGGGGGACGCGCCGTTTATGATCCCGAGGCCATACTCGGTCAACAGGGCTTGAGCAGTTCTTGAGGATGTCCTTGTCTAACGTTTATCGCAAATCGGAGAAAGCAATGACCCAGCATAAGAATACACTCGATTTTACCGCTGCACTTGAAAGATTTGAAGGCGTTGGAACGTGGACGTTCCTGACCGTCCCTTTTGATGCAGAAACAATCTTTGGCAAGAAAGGACAGGTAAAAGTTACAGGTACAATTAACGGGGTAGCATATCGCAATTCTTTAATGTCGCACGGCAACGGGCAGCATTTTCTGGTGGTGAACAAATCTATTCGGGACAAAGCAAACGCCCAGGTTGGAGATACCGTTGCGGTGACCATGTCGCTAGATACAGGAGAGAGGCACATTACAGCCCCAGTCGATCTACAAGAAGCATTGAGCCAGAACGCTTCTACACAGGCAGTCTTTAATGGCCTATCTTACTCGCGCCAAAAAGAGTACATTGACTGGATCGAAAACGCCAAAAGAGAAGAGACAAGAGCCAGCAGAATAACAAAAGCAATCGAAGAGTTGCAGGGTCAGCACGCAGCCTCGCGGTCCGATGCCACTCGATCCCCTTGATCGAGAGCGAACGTGTTGCGGATCAGCTGCGCGCGAAGCGCGTCTGCTGGATCCGCGGGTTAGCACACTCAGCATCGCACTCGGCACGCCTTCTCGGCCTCGTGGGCGGGCAAGGCGAGTCACCGCACGCTACACGATCGCGGTAGTGAAGCCTGCCATGGCGGGTTTCCGGTCAGTCTCCTGCCCGAAGTTCCGTTGCTCTTCCATCGACAGGCCGCAAGACGTGAGGAATGCAGCCACATGCTTTCTCACAGGCTTCGTACTTTCGATGCCAAACCTCAGTGGCTCGCCAATGGCATTGAGCACGGCTCTTACGTAGCGTATGGAGGGCCCCCCTCGTGCTTCGATGAGGTCGGCATTGAAGTAATCGAATGCGACGACACTGCCACTGGCGGTGCCAGCGATCTTACGCAGCGTGCTTTCGACGGCCACCCGGTCCAGGTACATCGTCACACCCTCCCAAAGGAAGAATGTCGGTTTGTTCGGATCGAAGCCTGCATTCACAAGCTTCTCGAGCCAGTCCTCCGTCATGAAATCAGCAGGCACGAACGTGATCCGAGTCGTGTCCAGGCCGGCCTTTTTCAGCATCTGGCGTTTTGTCTCCTGCGTCTTCGGGGTATCGACCTCGAAGCAGTGGATTCCTTTCGGCATCCGGTATGATCGTGTGTCCCATCCCGCACCAAGAATAACAAGCTGATCAATGTCGCTGAGATGTCGGGTCAGAGCAGCATCGAAAAAGGTCGTTCGCGCAGTCGGCTCTTGTGCTATCTGCGGTTCACCCTCAAAGGGGAAGCGGTAGATCCGGGGGACATAACCGGTCAGGCGATTTGGATCAGGCGAAAGATGGAAGCTTTGACGATGGTGCGCATGTTACCCGAGCCCTCCTGTTTCTGCTGGTGCTCACAGCGATTCTGCAGACTGCGTCACACATGTAGCCTCCTCCTGATCTATTCTGCTCCTGAGAGCTAAGATGTTATCGAGAGACGAAATGAAACTGTTCGCTATCTCCTGCTTTGTCTTCTCGTCTGGCTGCGAATCTGCGGGCCGAGATGGCTCGAATGTCCTCTTGACTGCCTCAGCCGTCATATCCGCAACCTCCTCGTCAGAATATTTGAAGTCGTCGGGCATATACTGGTCAATCAGTAAAAAACCCAGCGTGATGGCGTCGAGCATATATACCTGCTTGCGAACAGCTCTATCATCGCGCACAACGCCACGAGTGCGGAAGAGTTCAAGCAGCGCGAGCGATTGGGCGATTTGTTGGGAGAAGGTCTCGCTGGCATATTCTTTGTGCATCCATTCACCGAGCAGATCGGTATCACGCAAAAGGACCGCTTTCATGAGCGGACTCTTCATGGTAGCCAGCATCGTGTGTTTCGTTATCCCATGTAAAGTTCCCCCTTCGGGGGAGCTGGCGATGCGCTGCTGGATGTCCTCCATCAGGCGAACATATTCGCGCCTCATCAGCGCCAAAAACAGGTCTTCGCGCGTCTTCCAGTGCAGGTAAATCGTCCCTTTTGCCACACCTGCTAACCGGGCGATATCATCGATCGTCGTTTTGTTGTATCCCCAGCGCAACATCAACTCTGCCGCAGCGTCCAGAATCCTGTCCGCGCGTTGCTCTCGCTTTGACCGTCCCTCGATTTGACCGTGTTCACTCTTGCGTTGGCTGGCCAATACGCTCCCTCCATCTCATTATGACCATATGACCAGGTAAGTCAATATGACTAATATGACTTATCTAGTCATATTTTAGTTGATTTTATGGCAAAAGTCAAGAGTGATTGCCCTGCATACCCCTCCCCAAACTGGCGCACGAGCCATTGTTCCTCGATCCACATCTTGCGAGCGTAAGCACTGATGAACAGCGCCAAAGCAAGCAATCCGCGTACCTCGTCTCCCGCCAGCGCTGTGCCCAGGAACGCCAGCACAAGCCCGCTGTAGATAGGATGCCGGACCAGAGCGTATGGTCCGCTGCGAATAAGCTGGTGCTCAACCTTGATATCGATGGTGCCACTCCAGTATTGTCCCAGGTGAACACGTGCCCACACGGCGAATCCCAGGCCCAGCACCTGGAGCGTCACCCCGATCGCGAAAGCGATGAGCCGATCAGGCAGGAGTGACCATCCCAATACCCCGAACTCGAAGAAGGGGAGAGCCTCCATGGCGAACGCGACCGCAAGCAGGAGGAGATGGGTCAGGCGAGATGGCGCTGACTCGGAGTGCGTAGACTGCTGCGTGTAGCGTGCGGACACGATCCAATAGATGGCCCAGAGCAACCAGATGCCTGGGATGACCCAATATTCGTAGCCCATAAGCCTGTCCTTTCAGCATTGCAGAGGAGAGAACGATGGAGACGTGGAACCAAACGTCGTATCATCCTTTGTACGAACCCAACACGCTTATGTTGAATGCTTGGGTTATGGATGCTCAGCTTCCCCTCGATTCTAAGGCTCTTTGCCGCTGCTCTCTTTGCCCGTGGCAGAGTGACCTTGACGAACAAATACTTATTGCCATATAACAGAGAAAGAGCATTGCAATGGTAAGAAAGAAGGAGTAAACCATGACTGGCACATCCATCCCGGCCGGGGCCCGCATCGGACACGTCCACCTCAAAGTCGCCGACCTGGAGCGCGCTATCGGCTTCTATCGCGACTACCTGGGCTTCGACCTGCTCTTCAACCTCGGCAGCGCAGCCTTCCTCTCCGCTGGCGGCTACCACCACCACATCGGCCTCAACACCTGGGAGAGCAAGGACGGGCAGCCCCCGGCGGCAGGCACGACTGGCCTGTACCACTTCGCCATCAACTATCCGGAGCGCAAAGATCTGGCCACCGCCCTCAAACGCCTGCTCGATCATGGCTGGTCGATCGACGGGGCGTCCGATCACGGCACCCACGAGGCCATCTACCTGCACGATCCAGATTTCAATGGGATCGAGTTGGCCTGGGACCGGCACCCCAGCCAGTGGCCGCGCAGGGATGGAGCAATCACGTTCAGCCGGGAGCCGCTCAACTTTGCGAGCCTGCTAGCCGAGCTAGGAGAGCCGGACAAGGCGGGCTACCTGGCGGTCTTATCGGCCTACAAGTAGGGGTAGAGCTGCGTAACTGTCACAAGGTGTATGACTTTCGATGCTTGCTCTAATTGCCTATTACCCAGAATATAATGGACGCGGTCCCGTTGAACTGGATTTGCCAGCAGCCAGGGGTAGGAACGTTCACGATGGATGGATAATTCGCACCAGGGGTGGCCGAACCGGCCAGAGAGAGCGTTTGTTGAAATGTCTCCTGGGGCGAGGACACCTTTACTCCTCTTAATCGTCATCGTGTCAGGGGCATTGGATTCATCCAGAATCCAGAGGATTTTTGTATTCCTGCTGCCATCAGGATAACGCCCTCCGGTATGTAGGGGTTGATAGGTATGGGTTTGCTCCACGAAGAAGAGTAAGGCTGTGACTCGAGAAGAGAGAGGATCTGCTCTGATCCATGGAACGTCTTCTAAGCCGGTTTTCCCTATCGAACCAGCGTAGATAGGATTCACTCTATTGAGGCAACGGCACTTGCGATAGCGCGTCTTGCGGCTGCGCCTGGCACGGCGGAACTGACGGCGGGTCGCCAGCAATGCTTGAATATCGGTTCGTGGCTGCACTTCCGCTTCAAAAAGCACATGCTGTTCGGTGGTCGCTGAGACACCAAGATGGTGTGTCCCCGCATCAATCCCAAGAGAGATTTCCTGTGTATACCCACTACTGCCATAGAGCAGTTGCAGCGTGAATGGGACCATCTTGACCACTTTGGCCTTGCCCTCCTGGAGCAGCAACCTTGCTGTACGCGGTTGGCAGGGCATTAACGGTTGACCGTGACAATGTAACATGTAAACGAACATAACGTTTACCATCCTTTCGGATGTCTGGTACTCTTCGCCAAGGTTCAACGGGCTTGTCGGGTCTGCACCACCGTTCCTACCCATCAGAACTGTTAAGCACAGACGCTAGAGCTACAGGCTAGAGTAGGCACCCGTAGGTAGCATGACCTGTCGAACGTAGTGTAGACTCAGGCTAGTCAAGCAGGGCTTGTTCACACAAACCCATCGCCTTGAGGCGATTGGGTTCTTGACCCTTTAGAGGCAGCTGGAGAAACGTAAGAATCTCGCGATAGTATGCAGCCCAGTCGCCTTCATTGCAAATCGTCAGCTTTGGCAGAGTAAGCTGTGCGAAGACGTCATCGCAGAGAGCGCGATAGTCCTGGTAGAGCTGGACCAGCCCATCAAATCCCTGCAATGATCGCTGCGCCCCGTACGGGCTGGAGACCTTCCAGTTCACCTGGTACGCCTCCCACGCGCTCCCGCGCTCATCACATATCGTACGCAGCGCCCGGGCGATATCCGCGCGATAGAAATAGATGACCACCGGGTTGAGGTCATCGATGATCTCGATCACCTGCGCCACATAGCGCTGCAGTATGGCGGGCTCAGCATCCATGAGCAACACATCCGTCATATTGCCGTGAAACAGCAGCCCATCACAGACAGTAACCACTGCAGATTGGCGGGCATCTCGCATAAAGCTGCGCCATTTCTGCAAGCTCCGCTCAATGAATTCCTCGACCGTCACATCGAGCCAGGCCGCGTTGGGATGTGGCAGCTCTGTCGCAACCCGCAGGGGATGTTCCGGCTCGTCTATGGTGGGATGAATCTATTCCATTTCCTCCAGGCTAAAGACCATAAAGATGACATTTGACACTGATCACCAGCAATAGTGTGCTCTATACTCTACCATAGAGTATCATATACGAAGGATTTATATAGGTGCTCTTGGTATGCCGGTTGATGTATCACTATTGTGAGTAAGAAGGGAGCCAGATTTTATGGCCCGCAATCTTTATCGTTTCTACCTCTATATCATCTTCATTGGTATGCTCATCCTGGCAGCGACAGGTTTGGGCATGCTGCTGCAGCCATTGCTTGCACTCACCCCATTGCGTGGCAGTGACAGCATTCCCGCCAACGCGGTGATCGTGCAGGCGGCAGTCTTCGCCGTAGTGGCCTGGTTCATCGCTCTTGCGCTGGGGGGTTCGCACTACTGGCTCATTCGTCGCGATATGCGCGCTGATCCTGCGGCAGGCAGTGGTGGGGTGCGTGCCTTCTTTCTCAATGCCACCGAGGCAGTCAGTTTGCCAATTGGTGTAGCGTCTTCCGCGTTTGCCATTGGACAAATTGGCCAGGCGAACTTCTTTGCTGTACCCGGGGCGCTGGCGCTGGCCATTTCCACCCTTGGCCTGTTTGCCCTGGTTGAATGGGAAAGGCGGCGATCTCAGGCCGGTCCCGGTGCTCCCATCGTGTTCCAGCGGCTGCAAGTCTATGGCGTGCAGCTCGTATTGCTGTTTATCCTGACCTATTACTGGCTTCCCACGACAAATCAATTGCTGGATGCCATCGTGTTCGCCGGTAAAGGTTATCAGAACTCCTGTGGCAGTCCCGCGAACTGCCTCTGTGGCAGTCCTGCGGCCTGCCCGGGGCC
>WNFA01001351.1_pt1 | contig 19845 bp, 16 predicted proteins | sample 5400481 | NCBI WGS metagenome assembly WNFA01 (sample SAMN13153340, study PRJNA577476) | soil metagenome | isolation source: 120 cm saprolite under Douglas fir tree site 2 hole 1 replicate 2 | place: USA:California | collected 2015-04-18
GCGTCTCACGAACTCGATCGCGGTTCGCGCGGCCTGGGCAAGCGGATCAAGAAAGAGCGAGTACGCGGGGATGTGGATCAGCTGCACGCCGTCGAACCACCCCTCGGCGAGGTCTTCGGGACGCAGTCCTACGCTGGCTCCTCGCTGCGTGGCCATCGTCCTTTCGCCGTTCGGACCGACGAGGACCGCGATCGCGCCTGTCGGCTGCGCGGCCCAAACGGCGCATACATCAACCCCATGCGACTGTAGCTCCGCGACCAGCAAGTGGCCCCCATCGTCCTCCCCCACCCTGGTGATCAGCCGCGCCGGCTCGCCAAGCTCGGCCGCCCAGGCGCAGAAGTTGGCCGCCTGGCCGCCGCCGCCCAGCCTGATGCGAGCTGGATTGTCGTCGTCGACCAGCAGCGGGCGCTCCGGCATGATCGTGATGTCCAGCACGAGGTCGCCGATCGACAGCATCATCAGGGGACGAGAATAGCGATCAACAGGAGGACCAAGGATGCCCAAGGAAATTCGCCGCGAAGAGGTCCGCAGGCTGCTCGCCGCCGGCGCGCAGCTCGTCGAGGTGCTGCCGAGCCCCGAATACGAGGAGGATCACCTGCCCGGTGCCATCCACCTGCCGCTAAGGAAGATCGACTCTGACGCCGTCAATGTGCTCGACCGCAACCGCGCGGTCATCGTCTATTGCTGGGACACGGCTTGAGACCTGTCGCCCAGAGCCGCGTGGCGGCTCGAGACTCTCGGCTTCGGCGAGGTCTATGACTACGTCGACGGCAAGAACGACTGGATGTCGGCCGGCCTTCCGACCGAAGGCACGAACGCGCAGCACCCTCGCGCGGCCGATGTCGCGCGCAAGGATGTGCCCACCTGCGCCCTGAATGAAAAACTTGGAGACGTGAGGGCGCGGGTTGCAAGAGGGGGCTGGGACGCCGTCGTGGTCGTGAACGAGGAGCGCGTGGTCCTGGGATTGCTGCGCTCCAGGGAGCTCGCGACCGACCCGGAGCAGCTGATCGAGAAGGCGATGCGGCCGGGGCCGAGCACTTTCCGGCCGTTCGTCTCGCTCCATGACATGCTCCACAACATGGTCGATCACAAGCTCGAAAGCGCGCCGATCACCACATCTGACGGCCGGCTCGTGGGCCTGCTCCTGCAGAAAGACGTGGCCGCCGCGATGGAGAAGATCAAATGACGGAGTCAACCGTCGCCCGTGAGAAATGCAAGGGCTGCGGTCGCGAGATCGAAGTCTGCGAGTTCTGCGAGGAGCCTGGATGTCAGGCGGCAATCTGCTACGACTGCCAGAATCGCGAGCTCAAGCAGCTGTTGCGCCATCCGCACGCACACGGGGGCTGAAAGCCAGATCGGAAACATCTGGCTTAAAGCGCCGTTATAACTGCTGTGATCCTACAAACAGCGCTTTATGTGGCGGCAGGCGGTGCTGTGCTGCTCGCCGCACTTCGATGGGTGTCGAGCCTCCCACCAGTCGTCGATCCGGAGCTGTGTTGGTCGTGCGGCCGGCGTGGCCAGCATGGCCTGTGGTGCCCAAACCGCTAGCCGGAGACCCGCACCCGGCGCGGATTCAAGGCGCGGGGACGGGCTGCAGGCTGCGGGGCTTCTGAATCTGTTGGAAGACCATCTCAAGCATCGGCTCAGGCGGGCGGGTCGATGATTTTGACGGCGACGTCGATATTGCCACGCACGGCGTTGGAGTAGGGACAGCGCTTCTCGGCCGCCGACACGAGCTCTTCGGCCAGGGCTCGATCGTGAATCGACGGCAGCTTGATGTCGAGCTCTGCAGTGAGACCGAACCGATTCTCGATGGGGCCGATGCCAATCCTCGCGGTGACGAGCGAGTCGTCGACCGCAAGGTTCTTGCGTCGGGCGACGCTCATGATCGCGTTCTGAAAGCAGGCGGCGAACCCGGTGGCGAAGAGCTGCTCGGGATTGGTGCCGGGGCCACCGTCTCCACCCATCTCGGTCGGAGAAGAGAAGTCGACGTCGAGGCGACCATCACTGGTGCGCCCATGGCCTCTTCGTCCGCCGGTCGCGGTGGCCTCCGCGGTGTACAGGACGCGAACGGTTTGACTCGGCGTTGTGCTCATGTTCGAAGGATAGGATCAGCGCGATGCCGCTGACCGCCTCGGCTCCGGTTGAGACTGCGCCGGCGGTCCTGGAGATCGGGCTTCTCCTCCTGCTCGCGGTCGCCGCGGGCTGGCTGGCCCGCCGAGCCGGCCTTCCGGCGGTGCTCGGTTACCTCGTCGTCGGCATCATCGTGTCGCCGTTCACGCCAGGCTACGTCGCGGACCGCCGGCAGCTGCAGGTGCTGGCGGACGTCGGCGTGGTGCTGCTGCTGTTCGAGGTCGGCATCGAGATCGACCCGGTGCGGCTGATACGCAACCGCAGCGCTGTGCTGTGGACGGCCCCGGTGCAGGTACTCGTGACCACGTTGGTCGTGGGTGGGACGGCGCTTGCGCTCGGGCTGGCGTTGAGCGGGGCCGTGCTGATCGGCCTGTCGGTCGCGATGTCCTCGAGCGTTGTCGTAGTCAACATCACGCGAAGCCGGCGCCGCACCACGAATCGCGCGACCGAGGAAGCGCTGCTCAGCTGGAGCGTGATGCAGGACATGATCGGGGTCGCCCTCGCGCTGCTCGCGATCGCGTTCCTCGGCCTGGGCTCGAGGCCGCCTGTCGAGGCCGCAGGCGCAATCGTTGGTTACGTCATCGTGGTCGCCGTCGCCGCCTGGGTGCTGCCGCGCCTGCTCCACGCGGTCCACGCCGAGCACGACCTGTTCCTCATGCTGTCGGTCGGCAGCGGGCTGGCGCTGGCGGGACTTGGCGCGAGGTACTTCGACGTTCCGCTGGCGCTGGCAGCCTTTGTGTCGGGCCTCGCGATCGGCGAGAGTCCCGCCGCGGCCGAGGCGCGCCGGCGGATTCTTCCCTTCCGCGACCTCTTCGCGGTCCTGTTCTTCGTGCTGCTTGGCAGCCTCATCGATCCCGGCGCGCTCCCGCGCGCCCTGCCGTGGATCGGCTTCCTCCTGGCCGCCGTCATCGTTGCCAAGGCGCTGCCCGCGGCGGGACTCAGCCGGCTGGCTCGCCTTCCCGAGGTCCGCCACTGGCAGTTGGCCGTCGGCCTCGGCCAGGTGGGGGAGTTCAGCTTCGTGCTGGCCGGCATCCTCCTTGCGAAGGATTTGATTCCTTCCGAGCTTTTCACTGCAATGCTGACGACTGTGGTGTTGACGATCGCCGCCTCTGCGGTGCTAGTACGGATTGGCAAGCGCGGAGTTGGTGGTCGGGCCGCCTCTACGGCGATGGAATGATGAAAGGAAGTACGTAGGCTTCGATCATCGCCACCACCCCGACGGCGCTGGTGAGGATGAGGCTGTAGCGGATGACCCGGGCGAAGATCTCGCCCTCCGAGCCCACCTTGTTCACGCCCGCCGCGCCGACCGAGAGATTCTGCGGGCTGATCATCTTGCCCATTACTCCGCCGGACGAGTTGGTGCCGGCAGTGAGGATTGGGCTCATGTGCAGCTGCTGGGCCGTCTGCGCCTGCAGGGCGCCGAACAGGGTATTCGACGAGGTGTCACTTCCGGTCAGGAAGACACCCAGCCAGCCGAGGTAGGCGGCGACGAACGGGAATATGAATCCCGTCTTCGCAAATGCGAGGGCCAGGCTCGACGTCATCCCTGAGTAGTTCATGAGCTGGGCGATCGCGAGGATGAAAGCGATCGTGACGATGGGCAGCGCCAGCTGGCGCAGGGTCTGCCTGTACACGGTCAGGAAGTTGACCTTGAGACGCCGTGCGCGCATCAGCAGAAACGCGACCACGCATGCATAGAGCACCAGCGACCCCGCAGCGGCGAGGAAGTTCCAATCGAAGGTGAGGGCGTACTGGGACGATGCCGCGACGATCGGCTTCTCGCGGTAGATCAACGACACCGGCGTGCCCTTCTTGATCTCGTAAGTGCCGGGCCAGTAGAAGTTCCAGTCGGGGAACTTGATGGCCTGGCGGTCCTTGGTCGGGAGAGGGCCGATCCACGGCTTCGGGCAGAGCGCGAACCCGGGCGTTCCACACTTGAGGTCCGCTGTGATGTTCAGCGGCGCGTGCAGAGCGGTCTTGACGTCGCCTACCGGATGGCCGGACCAAAACGGCAGGTTGCCCATCTGGCCGATGAGGATGACTACGACCAGCACGATGTACATGCCGAACGCCCACCAAACGCGATTCGGGGGGGCGTCCACGACGACGTCTGGTCTCCCTTTCGCGGCCGCCACTCCGGGCAGGTCAGCCTCAACCGATTTGGTGCCGGCGACTCGGCGCGGTGCAGCGGCCACGGCCGGCTCATGACTGAATCGGTATACCTGCGCCGGCCGCCAGAACCTCAAAAGAATTGCGAGGCAGCCCATGGACACGAGTGCGGCGAGCACGTCAGTGAGCTCGGGCCCTACGAAGTTGGACACGAGGAACTGCACGATTGCGAATGAGATGCCCGTGACCAGCACCGCGGGGAGGATCTCCCGCATCCTCTTCCAGCCCGCGAGCACCACGATCAGGTAGGCCGGGATGATGATCGAGAAGAGGGGGAGCTGGCGGCCGACCATCGCCGACAGGGCGAGCGTGGTCGAAGTGGGGTCCTTGTGGCCGAGGATCGGCGCCACCAGGCCGCCCAGCGTGACGACGGGGATCCCGATCGAGCCGAACGCGACGGGCGCGGTGTTGGCGAGCAGGGCCAGGACTGCGCCGGTCACCGGCTCGAAACCGAGGCTGGCGAGGATGGAGGCCGTGATCGCGACCGGCGCGCCGAACCCGGCGATCCCCTCGAGCAAGGCGCCGAAGCTGAACGCGATCAGGAGCGTTTGCAGCCGGCGATCCTGCGTCAGCCGAGCGAGCGCGCTCCGGATGATGTCGAAGTCACCGCTGGCGACCGTGAGGTTGTGGAAGAAGACGGCGTTGAGCACGATCCAACTGATCGGCCAGAGTCCGAAGGCCATGCCTTCCGTGGCCGTGCCGAGGGTGACGCCGAAGGGCATGCCCCACACGAGCCACCCCAGGACGAAAGCCGTGAGCATTGCCGAGATGGCGCAGATCCACGCCTTCATCCGGCGCACGGCCAGCATGTAGAACAGGACGTAGAGTGGGAGTCCCGCGACCAGTGCTGACAGCAGCAGGCTGTTGAACACGGGTTGGTAGGACTGGTGGAAAGTGAGCAGGATCCCCATGGTCATCCCCCCTAAGGACTACGGGTACTGCGACACCAACAATTCAACGCCTAAGGCGGGCGTCTTGCAAGTTGCGTCATTTTTTACGCAGCGCCGGCTCGACTAGGTTTCGACCGTGATGCCGCCCGGTACCCAGCCCAGCGTGACACGCGTGCCGTCAACCGAGAAATCCAGGCGGTGGCCGGCGAAATGCAGGCCCGTGACCTCCAATCGCTTCCACAACGCTGTCTCGACGGGCGCGATTCGCAGCCGTCCCCGCGATGCGTCGGCCTCGAGGCCGAGAAGCGTGTGGATGATCGAGAACGCTGAGGCGGCGCCCCAGTTCTGCGGGCGGCAGCTGGCCTCGTACTCCTCGGGCATCGTTCCGGGCGACCTCTCCGCACCCGAGTACAGCTCGGGCAACCTGCGGTCGGGGTATGCCATCCCCGCCTCGAGCGTCGCCCGCGCCACCAGCTCGGCCTCGGCCGGAAAGCCCGACGCAAGAAGGCCCGCCGCGGCGATCGCGTTGTCATGCGGCCACACGGAACCGTTGTGATAGCTGCGGGGGTCGTAGTTGATCGCCCGCGTGGAAAGGGTGCGGATCCCCCAGCCCGAGAACAGCTCAGCCGAGACCAGCCGCTGCGCGACCGCCCGGGCATGCGCCGCGGGCAGGATTCCGGACCACAGGCAGTGGCCGGGATTGGACGTGATCGCCGCGACGGGCCGTTTGTGGCTGTCGAGCGCCTGCGCGACAAAGCGCTCGCGGTTGATCCAGAAGTCTCGGTTGAAGCGGCGCTTCAACTCATCCGCCCGTGCTTTCAACTCCGGTCGATCGCGCGCCATCCCCAGCAAGGCGCGATACAGGTAGCCCTGGACCTCGCAAAGCGCGGCCGGCCGAGCAACGTCGGTGCCATCCGCGTTGGTCAGCGAGTCGTTCGAGTCCTTCCAGCCCTGGTTGCGCGCCTCCACGCCGGCGGCGTACTCGAGGTAGCCGTCACCGTCCTTGTCGCCGTACGTATCGCACCAGGAGAGCGCCGCCTCGGCCGCGGGCCGGAGCTCGTCGAGCAGTCCTGTGTCGCCCGTCCAGTCGGCCACATCGGCAAGGACGCAAAGAAAGAGAGGGGTCGCATCGACGGTCCCGTAAAGGATGTGCGGCCACAATCCCCGCTCGACGACCTCGCCGTCGCGGACCTCGTGCAGGATCTTGCCCGGCTCCTCCTCGGTTGCCGGGTTCACGTGACGACCCTGGTGCGCCGCCAGGAATCGAAGAGCGCCGCGCGCCACATCTGGGTTCATGGGCAGCACGAACGCGCTCGTGAACAGCGCGTCGCGACCAAACGGCACCGCGAACCACGGTATGCCGCCGGTCGGGTAGATGCCGGTGGGGTATCGATCGAGCAGCATGCGCATGTCATCGCGGCTCTGCTCGAGCAGCTCGTTGATAGTCGGGTTGTCGGTCACGTAGGCGGCGCATTCGCCGGCCCAGGAGCGGTAGGAGCCGCGGATGCGCGCCAGGCCCGCCTCGAAATCGGAGGCCTCCGCGACGCCATCCGCCGGCACGTCGATGACCAGGCTGAAGGACTCACCCGGTCGCAGATCGACCTGGTGCCGGCGGCCGGCTGGCCGAACGATGACCGCTGCCTCCCTGAGCCGCGATGGAGGAAGGTCGCGGACGATGCCCCGGACTGCCAGCATGGCCGCGAAATCCGCCCCGAATTCGAGCGCGATGTCGCCGTGGATCGCCGACGAGCCCCGATTCGTGAACGTCATCCGCTCGTGCAGGCCGCGGTCGACGAAGCGCTCGCGGAGCACCTTCAGGTCGCCGGAAGCGAGCTCGAATGCGAGCCAACCCCCCTCGCCGCGAACACCGATGGCCTCCGGCTCATGCCCGTCCACGAGCAATCGAAACTCGGACAGCAGGCGCGTGTCGCCCATCCACAACCCGTGGCCGTCCTCGCTAGCCGCGGTCATCGCGCCGGTCGGGGCGGACACGGCGAAGCAGCGGTCTTCCTTGAGGACGGCGCGCTTGCCGGTTGACGGACGCGTCAGGACGTTAGCGCCTGTGCAGTCGCAGCCTGCTGCGCGCTCTCGAAGGCCGGTCTCGTCCCGACCGCGTAGCCGGTCCACTGCCCGCGTGCGAGGAGATCGACCGCCATCGCCTCGAGGTCGCGCACGCGCTGGTTCGCCCTGATCGCTTCGCGGATCGAGAGGATGCCGACAGCCGGATGCCGCTTCTCGATAACGTGGCGGAGCATGTTCAGGTGCGCGTTGTCGGGTACTCCGGGCTCGCGAATCCTGCGCACCGCGGCGCGCACGGTCGCCTGCGTGCCGTCGATCGCCTCGCCCCGCCCGAAGTCGAACTTGTAGCTGGGGCTGCGCCCGCCCGCGCGGCGCTCGCCGCTGAGCTTGATCCACTTGGCGTTCTCGGCGCCCTTGCCGGCGTCGATGACCAATCGCACCGAGCGGCCGTGATACGGGAAGCTGCCATTCATCCGCGCATAGCTCTCGCGCTGTCCCTGCAGGCCCTCGTGCCGCCCGATCAACAGCGGGGAGGACGCATCGAGCTTGATGTGGTCGATGGGGGTGAGCAGAGAGATGATCGCGAAGGCGTGCGGGATCAGGTCTGCGATGACGCCGATGTCGGCGGCCGCGCCGATCAGCGGCTGCTCCTCCAGGATCTCGATGCGGATCTCTTCGACGCTGTCGAGGAAGTCGCGCAGCGTCCGCTCTTCGGTGAGCAGGAGCTGCAGCAGGCGGACCTCGAGCTTGAAGTAGTAGTGGTCCGCGGCGACTATCTCGACGCCGCCCGGTGCGGTGTCGAGGAACTCTCGATAGGCCTCGGGCGGCGCTCCCAGCGGCTTCTCGATGAGGATGACGTCGCTCAGGTCGTAGTAGAGCGCGAGCGTGGGTAGGTGGGTGGCCGCCGGCGTGGCGACGTAGGTGATGACATAAGAGCTGGACTCCAGCTCCCGCTCCAGCTGGTCGTGGGCCGGTGACCCCGGGCTGTCCCAGTAGAACGCGTCCCCGTGGCCCTTCACTTCTTCTTCCTTGGCGCCGATGCGCTCGCGGCCCCCGGGCGAGTCCTGCTCGACGACATGGGTGCGGAAGTTGAAGAACTGCTTGAGCGTGAGCAGGTGCTGGTAGGCCTTCTGCCCCCACTGTCCGAACCCGATGAGCACGAAGTCCTTCTGGAGGTGGCGCTCCTCTTCCGCAAGCGCGTGGAGGCGCGCGTTCTTGATCGCGACCGCGGCCTGCAGGGCAAGTCCCTGCGCGCGCTGGACCTCTTCGGTCGTGAATATGCGCTGGCGGTCGCGTTCCGCGAGCACGGCGGCGCCGATCGACTGCCCGTCGGCCACAAGCGGCAGCGCCAGCAGCGAGCGCACGCCGAACGCGCGCGCGTATCCAGGACTCACGAGGCTGCTCGCAGATGTGTCCTCGATCACCACCGGCTCGCCGTGGTCGAGCACATCGAAGAGGAATGACGGCTCCGAGCGCTCGCCGTGCTGCCGCCGCCACAGGTCTTCCTGGTCGGACGCGGCCGCACCGAACCAGCCCTCGCGATCCTCTTCATACAGCGCGATCTGGCACATCGAGGCGCTGACCAGGCGGGCCATGTTCTGCGCGACGAGGCGCAGCGTCTGGTCGAGGTCGATCGAAGAGGCGATCGCGCGGCTGATGTCCGCGCTCAGCTCGAGCTGCTCGCCGTGGCGGCGGGCATCTTCGTAGAGTCGGGCCGTCTCGACGGCCATCGCCACCTGCGCCGCGGAGGCCCGCAGCGCCTCGATCTGGCCCCAGTCAGGGCGGCGCTCGTACGAGCGGTGGTAGCCGACCTCCAGGACGCCCGCCGCGTTGCGGGTCAGCTCCGAGCCGAACGGCAGGAAGATCCGGATCAGGTCGGCGTGGCCGCCGCTCTGGAACACCTCGCCGGCGAGGGTGAACGGCGCCTGGTCGCGCGCGGGGCGGCGCTCATCCTGGCCTTTCGGTTCCCCGATGAGGCAAGCGGCCACGTGGGCCATGGTCGTGCCGTCGCTCCAGACCACGGGCACGTCCACCCACGTCGCGGATTCGGGAATGGCGCCGCTGATGACGTCTCCGCGATCCGACTCCACGCCCGCCGCCAGGGCGCCGACCACAACGGCCTGGCGGCTCCGTGCCACGTAGACCAGCACGTCGTCGGCCGCCAGCTCGCGTTCTTCCTCGAGCGCCCAGCGCGGAACCCGTTTATGCGTTGTTTGAGTTTCCGCTGAGGTGATGGTGGCGGTGGTCGCGGCCCCCGCGGCCATCCGCACGACGGTGGTGCCGTCGGTGCGCTCGTCGAGCAGGTAGACGGTCGCAAAGTTGAAATCGAACTCCGGCACCGACGCATCGGTCAGATGCCCGGCGACGGCATCGAGGACGTCCTGCTGGCTGGAACCCGGACGCAGCATGGCGGTGGTCATGTCACCGAGCGCGCCCAGCAGCCGGTTGCTGTGCTCGAGCTCGGCGATGAGCAGCCGGCTCGCGAGCGAGGCGCCGATGAGGTCCGCGCCGGCCTTCAACAGCAGATCGGTGGCGGGCGGGCGGCGCACGGTCGCCAGCGGGTCGCGGCTCAGCACCACGAGATAGCCGTGCGGTTCCTCCTCGCTTCCGAGGGGGTAGGTCGCGACCACGTGGAGCTCCGCGGCGGCGGTCCCCAGCGCGACCGCCTTGCCGAGCAGCGATTCCCATGGCGCGGCCGGGTCGTGGCGCTCGATGCGCGGCGGCGCCGCGACAGGCGCGTGCGCCGTGACCAGCTCCAGGCTCGTGCGCTGCGATGCGAACTGGTAGATCGCGGCGGCGTCGAAATCGCTCGCCAGGAGCAGGTCGGCGAGGGCGATGGAGAGCAGTCTGCGGAGCTCTTTGGCATCGGTCTTTGGGTCGCCGATAGGTCCGGTGAGCAGCGATGTCAAACGACCGAGGCCTTCGAGCGCCGATCGCTCAGAGGCGGCGAGAACCGACTGGACGGCGGTCGCGGCCGCGTCGGCGCGGCGCTCCAGCTCCTCCAGGTGGGCGGCGTCCGGCACGCGCTCGCGCGTACGGTAGTTCAGGTAGACGAGCCCGAGCAGCCGGTCGCCGGAGAGGAGGGGAAGCCCGATGGTCGACTGGACCTGGTAGCGACGGATGAAGGTGCTGTCGATCTCGGACGGAGCGTCCCGCGCCACCAGCTTCTGCCGCGTGACCGTCAGCCAGACCGTCGATCCGTAGTGATGGATGCCCACCTCGTCCGGCACCTTGCCCTGACGCATGTCGGCCAGGTAGCGGTCGAGCTGCTGGCTCATGTCGGCGAGGGAATCCAGCAGGCTCTCCTGTGGCTGGCCGGTCGCGAACGGCGCGTAATACTTCCGGCTTGACTCCTCATAGAGGAAGACGGACACGATGTCCGCGCCCGAGGCATGCTGCATGTCGGCGACCACGCCGCGAAGGACGGCTGCCAGGCCGGACGCTGTCTCTAGCGGCGGATGCATTCCTGAACCCGCATCATAGGTCTCGTCGAAACGGCTCACCTGCCTCGCCCTGAATATCCCCGACCGTCGTTTCGCCGGCGCGATTGGGTGAACCTCAACGGCGAGTGGGAGTTCGGAGCGGGCGACGTGCAGAGGTTCGACCGCCGCATCGTGGTGCCGTTCGCGCCGCAGTCGGACCTCTCGGGCATCGGCGAATGCGAGGCGGACGTCGTTTGGTACCGTAGGCGCTTCGACACGCCTGGATCGGACCGGCTCCTGCTCCACTTCGGCGCGGTGGATTATCGCGCCACCGTCTGGGTCAATGGCGAGGTGGTCGCGCGTCATGAGGGCGGCCATACGCCGTTCGCGGCCGACGTCGCACATGTGATCCGCGAGCACGACAACGAGCTGGTGGTCCGCGCCGAGGACCCAGTCGATGGAGCCGAGCTTCCCCGTGGCAAGCAGCTCTCAGACGCATTGCAAGGGCCGTGGTTCTACGCCGCGAGCACCGGGATCTGGCAGACGGTGTGGCTCGAGCCCCTCCCCGCGCGCGCGATCGAATCGCTTCGCGTCAAGCCCGACTTCGATGCGCGTGGCGTTGAGTTCGAGATCGGCGGCGAGGGGGAAAAGCGGGTGATCGCCACGTTCGGAGGCAGGCCGGTTGGCGAGTGGAATGGAGACGGGAGCAAGGGGCGCATCTTGCTCGACGAATTCCACGCATGGAGCCCGGAGGAGCCAAATCTCTACGGTCTCGAGGCGAGCTGCGGGTCAGACCATGTGTCGAGCTATTTCGGGCTGCGAAAGGTCGAGACGAAAGACGGTCGCTTCTGGCTCAACGGCCAGCCGTATGTGCAGCGCCTGGTTCTCGACCAGGGCTACTTTCCCGGAGGGCTGCTCACGGCCGGCAGCGATGCCGAGCTTCGGCGCGACATCGTGCTGGCGAAGGCGATGGGGTTCAACGGCGCGCGCAAGCATCAGAAGGTCGAGGACCCTCGTTGGCTTTACTGGGCCGACACGCTCGGATTCCTGGTGTGGGCGGAGATGGCGAACTACCACCGCCACTCGGCGCAGGCCGAGGCGCGGCTGCAGGCTGAGTGGGAGCAGAGGGTGCTGCGGGACCGCGATCAGCCGTCGATCGTGGCCTGGGTGCCCGTGAACGAGAGCATGGGGCTCAAGGGCATGGAGCCGGACGTAATGGCGGCGCTGTTGATGCGCCTCTACCGCCTCACTCACGTCCTTGATGGCACGCGGCTGGTGATGTCCAACGACGGCTGGCAGCACACCGTGAGCGACCTGTGCACGCTCCACGACTACGCGCCGGCCGGCATCCTGCGCCGGCGCTACTCAACTGTGGATAGAGCGCTCGAGACCGCCGCCCGCGAGCAACCGCCCTACCTGCCGGGCTTCGAGTATCGCGGCGAGCCCATCGTCCTCAGCGAGTTCGGCGGCATCGCGCTGGCGAGCTCGGGCGCTTTCGGCTACACGCAGGTGGCCGGCGCCGACGAGCTCCTGGACAGCTACCGAGAGATGGTGGAGGCGCTCATGCAGCCGGGACCCGTGGAGGGCTTTTGCTACACGCAGCTCACCGACATCGATAGCGAGCAGAACGGGCTGCTCACATTCGAACGCCGCCCCAAGGTTGATGTCGAGCTGCTCCGGCGGGCCACCGAGACCCCGAAGCGGCCATAGCCGCGATGCTCTAGCCGGGGTGGATCCACACCCGGGTGGGCCGGCGGCCCTCGATCCGGTCGGCCAGCCGGCGCAGCTGCGTCGCGACGTGCTCGGCCAGGCTGCTCCCGTCCCAACCCTCCAGCCGGGATCGCTCTTCCGCGGCCTGGATTCTGGCCTCGTGCCGATCCAGGATCTGCCGCTCATGGGCGTAGAAGTCCATGGGCGGCATTATAGACCATGACCTCTGGTAATAGTCAACTACCTATTGCAAGCGGCGCTGCCAGCTGTTAACATAGCCATTGACCTATGCCAATCCAACAGGAGCCGACCGAGGCGCCCCGCATGAGGGTGTCCCCATCAGCTCCTTTGGAGCTCATGTGGCTCCTGCACAACTGCGAAGCGACCCATCCCCTCAAAGGCAGCCTGGCGTCCCTCGAGGCGCTGCGCCAGAAGTTCCAGTCGGAGCTGCGCTCCTTTCACGGCGATGGGGTCCGCGGCGTCACGGAAGCGGTTGTCCTCGCCCAGCGCAGCGGCACCCTGCTCGATCTCGACCTGGACCGATTCTTCGCGAGCCTCGAGGCGACCGCCGCGGCCGGCGGCGAGGCCCCGACCCTGTTGTCGGAGAGCGCCTCCGAGCGCAGGACGATCAATGAGCGGCTGCGGCGTTTGCAGGCCGACCCGGCGCTTCGCGCGCGCTATCGAGGCCTCCTGCAAACCGTCTGGGAGGCGGCGCGTGGGGAGTGGGAATCGGAGGGAAGGTTGGCCGCCACCGCGGCCGCGGCGGAATGGACTCGGCTGATGGATGAGGGCGCGAGCTTCAGGACTCTGCTCGAGCGGTCGCGCATCTGGCCTGGGCGGCCGGAGCTCGATGAGCTCGCGGATGGGGCCGCCGCCGAAGGCAAGCTGGTGCTGTCCCCGGGCTGGTACTTCGGCGAGATTCATGTCGTCGAGCTGGATGGGACTCTCTACATGGGTAGGGTCGTCAGGGCCGAGGACCATGAGGCCGCGCGTCGAGAGACCGCAACTCGGGTGGCCGGCAACCTGAAAGCGCTCGCCGACCCGACCCGCCTCAGCATCCTGCTGTGGCTGGCCAGGCATCCCGCCTCCGTGACCGAGATCGCGAACCACTTCGAGCTCGCGCAGCCGACCGTCAGCGGGCACGTCCAGCTCCTGCGCGATGCCGGGCTGCTGGAAGACAGGCTGGCAGGCCGGCGCTCCAAGCTGATCGTCGCGCGCGAGCGCCTCCAGGGCCTGATGGGTGACGCGGAGGAGTCGATGCTCAAGCTGTTTCCGGCGGAAGGGTTATAAGAGGGAACCGTCCCGGTTCCCTCTTATTCGGGGCGCTCAACGGCCGCCGTTTCGTCGACTCTCAACCACCGCTACAGCGGCCGGATTCGCGCCCCTAACTCCTTCCGGAGAAGAAGCGTCTTTTGACGCGTATATTCCCGGCGACGCAGCAGGCCCAGGAGACAAAGTCGCGGCCGGGATTAACCCGGCCGCCCAGGCCACGCTACAGCGACATGGAAGTGGCGCGTTGATTCAGCGGTTTGGCAGGGCTCCCGCCCGAGCCACCTCACCGAGCCAGTAGGCGCTCGGCTTCGGGCGCCTCGCGAGCGTTTTCCGATCCACCGCGATGAGCCCGAACGTAGGCCTGTACCCGAACGCCCACTCGAAGTTGTCCATCAGCGACCAGTAGATGTAGCTGCGGACCTCGATGCCTTCGGCGATGCAGGCCAGCGTCTCGCGCATCGCAGCCTCGATGAACCGGATGCGCTTCTCGTCGATCGCGGTCGCGATCCCGCTCTCCGTGACCAGGATGGGAATTCCGCCGGCGCTCTTCCAGGCGCGGCGGATCGCCCCGCCCAGCGCCTGGGGGTAGTACTCGTAACCCATCTGGGTGGTCTCGTCGGTCTCGGTCAGCTCACGGGACAGGTCGCTCCATTCATGGCCGGGTCCTCGCGGCCCCTCCGGCCCGATGCGAAACCGCGTGTACGTCTGCACGCCGATGAAGTCGTCCTTTCGCGCCAGCTCGAAGAACCGGTCGCTGATCTGTGACTCGAGCTCGAAGCCGCTGTTCCCCGGACGGGCGCCATCCTCGTACTGCAGGTCGGGCAGCGCGAGGCAGATTCCGACCGGAGCCCTGGTGCGCGAGCGGATCGCGGGGGCGCTGCGCCGGTGCGCTTCGAGGAGGTTGGCGGTGGCCTGCTCGGCGCCGGCAGTGTCGCCCTTGCCGCCCGGCGGGTTGATGCCGATCACGTATCCGCTGAGGCCGAGTCCCTGTGGCTCGTTGATGGTGCATGCGTAACCGATGAGGTCGCCGAGGGCGGCCGCGGCGTGCTCGCAGTACCGCTCGAAGAGCTCCGGGAATCGAGGGGACGTGAAACCGCCCTGGTGGTGGAGCCACATCGGCAGCGTGAAGTGGTGAAACGTGACGATGGGGGTGAGGCGGTGTTCGTGGCAGGCGGCGAGCATGCGGCGGTAGTGCTCCAGCTCGGCGAGCGAGAACTCGCCCTCGGCCGGCTCGATCCGCGCCCACTCGATGCTGAACCGGAACGCGTTGTAGCCGAGGTCGCCCTGCAGCGCGACGTCCTCGTGGTAGCGGTGGTAGTAGCCGCAGGCGTCGCCGGACGGCTCCAGGCAGGGCGTGCCCTCCTTGTGCTCCCACCACCACCAGTCGGTGTTGGTGTTGCCGCCCTCCACCTGGTGGGCGGAGACGGAGGCGCCGAACAGGAAGCCGGCGGGGAACCTGGCGGGGGATTCCATCGGGGAGAAGGGTAGCGGCCAAACTCCGGACTTGACAGCGCCATAGGTTCGGTATAAGTTCCGCCCTAAACCGCTTTACTAAAGCGGTTTACATGATTGGGGTGGACGTTGAGGCGCGTGAACCGGACTTCGTGGACCCGTGGGTCAGGCCGTGACGCGGGTCACCATAACTGACGTGGCCGGAGCCGCCGGCGTGTCGAAGACCGCCGTCTCCTTCGCGTTCAACAACCCGGAAAAGCTCGGGCAGGCCACGCTCGAGCGCGTGCTGCAGGTCGCGCACGACCTCGGCTACACGCCCCATCCCGCCGCGCGGGCTCTGTCCTTGCGCCGCAGCGGAACAATCGGCGTCCTCATCCCGCAACGCCTGAGCATCGTTTTCGCCAACCAGTTCCTGAGCGAGCTGTTCCAGGGCCTGGGCGAGCTGGTTGAGGAGCACGACCTCTCGCTGCTGCTGGTCCCGCCCCTCGACGGCTCGCTCGAGGGCGCCATCCGCCAGGCGTCGGTCGACGGCTTCATCAGCCTGGGCCTCAGCCCGGATGACGAGGCGCTGGCGACGCTCGACCGAATCGGCATCCCGACCGTGCTCATCGACTCGGAGGAATCGGCCGAGCACCCGGCGGTCAACGTCGACGATGCGGGTGGCGCGGAGGCTGCGGCTCGCCACCTGCTCGACCTCGGTCACCGCCAGCTTGCCGTGATCCTGCTGCCTCCGACCCGCTCGCAGGCCGGGCCGACACCGACTTCCGCGCGCCGCTTTGCCGGCTACCAGGCCGCCCTCGCCGACTTCGACGCACCGGCGCCATACACCGTCACCGCCGGCGCCACGATGGCGGCGGGCGCGCGGGCTTTCGAGTCCTTTCCCAGGGGAAGGCGGCGGCCGACCGCGGTCCTGGCCATGAGCGACATGGCCGCGATCGGCGTCTTGGGCGCGGCCCACGCGGCCGGTCTCCGCGTGCCCGAAGACCTATCCGTAATCGGCTATGACGACCTGCCGATGGCCGCCTGGACCACGCCTCCGCTGACCACGGTCAGGCAGCCGATCGTCGAGAAGGGCCGGCTCGCGGCCCGCCTCCTCATCCAGCTGCTGCAGGGCAAGGCGGTCGTTTCGCCCCCCCCGCTCAGCACAAGCCTGGTGGTGCGTGGCTCCACTTCACGTCCTTCGGGATCAAAGGAGGTGGCGAGCCAGGGTTCGTAGGCGAGGTACTCCAACCGCGCGCTCGCGGGGCGCGCGCTTGCCAAATACATGGAGGTAAATAGAATGGTCTCTAGCTCGGAGTCAAGATCGTCGATAGGAGAGCCGTCGGCTTTCCATAGCTGGGGGATCTAGAACATGCGCTCTTCGAGTTACATTCGTGCACTGGTCGTCGCCATGGCGGCCGTGCTCACCGCGGTCGCCTGCGGCACATCATCGACCGCGAATAAGGGCACCGTCCACTTCCTCGGCGTCTGGTCCGGCCAAGAGCAGAAGAACTGGTTTGCCGTGCTCAAGCCGTTCGAAGACTCGACCGGCATCAAGATCAGCTACGAGGCCTCGCGCGACCAGGACGCGATCCTCACCTCTACCGTTGCGGCGGGCAACCCGCCAGACGTGGCCGGGGCGCCCAGCCCGCAGCTGCTTTCCCAGTTTGCCAAGCAGGGGAAGCTCATCGCGCTAAACGACGCCGTCGACATGACCGCCCTGGCGGCCGACACGGCCCCCAGCTGGATCAAGCTGGGAGAGCCGCTGAACGACGGCAAGCTGTACCAGATCTTCGCCTGGGGCGCTGTGAAAGGCCTCATCTGGTACGACCCGAAGAACTTCCAGTCGAAGAGCTACGGCGTGCCCACGAGCTACCAATCACTCCTCGACCTGCAAGCCCAGATCAAGGGCAGCGGGACCACACCCTGGTGCATCACCGTCGAGAGCGGCTCGGCGACAGGATGGCCCGCCAGCGACTGGCTCAAGGAGATCGTGCTCAGCCAGGCAGGTCCTGACGTCTACGACAAATGGGTCGCGGGGACGCAGAAGTGGTCCTCGTCCGAGATCAAGAAGGCCTTCCAGACCTTCGGAACGATCATGGGACCCAACGGCAGCAACATCTACGGTGGGCCGCAGTACGCCGTCGCGACGGCGTTCGGCGATGTCGGCACGCCGATGTTCGCCAACCCCCCGAAGTGCTACATGCTGAACCAGGCTTCGTTCATCACCAGCTTCTTCACCAGCGCCAACCCTTCGCTGCAGCCGGTGACCGACTTCAACTTCTTCCCGCTGCCTGACCTCAACCCCGCGTTCACTGGCGCCCACGTGGTCGCCGGCGACTCGTTCGCGATGTTCAAGGACACCCCGCAGGCCCGCGCCCTGATCAAGTACCTGACCACGGCCGACGCCCAGGCCATCTGGGTCAAGCTGGGCGGCAAGCTCGCCGTCAACAAGAATGTGTCCCTGGACTCTTACCCCGACCCGCTGTCCAAGGAGTCTGCGCAGATCATCGTCAACACGCAGATCGGCAAGTACGACGCGACCGACCAGATGCCGGCCGACATGAAGGCCGCGGCATGGGCGGACCTCGTCAAGTTCATCCAGAACCAGGGACAGCTCGATTCGCTCCTGGCCCATCTCGACTCGGTCCAGGCAACCGCTTACAAGTGATAAGTAAGTAGGAGAAAAGAACGGTGGACTTAGGCGTCCTGCTGCAGGACATCCCCACGCTCTTGGTCGTCATCCTCGGGGTGCCGGCGGTGTTGGTCGGCTACATCGTCGGCGCCGAGCTCATAGTCCGCCGCCTACCAGACAAGAATCGCCCGCAGGTCCGGCCCTGGATATGGGTCGGACCTGCCCTCGTCCTGGTGGCCGGGATCCTGTTCATCCCTGCCATCGCCACTTTCATCCAGAGCTTCGAAGACAACCATGGCAATTTCGTCGGCTTCCAGAACTACACGACCCAGCTGAGCGGTTTTCCATCCGGCGGCGTCTGGATCGCGATCCGCAACAGCATCATCATCTGGCTGCTCCTCTACATGGTCCTGGTGCTGGCCTTCGGCCTGACCATGGCCGTACTGTTCGACCGGGTCCCGTACGAGACGGTCGTCAAGTCGCTGATCTTCATGCCGATGGCCATCTCATCGGTTGCCTCCGGTGTGATCTGGAAGTTCATGTACTGGTACCAGCCTGCCGGCGCACCACAGACCGGGACTTTGAACGCGGTCGTGACGTTCTTTCATCACGATCCAGTGGCCTGGCTACAGGATCAGTGGCCGAACGGCCTCGCCTTATTGAACAACCTCGCCCTGATCACCGTGGCGACCTGGGGCCTCACCGGTTTTTCGATGGTGATCCTTTCCGCCGCGCTCAAGGGCATTCCGGGCGACCTGCTCGAAGCCGCCCGGGTGGACGGGGCCGGTGAGATCACGATCTTCAGGCGGGTCATCTTTCCGCTGATGATGCCCACGGTCGTGGTCGTGGGCACGACGCTGGTGATCTTCGCCATCAAGGTCTTCGACGTTCCCTACGTGATGACCAACGGCAACTTCAACACCGACGTGCTTGCTCTCCGCATGTACAACCTTCTCTATCTCTCGCACAACAACGCGGCAGCCGCCGCTGTGGCGATCGTGCTTCTGATCGCGGTGGTGCCGGTGCTCATATTCAACCTGAGACAGTTCAGGGCAGTGGAGGCACGGCGATGAGCGTCGCAACAGCCGGACGACTCGAATCCACCGCCGCCGTGGGGTCCTTCTCATGGGTCGTGCAGAAGCTTCAGCGCGCTCTGCTCCACATCGCTGTCATTCTCCTGACTCTCATCTGGATCATCCCGACGCTTGGATTGCTCGTGAGCAGCTTCCGGCCGGCGGCAAAGATCATCACGACGGGATGGTGGTCCGCCTTCACGCTGCCGTTCCAGTTCACCCTCGAGAACTACACGACGGTCCTCGACCCGGCCACAAGCAACATGGGGACGGCGATCTTCAACAGCTTCATGGTCTCCATCCCGTCAACCGTGATCCCCGTCACAATTGCCGCCTTCGCCGCATACGCCTTTGCCTGGATGAAGTTTCCCGCGCGAGACTGGATCTTCCTCGCGTTCGTCGGGCTGCTCGCCGTTCCGCTGCAGCTGACATTCGTGCCCGTTCTTACCTTCTTCGTGGCGCATGGGATCGTGCCCGACAACCTGATCAACCTCAACCTACCGCCGTGGATCGGACTGTGGCTGGCACACTCCGGCTACGGCTTGCCGTTCTCGACCTACTTGCTGGCCAACTTCTTTCGCCAGCTGCCCAGCGACCTGTTCGAATCGGCGGAGATCGACGGGGCTGGAACGCTGACGGTGTTCTTCCGCATCGTGCTGCCGCTGTCCGTGCCCGCGCTCGCCTCTCTGATCATCTTTCAGTTCCTGTGGGTCTGGAACGACCTGCTCGTGGCGCTGATCTACGTCGGCGGCGCGGCGGAGGTGGCACCGCTCACGGTCAACCTCGCCAACCTGACAAACTCACTCGGTCAGGGCTATCAGCTGCTGACCGCGGCTGCGTTCTTCTCGATGATCGTGCCGCTCGTCGTGTTCCTCAGCCTCCAGCGTTACTTTGTCCGCGGCATCCTGGCCGGATCTGTGAAGGGATAGAAAGACATGGCACCAGTGACTTACGACCACGTAGTCAAGCGGTACACGGCTGACCTCACAGTCGTGAAGGACTTCAACGTCGACATCAAGGACAAGGAGTTCATGGTGCTGGTGGGCCCATCGGGCTGCGGCAAGTCGACCGCTCTGCGCATGCTGGCCGGC
>WNFA01002263.1_pt1 | contig 19839 bp, 17 predicted proteins | sample 5400481 | NCBI WGS metagenome assembly WNFA01 (sample SAMN13153340, study PRJNA577476) | soil metagenome | isolation source: 120 cm saprolite under Douglas fir tree site 2 hole 1 replicate 2 | place: USA:California | collected 2015-04-18
ACCGTACGCAGTGACTTGTCGGTACTGGCAGTGGCTATCTTTTTACCTGCACGCCTCAATTCCGCGTATTGAGCTGAAGAAAACTCTTCCTCCATGAAACCACCTTTCAAGCCGGTGTATTGCGGGTGGGAAAGTATCAAGGAGACTAGACAATACCACCCATCAACTCGGTTGCATCTCAAGCATAACATAAGAGCCTGGTCAAAAACTGTCTTTCATTACAAATTTTGTAGGAGTATTTGCACTGCCAAATATATAGACAGAGATTGCATATACATGTGCCATCTACATCAACGATTCTTAATCCACCAAACAGGTTTCGTAGTACTACCGGGTGAAATATTCGTAGCTTTATAGTGAAGTTGCCGACTGCGACACTTGCCTGACCAAAATAGAAACGATAGGCATCCCTGAACCTGTAGAGGATACAAGTTATCTGATATAGGTACTCCTCCTCATACGCGTCAGCAGCTAGACATCATAACTAGCCTAAAGAGGAGACTATGGAGAAACCTTGCGACTGGGAACGAGAGAGAATGCCTTGAATGGATTACAGTTCCGGACCACCATATCGACCTCCTCAAATGTAGTTGGGTTTTCGCAATCATAGCAGAGATTATTGGTTACTGTCAATCTAGAATCAGTAGCAGGTTCCACCAAAAGCTAGGGGCTGGGAGACCCAAAATGTAGTGGCAGGGGGTGGCGTGGTGTGGTGTGGGGCCCTTGCGGCTGCCAGGCTTGTTGACCTAAGAACCAGGCAACAGACAAAGAATACGTGCAATCGTAAAATAAGCTGTTTCAAAAGGCAGTTGTTGGATGATCTCCTGCCGCGTCAGGCGTTTTGGCCAGGAGACCTGGAAGAGAACGGCCAGGAGCACCGTACGCAGTGACTTGTCGGTACTGGCAGTGGCTATCTTTTTACCTGCACGCCTCAATTCCGACGCAATACCACCCATCAACTCTGTTGCATCTCAAGCATAGCATAAGAGCTGGGACAAAAACTGTCTTTCATTACAAATTTTGTAGGGAGTATTTGCAATTCCAAACATATAAACAGGGTTTCACGGTAATGATATCATCACGCATCAGAAATGCAACAAGAGGATTTTCTTCCACCGCAAAAAATGCGATGCTGTTGCATTCCCCATGCGTCTTTGAGTGAGCAACGTGAAACCCTGACAAGAGACATCAAATTGTCATCTTTCCAATCAACCTGATGAGGATGAAACTTCCGAATTCGCGTTATTGACACGATAATACCCATATAGTATACTTGACCTGGGCATATTTCCGGATAGTTTTTCCAAAGTGTCCTTCGTCACACGTTCGGTACCATGTGTATTACTTTTTTGTTCTGTCGTCCTCCGTACGTTGCCTTGCATCTGGTACTCCTCGCTACATTTAGCACACTCTGCTTGCTCTAGCGAGTGAGGATTCACGAGATCCGTGGATGCGAAGATCTGCAATCTGTAAGAGGGATTGATGCTCAACGAGTTGAGGGGACGGACGCAACTGCTCTTCGTGTAGCGCTTTCCTTCGTTTGGCCACCTAGACTGCAGGAAGCAACTGGTGAAACCGACCACGGCTGTCATGTCGTGTGTCGGTTTTTTGTCTGTCTAGCACGTGTATCTCGTGAGGAGAGGCATCCTGATAGCGGTGTAGCAGGAGAACACGAGGAAGGTCCCAGAGCAGATACTTCCCTGAGGGAAGGAATGGTGCAGGTGACGAACTCCTGCCTAATAGGCCATTGCTGCTGAGCAAGAACTCCTCAGTCTTCAGGGGCTACTCCAGCGAGCCCTCTATGAGATTGAGGCCAGAAGAGGGAAGGAGGTGAACGAGACCTTCTTGAGCTACTCCAATCTCCTCGTGTATGCCTTTTTCCACATGGTGCGGGGACACCGAATGTAGTGCGTCCCCAGTAGGATAGAGGAAAGAGAGTTTGTAGACAATTGATATTTGTATCCAGACCATAAGGTGAAGGAGAAAACAATGGCGATTGATTTCACGCTCACCCCAGAGCAGAAGAAGTTGCAAGCAGATGTGCGAGCTTTTGCAGAGAACGTGCTCGCACCCGTTGTCCGGGAGGCTGATGCCGAGCCTGATCCGTTGCAGGGATTCCAGCGGACCAAGAGCGCCTACGTGGAGGCCTACAAGGCCGGGATTGCGTTCGCTATGCTCCCCAAAGAGTATGGAGGCGGCGGGCTCTCAAACGTTGACATCGCTATCGCCGCAGAGGAACTCTGCGCCGTTGATCCGGGGTTCGCATGCACGGTGCTGGTCAATGGCTTGGGGATGATGCCTGTCTGGTGGTACGGCAACGAGGCGCAAAAGAATCGCTGGCTGCGCGCAGCCACATCAGACCCCACCGGTGAGTACCTCGTCGGCTATGCGGTGAGCGAACCAGCGGGGACACCGGGCGGAACGGCTAATTTCGATGTCCCACTGCCGCGACCAGCGGGAATGGGTGTCATGGCCCAGCGCGAAGGCGACTATTACGTGCTGAACGGTCGCAAGTACTGGCCCTGCAACGTCTCTGGCTGGGACGGCAAGGGCGCAAACGTGAGCATGGTGGTAGTCCGAACCGAGCCAGACAAGGGGGGCACCGAGGGGCTCTCAGCGATCCTGGTGGAGCGCGGGACAGCGGGTGTGACGTACAATTTGATCAACAAGATGGGCCATCGGCTCACGCCCAACTCGGAGATCATCTTCGATAACGCCCGGGTGCCGGCAGAGAACCTGATCGAGGGAACCAAAGGCAATGGGGACCTGCTGATCAACCGAGCATTCGCGTGGTCAGGACCAGTTGCCGGCATCGCAGCGGTGGGCGTTGCACGGGCGGCCTACGAACTGGCGCTGAAGTGGTGCAAGACCTACACGTCCGGGGGCCCGCGCCCGATTATCCATTACCAGAACGTTGGCTACATCCTGGGAGATGTCGCGGCGCGCATCGAAGCTTGCCGCTACTTCTGCTGGAAGACAGCGCACTACCTCGACCAGCATGATTACCATGGTGAGCTGATCGGCGCTCAGTGCAAGATCTTCTGCACCGAGCTGATGTTTGATACCGTCTACAAGTGTATGCAAGTCGTCGGGGTGAACAGCTTCGACAAGCAACACCTCTTCGAGAAGTATCTTCGCGAAGCTGCGTGCTTCCCGATCTATGACGCGGGCAACATGGGCATGCAGCGTCGGCGTGTGCATGGCGTCCTCGCTAGCCCAGAGTTCAATCCACGAGCACTCATGGATAACGAGTACGTGGAATTCAAGAAGAGTATGGAAACTATCGACACGTTGCCAACGCCTGAGCTTGAACTTGCCAAGATCTGAGCCCTCCAAGAGGAGATGGCAGGCTCTTAGCTCTAGGTTCCACAACCACTCACACTTGAATTTCCGCTCGTGCTAGATGTGCGGATCCCTAGCACAGCTAGAGGATCCGCAATCCCCATCGCAATCACTGAAGCCACGAGCAGTCTCATGATTGTCGCTGTATGAGCTTACGAACTGAGAGGAGAATATGTATGTCGATTGATTTTCGGCCAACCGAACAGCAAGCCGCCCTTCGAGATGCTGTCCGGGCGTTCGCTGAGCACGTGTTGCGTCCACTGGCCCAGGAACTGGATGTGCTAACTGATCCCTGGGAGTGTTTCCAGCGTACCAAATCCGCCTTTGCTCAAATGGCAGCCAATGGGTTCACAGCAGCACTGATCCCCACCGAATACGGTGGCGGAGGGAGTAGTTGCATCGACTTGGCCCTGGCCGCTGAGGAGTTTTGCCGCGTCGAAGTGGGAGTTCCGACGACGTTACTCGCCAACGGGCTGGGTCTGCAGCCGATCATTACCTATGGGACACCAGAGCAAAAGGAACGTTTCCTGCGGCCATTCGCACAGGACAAAACCGGCGACCTGCTGGCCTGCTTTGCCTTCACGGATGCAGAAGGGGGTGCCAATTTTGACAGCGATGACCCGAGTGCTGGCGTACGGACCGTTGCGCAACTCGAAGGCGATAGCTATGTCATCAATGGGACTAAGCGCTTCGCGACAAACGGCAGCGGATGGGAGGGCAAGGGAGCCCATCTCTATACGGTGACGGTACGCACGGACCTTGCTCATGGAGCCAAGGAGTCGCTGAGTGTCATTGCTGTCCCAGGTGACACGCCAGGCATTCGCGTGGGAAAGATTGCCAACAAACTCGGCCATCGATTGACGGTGCAACCGGAAGTGAGCTTTGAGAATGTGCGGGTTTCTCGGGAGAACCTGATTGGGGGGGAGGGTGACGGCATCCTCATCATCACCAGAGCGTTTGGCTGGACAGCGGGGCTCATCGGTGCCGCCTGCGTCGGTGTGATGCGTGCTGCCTTCGACTACGTTCTTGACTTTGCTCGCTCACAGCGTCGACTCGGCAGCAAACCAATTCTCTACCATCAGGCAGTTGGCTATGCGCTGAGTGATATTAAGATGCGCATTGAGGCGAGCCGTTACTTGACGTGGCGTGCATGTGCGTACCTGGATGCCCACGGTGAGGGCCAGGAGATTGCTATCATGACGAAGGTCTACTGCTCTGAGCAAGCCGTTCAGTGCGTGTACGATGCGATGCGGGTCATGGGCATTGAGAGCTATGTGAAAGATCATCCGTTGGAGCGGCACTTGCGTGATGCGCTTGTCTTCCCCTTGTATGACGGAGGTAATATGGGAGTACGTCGGCGGCAGCTGCATGGAATACTCAGTGCTCCTGGATACGATTCCATGATGATCGCAGAGGATCGGAAGTTTCTGTTTACAAAGGAGATGGCAGGGGACTTCTCGGAGGAAGCTGCCTTGACTTCCCCTCAGACCCTCAGCTCAATGTGACATGCAACAATGCTCCAGAGGCCAAGAGTTCGGTCATCTGCTGCTGCCGAGCTCTTGGCCTCAATATCCAAGCCTTTGGTTCCCACCATTCCTTCTGAGGAAGTCTGGCAAGAGAATATACAGGGTTTCACATTGCTCACTCAAAGGCGCATCAGAAATGCAACAGCAGCACATTTTTTGCGGTAGAAGAAAATCCTCTTGTTGCATTTCTGATACGTGATGATACCATTACCGTGAAACCCTGATAGACAGAGATTTCATATACACGTGCCATCTACATCAACGATTCTTAATCCAGCAAACAGGTTTCGTAGTACTACCGGGTGAAAGATTCGCAGCTTTATAGTGAAGCCGCCGATGGCGACACATGCCTGACCAAAATAGAAACAAAGCGTCTCTGCCTCAAAAGGGAGCGCATCTCAACCCTAGGGCCTTGTCCCTAGGATTGAAAACACCGTGTCTTCGGGAGAGGCTGGTTCCTGGCTGAACTCCTTGAGGATCTGGATACTGGTGAACCCCGCCTCTTGATACAAGTGCAGCGCTTGTTGCTGGGTATACCAGCGCGTGGCTGGGGAGCGTACATGCATCTCTGTGGCAATGACGGCACCATCCCGCAGCACCTCGTAGCGATCTTCTGTGCTCTCAAGCTGCTGAGCAAGATCAAAAGTGGAACGGGTCCAGCGGCGGATGGTATTGCCATCTGCGGGCCTGTCTGCCTCGCCCGTAAGTTCCCATGCGCCCTGGACGATCCGTTGGGTGGTTGGCTCATTCCACAAGAGCATAAAGGGCATGACCAGGACGCCCCCTGACTCCAGGTGGCGGAGGAAGCGGTGTATGGCCTCTTGCGCATCTTGCGGGTCGGTGAGCAGTTGAAACGAACTCGATGGCACCATTATCATACGATAGGTGCGGGGGAGATCGAGCCTCTCCATTGCTTGCTCGAACACCCTGGGGTGCAGACCAAGCTGCTGTGCCTTCTCAGCGCAAATGGCGAGCATTTCAGGCGAGTTGTCGACCCCGTCAATGTCGACGCCTTGGGCCAGATAGTCGAGCAGCAGGCGACCTGTGCCACAACCCACATCCAGAACAGGTTGACCATGCTGACCAACCAGGTCGCGATAGAAGAAGCGATCGGGCCAAGTGGAGGTATCGCCACGGAGGAGGTCCCAGGCAGCAGCCATCATACCTGTATATTCGTAGCTTTCCTGATCCATCGACCAGCATCTCCTTTGGGATCATCATGCGCTTTTAGCGGTAAATATACCACTCCACTGATGCAAGGAGAATGACACTCTGTATACCCATGCTTCCCTACAGTGATAGGGGCTTCACAAAAAAGCATGATCACTGCTTGCTTCATCCTCGTAGGAAGAAGTTAAGATTACTTCACTGGATTGATCCATTCTTAAACTGTATCTTCACCGATTTACAACCTCCTCGCAACTGCTACATGGTTCAATGTATCAGGAGTAGTATTTACCTGCTCGTGTGGATTTTCCTTTGGTTAACAGTTGTCTCGCCCGAAGAGCCAGGTGGTACTGAGTTACTTCTTGAGCCAAACGACAACCCAGCTGCCAAGGCATTCCAAGAAGCTGTTTTTAAGCAAGGGATACCTTTAACGGCATTTGCTGTTGAGGATATTCAAAAAGAGTACGAAAGAATGAAAAAGCTGGGTGTGGTGTTTACTACGAAGCCAACAAAAACGGAAGGGCCAACCGTCGCTGTATTTGATGATACGTGCGGTAACCTCATACAGCTCTATCAGGTCTAATCACTGCTGCCTCGCAAAAGCTCGTGCAGAAAGTTCTTGTGGGGGAAAGGAGAGAAATATGCGCGCGTGAAATCGTCACCCCAAGAAGAAACCAGAACAACCTTCTCGTATTCCAACGAGACTTCGCACATGTCATGCTGAGCGCACGCGAAGCATCTCGGCTTTCTCTCCGCGCAGAGACCCTTCGCTGCGCTCAGGGTGACAGATCGCCATCCCCTGTGCTCAGGCCATGCGCCACACATGTCTCGTTGGAATACTCGGAGGACGATCTCATTGGATGCATGGCATCAGCAGCTCACGATCTTATGTCGAGGGCTACTGATTGCAGCCAGGTTGATACACACATTAGCTAAAGAGGAGCTGCTGGGACTTTAACCTGGCTCTTCAGCCACTGGTCTCGAGGGGTTCTGCGCCGCTCTCGACGGCTGCCAAGGCGAGGTCGCATATCAAATTTGAATGCCGATCCCGGAGGGGTTTTCTGATGCCATCCGGTACCGGATGCCACATCGAACACGCCGATATAGCCGCCATCTAGCAACTGAAGTGGCTGCTGTATGTGGTTGCCATAATCAAATTGTGTGCTGTTAGGCTGGCGGAAAGTCTCAAACCATGCCGGGAAGACGAAGTCTGATACGGTTGTGCCGTTTATATCGTATCCGAATTTGTCCGCCTCGCAGGCATCACAGACCTCATAGGCGTAAAGAGTCCCTGTGGTTTCATTAGGCTGGGTAAAAACTGTCAGGTCGATGTCGGGATCACCGAGCATCTCCAGTAATTCGTGACTGGCGGTAACCGTCCATTTGTAGCCATCCTGCATGTCGCTTCCAGCGAAAACCTTTCCAAGTGGTAGACCTTCGTTGGTGAGATCATGGTAGCCCAGGGCCCCTGGCTGATCCGAGTTATCGAATATGACAAGCCACCACGCACCCGCTTTGGGCTGAGCATTTTTGGGCACAAATGTGAGATCAGCGTCAATTCCCCAGGGTGGAGCAAAATCGTCATGTACCTGCTTCTGAAGCGCGGGAACGACGGCTTGCACATCGGCATCCTTCAACACAGTGCTTGCGTTAATAACTGCAATTTGAATGTTAGCCAATTTTCCCTCTTTCTACCAAACTCTGCTCGTTTGGTGCTAGGTCACAGAGACAACATTTGTGGTAAGCGTACTATACGCCTACCTCCAACAGGACGATAAAAAATGCTGTAGCATCCCCCCGAGTAGTAAGACGCAAGGTTATCTCCTTCTCAGGGTGGAAAAGCGTCTCGAAATGGCACCTCCTTCCAGAAAGTTTTCGCACTACGTACCACGACCATTACTAAAACGATGAGAGATGGGAATTTTGGGTGTATGAAAAAGAGGAATTTACTCGCTGTTGATGCTGCCGCGAGGGCGGATCTTCCGATTTTACTGGCGGCAGCATAAAACCTACTGGGAGATAAAACGTATTGGTAAGTAGGAGAAAATCTTTAGACACTGCGAACGTCACACGGCCGGACCAGAGAGAAGGAAGAGCTACACCGATGAATACACCGATGAATATATATGCGCGAACCAAGTTGCCGTGGTTCAGGAAGAGTTTCCTGGCCATTGTTACTGTTTTCTGCCTCATGCTGGTTAGTGCATGTGGTGGAGGTAATAATACAGTACACGTGTATGATAATGCTGGCGTGCTGGACAAGGGCAGGGTGCAAAATGAAGCATCAACTCTGTCAAAGCCAATAGACATCTATACGGTAAATACGTTTACAGGGACGAAGTCGGACTTTGACCGTGCCACCCGTGCGAAACTTGGCAACAATCCCGACCTGATTGTGATGGCTGTCGACACCGTGCATCATCACCTGTCGATTGTTAGAGGCTCGAAAGTTCCACTGTCGAACGGTCAGCTTAACGAGGCTGTGAGCACCTTCACAAGCAATTACAATAACGGCGATTATACTGGTGCGACTGTAGCGACAATTGACTCTTTGCGCAATTCGATGGGAGTAACTTCTGGTTCTCCAGTAGGCGGAATCTCTTCCGGTGTGCTCGCAGCGTTTTGCCTGATTGGCCTTTTGATAGTAGGGGCGATTGTCGTGTTCGGTCTCTTCTTGCGCAGACGTTTTGGAGGCTTTCGTGCTCCGTCACCGGTGGGTATGCCATATCAGCAGCCGTATAACCAGGGATACCCGCCAAACTATTACGGCCCTCCCTCTCAAGGCCCTGGAATGAATCCGTGGGTAGCAGGTGGTCTGGGTGCGGCAGCAGGCGGCTTCCTGGGCTATGAACTGGGTAAAGAAGCAGGTGAAGGCGAAGCAGGCGAACAGGGCCAGGGCGATGGGGGCTCGGCTGGAGCAAGTGGCGACTTTGGTGGTGGAGGCGGAGGTGATTTCGGTGGCGGTGCCGGTGGAGATTTTGGCGGGGGCGGAGGTGATTTCGGTGGCGGTGGAGGAGATTCTGGAGGAGGCGGAGGGGACTTTGGTGGCGGTGGAGGAGATTCTGGCGGCAGTAGTGGAGATTTCTAATGCTGAGGCGAATCCGTCCGTCTGGTTACCCTGCGGATCGGACATAATCGGGGATGGTTTGGGTGTAGGGAAAAGTTGTTGTAGACAATCAACCGACCGTGGGGCCCTCCTCCACTCCGCGGACGCGATAAATCGGGTCCCTACGCCCCGTGCAACAACTTTTTCATACACCCTACTTACCCCCCGACCTGGAATGGTGTGGGCTACCCTCGTGCTAGTTTATCGGCGCGTTCTGCGGCCGCTATATCGTCTTTCATCCAGCGGGCTCCGAAGATGCCAACCAATCCTGCAATGGCCAGTGTTGGTACGCATGTGACCAGGAACGCAAGGCGCAGGTCGTTGCCTGCAACACTCTGGAGGAAGTGCTGTCCATGTGTCGGATCAAACCATTGGGCCAGCCCACCCACCAACTGGGGTGCAAAGGCATCACCCAGTAGATGTGCGAAGAGGATGGAAATGGCTACAGCCGAGGCACGCAAAGCAGACGGGACGACATCCTGAGTGGCTGCTGTAGAAGGCCCACTGTAGATCAGGATCAGTGCTGCTGTAAGAAAAAAGAAAAAGATGAACACTGCAAAACTATGAATAGTGACAGCCAGTGCAAAGGATGGGGCACAGACTAAGAAGCCTAGCCCGCAGACCAAAATGCGTGCCCCTGGATGGTGACGGTTCAGGACATCGGCCATCTGTCCCCCCACAATAGTCCCCGCACCACCTCCGAGCACGATAACGCCCCCTGCAAGCAAAGCTGCAAAACCTGAACTGAGGCCAAACGTATCTTTTTGCTGTAAATAGGTAGGTAAGAAAAGTGATGCAGCACCCAGAGAGAAGAAGGCAAAGATCTGCATGATGATCAACACAAGCAAACTTTTGATGCGGAGGAGCGATCGAAACTGGGCGACTATGCCCTTGGGGATGACATGAGCAGCATCCGTCACTTCTTCGATAGGCGCTTCAGAGGCAAGAGCTGCCGCCGCCTCATCGGCCTCATTGCGCCGTGGTTCACGCAACCGCCAGGCGAGGAAGGCGAGGATCAGGCCGGGAATGCCTGTGAAGAGAAATGCCAGTCGCCAGCTGCCGAAGTACAGCCCTGCGATGACACCCCCGGCGATGAAGCCGACCAGAATGCCTACCAATTGGGCAATATTCCACCGGCTCATTACCCGCGAGCGGGTGGAGCGACTGAAATAGTCGCTCATGAGGGCCGTGCCAGCAGGGTAGTAGCCTGCCTCGCCGATGCCGAGCACTGCACGTGCAAGAAGCATGGTGAGGAAATTATTGGCTAAAGCGGTAGCTGCCGTTGCCAGACTCCAAATGGCAACACTCACCGCAACAATATTCTTCCGCTTCCCACGGTCAGCCCAGATGCCCAACGGAAGGGCACCCAGGGTGTTGATGATGATGAACGCTGTGCCGAGTGTACCGATTTCTGCCAGGCCGAAGCCAAGCTCTTTGCCAATGATGTTGGCTGCTCCTGAAAAGACGTTGCGGTCCATCAAGTTAAGAAAGCTGATGGCGAACATGACCCAGAAGACATACAGAGGATAGCGACTGGAACGTTTGGAGACTCCCAGGTCAGCAGCAGCACGTGGAGCGATATTGCTCATAGAGCACCTCTTAGAAGATGAATAAATGACGGACAGGCTTATAAGAGAACGTTTGCGGATGCCAGATTCTAGCTCTACGATACCATACAACGCACGTAGATGGAAAGGGCAGGTTACGGCAACCCAAATGCATGTGGTAACAACTCTGCCACGGAGAAGTCACGTGCTGCTCCATCGATGTAAATGATGGCGTCCGGCGCAAGATCAGCCAACCACTGACGACAGGCCCCACAAGGAGTACGTTCATTGAGAGGAGCATCTGCTGGTGCGTCGATACAGGCAACAGCAACCTGGGTAATGGGACCGGCGCCATCGGCAATTGCCGCAGCCAACGCCGAACGTTCCGCGCACAAGGTCAGGCCGTAACTTGAGATTTCGACGTTTACGCCAATATAGGTCTTTCCACCCGCTACCAGGGCAGCTCCTACATGGAAATGGGAATAGGGACAATGTGCTCGTTGAGCAACTTCGCGAGCTAAAGCTAGCAATTCCTCACGTGGGGTCATCATATGAAACTTTCCCTTCTTGACCGAGCCGATATGCCACATCAGGGTCAGTACGTAGGGCCCGATTATGGACTTTAACTTTTAAATACGGACATGCGGATGGGTTTCCGGGGGCCGATAAATCGGCGATGGGCACGATAAATCGGCCCCTACACATGGCGCATGTATTTTGTTAAAATTCATAATCGGACCCCTACGCATTACCCGTCTGTGACAGAATGGCTATCTGCATGACTATTTATAGCCCAAATTGTATCATGATGTTACTAGCAGAAAGCCGTGCCGTTACTAGCAGTGAGAGACCTTCTCATGCCACATAGCTACTCTATGGCCGCAACTGTTTACCAATTGAACAGTGGGGATTAGCAGTGAGAGACCTTCTCATGCCACAAGAGCTACATACTGGTCTCGTATGCAAAGTAATGCACACCTGTAGGAGGAAGACCTGTGAAAATCATGGTGGCGGATGATGACCGTGACATGGTCGATTTGCTGAGCTACTGGCTCAAGGGACATGGCTATGACGTTATACGCGCATTCGATGGCGAACAGGCGGTCCAACGCTGGCGTGAAACCCTGCCCGACCTGGTCATTCTGGATGTCCAGATGCCCAAGCTTGATGGCTTCGAGGTGTGCCGGCAGATGCGCAGTGAAACCAATTCTATGGTCTTGATCCTCACCGCCCAGGATCGAGAAGATGATGAGATTCGTGGATTAGAAGTGGGGGCCGATGATTATCTACGCAAGCCGTTTAGTCCGCGACAATTACTGGCACGCATCAAAGCCGTGATGCGTCGTTCCTCCACTGCACGGGGTACGAACTCCTCAGCGGCCGTCACGGTGGGGTCTGTGACGTTGGATGCCATGCGCCACGAAGTGGTCAGGGAGGGCGTGAAGATCAGATTGACGCCCACTGAGAGTCGATTGCTGCACCTGCTGCTCACCCACACGGGACAAGTGCTCACGACCGATATGATCATCGAGCGTGTCTGGGGCTATGACGAATCTGGCGACTCCGGACTGGTGAAAACGCATATCCGTCACCTACGTCAAAAAGTTGAACCCAATGCCAACAAACCCAAGTATATTACAACTGTACCTGGGGTAGGATATACCTTCACCACTCCGGCGGTTCTTAGCGAGGACGCGATAAATCGGGTCCCTACTGAGCAAGCCGGACATACGACCATCTTTTAGATCATACGTCCGCCAATGTTGCATAACAACGCCATCATGAACCGCGAAGCAAGAGAAGCATCGAGACAATCAATTACATATATAGACGCTCCAGCAGATGAACGCTGCAGTTGTCTACCGCTCACTTCGCCGCATCGAGCAGGGGAAGAAGAGAGCAGAGAGCGCGAACAGTGGACTCCTGCCACCCAAGACTTGAATAGTCATCTGCGCACCCTGCTTGCTAGCTTCTTCCCGCGCACGATGCCTCTCAGTGTGCTGCATCTACATGTCTCGCAACTCGAACCTATCCACTCTGTTCCGCAGTCCGCCACAATCTACCATCGTCCGCGCTATCATGCTCCTGACAGCTTCCTCGAGCAAGTCCTCGTCAATACGCGGCGCGTTATCAGGATAGACGACCAAATTCTTGTTCACGCAGGCACAGGAGCAGTCATAGTCTTTCCCGATGTAGAGCAGCATGCAATACAGGTTATAGCAGGACGTATCTACAAGAGTATTAGCCTGCTGCGGGCAGAAACTGTCATCCCACCATTAAGGCGCGTGACAGATATCCTTATTGGCATCGGTTCCTATCCAAAACCAGCAACGTCACTTGAACAAATGCTCTATCATGCAAGCCTGACTGCACATAAATTAACACTCCGCCCGGGCATGACCAGACAACTCCGCAGTATGAACTCCGCCCATCTCTTGATTCAGACACCGCTTGACCGACAACCCTCAGCGGTAAAAGGGAAATCGCTGGAAAGTCTCGACCCCAACGTTGCTTCACCCGCCCACGGCCATATCCCTTTTCTGCAGTTGCCAACCCACCTTCCGAAACGGTTGAAACAGCTCGTCCCATACCAACTCGCACGCGAGTTGCGCTGTGCCCCTGTTGGACGCGATCATGACCGTCTCACTATGGCAATGGCAGACCCCACTGATACAAAAGCACTCAGTCAACTGGAAGAGGCCACAGGCCTATCGATTTTTGCCGTATCATGTGACCTGGAAGCACTTGATGCATTGCTGGAACACAAGTGGTAATTCGTCGGGCCTCTTTTGTGTCATAGAAACGTTTTTGGGTCGGTCATGAATGTTTTCCTGCTGCATCGTGTATCATGGTGATGAAACCTATACCGGAGAATAGCAAAAATTAACCAGATCGTAACTAATTCTTAACTTAAAAATGAGCCATCGTCGTTTACACTAGTACGTAGTGAAACACTTATCTACAGTAGATACGACAACCGTTATGGTCAGACCATCTGGTCGAGTGTACCTATCTACCTATTAATCACTTTGAGGAGAGATTCTATGGTTATGCAAATGATTGAAGACGATGTCCTGATTACGTTCAGAGAGGCTATGACCTATCTACGGGTAAGCCGCTCAACTCTCTACCGTCTTATGTGGTCGGGGCAATTGACCGGCCATAAAGTAGGTAGCACCTGGCGCTTTTACCGCGAGGACCTTCGTGCCTGCGTAGATCGTGGGGTATCAATACCCATGATGGAGACAAGCGTCGCCATCAGCTAGTCCCCACCAGAACGCAGGCAAGCCCCCCACCAGGGCGCAGGCAAGCTGACGCCATCAGCTAGCCCCTCTCACCAGGGCGCAGGCAAGCCCCCCACCAGGGCGCAGGCAAGCTGACGCCCCTACTAACCGCGACGTATGACGGTTGGTAGGGGCGTCAGCTTGCCTGCGCTGTGGGGTTCCGAAGGGCAAGCGCCTTCGGCGATGCTTCGCAGCGCAAGGGTCCACCTAACCCTACCCAACCGCCCTTGCCCCTACTCGATACGATGTTTTCCTTCATGCAACAAATCTTTATACAATGTTAATATCAAAGTACTACAATGTATTGCTTTTTCTTTTTTCGCATGTTATACTCCTCACATATTCAGAGATATCGTACTACCACAAATGTATAGAGGGCATGGATAGTTTTATGGCAGTAAACAAGCTTGTTCATGTGAACGAGTGCGGCTTACCACTCAATGCGATAGAATGGCTGGTAACACATCACCGCAGCAAAGCGCCCGAGCGTGAGCAGATGATTCGCGACCTGCAGCTCAAGCCTGGTAGCCTGGTAGTGGATGCCGGCTGTGGACCAGGGCTTTGGATACCGCTACTCGCCTCGGCCATCGGCCCCAAGGGAAACATTACCGGCATAGACATTTCCACAGAGGCATTGGTCACAGCTCAACGACGAAATGCGCGCAAGTTGTATTCCCAACAGGTGCAATACAGACAGGCGAGTCTAGAGCAGTTACCCATGCAGCCCGGGACTGCCGACATGATATTTAGCGCGAATGTCAGCCAATACCTTCCCGACCCTGTGCATACGTTTGCTGCTATGGGCCGCTACCTGGCCCCTGGTGGACGCCTGGCCATTAAGGATATTGACTTTGGCACTATGCGCTTCTACAACATCGATGCAGGCCTACAGGCCCGTGTTTTCCGGGCTCGTGAGTGTTGGGAGCAGATACGCGTCGACGAAGGCTTCACTTTCGAGGATAGCTACATTGGCTCCAAGCTCGCCACATATCTGCGTGCAGCCGGTTACGCAGAGGTACAAGAGAACAGCTATCTTATACGACGCCAGTATCACCTCTCGCCCGATTTCCGCTTCTATCTGCAAGGGATTGCCGAGTGGTTTGTGTGTGAAGATGCCCCGCTACTTAGCGGTGAAGACCGCAAGAACTGGCTGCGGTGTTTCCTGGACGGTCCAGACAATGTGCTCGATCAAGACACATTTGTCAGCGAAGAAACCGAGTTTGTCGTAACCGGGGTCTGGAAGAACAATTCTCTCGACCTGGCGACCGCAAGGGATATGCGGCTGCTTTGCTGGTGATTGCGCATTTCGCCAACAAAAAACGGTCTGTCTAGACCGTTCCAGTTTCGTATCCTATACACCTGGCGACCACGTGCGCGATAAATCGGCACTCTACCGGTCGCCAGGTGTGCTTGAAACCTACGACATCGAGCTCAACTGGTCAGCAACCATTGCGATTGCTTGATCTCCTACCAGTGACTGCAACTGAGTGTGCAACTGGCCCATACGCTCCATGCGTGCTGTGATGAACTCGTGCATCGATGTCCCGTAAGCCAGACCTGTTAAGCCACGCTGGGCGGCTTCGTATTCCGCGCTAATCTGGGACAATAGCCTTGCCACCTCACTCCCTTGTTCGTAGGCTCCTTGCATGGTCTACATCCTTCCTTAAGTAGCTATGCCTCTGACGAATTCACGATGATCGTTTCATTGCGTCCAATGCATGTGTGTGAAGATGTAAATACAATGTGCACTACTTGTTAGCACATGCGAGAAATAATACCCTTCAATAGTATGCACGATAATCTATCCTTTTGTCTAGTGGTTAGAAGGCTTTTTTGGGGTATTTCGGGAAATTCCATAAAAATTCATTGATGTAGGGCAGTGTGCATTTCTTTTTTGCACGGGGAGACCCAGGGCGGAGGCAAGCAGACCCAGGGCGGAGGCAAGCTCACGCCCCTACTAACCACGCAGGCGGGCAAGCAATGCTGTTTTTTACTCAAAGTCTATGGTATACTCTTTGTAGCGCCTGTTAGATGGCTACTCACTTGGTGAGGAACCACAACAAGGCGTGAAGAGGCCCCGTTGACTCCCAACTGTTCCTACCAGTTGCAACGTGGGCATTAAGCGAAGCTCTTCTATCGATTGATTGAGGTGTAACAGGTATGTATACCTGTTACAAGAGCGAAAAGGAGTATCTGCAATGGGTCGTGTCTTGTTCGATCACGTCTACAAACGATTCGGTAAAGTCGAGGTTGTCCACGATATTAACCTTGATATCAAGGACAAAGAGTTCCTGGTACTCGTCGGTCCCTCCGGCTGCGGCAAGAGTACCTGCCTGCGGATGGTAGCAGGCCTGGAGGATCTGAGCGAAGGCGAGATTTTTATTGGCGAAAAGCTCGTCAATGGTGTTGCACCCAAAGATCGCGACATCGCAATGGTCTTCCAGAACTACGCCCTTTATCCCCACATGACGGTCTACGACAATATGGCATTTGGTCTCAAGCTACACCACTTCCCCAAGGACCAAATCACCAAACGTGTTGACGAAGCCGCCGAAATTCTCGGCCTCCAGCCATTGCTCAAGCGCAAACCCAAAGAACTTTCCGGTGGACAGCGCCAGCGTGTGGCACTTGGCCGCGCCATTGTGCGTGAGCCACAAGTCTTCGACCGTAATCTACGTCACACACGACCAGACCGAGGCGATGACGATGGGGTCCCGTATTGCCGTGCTCAACGCCGGTTTCATCCAACAGATCGGCGCGCCGCAGGAACTCTACGATCATCCCACTAACCTCTTTGTCGCAGGTTTCATCGGCTCACCTTCCATGAACTTCTTCAATGGTGCCAAAGTGGATACCGAGGGTGGGGCAACCAAGATTGTCCTTGATGGCATAGGGCAGGTGCAGGTGCCACCGCTCTACGAAGGCCAGGCCAGAGATGCAGCAGGTAAAAACCTCACCTTCGGCATACGCCCTGAGCACTTGAGCGATGCATCACTTCTGCCCCAGGGTTCCGATGGAGGCTCTATCATCCAAGGCACTGTAGAGGTTGTCGAGCACCTGGGCAGCGAGTTGCAGGTATATGTGGATACTGGAGGCAAGGCGACGGTTACACGACTTGACCCGCGTTCGCAAGCGCATGTCGGCGGCACCATCCCACTGCATGTCGATACCGATCAGATTCACCTGTTCGATTCCGATACCAAAGTAGCATTCTTCTAAAGTTGTTAATGAGGTTTAGGCAAGGTTCAATTTGAAGAAAAGTACTTGACCGTTTGAACAGTCACACCGTGTCACGCCTCCGCGCAGCGAAGGGTCTGTCTCGATAGGCAGAGAGATGCTTCGCTGCGCTCAGAGCCTGCCCTTGAGCGAAGCGAAGGGATGACAGGGCTGGACCTTGCTGTTGGTTAGGAACTGTCAAGTTCATTTGAACCATGCCTTAACAAATTAACCTGGTGGTGGGCACGATAATGCAAATTGACAAATTACTACGGACATGCTATTGGGTTTGCCGGGGCCGATAAATCGGCGGTGGGCACGATAAATCGGCCCCTACAGGCGTTTTGTCCCCGTTCACGGTGTCCGGGGTATTTCGTTAATGTCCCCATAATCGGCCCCTACGGGTGTGTCGTCTCCGTTCGTGGTATCCCGAGTATTTTGTTAAAATTCATCAACAATGTATGGGGACCTGGCCGGGTCCTTTACACAGTTTGCTTTGCGGGCTTACACTGGATATCCCTGCTTCTCGACGATGATCGTCGCCAGTTCACGTTGCACGGCGACACCGTTCAGCGAGTAGTCACCGATGTAGGCTCGTACACGTGGCAGCTCTTCTTGCACTTCGCTTTCGCTCATGTTCGTCATCATCATCTGGTCAAGATTCGTGCGGATGCGTGCGAAGCCGAGCCAGGTCGCCAGTTGTGCAAGTTTGACGTGTGTGGCACTGTTCTCATCACCACGACGCACGGACTGTACAGCACGGGCCAGCGCACTATCGGCGGCATAGAGGTCGATCAGCAGGTTCGCCAGATATTCGATGAACTCTTCCTCTTGCTCCAAGGCCTGCATGTACTTCATGGCGATCTTCATAGCCACGTAAATCGTCGCATCCTTGGCACGTTCCAGGATGTTGACAGCATCATGCAGCTCGGCAGGTATCGCCTCACCGGCGAAATCGGGAGCCTGGCCCGACTTGACGCGGGCTTCAATCGTGGGATAGCGCGTCATCAGGTCTAGCTTACCCGTCAACACGCGGCGGAAGAGCGTACCAGCAGCAACCAGGCGGTTAATCTCATTGGTACCCTCGAAGATGCGTTGGATACGTGCATCGCGGTAGGCCTTCTCGATAGGGAACTCCTGCATGAAGCCATAGCCGCCGAAGATTTGCACACCTTCATCCACAACCTGCGCCAGCACTTCGCTGCCATGCACTTTGGCAAGAGAAGCCTCGATGGCGTACTCCTCGATCGCATTGAAAGCAGCTTCTGTGTCAGAACCAGCGCCGCGCCTTGCCTGCTCAATATTGGCAGCCGTGCGAAAAACTTCACTCTCCGCAGCATACGTCTCCGCAGCCATACGCGCCAGCTTTTTCTTAATCATGCCGAACTCGTGCAGGAGTTTGCCGAAGGCCTTGCGCTCGGTCGTATATGCAGCGGCCATACCCAATGCAGCGCGTGAGCCGCCCACAACACCTGCACCCAGCTTCAAACGTCCGATGTTGAGGATATTGAAGGCGATCTTGTAACCCTTGTGAATCTCTCCGAGCAGGTTCTCGACGGGAACAGGCACGTTCTCGAAAAAAACCAGGCGCGTGGAGGAGCCCTTGATACCCATTTTGCGCTCTTCTGCACCGGTCGAAATGCCCGGCCACTTCGTCTCAACAATGAAGGCCGATGGCTTTTCATTGCCGATACGCGCAAAGACAATCATCATATCGGCGAAACCGGCATTCGAGATCCATTGCTTCGTGCCGTTCAGAATATAATATTTGCCATCGGCAGATAGTTCTGCACGTGTGCTCAGCCCCATCGCGTCTGAGCCAACTCCCGGTTCGGTCAGCGCGTAGGCGGCGATCCATTCGCCCGAAGCGAGCTTCGGCAAATAGTGTTGCTTCTGAGCTTCAGTGCCATAAAATACGATGGGTAGCGTGCCAATCGTTGTATGTGCGCCGATGGCCACGCTAAAGGAGCCTTCGCGCAATTCTGCGCCAATGAGTGAACTCGTCAACAATCCGAGTTCTGCGCCTCCATATGCCTCCGGGACATCGATCATCAACAGACCCTGCTCACCTGCCTTCTTCACCAGGCTGGGCATCAGGCCAGGTTCCTGGTGATCAATGGCCTCGACCCTGGGCAAGACTTCGCGTGCAATAAACGTTGCGGTTGACTCTTGAATCAAGCGCTGTTCTTCATCACGCTGCTCTAAAGTAAAGATTTTGTCAGCACTCTCACTTACAGGCGTGGTCAAGAACGATGTACCTGTCTCCGTCGGTTTCATTGTTGTCGTCATGTAGATGTTTTCTCCTTTATGGTGCGGTTTCCCGCAGTTCTCTTCTTAGGACTTTGCCGATTAGGGATTTTGGCAAGCTTTCACGGAATTCTAGCTTCTTGGGCACTTTGTATGCTGCCAGTTCGCGTTTGCTATAGGCGAGAATATCCTGGCGGGTCTCTTCCGATGCAGCAACTCCAGGTTTCAATACAATAAAAGCAGCGATCGTCTCACCACGATATTCGTCAGGTACGCCGACTACAGCGGCTTCTTGTACAGACGGATGGTGGAACAGCACCTCCTCAACCTCACGTGGGTAGACATTAAAGCCACTGGCGATAATCATATCCTTGGCGCGTTCCACCACATAAAAGTAGCCCTCT
>WNFA01001354.1_pt1 | contig 19821 bp, 17 predicted proteins | sample 5400481 | NCBI WGS metagenome assembly WNFA01 (sample SAMN13153340, study PRJNA577476) | soil metagenome | isolation source: 120 cm saprolite under Douglas fir tree site 2 hole 1 replicate 2 | place: USA:California | collected 2015-04-18
ATGGTCTCGCCAGGAATTTCACCCGGGCTATCCTGGTGGGCCTTGAATTCCATCAGGCCCGCGGTGACCACCTTCGCCAGGTGACTTTTCTTGTTGCGCTCGGCGACTTTGATCGCTTCGTCAATCTTGCCTTCGCGCAACGCTCCAGCAACCGCGGGAGCGAACGAGCGGGACTGATTGCGGGCGGCGTTGAAAGCCATCCAACGGTCAATCATCACGCCGATCGACCACCCCGACATGATGAACAGAATGATAACCACGACCTTCGCCAGAAGACCCATCTGCTTCCAGAGCGAAATCGGGTCCCAACCGACCGAGCCCTCGTCAAAGAGCCAGGCGGCGAAAAGATGGAAATTACAGAGTGCGACTGCTGCCAGATTCACTACCATGAGTTGCTTTCCTCCTCAGAACTGTTTCGAGCTCGTTTCTAAACGCTCGTTAATTCCCCCTGTAGAGACGGGGCTTGCCCCGTCTAATTCTGTGGCAGGAGACGCGGCAAGCCGCGTCTCTACAACCTACTACAGGCCGCCCTAATCAAGACTCTTTAACAGCCACTTGATCACAATCGTTTGATGCAAGAAAACCAAACTGGGCAGAATTGCCCCCGGGTGTAAAACCACCCAGGTCTCCCGTCTCGGGAAAAGGTGGGACGGGGAGGGCTTTAAACCGCCGCAAACTTAACTACGACACAAGCCGGTCTGGAGAGTCTAGCCTCCGGACAAGCTGAAGTTCACAACTACCTGCGTCTCCACCGCCACCGGCTCGCCATTGAGCAGGTACGGCTTATAACGCCACTGTTTCACGGCCTCGATCGCCGCCGGCGCCAGCATGGGGTGTCCGCTAATCAACTGCAGGTTCTGAATCGTGCCCTCTTTGCTGATTTCCGCCTGCAGCACAACCGATCCCTGAATGCGGGCCTGCTTTGCCAGCTGTGGATAGTTGGGCGTAACCTTCCTGATCAAAAGACCGGTCGACACACCCGACGAAACGCGAACGCGCTGCGGAGTCGCGACTTTCGGGATAGCGGCGTTGGCCGAACTGAGAATGCCGCCCATCACGCCGCCCGTCGAGCCTCCGGGAATGCCGCCCGGGACGCCACCCGGAACGCCGCCAGCACCCAGATCCGGGGGAGCTTCCTCTTCTTTGATCATCTGAACTTTGCTTGGAATCTTGGTCGGGGTACGCAACTGGCCGTTGATGACTTCGCTCTGGATCTTCACCACCTTAACGGCGGCCGCTGGAGGGGGTGGCGGCGGAGGCGGTGGCGGCGGCGCTACCAGGAAAGTCATCAGGTTCCCCTTGGGCAGCGCGTCGGTGTAAATCAGCGGGATCAGGATCAGGACCCCGATGAGCCCGACTTGCAGCAGGAAGGACAAAATGGTGGTCCCCAACCGCTTGGTTTTCAGCTTGTTACCTGACTCAATGAGGCTGTCTTCAAACATAGGCTTCTCCTACATCAGACCTCTACGAGAACTTAGACACCGGACGCATCCTCTTTGCTCCCGCACTTTCGGAGCCTTTGCCTCTGCGAACTCCTGCCCCTGCGGGCAGGTCAATGATTTACCAACTCAACAGTTTGCTCAAAAATTCACGTTTTGTACATCGGGGCATCCCTTTAGCGATGCCGTAAGTTGTTCGAAAATCAGGCCCATTTAGGGGCTGGACATCGAAAGCAAACCGCGTTAAAGCCACATGACCCCAATTCAAACCTTAACCTTTTCCTTCGGCTGCGTCGGGCTGCTACCGGGCCGCAGCGGCATGGCAATCGGCTTCTTGCCCCGCTCGCCCCGCCATTCCTGGTAGGCAACTAGAATCGGGGCGGCAATCGCGATCGACGAATACGTCCCGATCAGGATTCCGATAACCAGGGCGAAGCTGAAGCCATGCAACACCTCGCCGCCGAAAAGGAACAGAGCAAGCACGGTAAGGAAAGTCAGGCCCGCTGTCAAGATAGTTCGACTTAAAGTCTGATTAATACTTTTGTTGACGATGTCGGCCAGCTTCTCCCGCCGCAGCAGCTTGATGTTCTCCCGGATGCGGTCAAACACGACGATGGTGTCATTATTTGAGTATCCGATCAGCGTTAAGATGGCTGCGATCACGGTCAGGGATATTTCCCAGTTCAGCAGCGAGAAGGCGCCTACAGTAATCAATGTATCGTGGAAAACCGTCAACACGGCGGCAACTCCGTAGATCCATTCGAAGCGCAGCGCCAGGTAAACCAGCATCCCAGCCAGCGAATAAAGGGTGGCCAGGACGGCTTGCTTCCGGAGCTGCTGTCCAACCTGCGGGCCGACAATCTCAACGTTGCGGATACCAAAGTCGGAGACGAAGAAATTGTCCTGGAGCGAGGCGACGACGGCGGGATTGGTCACACTCTTCAACTCATCTATCGAACCCAGCACGCCTCCTTTTGTCTTGTCGCGATAGTCGACAATCGCCTGGCCTATGGCGGTGTAGCGCGGGTTGGCGTCGGCGCCTGATCCGAGGTGGAGCGGGTCCTTCTCCAGGAGATAATTCGCAACGGCTATGGAGCTGGAGTTGTTGAGATCCTGCTGGCCCGGTGTGGCGTGGCTTTCGAGCGCCTGAATGATCTGGAGTTTGCCTTTGTCGAGAGCCTGTTCGCTCGTTTCCTGAATATCGAGGGCAATCAGCACTTCGTTATTGGCAGCTTGCCCGTATCTTTGAACGCGTGCGTTCTTCAGCCCGGCGCGCTCAATCTCCGAGTGGATGGCGGACGGATCGGGCGTGTGCGCGTACTTCACGTAGACCAGCGTGCCGCCGCGGAAGTCGACACCCAGCGGGATGCCATGCCAGAACGCCATGGAAAGCAGTCCGGCCACGCTGAAGATGAGCGAGAAGGTCAGGAAGTACCACTTTTTCCCGAGGAAATCGATGTTTGTATTTCTAAAAAATTCCACGCTGCTTACGATCCCTTCAAAATCAGTCGTTGGTCGCTAGTCCGCTGGTCGTTCGCAGTCCGTCGTTCTTTTCAGCTTCCCGAACGACAATCGACCGTCGACGAACGACTGTCCTAAATGCTTAATGCCTCTCCACGCTGCTTCCGGCTCAGCACCCAATCAAAAATCACGCGCGATACAAACACTGCCGTAAACAGGTTTGCCGCCAGACCGAACACCAGCGTCGTCGCAAAACCTTTTACCGGCCCTGTTCCAAAGAGGAACAGAATCGCGGCGGAAACGATGGTGGTAACGTGGGTATCGACGATGGTGATCCAGGCGTGACTGAATCCCTGCTCCACGGCTGAGGGCGGCGTCTTGCCGTTCCTCAGTTCTTCCCGGATGCGCTCAAAAATCAGCACATTCGAATCCACTCCCATACCAACCGTCAGAATGACGCCGGCAATCCCCGGCAGCGTAAGCACGGCTCCGAAATAGCCCATGAACCCAAGCAGGATAACCAGATTCAGGATCAGCGCGATATCGGCATTCACGCCCGCCCAGCGGTAATAAACCAACATAAAGATGAGGACGGCGAGCATGCCATAGATGGCCGCTCGCACTCCCGAACGAATCGAATCGGCGCCGAGCGACGGCCCCACCGTGCGCTCTTCCAGATACTTGATGCCTGCAGGCAGCGCACCGGAACGCAGCGTCATCGACAGATCCTGAGTCTCTTGCTGGGTGAATCGGCCCGTGATGACGCCGTTGTCACTGATCGTGCTCTTGATCTCCGCCACTTCCTGAACTTTGTTGTCGAGAACAACCGCCAAGCTGTCGCCGATATGAGCGGAGGTGAAGGCTTGGAACTTACGGCCGCCGTCACCGGTAAGTATAAACTTGACCTCTGGCTGGCCATTTTCGTCGGTGCCCGGTTGCGCGTCACGAAGATCGCGACCGGTCACGGCCGAGGCCCGAGAGATTACGTACCAGGCTTCGCCACCTTCGGTGTTGCGGGAGCCGATGCTTTTCCCGGCCATCAGGACGGCGTCTGGAGGTAGTACGCCACCGTGAGCCTGCAAGGCCGCCTCTTGGCTTGGGTACGATTTGGGCCCGTCGAGCGATTGCTTGATTTCAAGCATCGCCGTGGATTGCATGATTTCCTTGACCCGTGCGTCAACGTACACGCCCGGAAGCTGAACGAGAATCTGGTACTGACCCAAGCCATGCTCCTGAATTACCGGCTCGTTGACGCCAAGCTGATCAATGCGATTACGGATGGTCTCGATGGCTTGGGCGACCGCGCGGTTCTTCAAATCAGCGAGGTTTTGCGCCTTCATCGAAACGGTCCAGGAATTCTCCGCGCCCGAGCTGGCGTCGTATTCCGGCAGCCGGTCGGAAACAATGCTCTTGAAATCGCTGGCTTGCTCCGGAGGAATGCCCTTTACCACGATCATTTCGGGATGGTTCACCGCATCGGGCTTGATGATGTCGGCGTAATTAATCTTGCGCGCGCGCATGTCCTCTTTAAGGCGCGCAATCGCATTGTCGGAGTCGACGTTGACCGCGTCGTTGACCTGCACCTGCAGGATCAGGTGCGTCCCCCCACGAAGATCAAGCCCCAAATGAATGCGGTCGGTGATCGACGCGAGTAGGCCCTTGCCCGACCAGTCCTTCGGAATGCCGAAGATTCCGGCCGTGAAGACCAGCAGGATCCCAACGATAACAACCAACTTCCAAGTAAGGTTCTTATTCATGAATTGCACGCGTAGCGACGGCCGCTCTCGGCCGTCCAGCCGAGCGAAGCTCGGCTGCTAAGACTATTTTCCTTCTTCCGCCGGCGTCACCGATACCACCGATGCGCGGCTGATTTCGAGCTTCAGATTGTCGGGCGGCACGCGCAAAGTCAGCGCATCGTCCTTGAGGCTCACGATCGTCCCGCGCAGCCCGCCGCTGGTTACGATCTTGTCCCCATTTTTCAACTCGCTCAGCATGAGCTGCCATTTTTTCTGCTTCCGCTGCTGCGGCATAATCAACAGGAAGTAAAAGATGGCGAAGATGAACACCATCATTCCCAAGCCAGGCAGACTGGTGCCCCCCGGCAGTTGCAACCAAAACGCCAATCCGCCAGTCATACCGGACGACATGCCAGACAATATGATTTCCACCGCTAAGTCGATCCTAGGTAACGAAATATGAGACGAAATATGGAACGAAATACCCGTTAATACCGCAGCAGTCCGAAGAGCCTATTGAGGCCAATCGAGAGGAACTCGGCACAACTTTGCTTCTTCCGCCGCTTAACCTTCTCCGCTGAACTCTCTCTCTGCGTGACTTTTCCTGCTTAACTTTTTCTGCTTCTACGGGAATTTTTCTTCTAAGGCCGGCGACCCAGCGCTTCTGGCTAGAACCGGCGATGCCGGTCTCCGATCATTGGACCGGCACAGAAAGAAACTGACCTCATCCCCAAGCTAAATAGAATGCCGGACGGCTCGCAAGGTGTCAAGGACACCACGCCGAATTTACATCTAAGAAGCGCCGGCAGCAGGTGCATGCGCTGCCCGTATCCAAGTCCGGACCGTCCCCATGGTGGCAAGATAAAAATGCAGGTTGTGCACTGTATTCAAAACCTGGGCCAGCAGTTCGTTCGACGCATAGAGATGCCGCAAATAGGCCCGAGAATAGCGCTGGCACACCCGGCAATCGCAGGTCGGATCAGGCGCGCTCTCATCCTGCGCGTACCGAGCCTGCTTGATCGACACCTTTCCTTCCGAAGTAAACAGCAGTCCATGCCGGGCGGCGCGGGTCGGAAGCACACAATCCATCATGTCAACCCCCGACTGCGCGTACTGTGCAATCTCATCGGGAGTGCCCACCCCCATCAAATATCGCGGGTGGTCGGCGGGAAGATGCTCGAGTGTGGATAAGACAATGTCGCGAGTAAGCTCGCGAGGTTCGCCAACGCTAAGCCCGCCGATGGCATACCCCTGGAAGCCGATGTCGATAGTTCGCTCAGCAGACTCGCGGCGCAGCGTAGGATCCATCCCACCTTGCACAATGCCGAACAATGTTTGAGTTTTACAAGTCCCTTCCCAATGATTGTCATCCTGAGCGGAGCGAAGGACCTGTTTTTCCTGACGGCTGATGGCTGACGGCTGACGGCTACCCCAAGGCACCTCGTGCTTGTGCTCCTCAAAATAATCCTTGCAACGCGCAGCCCAGCGCACGGTTAACTCCATCGACGCACGCGCACGCGCAGCATCGGCCGGATACTCCGTGCATTCGTCGAACGCCATGATGACGTCAGCCCCCAGCCCAATCTGCGCCTCCATAGCTTTTTCGGGACTCAGAAAGTGGGAGGAACCATCCAGGTGCGAGCGGAAGGCCACGCCTTCTTCGCTGACCTTGCGCAGTTCGGTAAGACTGAAAACCTGAAATCCGCCCGAGTCCGTAAGGATGGCGCGATCCCACGACATGAACCGATGCAGCCCGCCCATCCGGCGAATCGTCTCAACGCCAGGCCGCAGAAAAAGATGGTAGGTATTGCTAAGCAGGATTTCGACGCCAAGCTCTTCCAGCACATCCTGTGAAACGCCCTTAACCGAAGCCAGTGTCCCGACCGGCATGAACACAGGCGTCTCAACCTCGCCATGTGGAGTAATGAGCTTGCCGACGCGAGCAGCGCCGCGGGTAGCTTCAATTTGCAGACGAACGGACACTGGAGGATTCTATCGGAACTAGGAAGTCACCTGAATTGGATCCTTCGACGCTCCGGTATTATTAGGAATCTGGATGGCGTGCAAGGGGGCTCCTAAGCAGTGATGATGAAGATGAAGACAAAACTCGCCTTGTGTTTGCTGTGCCTCTCTGGTTCTCTGGCTAACGCTCAGGGCTCCGCGCCAACCGCCCGGGGAAGTGAAAGTATGTTGATCGCTCTGGAAAATGGCTGGAACCAGGCGCAGTTGCATCACGATTCAAAAGCGCTGGACGGGTTGATCGCTGATACCTTCGTCAGCACCGACAACGACGGTACTTTCATGAACAAGGCCGAATTCCTCGCTGACAACAAAGACCTCTCCTACGCTCCCACCCTGGTGGCAAACAGCGACCAGAAAATTTTTCTATACGGAAACGTGGCCGTGGTCGCAGGAATCTACCACGCCAAAGGACTCAACAGAGGAAAGCCCTTCGATCATTATGGAAGATTCACGGACACATGGGCGTATTTGAACGGCAAATGGGTGTGCGTCGCCACTCATACCAGCGCGCTCAAGAAGAAGCGCTGACTGGAATGGACTGGAGTGGACTGGAGCAGCCCAGCCCACTAGCATGACCCCTCTCATTTGGCGTACTGGTTCTTAACCACCTCGCCGCCCTTCATCACAAACTTCACGCGCTCGAGAGTAGTAACGTCAGCCAGCGGATCGCCATCGACAGCAACAATGTCGGCCCACTTCCCCGCCTCAATAGTCCCGATCTTGTCGGACCAGCCCAGCAGATCAGCATCGTTAATAGTCGCTGCCTGGATCGCCTGCAGCGGGGTCAGTCCCAGTTTCACCATGACCGCGAATTCATGCGCGTTAAGCCCGTGCGGATACACCGCCGCATCGGTACCGAAACCGACTTTCACTCCCGCGGCAAACGCGCGTGCGACATTCTTACGTGCCGCTGGCATCACTTCATGTCCCTTGGCAATCAGCTCGGCGGGAGTGCCGATCTTCTCCGCGTTCTCATAAAACCAGTCCATGAGATAGAGAGTCGGAACCAGATAAGTCCCATTCTTCTTCATGACGGCGATAGCCGCATCGTCAATGTAGGACCCGTGCTCGATCGAATCCACGCCCGCCTCCGACGCCCAGCGGATGCCCTCCGCTCCATGGGCGTGCGCCGCCACCTTGCGCCCCAGTCGGTGCGCGTCGGCCACGATCGCCTTCATCTCTTCAAGCGTGTACTGCGAGGCCTGCGGATTGTCGCCATGCGAGAGCACGCCGCCGGTGGCGCAAATTTTAATGAGGTCGGCGCCGTACTTGATGATCTCGCGCGTCTTGTGCTGGACGGCTTCGATGCCATCGGCCACGCCTTCGCTGTGCACGTGAGCCTCAAACGGCAGCAGATTGTTGTCGCAGTGGCCGCCCGTAATGCTCAGAGCAGGTCCGCTGACCAGCATGCGCGGTCCGGGCACGTCGCCGGCGTTAATCGCATCACGCAAGGCAACGTCCGTGAACCCGCTCGCGCCCACATTGCGGATCGTCGTAAAACCAGCGTCAAGCGTGACCCGGGCATTGCGCGCTCCGTTCAGGGCCTCGCGCGGCACTGAAATCGCGAGTCGCGAGTAGCCGAAATTCGTAGTCATCGTGATGTGCGTGTGCGCGTCGATCAATCCGGGGAGCACGGTGGCGTTTGAGAGATCGACCACCTGCGCTCCGTCAGGACCTTGCGTGCCCGAGCCAACGCTCGCGATCTTGTCGCCCTGAATCACGATGATTTGGTTGGTAAGCGTCTTACCCGTTTTCACATCAAGCAGGCGCCCCGCACGGATGACGATAGTCTTCGGCGCGGGCGCGGCCTGCTGCGCCAAGCACACGCCGATGCAAAAGAGCGAAACAATCAACACGTACAGATAACGTCTGAGCTTCATTCCGTCCCCCCATTGAGAATTGAGTCTAGGCCGAGTACGTTACAACTTCGAGGTGGGTAACAGCAACCGTAGGCATCCCCGCCTTAAGGTTCAGGACAATCAGTTTTGTTTGTGAGGGCGCCGCTACGAGCCTGTATTCTACGAACCGCTACGTCTTTTATGAATTGTCATCCTGAGCGAAGCGAAGGACCTGCTTCTTGCGGCGCACTGCAGGTCCCTCGCTCAGGATCTAAATCTGTTGGATAGAGGAACGATGACTGTCAACCCTGCCAACCCGGTCCCGAACGGAGTGCGAGCCATAGCCGCGTTGTTCGCTCTTTGCGCGATTTATCTGGGAATCGCAGGTGCATTGATGCTGCTGCGTCCCGGCACGGTAGCAATGTCGGCCGGCGCGCCGCTCTTATTCGGACTTGAACTATCTGGACCCTACATGTTCCTGCTCATGGCCGTAGTAGGCGGCGGAGTCGCGTGGGGTCTCCTCGAACTCAATAACATCGTCCGCCACGCAGCAGTGCTAATCGCCATCGCAGGAATCGTAATGCTAGTGCCATCAGTTTCAGCCGCAACCGTCATGGTTCAACCAAAAGCGCTGGCGTTCGGCGGCCTGGGGATTATCGTGCGAGTGATGGTGGCGTGGTATTTGTCGCGCGGAGAGATCGCCGACCAATTCAAGGCACCGCCAAGAACCACATAGGATGACTTTTTGAGGAGCAAATGATTGCTGGGCCATGATTCAAGTCTCGGCTCTGTCTCACGGCGAAACGACCGGATCGCTGGTTGCTTCGTTGGGCTTGCGGTGGGAGACGCACTCGGCGCCCCTCTCGAATTTCTGAGTCGCCGCGAGGTTCGCAAGCGCTACCCTGCGGGCCTCCGGGACATGATCGATTCCCGTCTTTGGAGAGCGGGTGAATACACCGACGATACTCAAATGGCTCTCCTGATTGCAGAATCTTTTCTCGATAAGAAGGGTTTCGAGCCATCCGATCTCGCCCAGCGCTTCCAGACTTGGGCGACGACAGCTAAAGATGTGGGCATCCAGACTAGGGCCGTCGTCAACATGGCTGGGTACCTCAGTGATCCCGAGGGCTGTTCGTTGCGATACCACGCGGATCATCCCAACTCGAGTGCTGGCAACGGTGCTGTGATGCGTTGCGCTCCCGTCGCGATTTTCTGCTTGGACTCTCTTGAGCAACTGGTCGAAGTCTCCCGGGCCAGTGCCCGTGTGACTCACCATGATCCGCAGGCTCAGTCGTCGTGCGTGATTCTCAACTCCTGGATCCAAGCGGCAATCTGTCGCGGCGTTCGGGATGCCCGCGCAGAAGCCATTGCTTTGCTAAACGAGACAGAACGCTCAGTTTGGCACCGGCTGGAGGGGATCGATGCCTACGGAGAAGACGACATCATGAGCTCGGGCTACACCGTCCATACACTGGAAGCTGCAGCCTGGAGTTTCCTCACGACGGAATCCTATGAAGATGCGGTGATTCGGGCTGCGAACCTGGGCGACGACGCCGACACCGTGGCGGCGGTCTGCGGTGCACTCGCCGGTGCATTTTACGGATACGCGGCCATCCCGTCAAAGTGGCGGAGCCAACTTCAGAGCGAAGCCCGGATCCACGAGATTGCGTTAAGATTGAGCAGAGCGCATAGGTAAGAGATTACTTCTTCGCCCGCGCCGCCACTTTCTCCCCCACCCGCTCACTAACAATAAACGTCATCTTCCCTGTTTTTCCATCCGCGTCCACCACCACATGATCGCCGTGCAGCACCTCACCATCCAGAATTTTCAGCGCCAGCTGGTCCTGCACCAGCTTCTGAATCGCGCGTTTCAGCGGACGCGCTCCGAAGTTTGGATCGTACCCTTCGGTGAAGAGCAGTTCTTTGGCGGCGTCCGTCAACTCCAAAGAGATTTTGCGATCGGCCAGCAGGCGACGCAGGTCTTCAAGGCGCAGCTCGACGATCTTCACCAGCTGTTCCTTGCCCAGCGGATGGAAGATGATGATGTCGTCCACGCGATTCAGGAATTCGGGTTTGAAATGCCCATGCAGCGTCTCCATCACCTGCTTCGAGGCGCGCTCGAAGGCATCGGCGGAGCGAATGTTTTCCGACTGCAGATACGACGAGCCCAGGTTCGACGTCATGATGATGACCGTGTTCTTGAAGTCCACCTTGCGGCCCTTGCCGTCGGTGAGGCGGCCGTCATCCATAATCTGCAACAGGATGTTGAACACATCGGGGTGCGCTTTCTCGATTTCGTCGAACAGCACGACCGCGTAAGGATGCCGCCGCACCTGATCGGTGAGCTGTCCACCTTCGTCGTAGCCGACATATCCCGGAGGCGCGCCAATCAAACGCGACACAGCGTGCTTCTCCATGTATTCGGACATATCGATGCGCACCATCGCACGCTCGTCATCGAAAAGAAATTCGGCCAGTGCGCGCGCCAGTTCGGTTTTGCCAACGCCGGTCGGCCCCAGGAAAATAAACGAACCGATCGGCCGCTTCGGATCGCTCAGCCCGGCGCGCGAACGTCGGATGGCATTCGCTACGCGCTCAAGCGCCTCGTCCTGTCCGATGACGCGCAGGCGCAGCCGCTCTTCCATGTTGATGAGCTTCCTAACTTCGCCCTCAAGCATCTTGGAAACCGGAATGCCGGTCCACTTGGAAACGATGCGGGCTACATCTTCCTCATCGACTTCCTCTTTCAACATACGATGCCCGGACTTGCTGTCGATCTGAGCAGTGACTCTATTCAATTCCTCTTCAGTGTTGCGAATCAGCCCATAGCGGATCTGCGCCACGCGCTCTAGATTTCCTTTGCGCTCTTCAGCGGCTTCTTCGATCTTGAGCTGCTCGAGTTTTTCCTTCAGCGCGCGAGCTTTCGCAATAAGGTCCTTTTCCTGTTTCCACTTGGCTTTGAGCGCATTGGATTTTTCACGAATGCCGGCCAGTTCCTTCTCAACGTGGGCGAGGCGTTCTTTGGAATTCGCGTCGTCTTCCTTCTTCAGCGCCTGCTTTTCGATTTCCAGTTGCGTGGCCCGCCGTTCCAGCTGATCGATTTCCGTGGGCATGGAATCGATCTGGATGCGCAGCGAGGCGGCGGCCTCGTCGATCAAATCGATAGCTTTGTCGGGCAGGAAGCGGTCGGAAATGTAGCGGTGCGAGAGCGTCGCGGCCGCGACGATGGCCGAATCCTTGATGCGCACGCCATGATGCACTTCGTATTTTTCCTTCAGCCCGCGCAGGATGGCGATCGTGTCCTCGACATTCGGCTCGCCCACGAACACAATCTGGAAGCGGCGTTCGAGCGCGGCATCTTTCTCGATGTATTTGCGATACTCGTTGAGCGTGGTAGCTCCGATGGCGCGCAACTCGCCGCGGGCGAGCGCGGGCTTCAGCATGTTTGAGGCGTCGATCGAGCCTTCGGCGGCTCCGGCGCCAACGAGCGTGTGCAACTCGTCGATAAAGAGGATGATCTTGCCCTGCGAGTCTTCGATTTCCTTGAGTACAGCCTTCAGACGGTCTTCGAATTCGCCGCGATATTTCGCGCCCGCGAGCATGGCGCCCAAGTCGAGGGCGACGACGCGCTTGTTCTTCAGAACTTCAGGCACGTCGCCCGAAATGATGCGCTGCGCCAGGCCCTCGACGATGGCAGTCTTACCTACGCCCGGCTCGCCGATCAGCACTGGATTATTCTTGGTCCTCCGCGAAAGCACCTGCACGACCCGGCGAATTTCTTCATCGCGGCCGATCACGGGATCAAGCTTGCCGCGCCGCGCCTGTTCCGTCAGGTCGCGCGCGTAGCGCTCCAGCGCCTGGTATTTTCCTTCCGGATTCTGGTCGGTGATACGCTGCGATCCTCGAACCGCAGTCAGAGCCTTCAAGATCGCATCATGCGTCGCGCCATGACGCGCGAGCAGTTCCTGCGCCGGATCGCGCCTCAGACTGGTCAATGCCAGCAGCATGTGCTCGGTCGAGACGTATTCGTCTTTGAAGGCATCCGCTTCTTTAAAAGATTTCTCCAGAAGTTGGTTGACCTGCGACGACATGGACGGCTGGTTCGCGCCGCTCGTGCCCGAGACTTTGGGCAACTTCTCAATTTCTTTGTAGACGTCGCTGAGCACGGCCTGCGGCCCGATGCCGATTTTTTCAAGCACGGGCGGAACGATGTCCTCGCGGTCTTCGACCAGGGCCGCCAGCAGATGTACAGGGGCCAGTTCCGGATTGCCATGCTCGGAGGCGAGCTCATTCGCGCGCTGGACTGCTTCCTGCGCCTTAACGGTAAATTTGTCCCAACGGATGGCCATCGGTCTCTACTCCTAATCTTTAGAAGTTTTACCAGTTACAAATTGCCAATTACAAATGAAGCGCGGGAGGCGCCGGTGCTGCCGCCTCCCGCTAAGTTTACAGTTCGTGTGGGGACGGGCGACTCGCCCGTCCCGCCGGACAAAACCCGGCAGTTGCCGTTACGCGGCTTTGGTGACGCTCTTCGGCTCTTTGCTTTCGAGCGTCTTCTCGCCGCCGACGTTTACCTTGATCTGCTTCGGCTTGGCTTCCGCTTTCTTCGCCAGCTTGACCTTCAACACTCCCTTGTCATAGTCCGCCTGAACATTTTCATGGTCTACCGTATTCGGGAGGGTGAAAGTGCGGGTGAAGCTGCCGTACTGACGCTCCACGCGCCGATAGTTCTCTTCCTTCTCTTCCTTCTCGAACTTGCGCTCGCCGTGCACGGTCAGCGTGTTGTTTTCGATGCGGACATCAATGTCCTTCTCGTCGATTCCCGGCACTTCGATTTTCAGGGTGATGTTGTGCTCGTCCTCGTAGACGTCCACGGGCGGGGCAAATGCGGTCGTGGTTAGCGATTCATCGTGCCCTTCCGGCCCACGGGGGTCGCGAAACAAACGGTTCATGCGGTCTTGTAGAGTGACGAACTCACGGAAAGGGTCATAACGCGTAATCAGAGTCATAACTTAAATCCTCCTTCTACTTCATTCGAGGAGCTTTTCTGAAGCTCCCCGATTTCGATTTAGTGTGATGCAAGCATGAAATCTTAGTGTATTATTGTCAAGTACATTATCTGCCTATTATTCAATTACTTACACTCAGTATTAGACACTTCAAGTAGCTGGTTTCGGGGACGTTGAGGAGCATTGGATGGTCCTTCGCCGCTCCGCGGTTTTCAATGACGCGAAAAGATTTGTGGGCATCGCGGGCGGCGTCGGCCACGACTTCGAAGAAGTCCGCGACCCCGACGTGGTACGAGCAGGAGCAGGTGACCAGAATCCCTCCCGGCCGCAGCATCTTCATGGCGCGCAGGTTCAGCTCCTTGTATCCGCCCAGGGCCTTTTCCAGGTCCCGCTTGGTCTTGGCAAACGCGGGCGGATCGAGAACGATGGTGTCGTAGCGCCGGCCGGAGGCGGAGTATTCTCGCAAGAGATCGAAGGCATTCGCCTCGATCCATTCCAGTTCGCGCCCGTTCAGAGCCGCGTTCTTTTCCGCCATTTCAAGCGCCGGACGCGAGCTATCCACGCCGGTGACGCTTGAACATTTTGCTGCGGTGTGCAGAGCGGAGTGCACGGCCGATTGCACAGCGAAGTGCAGCGCAAATCCGCCCTGATAGCAGAAAACGTCGAGCACTTCCCCATGCGCGTACTGCGCCGCCGCCGCGTAGTTCTCCCGCTGATCGAGAAACGCGCCGGTCTTCTGGCCTTCGAGGCCGTCGTAGAGGAAGCGCACGCCGCTGTTCATGGTGCTGTTCATGGCAAAGACAGTCGAACTCTTCTCTCCCCAAAGCAGTCGGGACGCAAGCGGCGGCAGTTGCTCGAGTTCTCGAATGCGAGCATCCACGCGCTCGACAATCCCCGCCGGTTGCAGTTCTTCGCGTAAGGTTTGCAGGATGACTTCGCGCACAGGTGCAGCGTCCATTGCCTGGGTGAGGATCTGAAGGCAGAGGACATCGTTATAGCGATCGACAATCAGGCCCGGCAAAAAATCACCTTCGCTGAAAATGACGCGGTAGGCATCGGTATTGGAAACCAGTTCCTTGCGGTAGCCGATACCGGCACGAATGCGTTCCGCGACCAGCGCAGGCAGATCGGCCACTGACCCGTGAGAGATCATGCGAATCGCGATCTGCGACGAAGAACTGTACAGCGCCGTTCCCAGAAATTTCCCGCTCTGATCGATGACGCGGACGAGCGAGCCGGGAGGCACGCCGGTGGCCTCGGCAAGATCCGAGCGATACACCCAAGGATGCCGCCCTTGTAGCCGTGCAACGCCACGGGCAGAAAGTTTGACGGAAGGCTCCGCGTGCTCGGGGGAGAAGCCAGGCTTTTTCGGCATGAACAGATGTTATAGCGAACCAATCTCGCGTAGGGACAGCCGCCCCCGGCTGTCCAAGCCGAGCGCAGCTCGGCAGCTGCCACAGCAACTTAACCGCGGAGCACGTTCCCATCCAAATTCCGTTTGCGTCGGCCCAGTTCTCCCCAGTTCGGCATCGCGCCAACACTCGCCGTCACCTCGCCCGACATCACCTTCTGCCACGCCGCCTGGAACTGCTCCATCTCGGGTGCGGTTCCAATCGTGATGCGCGCATACGTCGGCCACACCGGCCAGATCCGTCCGATAAATATATTTTGCTTTGCCATGGCATCAATCGCTGCCTTCGCCGGCCGTTTCGTGTCGAGCATGAAGCAGTTCGATTCCGAAGGAACGTAGGAGTATCCGTTTCGGTCGAGCCAGGCAAAGACCTCGCCGCGAGTGCGGGCGTTGATGCGCTTCCGCTCAGGCACCAGCTGCGCGTCTTTCAGGCTGGCCGATGCCGCAACGAGCGCCGTGATCGGCATGAAATTCCAGCCGCCGTAGTTTTCGATTTTCTCCAGCAGGTCTGGCCGGCCGAAGACGGCGCCACAGCGCAGGCCAGCCATCCCATAAATCTTCGAGAACGTACGCAGCAGGATCACGTCCTTGCCGGCTTTCACCAGATCCATCACCGAAATCGCGTCGGCAAAATGAATGTAGGCTTCATCCACCAGCACGATCGAACCCTTGGGCTTGTTCTCGACCAGGTATTCGATGTCGGAATGGCTGGTCAGCGTGCCCGTCGGATTGTTCGGGCTGCAGACATAGAACACGCCCGCATCGGGAGCCGCGGCTAGCATTGCCTTCACATCGTGGGCATAGCTTTTCGTCAACGGGACTTTCACCACTTTCGCGCCGACCGCATTGGCGGCGAACATTCCGGCTTCGTATCCGGGATCGGCAGTCACATAGCTGCGTTGCGGTGAGGCGAAAGCGGCAACCGTGTGATGCAGAGGCTCGCTCGATCCGGCATAGACGCGGACCTGTTCCACTTTCAGGCCTTCCATTTCCGCCAGCGTCTTCACCAGATCGTCAGTGAGCCAGTCGGAATAACGGCCGCCTTGCGGGACGATGGCGGCGGCCGCGTCGCGAGCTGAAGCGCTCGGCCCGAGCGGGTTCTCGTTCGCGTCAATCCGGATCGCATCTTTCGGAACGTTGTGCACGCGAGCGTGAGCCAGCATCGGTTCGGTCACAATGCGAAACGCCAGCGCAGCGGACGCGGCGGCAGACAGGCTGAGAAACGAACGGCGGGATGCGAAAGAAAGGCTGGGGTCGTTATTGTTATTGTTGGACATCACTCACCTCGTGGCCGCAATCTTACCGCAAAATCAATGAGGTTTCCTTCGTGGAACTTCGTGCCCTTGGTGGTTAAGGTTTCACAAACTGCGCCTCTTCAGATGTTCTAGCGGGCAGCCGTTTGTTCCGCCGGAGAGGTGGAATGGTCCTTATGCGCGCGGTGCTCGCGCCGGATGGCAAGAATATCTTTATGCAGAAGATCGAGCGCATTCGAAGGTATCTCGGAACCCCACTCGTCGATTTCTTTTTCGTCCCAATGGCCGTTGAGCCGGAGAGCTGCGTCGGTTAGGTCCTCGGGAAACGCCTGGCGGTAAGTTCCTTCGCGCAGCAGCACGCCGCCAACCTGGCGTCCAGTGTGCATTTCGTAGATGCGCCGGGTCGAATTGCCGCCGCTATTGGTGAACACCAGCAGCACTTCGCCTTCTTCGCCGTAATCCGGACGGTAGAACCACGCCTGCGGCGCATCGGCCTTGGGACGTGCGCGTTTTCTCCCGGTAACCGTCACTACTTCCTGCTCCGGCTTCACTTCGTTCGCGGGATTGAAATAATAAACTCTGGAGCACGACTCGCAGACCATGACCTTCTCGCCATTCCGCACTTCGTTATACGTCTGCGGACGCAGCATCACCTGGCAGCCCATGCACTTGTGGTCACGGACTTCCGCGAGGCCAGTGCCGCGAAACTTCGCCACGCGCTCATAGTGACGAAGAATATCCTCGGAAATCCCCTGGCGCAGCCCGTCGCGCTTGGCGTTCCACTCGGAGAGCTTCTTCTGGTCTTCCGCCGTAACTTTTCGCGCGTCTTCTTTTTCTTTTTCGATCTCGGCCGTCTCCGCCTTGAGCTCGGCTTCCGCCGCTTTGACTTCCTTTTCGCGCGCCTCGACGTTGACCATCACCTCCAGGATGCGGTCCTCGTTGAGGCGAATCTCCTGCTCGGCAAACTGGATCTCGTGCAGCAGCGCTTTGTATTGTTCGTTGGTTTTTACGTCGAGGGATTGGTCGCGATACTTGGAAATCTTGGCTTGCAGATCTTTAATAGCGGCTTCGAACTTCTTGCGGTTGGTTTCATCGCCCTTGGCTGCCGACTGCGCCCGTTCCAGTTGCGCCTTTGTGCCGGCCAGCTTTTGTTCGATCACGGCCACGCGTTTTGGCAGCGCGGCGACTTCGTCCTGCAGTCTGCGGATTTCTTTATCCGCTACCTGCAGCTCCAGCAATTTTTCGATGTCAGGAAGCATCGGTCCGGGGCATCACAATAATGATTCTAACATGCGACAGGGCCGGCCCTGCGTCGCGCGAAGTGAACGCGTTGTTCGTGTAGAGCGGGCGCCCTCGCCCGCTGCCCTTGACTTTGCCTTTGACTCTGACGTTGATCTCGGAACCGATTATCCGGCGCGTGTTTCGCACGGAGGACGAGGTCCGTGCTACCGCTTTCATGTTTTACATTTTTTATTTTGGCTTTGGCAGTTGAAGAGGTAATTGATGTAATTATGGTTTGTACCCCCCCCCGATTTGCGCTAAACTATTGAAACATAAAGACTTACCTCCATCATCTACAAAACAATGGACTTAACGTCGAAATGGTCTGATCGGTTTCGACCAGGTGCATCGAGCGCGCGCTGCCTATCCGGTCTTCATTTTCGGGTATGGCGATTGGCATGTCTATGACGGCGGTCACGGTTGAATGTGATGAAAGGGATTGCGAGATTAGCCCATGAAATAAGCCTTATTTACAGAGGTGTATCCAATCGGATACAATGAAATGACTTGAACACGCTACTTCGGTCGTCCGATTTCGATGCGTGGCTGTCCCGTCTCGCCGACCAAAAAGCGAAGGCCAGAATCCTGGCTCGCATAACGAGCGCGACATTTGGGAATTTCAGCGATTGCGAACCTGTTGGCGAAGGCGTCTCGGAGATGCGTATTCATGTCGGAGCGGGATATCGAGTTTATTACACTCGAACGGGATCGACCGTTTATGTTTTGCTGGCTGGCGGTGTAAAAGCCTCGCAAACCAAAGACATTGTCAAGGCGAAGAGAATGGCCCGCGAACTCAAGAGAGCGAAGCCCTGAGGAGGACCAATGAAGAAAAGGAAGACAACTTACAAACCATTCGACGCAGCGGCGTATCTCGATAATGATGCGGTCATTGCGGAATATCTTTCGGCGGCCGCCGAGGACCCCAACCCCGATGTATTCGTCGCCGCGCTCGGCGACGTGGCCAAAGCACGAGGCATAGCGCAGATCGCCAAAGATTCAGGACTGGGCAGGGAGAGCCTGTACAAAACCCTGAGTGCAGGGGCACACCCCCGCTTCGAAACCATCAACTCCGTCCTGCACGCCCTCGGCGTAAAGTTTGCCGTGGTTGCTGAACACGAGAGTTGAGACAAGCGGGCTCTCACAAAAGTTACGTTAGGCAAAGCCCAAGGTGCGATAAGTCTGCCACCCACCCTTCGCAAAAACCCGCGAAGGATGGGGCACCCATAGTGTGCAAGTGACGATGGAGGCTGGGCCACCCGCCCGATTGGCGTGTCTATGACGGCGGTCACTGTTGAATGTGATGAAAAAATCGGCGGGAGATAAAGCGGCGACTGGGCGCACTCCGCGCAAAGCGAGGCCGAACGATGTCGGCTGTTCCTCAGGCCCCCTTCGGCTCTCGCTCAGGGCAGGCTTTCTCGAAAAGCGCGAGAAGGGGCGCCACCGCCAGTTATTCGGTCAAATGTTAAAAGACAAACCCGTGTTTTGCTTACCGGTTCAAGTGGCCCGCCCGCCTGCCGCTGCAGAACGTCCGATCACGTTGCCCCAAACTGAGCGCACGTCAAAAACAACACGGCCTCGGCAGGAGGAAACCTGCCAAGGCCCGGTTGGTCGATCAGAATCTTGTTACGAGCTGGCTTCCGAGTCTTTTACGTCCTGGTCAGCCTGCTGCTTACCCTTTTTGGTTTCAGCCTTAACACTTGCACTCGGATCGAGTGCCTGGATAGCCTTCCCGAGGCTCATAGGTTTCGACGTCGCAGTGGAAGTCCCAGTTGGCGAAATGCCCAGCATCTTGTCTTTCAGCGCTGTAAATCCGCCGGGGATATCGAGATTCTTGGCCACGTGGGCAGCAGCGACGCACTGACCGAGATTCTTGAAGCCCTGGCAAGCAGACGTAGCACTCATTCCAGTAAGCTTCGAGATCTTGTCTGCCAATTTCGTGTTGTCCGTGAGCTTCTGGGTCATGCTCCGCTCACCACCCTTGGCGGAGCTGGTCGCGTGACTGGATGAATGACTCATGCTCGAGCCCATGCCATGGCCGTGCTGTGCGAAAGCCGGCGTGCCGAGAAACAAGGCAATGGCAACTGCTAAGAACGAAATGTTGATCATGCGTTTCATAGGGACCTCCCAGTTAATCTTAAACCCACAGGCTGGCAGTTTGACTCATTCCGATAACATGGTGCGCAGATCGAAAGTACATGTCCTACCGTCTGTCCCTCACACTGAAGGGCGACGGCCGGGTGCCCCTCGATAAGAGAGAAGGCTCTGTCAAGGGCAAAGTTATCCTGTGCGGTGCCGGAGCACCGCTGCGTTTGCCAGAGAAGGTTGAGGACCAAGGCTCTGGAAATCTCACGCTGAATCACCTACCGGTGGA
>WNFA01004499.1_pt1 | contig 19810 bp, 17 predicted proteins | sample 5400481 | NCBI WGS metagenome assembly WNFA01 (sample SAMN13153340, study PRJNA577476) | soil metagenome | isolation source: 120 cm saprolite under Douglas fir tree site 2 hole 1 replicate 2 | place: USA:California | collected 2015-04-18
AATTAAAAGACCAGGTGCAGTTGATATGAGTAAGTCCAACGGACAAGCGGAAATCAATATTGAGGAGCAGCAGAAGCACGATCTGGAGCACGAGCTTCCAGCCGGCGATGCAAGTGAAATCCAGAAGGAAAACTCAGCGTCCCCTGTTGCCGAGGTCAGCCAGCCTGCAAACAGACAGAGCGCTGCAGGGTCAGAACTGGAGAAAGCGCTGGCGGAGCGTGACAATCTGCTGGATAGGTTAGCGCGTTTGCAGGCGGAGTTCGATAATTATCGCAAACGTTCCGCCAGAGAGAACGCGGAGTTCCGTGAGTACGCGGTGACGGACGCTTCCCGGGCTATGCTGCCGGTGATCGATAGCTTTGGTCTGGCATTGAAGAACGCGAGCGCCAAGCCGGAAGACCTTCGTAAAGGCGTGGAGCTGATCTACAAGCAGTTCGGAGAAGTCCTGCAAAAGTTGAATGTGCAGAGAATCCCCGCACAAGGTGAGCCGTTTGATCCGCGTGTGCATGAGGCCATTGAGATGGTGACCAGTGACGAGGTCCCGGACAATCACGTGCTGGAAGAATTGCAACCCGGCTATCGCATCAAAGAGCGGTTGCTGCGTCCGGCGATGGTGAGGGTGGCGAAAAAAAGCAATTAGCAGTTAGCACTTGGCAATTAGCGGCAGGTGATCGGGTGATCTTTGATCGGGTGATCTGGTGATCTAAAAACCAAACCTCAATCGACGGCTTGGGATGTTTCGGCTAAGTCCTTTAGATCTTGGGATGAGTGGGGTGGGGTAGGGCGCGCAAAGCGCGCATATCGCCGAGAGCGCCGTCATCGCACGACATCGCCGATCGGAAAGATTGGTAATCGGGAAATTGAAGCCCTGATGAGCGATGCCTTGGGATAGTTCCTGTAAGTCCTTTAGATCTTGGGATGAGTCGGGTGGGGTAGAGCGCGCATATCGCCGAGAGCGCCGTCATCGCGCGACATCGCCGAGATCGGAAAGATTGGTAATCGGGAAATTGAAGCCCTGATAGCACAGACGAGCGCAGATAATACCTTTCTACCGCGGATAAACGCGGATGATCGGGGATAGGGAACCCGAGTTAGCCCTTTGAACCCCGGCAATTTGTTAAGAGCAGCAATTCGTTAAGAGCAAAATGAAGTTCCGGAACTTATATAGATTGTGACGAGGAAGATTTGGCGACACAGGCAAAACGCGATTATTACGAAATATTGAGTGTGACCCGCACGGCGACTGAGCAGGAAATCAAAAGCTCATATCGCAAGCTGGCCATGCAGTACCATCCTGACCGCAACCCGGACGATTCTTCCGCGGAAGAAAAATTCAAGGAATGTACTGAAGCTTACAGCGTGCTGATCGATTCGGAAAAGCGCCAGCGCTATGACCAGTTTGGCCATGCAGGCGTGGGCGGCAATGGCAACGGGTTCCTAACAATTTCCAGGATTTCGGCGATATCTTTGGTGACATATTCAGCGACTTCTTTGGCGTGAATGTTGGTGGCGGTCGTGGCCGGGGAAGGAAGCAGCGCGGCGGCGATGCGCGCGCTGATCTGAATCTCACGTTTGAAGAAGCAGCCTTTGGCAAGAAGGCGCAGGTAAAAGTCCGTCGCTACGAGCCGTGCGAGCACTGCAAGGGAACGGGTTCTTCGTCGAACAAAGGACCTTCAACCTGCTCCACCTGCGGTGGTCGAGGACAGGTGCGCTACCAGCAGGGGTTCTTCTCCGTGGCCCGTACGTGCCCGTCATGCCAGGGGTTGGGCCGGGTGATTTCTGATCCCTGCACTAAGTGCAAGGGCGAAACGCGCGTGATGCGCGAGCATGCAATCGATATCACGGTACCGGCAGGCGTAGAAGATGGCACACGGATCCGCTATCAGGACCAGGGCGATTCCGGGCCGTACGGCGCGCCATCGGGCGATCTCTACATCGTACTGCACGTGAAGCCGCACTCATTTTTTGAACGTGAAGGCAAAGATCTCTATTGCTCCGTGCCAATTTCATTTTCACAGGCGGCACTGGGAGCGGAAATTGTCATCCCAACTCTGGATGGCGAGCACAAGCTGAAAGTTCCGGAAGGCACGCAGACAGGCACAACCTTGCGGGTTAAAGGCAAAGGAGTGCCTGCGCTGCAACAGTCGGGTAAGGGCGACCTGTTTGTGCAACTCCGAGTGCAGACGCCGGCCAAACTTAATAAGAAACAGCGTGAGCTTCTGGAAGAGCTGGGTAACAGTTCAGTGATGGAGAACAAACCGGAACCACGAAGCCTGTTTGAAAAGGTAAAAGAAATTTTTGGGTAGATACTACATCTGGTTCATCATTGTTGTAGCAGGGCTGGCCGGAGCTATCCGGCTGGCGCTTCCCATGCGCTTCGCCGAGTTGCAGCTTGTTTCCATCAAAAAATCCACGCCCACCAAAATGCGCTGGCGGGCATTGCTGTTTGTGGTCGGCGGACTCATCTTCGGATCACTTTATTTCAGCCCCTGGGGCCACCAGGCGTGGATTGTGATTGGCACCGTGTTTTCTCTCTTGAGCGCGGCTGAAGCCTTCTTTCAAGCCCAGTTTCCAACCCTGGATGCACTCGTCTTTCAGAGTCGCCTGCTGGGAATTCTGTACCTTGGCCTGGCAGCTGCCGCCTACGTGATGCTTGGCCGTGTATGACGCGTCGCCGCTGGATTGCCGACAAGGTTGAAGGCGACCGCGCCTTTCTTCTCGACAACAACGCAAATCATTTGTTCCGTGTTCTTCGCGCGCAAACGGGCCAGCAGTATGACGTGGTGGCGGATGGCGTGGCGCGTGTGGGGACCATCACGTTCGCGTCGCCTAACAAGGTGGAGTTTCATCTGGGAGAAGAAGTTCCTGCTGAGGCCCTGCCCGAAATCGGCGTTTATCTTTCCATCTTCAAGTTTGATCACATGGAGTGGGCGATCGAGAAGCTCACCGAGTTGGGAGTAACACGCATTGTGCCGATGGTTGCGGCACGTACTTCACAACACTTGATCAAGGCAGCGGAGAAGCGCGTGGAGCGCTGGCGGAAGATTGCCAAAGAAGCCTCACAGCAGGCACGAAGGGTGGCAGCGCCGGAGATCGCCGATGCGGTTAACTTAGAGAAGGCCGTGGCAGCGGCGACACCTACAGATGCCCGCATAGTTCTTTCCGAAGCGGAAGAAAGTATTTCACTGAAAGAGGCGCTTGCTGGGGCAAGGCCACCACTGGCGATGGCGTTTGGGCCAGAAGGTGGATGGACGGAAGAAGAACTCCGTCTGTTCAAGACCAGCGCCTGGCGATCGGCGACATTGGGGCATACCGTCCTGCGGGCGGAGACGGCGGCGATTGCGGCAGTCGCCGTGGCAGTGGCCGAGATCGGTGCGTAGCGGCCGGTTTTCACCCTTCTTTTCCACAAAGAATTCAGTTGAGCGTACGATTCCAGTTGCACCCTTCGCTTTATATTCGTCATAATGCCAGCACGCATGCGGTCGAGCACGTTCTCCCCTAATCCGAAGCAAAAAGAAGCGATTGAGCATGTGTCCGGGCCGATGCTGGTGCTGGCCGGCGCCGGTACCGGCAAAACCACCGTACTGGTGGAACGCATTGCCCGGCTGATTGAACAGGGACACGCGCAGCCGGATGAGATCCTGGCGATCACCTTCACGGAAAACGCCGCCGCCGAACTGAAGGAGCGGGTGGAGAAGCGGCTCAAGCGCAAAGCTCCGATTTTTGCCGGAACCTTTAACGCGTACTGCTATAGCATTCTTCAGCGTAACGGTAAGGGCTTTTATACGCTTGTTCCTGAAGATGTGTATGTCTTTCTCCGCCAGCGGGTGAAGCACCTGGAACTGGAACGCTTCATCAAGGCTTCTGATCTGGGACAATTCCTGAAAGACCTGCGGGCGTTTTTTGATCGCTGCCATGAAGAGCTGGTCTCACCGCAAGAGTTTCAGGCGTTCGTAGATTCTCTGGGTGCCGGAGCAGGTCTGCCGCGGAACTGCAAAGCCAAAGAAGTTGACGATCTGGGCCATGCAGAAATTCTGCTACGCTGGCGTGAGATTGCCCGCGCGTACACGCACTCCATGCGGTTGTTGGAGAATGACGGTTTGGGAACATTCGGGATGCAGATCAGCAAAGCGGTTCGCCTGTTGCAGGCAGACGCGGCGTTGCTGGAAGCCGAGCGCAAAAAAGCGCGGTTCATCCTGATCGACGAATTTCAGGACTGCAATTCCAGCAATATCACGCTGGCTGAACTACTGGCGGGCGATGAGAAAAATGTATTCGTGGTCGGCGATCCGGACCAGGCCATCTACCGGTTCCGAGGAGCATCGAGCGCGGCCTTCGAGGAATTTCAGAATCGGTTTCCCGCCACGCGCGGGCTCACGCTGGATGAGAACCAGAGGTCGCGGGGAAATATCCTGCGCGTAGCCTATGCGGCGATTGCGCAGAACCCGGCGGTGCCGTCACTTGGCGAGCAAGTCCGGTTCAAGCGAGCTCCGTTGCAGTCGGCCCGCGATCTTCGCGAGCAGCAGAACGGGTTCTTTGTTTTTGATGAGCAGGTCACGGTCGCCATCAGCCAGTCAAATGAGCAGGAAGCGGCGGACGTTGCGGACGAGATCGAGCAGGTGCGGGGCAGAGCGAGTTCGGGTGAGAAGAACACACTGGCGGTGCTCTATCGCCAGCATATCCATCGCGAAAAGCTGATGGAGGAGCTGGCCGCACGGGACATCCCATTCATTGTGATCGGTATGAACGTGATGGAGACGGGGCCGGTGCGCGATTTACTTGCCCTTGCTCGGGCGGTGGCCAACCCTGGAGACGGGGAAGGGCTGTTTCGCGTGTGTGCGTTCGTTAAATTCGGTATCGCTGGCCAGGAATTGCGAGAAAAGCTGGCCAGCGGCGGCAGCCAGAAGTCGTTGCGCGGCGTGCTCCAGACAATGGAGTCAGGACGTGTGGTGCTGGAGACGGTCAAGCAAGCGCGTGAGTTCGTTCAGGCAGAGAAGTTACGCGCGGCCGCGGCGCTCAAATTTCTAGCCAAGGAATTCGGGCTTCAACAAGAAGAACCAGCACTGCAAGCCGTGTTGCGATTTGCCAATACATGGGAGAAGAAGCCGTTTCTGGAAAACGGAGGGTTGCAGGAGTTTCTCGATTACCTGAAGTACTTTGATCAGGCCGGCGGAGTAATTCCGCTCTATACCGAAGAGCAGATGGACGAACTCCAGCGGGAAAATCCTGATGCCGTACAGTTGATGAGCGTACACGCGGCCAAAGGGCTGGAGTTCACCCACGTATGGCTGATGCGCGTTTCTTCCAACTCATTTCCAGCCAGCTTCAAAGAAACATTGTTTGAATTCCCGGCGGCCCTGCGTGGATCGATTGCGGTAGGTGAAGGCAAGGAAGTCCACGAGCAGGAGGAGCGCAGGCTGTTTTACGTTGCCATCACACGGGCGCGTGACCAACTCAGGATTGCCACTCGCGCGGGCCGAGGTAAGGACAAGACGCCGCCAGGGTACATGCGCCCGCTGCTGCTTGATCCCACGCTTAAAGCAGTTTTGGCTACGCGGATGGTCAGCGCACAACCGGCCCTGCGGGAGAGTGTGGACGTGTCGAAGCTGGAATCGTGGCTACGCATGCCACCGGCATTTGATACACACGAACTGGCGATGAGTGCAAATGCCGTCCAGAACTATTCCACTTGTCCGCTGAAGTTCAAGCTGTTACGCGACTGGAGGATTCCCGGGGACGCCGCGGCGGCCATGCAGTACGGCAACGCCGTTCACACCGTTCTGAAGCACTATTACGACCCCGCGCCACATGCACCGGCGATGACCGTTGACGATTTAATCGCGGCTTTCAAAGTTGAGTTCGCGAAAGCTTTGATTGAAGACCAGATGCAGAAGCAGATGTATGTAGATCAGGGAGACGTGCAGTTGCGTGCGCTGGCCACCATCGCTCCTCGGGGAAGCTCTGAGGTGCTGGATACGGAACGCAAGATCAACTTCAAGCTGGGCAAGCTGGAACTTGTAGGCCGCATTGATCGGATTGATCGGATCGACGGCAATGCGGTGAAGGTGGTTGACTACAAAACGGGCACACCCAAAGATGCGCGTTTTGCCGATGACAGCCTGCAGCTCTCGATCTATGCGATGGGTGTGCGACAGATGGGCTTGGAGCCGCGCGAACTGGTGCTGCTGAACCTGGCGGACAGTGCCGAGGTGAAAACTTCCCGGACAGCGAAGCAACTCGAGACGGCACAGCAGAAGATTGAAGAAGTGGCTGAAGGAATTGCCGCCGGAGATTTTGAACCTACGCCAGGTTCACATTGCGTGTGGTGTGAGTTCAAGAAGCTGTGTCCCTTGACGGAGCAGAGAGTGTTTGTTCCGGTGTCGAGTTTGGAAAAGGCGGCGGGAGCGTAGTTGAAGAATTGCCAAGATCGCCGCAATTGCCAAGATTGCCAAAATTGACGTCCGCTGCGATCGGCGATGTTTCCGCACTTATATCATGAGTGCTGTAGGAGTTCCGCCGCGCGATTACTCTAACCCAGCGGCCATGAGACAGACCAAACCAGTGTCTCGAGAGAATTACCTGAAGCGGCGTCGTTCGATGAACATCCTCGGGGTTCCTCTCTCGCCGTCGTTCCGCGTTGCGGAACTCCGGCATCGCTCGGAATGACAGAGGGGGAGTGATCGTTACCCGCCCGAAAGGGCAGCTCTCTCAACGCAGTCTCTAAAGCCCGAATCTTTGTCGGCCTTAACGCAGGCCTAAAGGCCTGCTCCACCCTGTCCTAGCGGAAGGTTACGGTCTTGCTGGCGGCAACGCTCCTGGCTCCTCGTCTTCATCAAAGTCCAGAGTGAGATTCCGCGTGGTGGTGTCGATGATGTTGATGGGCGGCAGCTCGTCCGTCACCGGCGCACCAAGTTCAGAGAATTTCCTGGCAGACACCATGACACGCGTCTCCAGCGAGCCGACGGCCTTGTTGTAGGATTCAACAGCCTTGTCCAGTCCTCGACCCACAGCTTCAAAGTGAGTGCCCAGACTGCGCAGACGGTCATGCAATTCTTTTCCCAGACTGCTAATTTCTTTGGCGTTGCGCGCCAGCTTTTCCTGGTTCCATCCAAACGCGATCGCTTTCAGCAACGCGATCAGCGTGGTCGGCGAAGCAGGGATGACGCGTTGCGTGACGCCGTATTCGATCAGCGTGGGGTCCTGTTCAAGGGCCGCGCTAAAAAACGTTTCGCCAGGCAGAAACATGACCACAAATTCCGGGCTGGCTTCAAACTGTTCCCAGTAACCTTTGGAACTGAGCTGCGTGAGATGTGTACGCACCTGCTGCGCGTGTTGCCTGAGCTTTGCCTGGCGCAGAGCTTCGTCGGTGCAATCAATGGCATCAAGGTAGGCAAGCAGAGGCGTCTTGGCGTCAACCACCACATTCTTGGCGCCGGGAAGTTTGATCACCAGGTCGGGTCGCAGACGTCCGTTGCTGGTGCTGATAGTTTCCTGTTCGGAGAAATCACAATACGAAAGCATGCCGGCAATTTCCACCACACGGCGCAGCTGAATTTCTCCCCAGCGTCCGCGGACCGTTGGTGTGCGCAGAGCTTTTACCAGGTTGCCGGTCTCGGTCTGTAACTTTTCCTGTGTGCCAATCAGCGATCGGACCTGGGCCGTGAGGTCGCCATAGGCTTCACTGCGATCTTTCTCGATCTGCTGAATCTGGCTTTCAACTTTCTTCAACGACTCGCCGATGGGCGCTACCAGGTTTGCCACAGCTTCCTGTCGCGATTTCAGATCACCCTGCGCCTCGCTTTGAAATCTTTCCAGGCTCGTGCGGGCCAGTTCGAGAAACGCCTGGTTGTTGCTTTTGAGGGCGTCGGCAGAGAGTGCCTGAAAGGCTTCGCGCAGGCCGGTGGTGGCGCGGTCGAGGAGGCCAAGTTTTTCGTCGTTGGCTTTGCGCTCGTGTTCAAGCGTCGCTTCCAGAGTGGCGCAACGGGTGTTGAGGCCGCCATTCGCTGTGGCCAGCTTCTGGGCCTCAGCGCGGGCGAGGTTTAAGTCATTTTGAACAGCGGAAAGACGAACATCGAGGACCTGAGAACGGGAGCGCGTGAGCAGCCATGAGATCAGATAACCAATGGCGGCTCCGAAGATGATGAATGCGATGGATGAAGAAACCATATCTCATGAGCGATTCTATTATGTCCGTGCCTGCAGCGCGATTCTTTCGTGTCTTTCATCCCGAGCGGTTTTCGTCATACCGAGCAGAGCGAGGGATCCCTGTTCAAGCATGTTCTGTTAACAGTCGATCTCGCACTCGTCTGAAAAGGTCAAGGATGTGGTGAGATTGAATACACACTCGTGCGTTGTGCCAACCTGCGGGTTCAATTTTTTGCGGAGACGGCTGAAGCAGGATTGGGTGAGTGCGGAAGATGTTGCTGGGAAAAAACTAGGGGGAGCGCTTGCGCGTTCCCCCAGGGTTTTTTGATTGAAGAGCCAGTTATTTCTTCTTGGCTTTCTTCTTTGCCTTTTTCTTAGTTGCCATGTTTTCTATTCTCCCTTTCCATTTTTCATGGATGTGCGGTAATTAAGTTAAAAACCGCAATTGATGATTGTATAGATTCATCCAAATTCGAAGTCAAGCAAAAAATGCAATCGATGTTGCTCGATGATTGACGGGGAGACATCAGTTTGGATGATCAATGCATCGGTGGCAAACCTTTTTGCGCAACGAAGCGAAGCAGGAAACCCGAAAAAGCATCATGCCAGGCGTGTGCGACCATGCCTGGGCGCAAACTTTTTGTGACGTGAGCTAGGACTCCGAACATCGCCCCGAAGACCGCGATGAGCACCATGCGGCGAGTACCTTCGTAACCGTGACCGGCGCCGAAAATGATCGCAGAAGAGACAAGTCCGACATAAGCATTGCCGCTGAGGATCGCAAATTGACGCTGGAGATAGCCGCGGAAGACAAGCTCTTCCACAAAACCGGCGGTACAACTCAGCGCAACCCAGATCACGAGGCCGAGAGCGGATTGAGGACCCAGCATCTGGGCGAGCCTCTTGGCATCTGCCATCTGCGCTCCTTTGGCAAGTCCTAACAAATATCCAAGTGCGCCAAGGACCATGTAGGCAGCAATCCAAAATCCCACGGCGATAAGCACATCGAGGAAGAAGGCCTCTGCTGTGGCCCAACGTCCGCCGATGAGGTCACGAATCCTTTTTCCGTTCAGGCGCAGGCCGAAGGCCACCAATCCCAAGAGAATCAGTTCCACCACAATGGTGAAGGAATACTGGATGATGCGTCCTTTTTCCGAGACGGAGCTGAGATCGTGCTGGCTGAGGTGGGAGGTAATGCGCGCCGTAAAAAAAGAATTGAGCAGCAGGACGGCGACGATCACGATGGTATGCCACAGGGGCGCCAATAACTTCTTTCCCGGTTGATCAGGAGCGGTGGACAGAGGTGTTACTGGTTGGCCGGTGTTGGGGTCGAATGCCACCGGGGCCGACTGAGATTCATTTGTCATAGAATGTGGAGCACTTTCGCGCCCGCCCTCATCTTATAATGAAAGGTTTGCAATCGCACTAAGGGAGATTCTATGGAAGACGTAGTCATTATCAGCGGGGTGCGTACGCCCATCGCAAAATTCCAGGGCGCACTGGAAAGCTTTACCGCGCCGCAACTCGGCGCAATCGCGGTGCGTGAGGCGGTCAAGCGGGCGAAAGTCAAACCAGAGCAGGTGGATGAATGCATCATGGGTCTGGTGGTATCCGCCGGACTGGGACAGAATCCTGCGCGACAGGCAGCGTTGAACGGTGGTCTACCACCCGAGGTGGGCGCCATGACCATCAACAAAGTCTGCGGATCAAGCTTGAAGGCAGTTGCGCTGGCAACCCAGGCCATCCAGACCGGCAACGCGGAGATTGTGGTGGCGGGCGGCATGGAGTCAATGACCAACGCTCCGTATCTACTCCCGCAGGCACGTAAAGGTTACAGGCTGGGCAACTCACAAATCATCGATTCCGTGGTGAATGATGGATTGTGGGACATTTACAACAACTATCACATGGGCATGACGGGTGAGAACGTGGCGGAGAAGTACGGCGTCACCCGCGCACAGATGGATGAGTATGCCGTGAACTCGCATCGCAAAGCCGTGCAGGCCTGGAGCGAATGTCGCTTCAAAAGCCAGGTGGTGCCGGTGGAACTACCAGCGAAGAAGAAAGGCGAAGCGCCGGTGATGTTCGATAAAGACGAAGGTCCGCGTGCCGATACGACCGCACAAACCTTGGGGAACCTGAAACCGGTATTTAAGAAAGACGGAACCGTGACCGCGGGCAACGCTTCCACCATGAACGATGGATCAGCGGCCGTGGTGGTGACGTCAGCCGCAAAGGCGAAGCAGTTGGGCGCGGAAGCCATGGCCTATGTGGTGGCGCAGGCAACGAGCGGCGTTGCGCCGGAATGGGTGATGATGGCGCCGGTGGATGGCATTCGCAAAATCTGGGCCAAGACCGGATGGAAGCCGGATGAAGTGGATCTGTACGAAATCAATGAGGCCTTCGCGGTACAGTCCGTGGCGGTGATCAAGGAACTTGGGATCGATCCGGAAAAGGTCAACGTGAATGGTGGAGCGGTTGCGCTGGGACATCCGATTGGCGCCAGCGGTTGTCGCGTGCTGGTTACGTTAATGTATGAGTTGATCCGGCGAAATGGCAAGCGTGGAATTGCCGCGCTATGCCTGGGTGGTGGAAACTCAGTGGCATTGGCGATTGAACGACGCTAGGTTCCTTCTACGAATAAAATTGCCGCGACGGGTCATACTGTTCGCGGCTTTTTGTCTTGAGTGGGATTCGACATCGATGGCTCAGACGAGAGCTAAACACAAGGTCCCTCCGTCCTACTCACGCGCTGAAGAAAGCGCGCGTTCGCTTACGGCCGTCGGGATGACGAGGTTTTTAGGTTAGCGACGATCTTCGTCGCGATCAAGAGTTTGGATCATATTGCCGAGCTACCCGGCTGATTCATCCACCAGCATTTTGTGTAGCCGGCGATAGAGATGCTGGATTGTCTCGTAGAGTTCCGATATGCCGAGCGTGAATTGGTTGATGCTGGTGGAATCAATGTCCGCCGTCACGTTGTGGGCCAGCTTGCCCAGCATCTGCATGCGTTCGCCCTCCAGTTGGGGAAGGACCTCAAACGGGTCACCGCCCTTACTTTCCAGGTCCACCCATTGTTGAATTGTCCAGGCGGTCTGGCGTATGTGGCCGATTGCGTCATGGAACTGCGCGAGCAAACGGGGATCCACACGTTCTTTGACCAGTTCCTGCTCCAGGCCATTCAGGTCGTTTACGGATTCAGAAATGCGTTGCGAAAGAGAGTTCATATTAGATTGTGTTGCCGGCGCCGCCGCGGCGGCGGATGAAGTCGGGATGCGGGCCGCAGCTCCGCTGAAATTTGTGTTCACAGGTCTTGGTGTGGTCAAGGGTGCGGGGATACGAATGGGATCTTCAGGCACGATTGCCCGCTTCTCCATCGGGCGCATCTCCTGATTGCCGGCCAATGTGCCCACCAGAAATTCCAGCTTCTGCTGATCTTCTGACGCGAGATGAAGAAATTCCAGCCCCATACCAACGGCGTGATGTGAAGCTTTCACGCGAGCGCGTCCGCGAATCAGCGTGTCACCCACCTTTAGCATGAACACCGTTTCGTTGCCCACGGGCAGTGGAGAGTGGCTTTCAACATAACAGCCCTCGAGGCTGATGTCCGTCAGATTGCCGAAGATCGCAGGTACACCTTGACTCAGTCGCATTTCCACGCCGCCCTTGCAGTGATACCGCGTCGACTTTCTCCTGCTGGATGGCATTTCGTACATAAGGCTCCTGAGTGCCTGCACCCGATTGCGATTCGTGGCTGTCTACCCGTAAATCCGCCCACGGGTAAACGTGTTGACCTGAAATGCGTCGTGTTCCGATCTTCAATTGCGAGCAAGAATAGTGACTTCGATAGTACTTTCAAAGCCGCATGGATTCAATGGAAACATACACTTCAGTAACCGCCGATTGCACGCAGGCGGCGGAATAACCCGCTGGAAACGCGCATTCAAGGCTTGCTGGCAGGTTTTCGTCAGATTGCATTATTCCTTCTACTGAAAACTCTCCAGTCTTGTTAGAATCCAGCGCAGGCAAAGGAAAAGAGAAAACATGCTCTTTAAGACGCAGAGCGCGGCGGTATATGGCATTGACGCCAACATCATTGAAGTGGAAGTGGATGTCAGTCCCAACCGCCAGCCGGAAGATAATTTCCAGACCGTTGGCCTGCCGGACGCGGCTGTCAGGGAAAGCCGCCAGCGCATTCGTGCCGCTCTGCGCAACTGCGGCTATGAAGTTCCGCCCACAACGATCACCATCAACCTGGCTCCAGCCGACATCAAGAAGGAAGGTTCAGGATTTGATCTTCCCATGGCCATGGGCATTCTGGGCGCTTATGGCGGGTTGATCAAGAAGGAGCTGACCGAATATGTGATGGTTGGCGAACTCTCACTGGATGGAGGGTTGCGTGGCGTGCGCGGAGCGCTCCCTATTGCGGTTGCAGCCCGAGCGAAAAAGATTCCCAATCTCATTGTTCCGGAGGTGAATGCCCGGGAAGCAGCCGTGGTTGCCGGCGTGAATGTTTATCCGGTGAAATCACTGGTGGAAGTGGTGAACCTGCTCAACAGCGGCAACGGTGTCCAGCCCTTGAAGGTGGATACGCAACAGATGCTGGGGGGTGAAATCATTTCAGCAGCGGACTTCAAGGAAGTTCGCGGGCAGTTTACCGCGAAACGGGCACTCGAGATTGCGAGCGCAGGTGGGCACAACATACTGATGATCGGCCCTCCAGGTTCAGGCAAGACCATGCTGGCCAAACGAATTCCCGGCATCCTTCCTCCGCTTCATCTCCGACGCCGGCCTGATCGGCGGCGGAATCATTCCACGTCCAGGCGAAGTATCACTGGCCCACAATGGCGTCCTTTTTCTCGACGAGCTTCCGGAATTCCCCCGCAACGTTCTGGAAGTGATGCGTCAACCTCTTGAAGACGGCAACGTGTGCATTGCGCGTGCTTCCATGTCGCTTACCTTTCCGGCTCGATTCATGCTGGCAGCGGCCATGAATCCGTGTCCCTGTGGCTATCACGGATCGGCACAGCGTGAGTGCCCGTGCTCGCAAACCATGATTCAGCGCTATGTGTCCAAGATCTCCGGGCCGCTCATGGACCGCATTGACATTCATATCGACGTGCCTGCCGTGAACTACAAGGAGCTGCGCAGCAGTGACAGCAAAATTGAAAGCTCAGCCCAGATTCGTGAGCGTGTGATCCGCGCGCGTGAAATCCAGCTCAATCGCTTTGCCGCTGCCGGCGAACGCGTCTATTGCAACGCCCAGATGGGCGCGCGCCAGATACGCACTTTCTGCGATCTTGGCACCGACAGCGAGCGTATGCTGGAACGCGCCATGCAGCAGCAGGGACTCAGCGCCCGGGCACACGATCGCATCTTGAAGGTCGCACGGACCGTTGCTGACCTTGAAGCCAGTCCGGAGATAGAGAGTAAGCACATCGCAGAGGCGATACAGTATCGGACACTGGATAGAACTTACTGGGCCTGACGGGCTGCACTATGTTCCGGTAAGATGTTCCAGATCGCACTTAAAGGAAGGAACTCCGCCTATGTCATCTCCACAGCTCACGCCGGACCAGGCCAAATTTTTGTTGAACATGGCACTCCCCACTATCAAGAGAGAGCAAGTTACAACCAGGACGATCATCGAAGCCATTCCGCCGGACAAAGGTGACTATCGTCCTGACAACATCGCCAAGTCCGCACTGGAACTGGCATGGCACGTTGTTGCCGCGGAAAAGCGCTTCCTCGCCGGGATCGCTGCTGGTGAATTTGATTTCAATCCCATTCACCGTCCAGAGACAGTGCGCAACTCCGCCGACATCGCGGCATGGTATGAAGAAACTTTCAAAGCTAACCTTGCCAAACTTGAGCAGGCATCGGGTGAGCAGTTGGCCAAGATCGTCGATTTCCGGGGGATGCTCCAGCTTCCCGCCGTAGCCTTTCTTACGATGTCTCAGAACCACTCGATCCACCATCGTGGACAGCTCTCCACCTATCTTCGCCCCATGGGCGCCAAAGTTCCCGCCATTTATGGCGAGAGCTATGACACCAGTTTGGCCAAGGCGTCAGCAAAAGCAAGCTAGCTCGAACCTTGAAATCGTTACCCATCTCTATTGCGGAGATGGGTAACTTGCTTAGAAGCCACACAAGGAATAGCAGGGCCTCAGGGGCTAAGCCCGATTTTATTTTCTCTTTCGGCCCGGCTAAAGCCGTGCCCTGATACCTGTCTTATCGCTGATTGGCGTCATTACCCCGCTGCGGCCAGCTCGTACAGATACTCCACAAAGCTCATTACCGCACCGTCCATTCCCTGGACCTTCGGATTGCTCGACTCAATCACGTAGTATTCATTCGGGGCGTGTGCACCACTTCCGTGCCCCAGGCCGAAATGTCCCGCGGGCAGGTGCAGAGGATCGCCGGTAAATACATACCCTGGCCATGATCCTGCGTTGCGTGGCAGCATCACGGGATCAATTCCGCCGCGTTTCAACACCGATTTCTGGGCGTTGATCAACGCCGCATTGGCCGGCGTGCTGGTGGGATCGTAACCTCCGGTCATATTCACTTCGATATCGCTGAAGCCCTTCTTTGCAAGATGGGTTTTCAGTGCCGCCAGCGCTTCATCGGCTTTCATGTCCGGCACCAGACGCATGTCGATCTTCGCTACAGCGCGATGCGGCAGCACGGTTTTACCGCCGGGACCGGTGTAGCCGCCGACCAGGCCTTCGATATTCACGGTCGGCCGCGACATCAACAATTCCAGCGATTCTTCAAAGCTGACGTCATGGACCCAGTGTTCAACGCCCAGGCTTTTTTTGGCGCTAGCTTCATCAATTCGTTTGGCTGCCGCGGCAATCATTGCCTTTTCTTCGGGCGATATCGGACGCGCCTTATCGGCAAAGCCTGGGATGGCCGGATCGTTCCCATCTGCGGAGACCAGCGTGTTCAGCGCCTGTACCAGATGCCATGCTGGAGAATCGAGGCGGGCCTTGTTGCTGGAGTGAACGTCAGCCTTGGGGCCGCGACCCCATTTCTCGCCACTCGATACCAGTTCCAACTCAACCACGCCTTTCGCGCCCAGCGTGATCGTTACCTGTCCGTCAGGCGCCTGCGTCGCGGAAGGCATAAAGATTCCCGCACACCGTTTCAGCGCGGCAAGCGTTTCTGGACGCCGCACAATCTGCGGGAAATGAGGCGAGCCGATCTCTTCTTCGCCTTCGGCCACAAATACGAAGTTGACCGGCGGCTTGCGTCCCGAATCTTTGATTGCGTGCAGCGCCGCTAGAAACGATGCTTCCGGACCTTTCTGATTCACCGCTCCACGTCCGACCACACATTTGCCGAATCCCGGCTTATCGACCAGCCTGGCTTCAAACGGCGGCGACGACCACTCCGAAGGATCAACCTGCTTCACGTCATACATGAAGTACAGGCCAAAAGTCTTCGGCGCTCCGGCATCCAGCGTGGCGAATACGCCGGGCTGCCCCTCAGTGGGTACCTTGTTCACTGACTGGAACCCTGCTTCACGCAGCATCTGCATCATCAGTTCGCAACCTTCATTCATGCCGCGGTTTTCAGCGGCAATCGAAGGCTGGCGAATCCAAGTCTGCAATCGTTCCACGGCCTGGCTGTGGTTCTTCTCAATCTGGGCCCGAATGGGTGCAAGGTCGGCCTGACCGGCAGTTTGGACGTAAGCCGACCCTAAGCCGTAAGTGAACTCCGTGAAGGCTTCGCCGCTAGCCCAGCGCGGCGCTGCGATCATGGCAGCCGTTGCGCCGGCGGTCGCGAGAAATCTGCGACGATCGAATGTGCCACTTGGGCCGTTCTCATCAACGTGGTGGTTGGTTTTTTTCGACATGTTATTTCTCTCCTGGCGCAGCTTTGCTGCCAAATCCAGCTTCTCTGAAGTTATTAACCCGGCAGGTTACCATGGGACATTGCCCGCAGGTTTTTGGTGGGCCGTGAGCATGACTTGCAGTAATATACGGTTCACTGGCCGGAACTTCTATAGTTCTCAATAGCTTTAATTTCAAAAGCCTACTTCGCAGCCTCTATGCCTCAAGTTGCAGGAACTGAGCGTGGTCGCAGGAGCTCTCGTGTCCTTGTATCGCTTGCTCTGGCGGTTTCCGGCCAGAAAAGTGATGGTTCGCACGTAAGCGGATCGGCAGAGACCATCCTGGTTAATCGCCACGGAGCCAGAATTCGATCCACCGTACCGCTGGAACCGCGGATGGAAGTTCGCGTGGCCATGCTTGCGCCCTATAAATGGCGCGTAGGTCAAGTGGTGTGGGCTGATTCTCATGACAGCGAATACGGCATTGAGCTGCATCGCCCGGAAAACTTCTGGGGCATTTATTTTCCTCCGGAAGACTGGGAACTGGGTGTGCCCGCGGTGACCGTTTACGGCGGCACAGAGATCCAGGGAGCTTCACAACCCCGAAGCGCGCAAACCAAAATACCGGAAACTTCGTCTGAACCAAATGCGCTGCAAGTACCGGAAGGAGGCACTATCGCAATCCTGCGCGGCATCGCCAGCAACGGCATGCCTTTCCAGGAACGCGACTTGATCCTTCCCGTGGGTGACCGTAACGCGACCATGCTCATTGGGCCCATGGTGGAGTTGGGCGCAAAGATGAGCGTCATCTTCAGCAAGAACTGCACGGAGATGGCTACCGTGACTGCGGTTTCCCACAGTCGTGAATATGACCGATGGCGTGTATGGATGGAGTTCTCCCGCGTAAAGCTCGCGGCCAAAATGGACAGCTAAGTTTCCTGTTCAAGCACACGCAGGATTTTTTCCTTCCCAGCTTGCACTCCGCTTATACTCTTGCGTTCAATCTTTTCATGTCTGATTCACAACGGATCCCAAGGAGTTTCCCGGATGAAACCGAAGCCGAAACGGTCTCTTGCTCTGATCTTTTTTGTGCTCGCAAGTCTGACTCTGGTTGCGCAAACCGCGCCAAAACCTGCTCCCAACCCGGTGTACGTCCGGGCCGGACGCCTGTTTGATGCCACCTCAGACAATGTTCGGGAAAACGTTGTGATCACGATTCTTGGCGATCGCATACAGAGTGTTGGCCCTGCCGGTTCCGTCAGCATCCCCGCCGGCGCCCTGGTGATTGATCTTTCGCATGCCACCGTTTTACCTGGATTGATTGACTGCCACACGCATTTGGGCGCGCGCGCCGATCGTTACGATGAAATCTATCGCTTCAAGGACACGCCTTTTCAATCCGCTTTTGCCGGAGTTCTGAACGCACGCAAAACGCTGGAAGCGGGCTTTACCTCGGTGCGCGACGTCGGCTCTTATCCATTTCTTGCCGTTGATCTGCGCAATTCAATCAATGAAGGCTTTATACCCGGTCCACGTATCGTAGCCAGTGGGCCTGGTATTTCGATTACCGGCGGTCACGGCGATTTGAACAACTACTCGCCGCAAACACGCGTCAGCATGTTTCCCGCTGAGCGCGATTTCGCGATCGCCGATGGCGTTGACCAGATCCGCCACGTGGTCCGCTCACAAGTGAAGTACGGCGTAGACGTAATCAAGATCATGGCCACTGGCGGCGTTCTTTCCAAGGGCGATAGCCCCGGAGCTCCACAGTACACGCTGGAAGAACTCAAGGCCGCAGCGGAAGAGGCGCACATGGCAGGCAGGAAGATTGCTGCTCACGCCCACGGAACGCAGGGCATCAAGAACGCCATTCTCGCCGGCATTGATTCCATTGAGCATGCCAGCCTCATTGACGATGAAGGTATTCGTCTCGCCAAAGAGCGCGGAACCTACCTTGATATGGACATCTACAACGACGATTACATCCTGGGTAAAGCCATTGAGTTCGGATTGCCCAAAGAGAACGTCGAGAAAGAAAAGATGATTGGTCGCCTGCAACGCGAGAATTTTGAGCACGCGGTCAAAGCCGGCGCAAAAATGGCTTTCGGCACAGACGCCGGAGTCTATCCTCACGGCGACAATGCTAAACAGTTCTTCTACATGGTGAAATTCGGCATGACGCCGGCGCAGGCCATCCGCGCGGCCACCAGCAATGCCGCCGATCTTATTGGCCGCGCCAGGGACGTAGGCACGGTGGAAGCCGGTAAGTATGCTGATCTCATTGCCGTGACCTCTGATCCTTTGCAGGACGTCCGCGCCCTGGAAAACGTGAGCTTCGTGATGAAGGGCGGAGTGGTGGTGAAGGATATGGCGGTCAGCAAAGCGGTGCGGTAGCGAAAGTCGGCGCGCTCGATTATCTTCACTTTTGTCATTCCGAGCGATGTCGGAGTTCCGCAGGGCGGAACGACGGCGAGAGAGGGACCCCGAGGATGTTCAATGAACGATGCCGCCGGGCAGGAAATTCTTTCGAGACGTTGGTTTAGGCTTTTTGTGGAACGTGCGAGAGAAATAACAAGGCACCCTCTTCACAGGCTTAACAGTCCAAAGATCAGATTTTATGCCTTAGCGATGCGCGCCCAATCAGGCGTCAAGAAAATCTCACAGGCTGCAATCTACTATGCTTTCCAGGACTGCCCATACACAGAGCGCCGCAGGCGCGACAGAGTTTAGCCCAAGTTTAGCCCCGTCCCTTCCCGAGCTGCGCCCGGTTTGCTGAGGAAAGCCACGCTAAGGGATAAGGGCGGGGTAAGCTGGCACGGAAGACGTCACCTCACTGCCGCAGGCCGGAGCGCAGCGTCAGCGTAGCGACATAACTAGGTTTACTCTCTCGCTAACTATCCCTTACCCCACCCCTACCACTCCATCCCAAGGTCTAAAGGACTTAGTTCCAAACATCCCAAAGGGATGCTCCCCAAAACGAATTTTGCGCTTATTCAGCATTTATCTGCGTTAATCAGCGGCAAAATGGATTTGCCAATCACATCTGACATATATCTCTGTGGTAGGCGCACTCTCACGCGCCTACCTTCATTCAACTCGTAACGATTACTACTTAAATAACAGCCCGGCCGCACCACAGGCTGTTTCATAGCCACAAATTATTTTTTCAAAGAGCTTCAAATCCACCCATGGGGGCTGCCTCACTATGCCTCATGTCAGCGGACAAAGCAATTAATCTAAAGTTTGTTCTCAAGCCATTTCACGGGCAAGTTCACCATGACCGGCAACCGCGCTATTTGGCTACAATCTTGATCAGGAGGCCGTAATGCGCCCGATCATTTTTGCTGTCATTTTCCTTTGCTCATCGTGTTTGCTGTTTGCGCAGGTTTCTCAGGAGAAGTCTGCTCCAGATAAGCCAGAAAAGACCCAGGTTGAGAGTCGCGGCGCTTCATCGTCACTCAGTGAGGATGATGTGGCCGCACTGCGTGAAGATATTGCCCGTATGCGGGCGATTCTGGGGCAGATGGAAACCAATCTCGCTTTTGTGGATACCACACAGTCGCCCTTGAAGCACCAATTCGAACTGGAGATCGATATGTGGAACACGGCAATCAACGAAATGGAGCGCCGGATCAGACCGCATACGAAATAGGCTTGCGCCAATGGTGCAGGAAATAGAGGCAAAAATTGCCGGTCATCGGGGTTCAATGTCCCGCACAACGTCATGCTCTGATTCTCTTGTGCCGAGAATCAGTGTCAATGGAGAAGGGGACAGCTCGCCTACAATTTGACATGACCCAACCGGAATCTGGGCCGGACCAGAGGCGA
>WNFA01001479.1_pt1 | contig 19808 bp, 15 predicted proteins | sample 5400481 | NCBI WGS metagenome assembly WNFA01 (sample SAMN13153340, study PRJNA577476) | soil metagenome | isolation source: 120 cm saprolite under Douglas fir tree site 2 hole 1 replicate 2 | place: USA:California | collected 2015-04-18
CCTGCGGTCTATCTACCAGGTCTTCTGCCTGGGATCTTGACCCAATCGGGAGATTGGGTGGGAAGACTCATCCCGGCGTCGGCTTCGCGCTTAGATGCTTTCAGCGCTTATCCGCTCTGAGCGTAGCTACCCAGCTGTGGCCCGGGCGGGCCAACTGGCTCACCAGCGGCTCAGCCATCTTGGTCCTCTCGTACTGAAGATGACTCGCCTCTCTTCTTCCTGCGCCCACGACGGATAGAGACCGAACTGTCTCACGACGTTCTGAACCCAGCTCGCGTGCCGCTTTAATGGGCGGACAGCCCAACCCTTGGGACCTACTCCAGCCCCAGGATGCGACGAGCCGACATCGAGGTGCCAAACCTTGCCGTCGATGCGAACTCTTGGGCAAGATAAGCCTGTTATCCCCGGGGTAGCTTTTATCCGTTGAGCCACGGCCCTTCCACTCGGAACCATGGGATCACTAAGCCCGACTTTCGTCCCTGCTCGGCCTGTCCGCCTCGCAGTCAAGCTCCCTTCTGCCTTTGCACTCTTTGCGGGTGGTGTCCATTCACCCTGAGGGAACCTTTGGACGCCTCCGTTACCTTTTAGGAGGCGACCGCCCCAGTCAAACTACCCGCCTGGCCCTGTCTGCCCGCCGGTTCACGGTCGGGCATGAGAGACAACACAGCCGAAAAGTGGTATTTCACCGTTGCCTCCCCACCCCCCACAAGGGATGGTTCTCAGGCTCCCACCTATGCTACGTAACGGCAGCCTCGTCTCCAGGCCACGTTGTAGTAAAGCTCCACGGGGTCTTTTTGTCCTGTCGTGGGTAACCCGTATCTTCACGGGTACTTCAATTTCGCCGAGCCCCCTGTCGAGACAGCGCTCAAGTCGTTACTCCATTCGTGCGGGTCGGAACTTACCCGACAAGGAATTTCGCTACCTTAGGACTGTTATAGTTACAGCCGCCGTTCACCGGGGCTTCCCTTCACGGCTACGCACACCGCTCCGGTTCACCTTCCGGCACTGGGCAGGAGTCAGCCCCTATACTTCGGCTTTCGCCTTCGCAGAGACCTGTGTTTTTGGTAAACAGTCGCTTGAGCCGGTTTCTTGCATCCCCCTCGCGCATCCTGGTGCGACCCAGCACACGCTACTAGGGCCCCCCTTCTTCCAAAGGTACGGGGTCAGTTTGCCGAGTTCCTTAACAGAGGTTCGCTCGTCCACCTGTGGAGGTTTCCCCTCGCCTACCGGTGTCGGTGTGCGGTACGGGCAGAACGGCATCTGGCTAGCGGCTTTTCTCGGCGGCCTGGGGCCACATGACTTCCGTGCGATTGCTCACACTCGTCCCAGCCGTCATGCCCAAGGCGATCCGGTTTTACCTGGATCGCGCACTTCGGTCTGGCAACCCATCCTGTCCATTCGATGGGCTCATGCTCCCTACCGCGTCCCCGCTTCGCTCCTAACGATGCGCTCTGGTGCAGGATTATCCAACCTGCTTGCCATCGCCTACGACTACAACGTCCTCGGCTTAGGTCCCGACTGACCCTGGGACGACTGACGTTGCCCAGGAACCCTCAGGCTTTCGGTGGAGGGGGTTCTCACCCCTCGTTCGCTACTCATTCCGGCATTCGCACTTCTGCGTGCTCCACCCGTCCTTGCGGTCGGGCTTCTCGGCGCGCAGAACGCTCCCCTACCATGCGGTCAACTGACCGCATTCACAGCTTCGGTACGACGCTTGAGCCTCGCTGAGTTGTCGGTGCCGACGCACTCGACCAGTGAGCTATTACGCACTCTTTCAATGATGGCTGCTTCTAAGCCAACATCCTGGCTGTCTATGCGCATCGACTTCCTTTGACACTAAGCGTCGATTGAGAGACCTTAGCTGGTGATCTGGGCTGTTTCCCTTTTGACGACGAAGCTTAGCCCCCGCCGTCTCACTCGCGCCTCTAGCTGCGGGCATTCGCAGTTTGCTTGGGGTTGGTAACCAGCACTTGGCCCCTAGCCCATGCAGCGCTCTACCTCCCGCAGCAGCCCTGGCGCGGCTGCACCTCAATGCATTTCGGGGAGAACCAGCTATCTCCACGTTCGGTTGGCATTTCACCCCTATCCACAGCTCATCCCCCAGTTTTGCAACACTGGTGAGTTCGAGCCTCGACGGACTGTCACATCCGCTTCACTCTGGCCATGGATAGCTCACGTGGTTTCGGGTCGCATCGCTGCCACACAAGACGCCTGTTTTAGACTCGGTTTCCCTGCGGCTGCCCCACTTTAGGGTGGGTTAACCAGGCGACAGTGATGCACTCGCCGGATCATTCTACAAAAGGCACGCCATCAGCCCGGGCTTGCTCATGCAAGAAGGGCCTCTGACTGCTGGTAAGGACGGAGTTTCAGGGACTCTTTCATCCCCCTTGCGGGGTGCTTTTCACCTTTCCCTCACGGTACTCGTTCACTATCGGTCGCTGAAGGTGTTTAGCCTTGGAGGGTGGTCCCCCCAGCTTCCCACAAACTCACCGGGGTTCGTGGTACTCAGGATGCCAGTCTGCGTCCTCTGGCTCGTCCCCTACCGGACTCTCACCGTCTGTGGTGGTGCGTTCCAGCACCTTCGGGTGAACCGTGATGACGTGTGTGACTGGTCCTACAACCCCAACAGTGCGAACACCGTTGGTTTGGGCTGTTCCCCGTTCGCTCGCCACTACTTGGGGAATCTCGGTTGATTTCTCTTCGTCGGGCTACTGAGATGTTTCAGTTCGCCCACTGCCCCCCGACCTGCCTATAGATTCAGCAGGCGGTCGCCAGACATGACTCTGGCGGGGTTGCCCCATTCGGACTCTCAGGGCTCATCGCTCGCATGCAGCTCCCCCTGAACGTTTCGCCGGTCTCCGCGTCCTTCATCGGCCTTCAGCGCCAAGGCATCCTCCCCGTCCTCTTCTTTGCTTGTTCCTCACACTCTTTTTCTGCTCTCGGCAGTATTGAAGTAATTCTTCTTCTTCAGTTGTAAAAGTGCTTCTGACAAATCCGCCTTGCTTAGGCAGGCATTCCTCAGGGCTTGGATACTATCGCATATTCTTTTCGACTTGTCAACACTTTGACCTATCAATTTCTTGGCGATGAGGAAAATTAGCCTGAAGGTACTAAGCGGGATTGACGAACATTTATGACGTACAGTATGCTTCAACTTGAAGGTATATGTGGGCATGAGATTACATTTTATGAAGGGAAATTTGTGTCTGTTATGAAGTATTTTTTCTGGATTGCTTTTGCCGTGTTTCTAGCGGCCTCCATTCCCCATGTGGCATACTTTTTTGCGTCGTTTGAACCATCCCAGGGACCTGAAGGAATCTGGTGGTGGACAGTAAGTTATGCAATAGCTATTAGCATCGATGTGACCGTGTACCTGCTCTCGTGGACGGCATTCCAACGCTACCGGCGCTATCGAACGCCGAAAGCGGTGTGGCAACATTGGCTCTTGATAGTGATGTGTACCGTTTTCTCGTGGGCAGTGAACTGGGCGTATGCCAAGCAGTTCCATAGCGTGACGATGCTAAATGCAGCTGAAACTACGGCACCGTGGTTAACGAGTATTTTTCCCTTCATGGCCAGCGCGTTCCCATTGCTGGGCATCGTTTACACGATGATGGCGGAGACGATTTCAGAAACAGCGGCCGAGGAGAAACTAGAGAAGACACAGCAGTTGTCTGCACTTGCGGAACTGGCAAAGCAAACGCACTTGCCGGTTGCGGCTTTGCGCCGTGCACTGGCCACCAGTGGTTCGCGTATCAATCCGGCAAACCTCCTGGCGGCGACCAATCATACGGTGAGTGATACAACATCCCCACCGACCGCTGCTCCAGATACAGGGCCCAATCAGGTGGTGCGACCCATTACAGGGCAGGTGATGGCAATGGCAATTGAGCGCGATGCAATCAACCTGGGCGAGAAACGCAACACAAGCCCTGCTTTGGCGGCTTTGCCCACCGAAGGCAATCCCGACAAACTGCAGATGACGATCGAGGTGCTACGGTCAAACCCAAATATGACCGATGAGGCACTGGCGGAATACCTCTCACTCAAGCGACCTGCAAGCGCAAGGTTCTGGCGACTGAAGGCTATCGAGATTCTGAATGCCCCAAACAAGGAACAGACGGGCAAAATTACTGCCGTGCGTAATGGCTGGTCGTCACCAGCAGGCATGGCGAATGGGACGACGGGTAAGCGCTGAAAGTCTGGAATTCTTGAGCTTTAGACGAAAAATATCACTTGACGTTTACCCAGATGTAATGATAGACTAGTAGAGTATGGGGTGGGGATGACAAACTACCTAACCTCTGCCATGTAATGTGCAGTTTGACAGTGCAGTCACTAAGTATTTGATTGTCTGTCTCCAGCTACTTCGGGAGGGATCAATGCGGGCCACATTCAGTTATGCAAGCATCCTACAGGCAATTGGCCAAGTGCTAGACCAGAGCGGCGTTAAAAGTATTGCGATCCATGAAGAAGAGGATGGCCTCTTCGTTGAGGGATTCAATAGCCATGGCCAGCTTCAAGCTCAGATGCGCTATGATATTGCTAGTCTCTATGACCTCTTGCGTCGATCAGAGGATGAGGTTGAAGAGCACAGTGCAAGAGATGAAGGGGTGCTGCGTCGATTCCTGGCTGAACACAGTCGCGAGTTGGTAGGCGTTTCTCACTAGTGAGTATCTCTTACTGTGTGCTCGATTTTAGAGAACCGGGGCATTATCCCCGGTTTTCGCATCATAGAGGTTGAGGTACGAACTCTGTAGCGGCGGAAGCCTGGTACCCGCAAGGGGCACCAGTACACTGCCAAATGTAGTGGTGCCCCTTGCGGGTACCAGGGGAGGGGACCCTAGCAGTCGTCCTCATCGCACAACCAGCGCTTCCCGTAGTTACGCATACTCTCGATCAGGCCCACTAAGTCGTGTCCTTTCTCGGTAAGAGAGTATTCTACGCGCGGAGGCACTTCTGCAAACGTTTGGCGAAGGATGATGCCTTCCTCTTCAAGTGAACGCAAGCGTTCGGAAAGTGTTTTAGGGCTAATGCCCTGGAGCGAGCGTTCCAACTGATTAAAGCGTTTGACACCAGAGGCTAAATCACGGATAATAAGGAGTGTCCACTTCCCAGCAACGATTTCAGCAGTCCGTGCGACAGGGCAGACCGTATTATTGGGATGGCTAGGCAGTGTCGGATCCATGGCATCACACTCTTTTGTAGTCCCCCGATTTATCGTGGGGAATTTCGAATCTACAATTACAGACTATACCATAGTACCTATGTAAAGTAAAGCGTGCGTGTACCACTCGACTTTATCACAAAAGTATGATATGCTCATTGTTATTAGGATGGCACCGCGAGGCAGTCAGTCCGAGTACCTGAACAATCATAAAAATCTTGGTCTGCGCGGTTTCTCCCAATGAGAGGAGAAGAGAAGATAATGCCCGAAGATATTGCTTTGTTTATCGATTTTGAGAATATCCGTTACAGTATGCTGAATATCCAGCGTCGTGAACCTGATCCCCAGGAGCTTATTGCCGTTGCTCGCCGATATGGTACTGTTATGGTAGCCCGGGCTTATGCGGACTGGTCCAGGCAGCCAGAGCCGTTCAAAGGAAGCTTAACGGCGGCTATGATCGACCGTGTTGATTGTCCAGCGAAGCAGCGAGACCGCATTCGTGTAGGCACGATTCATTATTCTGGTGGTAATCAGCCTACAGGAGGACTTGGGTCGCCTGGCCCTGAACAGAACACTGGTAGTTATCAGAGACCCTGGTCTGCTGGATCGACGGGGTATACTGGTCCTCTGCCGGTGATCTCTCCCCAGGGGCCTGGAAATGGCTGGTCATCTTATCAGGATGCACCTCTTCCTTTGCAGTCTGAGTTCGATGAGAACCTCGTTTCGGCAGATGAGCCAACACCCGATGAAGGCTTTAACATCGCTGATTTCCAGCAACCGGAGTCCGCTCGACAAAATCTACCCTATCAGAACACGTATGGACAACCTCCCACGCCCACAGGTCCGCTTGGTCATACGGGTAACACCGGTCCTCTAGCATATCCCGGCACTCCTGCAGGTCAACATACCGGCAACACAGGTCACATGCCTGCGATCAGTACAGGCAGTGGTAACACGGGGCATATGCCTGCGATCACCTCAGGTGGTGGCAATACGCTCGTACAGAGCACGGTTGTACAAAGTACTGTTGACTTGAATATGCTGATGGATATTATTGAAACTGTTTTTGATCGTCCCACCATCTCTACTTTCGTCCTGATGACAGGCGATAAGGATTTCACCCGCATCAGTGCGCGTTTGAAGCTACGTCTAAACAAAACTGTTATTGTAGTTGGTATACCAGGAACCGTCAGCCGAGATTTAATTAGTAGCGCTAATCAGTTTGTACCATTAGTACCAGGCGGGAGTTCTACGGTGGGGATTACTAGTAATGGTGGTTTCGGACAAATGTCCCCGAGTGGAAATACTGGAGCCATGCCTGCCATTACTGGAGGACAGTCTGCGCCATCTTTTCAGTTCCAGACATCCGGTGTGCCCATGCCCATGGACGCTCTGGACCCACAATTTTTGCAATTTCTCGATTATATTGATCGTAATTGGTCTTGGCGCACGATCGTGGGTGTTTCAAACTTTATCGGTGACCCGGTGAATCCGAAAAACCGCTTCCGTGGACGGCTCACGCGTGAATCGGCACGTGAACTGCTCAATACATGTATTCAACAAGGTATTTTGCTTCTTCAAACAGACCCAACAGGGGCGGAGGATTTACGGCTGAATCGCTTGCATCCCGGCGTCGATGAAGTCCTCAGGCAATTCGTGCGTTAAGAAGTTGATTATCTGAGACAAATGCCTGGTCCTCCTTGCGGGGACCAGGCATTTGTCTCAGATAATCAAAAGGCACCCTCAGCTTTTCCAGGCCTGTTCAGGCAACTGTAAGGCATCGTCTCCACCCTGCAAGGAGTGTATCAGGACTGCCAGCGACAATGGTAAGCGTGAAAATATTTACCCAAAAGGACGCTACCTATGAAGCTGATACGCCGTATTGCATGGATCGCGGTCTTATTTACCTATTTACAAGTCTCATTAGGCGTTACGGTGCGCGTCAACAATGCCGGCTTGAGTTGCCCTGATTGGCCGCTGTGTTACAACAAAGTATTTACCTTTCCCGATCTTGGCGCTCTACTTGAGGAGTCTCATCGCTACAATGCCACCATTGTGAGCGTCCTCATCGTCGCCCTGACCATCAGCGTCTTTATCTGGGCACGCAAAGAGCGACAGGTGTTGATTCCCACACTCATTGCGCTTACCTTGCTGGTTGTGGAGATCGTGCTGGGTGGCCTCACTGTACTCTGGAAGCTGCCACCGACGATCATCACAGCTCACCTGGGGACGGCATGGGCCATCTTCGCTATGGTGATCACGGTGGCTGTTATGTCGGGCAAACAAACTCCCAATTATGAAACTTTGAATAAGAAAACCCCAAATAAGGAAAACCTCGATAAAACACGCAAATTCACCTTGCTGGCCATGACGAACGCGCTATTCGTGTATGGACTAATGCTTAGCGGCTCCTACGTGGTTGGCAGTGGAGCATCACTGGCTTGCCCAGGCTGGCCGCTGTGCGGGACGCCACCAACGTGGGCAGTGATGTATCACCTGGCAGACATCAATGTGTTGCATCGCTACATCGCCACTTTTGTTGGCCTCGTCCTCATCTGGACTCTGATTTCAGCGTGGCGCAGGCGTAAGGTCGCGCCAGGTCAAGCCCGGGTTGCGCTAGCAGCTGGCCTACTGTTTGTTGCACAAGCTATTGTCGGTGGGCTGGTTGTACTGTTGCAGAGACCGGACATGATTGCTATCCTGCACCTTGCACTTGCGACTGCCGTGTGGGGCACCCTGGTGCTCCTGGCCGTGCTTGCCGCACGCCAATTGCGTGCAGCCTCCCTGGCACCTCCGTCTGAAGGTGAGGCAGAGGCAAGGGCGGAGGCTTTACAGACCATCGCAAACTACGTTGACCTGATGAAACCGCATGTCACGGTTTTGCTGCTGGGCACCACGGCTGCGGCGATGGCTATCGCCTCTCGTGGACTCCCGCCTCTGGGACTGGTGGCGGCCACATTACTGGGAGGCGCAATGGCGGCTGGCAGTGCAAACTGCATTAACTGTTACATCGATCGTGACATCGATCAGATCATGGGGCGCACACAACGCCGTTCGTTGCCTTCTGGCAGAGTTCAGCCCACCCAGGCGCTGATCTTTGGCATCACTCTAGGTGTCGGTGCATTCATCACCCTGGCAGCATTCGTCAACCTGCTCAGCGCGACCCTGGCATGTTCAGCCATCCTTTTCTATGTGTTTGTCTATACGATGTGGCTGAAACGTTCCTCCGCCCAGAATATCGTGATCGGCGGAGCCGCTGGTGCAGTCCCCGTTCTGGTAGGTTGGGCAGCAGTAACGAACACTATTACACTGCCCGCGATCTGGCTCTTCGCCATCATTTTCTACTGGACGCCACCACACTTCTGGGCACTCTCACTGCTGATCCAGAAAGACTACGAGAAAGCCCGTGTGCCGATGATGCCAGTTGTGATGGGCGAGAACGAGACACGCAGGCAGATTTTTCTGTACTCACTGTTATTATTGGCCGTTACCCTGGTATTGTTTGGCATGCACGCCATGGGCTATGTCTACCTTGTAGCAGCAGTCATCCTGGGCGGCATCTTGATCTACATGTCGGTACGTCTCCTACGCGATAAGACGAAACGTTGGGCGCGTACCCTCTTCTGGTACTCGAACTGCTATCTGGCGATGATCTTTGCCGTCATGGTAGTAGATAGGGTGATACGTTGAACGTAAGAGGACACATATGAGTTGGCGTCTTGCTTCCCGTCTGTCTGTGATTATCCTGGCGTTGCTGGTGGTGGTGTTCGTGCTCTTGCTGCAATCGCCGCAGGGGATGAGCCAGTTATTACGCAGTTTCATACCGGGCGCGAACCTACCGGTATTGCAAGGGACCGACCTAGGCGGTACGCCCGCCCCAGATTTCCGCCTGAGTGACCAGTTTGGTAAGCCAATCTCGCTCTCGCAGTTCAAGGGCAAACCTGTCATACTGACTTTCCTCTATACTCACTGCAAAGATATCTGTCCTCTCACCGCCGAGAAGCTCCACATGGTGATGCAGGACCTTGGCCCCGATGCACAGCGTGTCGCTGTAGTGGCCGTCAGCACGGACCCAAAGGGTGATACGACCGCTGCGGCGCTGGCTTTCTCACGGGTTCACAGGATGGTGGACTACTGGCATTTTCTCACCGGCCCGCAGGATGCACTATCACCAATCTGGTCGGCCTACAGTATCTATGCACAGCCAGAGAGCGGATCGTCGGTAGCCCACTCCACCGGGGTATACGTAATCGATAAGCAAGGAAATGAGCGCGTCTTCCTCGGCGACGATTTTGCGCCAGCGCAAGCGGCTGCAGATTTGAGGATTCTACTAAACCAGTAAAAGCTCATTATTGACTGTTAACAGAAGATGAGTTATGCTCTATGCAGTTAAGTTGTCCTCGACTATCCTGTTGCCCGAGTTGCGAGTTTGAAGAACACTATGCGAGAACCGCGAACGTGGCGCGAATTGCTAAGAAGTGTCATTAAAGATCCGCAAGAGAAACAGCGCATTGCCGACGAACTCAACATCAATCCTATTACCTTAATGCGCTGGGTAAATGGATCTTCGAAACCACGTGTGCACTATCTGCAGCAGTTGCTCTACGTCCTTCCCCAACATCGCCAGCAACTCATAGCATCGTTCGCGGAAGAATTTGACGATACCTTTGATATATCCGAGAGACAAGTTGACGAAGAATTACAAGAGATTCCTTCCAAGTTCTATGCGCAAGTCCTGACAGCACATACAACGACGCCTCACCCACTGCGCTCTTCATTGATCTACACCTTGATTTTGCAACAGGCGTTGAGGCATCTTGACCCATATGAGTTGGGCATGTCTATCACGGTCGTAAAATGTATGCCTCCCGCGCCGGGACACAGGGTACAGAGTCTGCGCGAGGATTTGGGACGTGGAACTCTTCCCTGGAAGAGCCACCTGGACGATCAGCCTCTGCTTTTAGGAGCAGAGTCGCTGGCAGGATACGCCGTCAGTTCGTTTCGCTTTGTCACGAATCAGTATATCAGCATGGGGCCAACTTTTTTCCCGGTCCGTCGGACCCAATGGGAGGAGAGCGCGGCTGCGTGTCCTCTTTTACAGGGGAATCGGGTTGCAGGGTGCTTGTTGGTTGCGAGTCACCAACCAAACTATTTCTCCACATCTCGTCTGGAGATCATCCAAAACTATGCAGGTTTACTTGTGCTGGCGTGCGAGCCGGAGGAGTTCTATGACTCGTCAAGTATTCAGCTAGTAATGATGCCTCCACCTGAGATACAGCGGGTACATTTTGCTCACTTTCAGCAGCGCGTGACAAACAAGATGATCCAGTCCATGCGAAGCAATCGACAACTGACAAGGCCGGAGGCAGAGCGGGAAGTGTGGCATGAGTTGGAAGAGGAACTTATCCAGGAGTCCTTGCGCCTGCAGCCTGATTGATCGATTAATTCACCTCACTGAAAGTAGAGAGGGGGAAACACAATGCTTGACCACCCAGACCAGAAAAAGAACCATCGAGGCCGCTGGATCACGTTCATGGTAGCTGTGCCTTTACTCTCAGTCATATTTGGTGTGTACACTGGCTTTCTGTACGCAACTCGTCCAACGCCGGAGAAGACCCTGCTCGCTTTCTGTCGTGCTGTGCAGAGTGGAGACGATCTGCAGGCATATAGTCAGTACTCCAACGCATATCAGCACACCTACCCAAAACAGCAGTCTGAGAACGATTTGTCGGTAGACAAAGTGATCTCTTGCACATATGGTGCTGTCATGCTGTCTGGCAATAAGGCAACAACGAGGATGAGACTGGTTCATGCCTCCGGGGTCGCAAATACTGATACAGTCAACTTAAGCCAGGAAGGAGGAAGTAATAATGAGTGGAAGATTGAGAGTGGGATACATCTTTCTACCCCGCTTGAGACCGTCAATGCCTTTTGCGATGCGGTGCGCAAGGGAGATTACAGAGCGGCTCACGACCAGTTCATCGACGGCTACCAGCGTGACTATCCAGAGCAACAGTTTGCAAGTGACATGGTACTAGATAAAGTGATCTCCTGTAGCCATGCCTCTATTGCTGTGTCTGGGTCAAGTGCATTGACTCATCTGACACTTGTCCATACATCCAGTATGACGAATAACGATCTTGTCACCTTGAGCCAGGACGGCAACGACGTGTGGAAGATTGAAAGCGGCATACATCTTTCTACGCCGCTTGAGACTGTAAATGCGTTCTGCAATGCCATACAGAATGGCGATTATCAGATGGCCTACACACAACTCTCTGAGAATTTCCAGAAAACGGTTTCGAAGCGGGAGTTTGTCAGTGCCTTTGCGCAGAGCAAGATGACTACGTGCAGCCACAACTCGCTCACCATTTCTGGGACCAGTGCAACAGCCATGCTGAAGCTGGTAAGCGCATTCAGCCCAGAATACAGTGATGTTGTGATTCTCGTTCAGGACAGCAGCAGCGACTGGAAAATAGAGGATGTACGGCTTCTGCCATGAGTACGCATAATGAAAGTCTGTGACCAATGGCGTGTTACAGACCTTCGACGCAATACAAGGCTACCTGGACCAGGCAATTACAAATGTGATGTCATTCCTTTTCATCAGTAGTAGCATACTCGACAATTGCGATAGTCTATGCTAGACTGTCTATAAGCAGTATTTGCGCCTACACATATAGGCAAGCATGCCATCCATCTCTCTTTGAAACTGGCAACGTGAAATAGCATATTCGTGGGGGAGTACGAACATGACTGATTTCATAGGGCAACAGCTTGGCAATTACCGACTCATTCGTCTGCTAGGCCGAGGTGGTTTTGCCGAAGTCTACCTGGGGGAACACATCCACCTCGATAACTATACAGCTATCAAAGTGCTCAAGACACACGTAGCCAGCGAAGATATAGAGCGGTTCCGTAATGAGGCCCGCCTCATCGTCAACCTGAAGAACCAGTATATAGTGCCTGTGCTGGACTTTGGTATACAAAACGGCACACCCTTCCTGGTCATGGAGCATGCCGTCAACGGCACATTGCGCCAGCGTCATCCACGCGGGAGCATAGTACCCCTGGATACAATCGTCTCCTATGTCAAGCAGGTAGCTGCTGCTTTGCAGTATGCACATAATCATAATGTGATTCACCGTGACGTTAAGCCAGAGAATATGCTCCAGGCTCCTGACAACGGGATATGGTTGAGTGATTTCGGCATCGCGCTGATTGCTCAGAGTACGCAGGCAAGCATGCAGGATGTTGCCGGGTCGTTCTTGTACATGGCTCCAGAGCAGATCCAGGGCTATCCTTGTGCGGCCAGTGACCAGTACTCACTGGGCATTGTCGTCTATGAGTGGTTGTGTGGCTCTCCTCCTTTTCAAGGATCGCTCAACGAACTGCCAATGCAGCATATGCATGCCCCTCCGCCATCGTTGCTCCATAAAGTCCCAACCCTCTCACCTGCGATTGAGTCAGTGGTGTTCAAGGTGTTGGCGAAAGATCCCAAACAGCGGTATGCCCGCGTGCAAGATTTTGCTACCGACCTGGAGCAGGCATGCCAAGAAACCGTAGTTCGTGAAGCGGCGATCGTTGGGCCTGCTGGACGTTTTGCGCTAGGGTCCGCCGTAGTACGCATCGGACGTACACCGGATAACCAGCTTGTCTTGGACGATCACCAGATATCGCAGCATCATGCCGAAGTGCACCCGCAGGGGCCAGGATATGCTATCACAGATGTGGGGAGCACCAACGGCACCTTCGTCAATGGGCAACCGCTCATTGCCAGGGTTCCGCGTCTACTCAACGCAGGTGATGCCATCCGTATTGGCATAACTCAATTGACCTATGAAGCCAGAGAGTCTCCATTTGAGAAAACCAGGCGTATGCCACCTCCCCCTCCAAAAAAACCCTGGTGGCAGCGCACTGAAGGAATAGTTGCCCTGATCCTGGCTGTAATCGTTATCCTCGGAGGCATCAGTGCCATTCTTACTGTTATCAGTAGTTTCCATAAACCAGCTTCGCTAACAGGCTCACCAACGGCGCCACCGACATCCCCGCCCACCATTGATCCGGCGAGGGCAACAGCCATAGCCGCCCAGAACCTGTATAACAGTGCTACAAATGGGACTCTAGCCCTCAACGATTCTTTGAGTGATAATAGTCAGGGCAACCAGTGGGACGAAATTTCTTCATCCTGTCAATTTACAGGACGAGCCTACCATGTGTACGTGACACAACAAAGTTCTATTGTCCACTGTACAGCGCATATGACTAATTATACGTAACTATTCAGGTACCTTTTTCTAGCCGGATCCGGCGGCGAGTGAATAAAATGGGGAAAAGGCGGGAATGGTGAGCCTCCCAGGCCCACTTGTCACCGCGCCCCAGCAGAGGAACGGCCGTCCCCTGCTTCCCTGAGTGGTTACCAGAATGGCACTAATTCTTTGCTACTCGCCCCCAAAAAGTCGATCAGCATACGTTATTTCCTAGAGATGATCCTATCTATCTTAGCATTGGGCATCCTTACTATCCTACCTCAAAGGTAGTGCTCCAATACGAGCTAATTCCATGAGTTGAGGTGGAGAGATGATATAAGAGGAGAATAGCCGTGTTCCTGGCGCGTTTCCTGATTCGCAACCTGAAGGGATACCGTCACCTCGTTGCCATTGCAATAGTGCTGACACTTGCGGAAGTGGGAGCTGATATTTTTAGCGCCTTCCCTCTCAAGTTCATTCTCGACAAGCTCGTCAATCACAGAGATCCCAGCTTTCCTGGAGCAGATACTCTCCTGGGTTTGTTTAGTCGTTTTGGCGAGCCAGGAGGTACCATTGTCTTTTCGATAACTCTGATCATTGTACTCGGTTTGTTGAGCGCCGCCTTTAAGTACTTTCAACTCTTCCTTGTGGCATTTATTGCAAAAAATCTCACCGTCAGGCTTAGCAAGAGGCTCTTCGACCGTCTACAACGCCTATCCATGAGTTGGCACGGCAAACAGAAGGCCGGCGACCTTGTTCAACGCATTACGGGTATTATGGCCGACCTTGAGAAGTTCGTTGCAGATGGCATGGTAGACCTGGTTACAGGCGTCTTGACCATTGTTGGGGTGATCGTGGTCATGCTGGTGACGAGTTTCCAGTTCACTCTGCTCTCCATCATCATCGTCCCCATCCTCATTGCGATCGTTTTTTTCTATACGAGGAAAATCCGCATAACCACAAAAGAAGAAAAGAGGGCAGAGGGAGAGGTGTCAGGTCTGGCAACCGAAGCTATGGAAAAAGTCATGGAGATCAAGGCCTTCACACTTGAGGGGTTCATGTACGATCTCTTTAAGGATCTTGCTAACCGGAGATCTGCATATGGGGCGCGTGTTGGTCGTTTACAAGCTCAATTTTCTCCGTTCGTAGACATAGCGCTCATCGCTGGCACAGCCATTATTGTAGGCGTTGGTGCATATGCAGCGGCAGACCCAGACCATGCTCACCAACTTGGGTTGCTCACCATTCCAGCGAATGCGGTCACATTTGGCACTCTAACGGTATTTCTCGCGTATCTGGCGAAGCTCTACCAGCCGATACGCGATCTGGCGAAGCTGACGACGCTGGCTAGCAGTGCCTCTTCTACTGCTGAACGCATCGAGGATGTGCTGAAGCAGGAACCAGAAGACCTCACGGTACCGCCTCATTATAAGCCGCCAAGAATCAAAGGTACTATCATCTACGAGAACGTGCATTTTTGCTATGATTTTAATAAACCTGACCATATGCTTACTGAACGTGACATGGTGCTCAAAGGGGTCTCGCTAGACATCCCGGCCGGCAAAACGGTGGCACTGGTTGGCCTTTCTGGTAGTGGCAAAACAACGCTTACCAATTTACTGCCACGTTTCTACGAAATTCGGCAAAACTCAGGCGTTATCAAAATCGACGGCGTTGATGTTTGTGAGTATCCCCTGGTGGTATTACGCCAGAATATCGGTATAGTGTCCCAGAAGCCTATCCTCTTTGAGGGGACCATTCGTGAGAATATCAAGATAGGGCGTCCTGAAGCCAGCGATGCAGACATGGAGAAAGCAGCCGAACTGGCATGCATTCATGAGACTATCGAGAAAAAACTGGGTGGCTATGATAGGAAGATCACCGGACGTGACCTCTCTGGCGGCCAAACGCAACGCATCGCCATTGCCCGAGCTATTCTACGCAATGCCCCCATTGTCATTATGGATGAACCGACGGCGGCCCTGGATGCCGAAGCCGAAGCAGAGGTCATGAGTGCCCTGGAGGGCCTGGTCCAGCGACGCACGGTTATCATGATTACCCACCGTCTCAGTACGGTGGGCAAGGTTGATGAAATCATCGTCCTCGGAGACGGAAGCATTGTTGAGCAAGGCACTTTCAGACAGTTGATAGAAAAGGAAGGCGCCTTTGCTCATCTCTGGAAAGCACAACACCCGCCCATCATTGATCCTGAGGCGAGTAAATCGATCATCAAGTCTCATGAGGGGAGCAAGTCGTTCATACGTACAGGTTTTGCATCTTCTCAGCCACTGTCTCCAAAGGCCCATGTAGTGATTTGGGTGGATGGAAGGATTATTGGCACATACCAGTTGGATAAAGAGGTACTTACGGTTGGTCGTATTACCGGGAGCGATGTGCAGGTACTATCTCAACATGTCTCACGCCTGCATGCGACGATCCTGTGGAAGAATGGTGTATGGATCATTAAGGATGCATCCAGTTTGAATGGGTTGCGCTACAATGGGAATCTCGTTGATGAACGTGCGCTCATGGACGGGGATCGTATCTCCCTGGCTCCCAGCGTTCTTCTTGAGTACGAGGAGGAGCGTGTGTCGCCTTCACCTGCACCTTCTCCCCAGGTGCAGCCGAAAGTCCAGGTTCCCCCTCAGCTCTTGCCGAAGGCCCAGGTGGTGATTGAAGTGGATGGAAGTGTCGTTGCTACGCGCCAGCTGGATAAAGAGAAACTCAGCGTTGGTCGCCTCCAGGCAAATAATATACACATATCATCTCGCTATGTCTCAGCTGTGCATGCGACGATTTTGTGGGAGCATGGGGCATGGTCGATTCAGGATGAAGACAGTGCAAATGGTTTGACGTATCAGGGGAAAAAGGTTAAACGGCATACATTCGCTAATGGGGACCGTATCTCTCTTGGTCCAACGGTGGCGCTCCGGTACGAGAAGTTTCCGTGAGTGAGGTAAATAGGTGGTGATTGCGGAGATAGAAAAGAATATAATCGCAGCCATTGCCCTGGCTCCTAATCACTCCCGAAGATTTCAGGCGTCATGGCTGCTCCATTGTCAGTCACCTGCATACCAAAAATCGTTTTGCATATACCTGCACGGTACCCAACCATCACCTGACACTCAGCGTTCGCTATTTTCTAGTCGAGGAACATGCCCTGGGCTGTATCCTGATCCTGACGACGACCGCGAAAGATCCCTTCCCTTTAACCTGTTATCTCATACACTGGCATACACACAATCCGCATACCAGTCGTCTCTGGGAACATGGTCTATACGCGATCAACGGCCCTCAGAAGGGATTTGCAATGCTTGGCATCGCTAGCGTTTGAATCCGCACCACATCCAAACCTGCCATGCATGCGCGAGGATGGCAGCTACAATATGGTCGCCGACGATGGGCAGATCTGTGGTACCGCTCCTGAGTGGGGCTTTCCCCTTTGGACCAGCGCCACTGGTTGACCTTTCGTTACATCGCTTAAAAAAAGTAACTATCTAGGAGTACTAGAGGCTCGCTCTTTTGCAAGCTAGCCAGTAGACTAGCGGCATGACCAAAGACGAAGAACTGGAGCAGTTGCGAGAAGAGAATGCAGCCCTGCGAGAGCAAGTGGCGTTGTTGAGCGAACGCATCACGGTGCTGGAAGCCCAACTCGCTAAAGATAGCCACAACAGTCACCTGCCGCCGTCTTCGGATCGCTTTCATCGACAGCCCAAGAGTCTGCGCACCAAAAGCGGCAAGAAGTCGGGAGGACAAGCCGGTCATGCAGGAACCACGTTGCAGCTCTCGCCGTTGCCTGATACGGTGATCGTGCATGCGGTCGAGCACTGCTTGTACTGTCAGCACGATTTGCGCGAGGTGAGGTGTCTGCAAGTGGAACGCCGACAAGTCCTCGATTTGCCTCCCAAGCGCGTGCTGGTAATCGAACACCAGGCCGAAACGAAGTGCTGCCCCGCCTGTCAGCAGATCAGCAGTGCTGCTTTCCCTGACGACGTGCGTGCACCCATGCAGTATGGAGCTGCCTTTGGGGCAGTAGGCGTCTACCTGGTGCAGCAGCAATTGCTGCCCTACGAACGAGCGTGTGAGGTGATGCAAGATCTGCTGGGATCGCCGATGAGCGTGGGGACGCTGCAAGCGCTGGTGCAGCGCTGTGCCCAGCACCTGGAGCCAGTGGAGCAGCAGATCAAAGCCGCCCTCAGTCGGGCCGACGTGCTGCATCAGGATGAAACCGGCCTCTATGTCGCAGGTCAACGCTATTGGATGCATGTCAGTGCAACCGAGCACCTGACCCACTATGCGGTCCATCCCAAGCGGGGCAAAGAGGCTTTGGACGCCATCGGCATCCTCAAGGATTTCCAGGGGATCAGTGTGCATGATGGCTTGCAGTCGTATTGGCTCTATCTCTGCCAGCATGCCCTCTGCAACGTTCACCATCTGCGCGAGCTGATCTTTCTGGAGGAAGAGCAGCAGCAAACTTGGGCAGCAGAGATGAAAGACCTGTTGCTGGACATCAAAGCCGCCGTCGAGCAAGCGCGAGCCGAGGGCCGCCACTGTCTGCATCCGTTGGAGGTAGCCGACTGGAAAACGCAGTATGCTGCCCTGCTGGCCCAAGGCTATCAGGCCAACCCCCCAGATCCACCCCCGGAAGTGGCCAAGAAAGGGCGGCGCAAACAGTCGGCGGCCGCAATCTGCTTGATCGCCTCTGCAAGCACCAGGATGCCGTCCTGGCCTTCCTGGACAATTTCGCGGTGCCCTTTGACAATAGTCTGGCTGAGCGCGATATCCGTATGGTCAAAGTGCAGCAAAAGGTCTCTGGCTGTTTCCGTGCCTTGGTCGGTGCTCTTGCCTTTTGTCGCATCCGAGGCTATCTCTCCACGTTGCGTAAGCAAGGCATGCCTCTGCTCTCCGCGCTGGAACAGGCTTTGGTCGGCCATCCCGTTTCACCTGCTTTCTAGTTTACCTGAAGAGTTACAATTATACTAACTTTGCGTATTTCGTGCAGATGACCATCGTCCAGGGAGACGAGGGCTGTATCATCTTTCGCTATGATAGGAATACCAGTAAATATTATGGGTTTTGTATTGATAGTAGCGGAAACTATGAATTCATAGCGAAAGATCAGAATGACAATAATGTTACTACACTTCGAAATGGTTCCAGCTCAGCAATTAATCAGGGTTTGAGCCAGATGAACACGGTGGGGGTCATAGCAAAAGGGTCAGAACTCACTATGTATATCAATGGGCACTATGTTCTTGTGGTGAATGATAACGCCTACAGTAGCGGCTCAATTGGGGTCGGAGCGTCAGAAAATACAAATTCGACCGAGGTGGCATTCAGCAATGCACAAGTGTGGATGCTGTAAATCGGAACCCCGATTTATCATGGGTTCTACTGTAGCATGGGTATCTTCACTCCTTGCACTTTAGCAAACTCGATTGCCTCTTCGTAGCCAGCATCGACATGCCTCATTACACCTGTGCCTGGGTCATTCGTCAGCACTCTCGAGAGTCTTTCTGCTGCTTCCGCTGTGCCATCAGCGACAATCACCTGGCCGGCATGCAGTGAGTAGCCGATGCCAACCCCGCCTCCGTGATGGAAGGAGACCCACGTCGCACCGGATGCTGTATTCAGCAACGCATTCAGAATCGGCCAGTCGGCAATGGCGTCGCTGCCATCCTTCATTGCCTCCGTTTCACGATAAGCGACGAGTTCATTGAAGGCGAGTCCGGCCTTATCGCGCTGGCCATAGCCCAACCAGCAGATGCGGGCAGGCAAACCCTGGAAATGAATCTTCTGCCTGGCCAGGGTGATCCAACGGGCGAGCGCAGTATCCTCGGGAAAGAGCTTGAGGATGGCTTCGTCGGTGCGATAGATATCTTCTGGATCGCCTGAGAGAGCTACCCAGCGGAAGGGACCTTTGCCTCGACAGAACAGAGGGCGAATGTAGGCTGGGACGAAGCCGGGAAAATCGAGTGCATGTGTTTCTCCTGCGTCCAACGCCTGCCCACGCAAGTTGTTGCCGTAGTCGAAGACGATGGCGCCACTCTTCTGCATAGCCAACATGGCGCGTACGTGCGTGACGATTGAGTCCATTGATCGCTTGATATAGGTCTGGGGATCGCGTGTGCGCAGTTCCTCGGCCTCGTTCAACGAGAGACCCGCCGGAATGTACCCATTGAGAGCATCGTGTGCCGATGTCTGGTCCGTCACCATGTCGGGGATAACGCCACGGCGTACCAGTTCGGGGTAGACCTCGGCGGCATTGCCTATCAGTCCGATTGAGAGTGGCTGTCCCTGGTTGCATGCCTCACGCACCTGGTGCAGGGCTTCATCCAGCGTACTTGCCATCTCGTCACAATATCCTGTATCTAAACGCCGTTGGATGTGCT
>WNFA01001415.1_pt1 | contig 19800 bp, 21 predicted proteins | sample 5400481 | NCBI WGS metagenome assembly WNFA01 (sample SAMN13153340, study PRJNA577476) | soil metagenome | isolation source: 120 cm saprolite under Douglas fir tree site 2 hole 1 replicate 2 | place: USA:California | collected 2015-04-18
CTTCCGATTTTTCGGATGGATAGCAATGTGAGCTTCGTCGAATGGGCCATTGAGGCTGCTTCTTTTCAGCAATGGTTAGAAATGTGGGCGGATGGGAAACCACTTTTTCATCTAGATTGGAAGCAAGCGACCAAAGTATCTGCCTCTCACCTGGGAAAAGCTTTCTAGCATCGAGAGCACATCAACGTATCTCTGTCAGCGTTCCCGCCAGCATCGTTCAGCATCTTTGGCCAGATACCACCCTCTACGCCTTTTTCTCTATCGCCATTCATGTTGAGTTTAAAAGTGCGGCTGTAGTGCTCTACTGAGATCAGCTCTGATGAGATTGGCTTGGCTGAGGTTGGCTCCTTCGAGGTTGGCTCTGTTGAGAGTGGCCCCGCGGAGTTGGGCTCTGCTGAGGTTGGCTCCGCCGAGGTCAACCCCGCTGAGGTCAACCCCATTGAGGGAGATCTCGCATTCTGGAGGTTGCTGGCTCCTCCACGTATTCCAATACGATGGTCCTTGCCGAAGAAGATAGAGCTGTTGCTGGTTGACCATAGCGGTTCAGCGGGTTACCAGGAAAGGACAAGTGGTGAGTATGTGATAAATACTTTCGCGCGCGGGACCGCAAGTGAACCGTCCCGCGCAAAATACACAGGCTGGTTGGTTTCTCTCATTGTGTGTGAAATGGAGGTGTACTGATGAATGGTAATGGAGGGGTCGCCTTAGTGCAGGTACTCGGCTTCGGCCCTGATACCCTGGCCTTGAATGTGCGTCCCGTCGATGAGGATGGGACGCCGGTGCGTTGCGAGTTGGACCAGGATTTACAAGCTGAATTGACGCTGCTCAAGGAACCAGCGCAGCGCGAAGATGCATCCATTCCGACTCGTTGGGTCTTCTGTCGTGAGCAACTCTTCATACGCGAGAAGGGCGCGCAAGCGGGCTTCAAGTGGGTGTTAGAGTGTCCCAAGCTCATCGTAACGGTTGGGCGTGGGGTGAAAACCGGGCTTTGGGCACAAGCGCGGTTGTCCTCAGAATACCTGTGGTGGTGTGGTGATCTGCTCCTGGCGATTGCCCATGTGGAGGAGTTTCTTGAGCACTTCTTTGGGCGACGTATTCACCTGCAACCCTCATCTTTTGATCTGGCAGCGGACTGCACCGGCTGGGATGTCAGCACCTGTGATGTCAAGCATGAGTTCGTCTTTCGCCCCACCTCGACGGATGAACTTCCCGACACCGATGGCTTGCTCGATGGTCCTGAGAGCATCAAACGCCGTTGGGAGCGGATTGTGGGCTTACCCTTTGGGCAGCGGGCCTCGGCGGTGTCCTGCCTGATCTACGATAAGACGCATGAGATCCGGTATCACGCGCAAGAAAAGGGCTGGTTCCGTGATCTGTGGCTGGCTCAGCGCGGTGAGGACGGTCTGCCATCATGGGATGGTGAGGCTCCAGTGTGGCGTGTGGAGTTCCGCTTTAAGCGCCAGGCGTTAGCCGAGTTTGGGATTGAGGACGTGTGCGACTTGCTCGAGCATGTCAATGATCTGTGGATGTACGCGGCGGGGCATGTGGACGGTGGCGATGATAACCTTCCTGATGGCTGGCTGCGCTATGTGGTGCCTGTGCATGATCTGAACCGTTCGCGCTGGCCGGTGCATCCGGCATGGCGTGCCATTCAAGGCGCATGTGTCGCGATGCTGGTGCGACCAGGTGAGCCGGTCCCATCTACTTCTGCGGCTCTCGATCTGGAGCCCTTCATCCGGCGGCGCAAGCGGGAGGTGAACTTGCAACGGGCGCTGGCGGCGGCGGCTGGGTACGTCTCGACCATTGAGGCGTGGCGTCCTGCACTGGATGGGGGTGGGTCCGATCAAGTGATAGAGCCAGATATCTCGGACACCTTCCATTTTGTCTTCGAGAACGTGATCGGTTACCTGGATGAGAAGGAACGCGACTTTAGCCAGTTGGTCCACAAAAAGCGGGTGCTCTACCGCTTAGAGACGTTAGCAGCTTTGTGGAATTTGCTTTGCCATGAGCTATGGTTCAGGCACAATTTAGACACTTCCCTGAAACTCGCCTGCTATGCACGAAAAACAAGCAAAAGATCGAGTTTCATGGTCTCTGGTGCCTGCCGGGGCATGAATTACCGTTTGTTTTTTTCAAAGGAAAACCAGCTCATCCTCACAAAAAGTGAGCCTGGTTGCTTACGACGAAAGAGTTCTCTACCGTGAGATCTCAGAGAGGGGGATTGCCAGAACATCGCGAGGGTTCTACACACGGCAGAGGACACGCAGCTGTTGAGAGATAATAAACCTGTCCGATGGCGACCATGAGAAAGTCCGGCCATCTTGAGGCGGAAACCCGCAAGATGGCCTACAATGACACTCACATCAAACCATGAGGAGAGTGTCATGAAGAAAGACGGAGAGGTTTTGTTGTATATGCGGGAAAGACACAAAGGTACTACGCAGCAAGTCGCTGCCGCGCGAGCGGGTATGAGCGAACGGACAGCCCGACGCTATGAAAAAGCGGGGAAACTGCCCAGCCAACTCAAACGTCCACGCACCTGGCGCACACGTGAGAACCCGAGTGCCGGAGGATTGGCCCTGGGTGGTGGAGCAAATCGAGGGCGATCGGGCGCTGCAAGTAACCACCTTGTTTGCGTTGCTGTGCGCCCAGAATCCGGGCAAATACCGTCCGACGCAGGTGCGTACGCTGCAACGGCAGGTCGCCACCTGGAAAGTAACGCAGGGACCGGAAAAGGAAGTCTACTTTGAGCAGGTGCATACGCCTGGAGAGCGTGCCCAGTCCGATTTTACCCACATGGAGGATCTGAACGTCACGATTGCGGGGGAGCCGTTCCCGCATATGCTCTACCACTGTGTGCTGACGTATTCCAATGAGGAAGCGGTCAGCCTGTGCTTTGCCGAAACGTTTGAAGCGCTAGCCTTCGGATCGAGCGTGCGTTGTGGCAATTCGGCGGCGTGCCGATGCAGCATCGCACCGATCACCTCAGCGCTGCGGTGCGCCGACTGGACAAAGTAGGCCAGGAAGATTGGACGAGAGCCGCTACGAGGCCCTGATGCAGCATTACGGGATGACGCCGACGACCAACAACACTGGGGTAGCGCATGAGAATGGGGATGTGGAGCAGTCCCATTACCGCTTCCGTGCCTTCCGTGGACCAAGCACTGCGTGTGCGGGCCAACCGCGATTTTGCGGATCGGGCCAGCTACGAGCGCTTTCTGCAAGACCTGGTGCGTTATCGCAACCAGACACGCGCCGCACGGTTTGCGCAGGACCAGCAAGCCCTGCGCCCATTACCCGCGCAGCCATTGGCACCCTGCCGCGAGCTGCAAGTCAGTGTGAGTCGTTTCAGCACGATCCAAGTGTTAGGCAATACCTACTCCGTGCCCTCCCGCCTGATTGGGACCACGCTCCTGGTGCGCATCCGCTCCGAACACCTGGAGGGCTATGTGGGTGCCAAACCGGTGGTCACGCTGCCACGCCTCCACGGGCGCGCTCAGCACGCGATCAACTATCGCCACCTCATCTGGTCCTTGGTGCGCAAACCAGGTGCTTTTGCGGCCTATCGTTACCCGGACGACCTCTTCCCCACCCTGGCGTTTCGTCGAGCGTACGACCAACTGATGCGCGCACGGACAGGGCGAGCGGATCGGGAGTATGTGCGGGTGCTGCATCTGGCCGCGACCCTCTCTGAGACGGAGGTAGAGACCGCGTTGCTGCTGTTGGAAGAAGCGAACACGGCACCGACTGCCGATGCAGTGCGCGAACTGGTTCGTCCGATCGCCGTCCAGCAGGTTGTGATCGGGCCTATCAATTTCCAGCCCTACGATCAGTTGTTACCATCGCAGAGGTGCGCCCATGCCTAATCGTCAGGAAGAATTGACGGCCATGCTGCGCGAACTACGCTTGCCCACCATGGCCACCTCCTGCTCTCAGATCGCGCTCAAGGCCAGCAAAGAGAATCTCACCCACGAGGGCTTTCTCTACGAACTGGCACGGCTGGAATGTGAGGAACGAGCGCAGCGGCGCATTGAGCGCCATCTCACGCAGTCCAAACTTCCACGTGAGAAGACCTTTCGCACCTTTCAGTGGGAGCGGCTCTCTCCGGCGCTGCGGCTGCAAATCGAGCGCCTGCGCAGCGGAGCGTTTGTCACCCACGCGCACAATGTGATCGCGGTGGGCGCGCCAGGCGTCGGGAAAAGTCATCTGGCGGCGGCGTTGGGCCATGAACTCATTCGAGCCTAGCCATACCGTGCTCTGGATCTCGACAGCGGCGCTGATGCAACGGCTACTTGCTGCTAAGCGCGCACTACGCTTGCCCCAGGAGATTGCCAAGCTCCAGCAGGTTGCTTGCCTGATCCTGGACGATATTGGCTACGTCCAACAAGATCGTGAGGAAATGGAGGTACTCTTCACGCTCCTGGCCGAGCGCTACGAACAACGCTCGGTGCTGATTACCACCAATCTGGTGTTTTCCGCCTGGGATCGCATTTTCAAAGATCCCATGACCACACTGGCAGCGGTAGATCGCGTGGTCCATCATTCGGTCATTCTTGATATGGCCGGCGTGCAGAGCTTTCGAGCCAATCAAGCGCGGGAGGATCATGCTCCTGAGGAAGCGGCATTGGCGGCACTCTCGGTAGCTCCTATGCCGTAATCGTCGGACCATACCGACGTAATTGGCGTTTCTTGTTCAGCTTTTCTGGAATGTTCCCAGGAAGCCTTTTTCGGCCAAAGTAATCGCCATTTGATGCGAGAGGTAGTTGACTTTCAACACATACGCCGGTAACTTGGTAATCTGATGGAGCAGGGCGTTTGAAAAGCCGTTGAGAAGCTATGGAGCTGCGCTCGTGACCTGAGTACTAGGGGATTGTGATGAGATACGGAGTGTTTCTAGCCACCATCCCTCGTATCTCAGGGAGACCACATGCAAAATGGCAAGAGAATGGAAGAGAAAGCGACTTTCGAAACGCTCTGACGAACAACGTTGTTTCTTGATGAAAAGAACGTCCACAGCTCATCCCATGCGCCCACAACGTTTTTATCTCACAAGAACTTCAAATGGGTTAACCCGCGTTCTCCACGTTCGAGGCCGCTTGAGCTGACTGGGCAGTTTGCCTGCTCGCTCATATTTGCGCGCGGTCCGCTCACTCATGCCAGCACGAGCGGCTGCCACCCGTTTCGTAGTACCTTTGTGCCTTTCCTTCATGTACAAGATGACCTCTGCGTCTTTCTTCATGACACTCTCCCTTTGATGAGGTTTTTGAGTGTCATCTTAGGCCATCTTGGGGAGAAATGTCTCCAAGGTGGCTGAACTTTCTCATTGTCGTCGCTTGCAGAGGTAATTATCTCTCAACAGAAGCCCGCCTGGCCGACCTCGAAGCCCTGGCCGAACTGCGTGGAGGCCTTGGCGAATCCTACCCTCAATCTTTGCAAGCATTACTAGCAGCAGCGCCCGATCGCTGCTGGCACGTTCTTCCTCGTTATGGCGATTATCGTACCCCCAGCGCTCCGGGCGCACTGGGGCATGCAGGGCATTTTCCTGGCGATGATGCTTGCGCTTGTGCTCTCGTTCCTGGTCTCGCTCGCCTGGACACGAATACGTGAGAAAATGCCGGGGAAGGCCGTCTGCACCAGCGTGCCCGCTCCATCGGACCAGTCAAACTCGCGGAAGAGGTCCGATGTCATCGCCGAAACCGCTTTGCCTTTATTGATGCTGGAGTTTTTGTCGACCTGCGCCGTCATGACGGTGTTGTAGCCACTGATCTTCGCATCACCCTTGACCAGTCCAGCCAGCTTGAAGACCTGCTCGGGATGAACGCTGGTGATGTTGGTGAAGACGTAAACATCCAAGCGCGCGTCTGTCCCCGTGTACCGGACCGTGACCAATGCCTGCAGCGAAGGGGTATCCATGATGTTGGCGAAGCTGACGCTCTCCACTGTATTCACGCCTGGCTGCGTGCCCAGAATCTTATCCCAGTACGCGGGGTCTTGAACGGCGGGAGGGCCTTCTTGTGGGCCCGGAGTCACGCCTGGCGGCAGGGTTGGAGTGACATCGGTACCGGGCGTGGTAAGTGCGGGTGTTGTAGGCACCGTAGCGGCTGGTGGATTGGGCGTCGGCGTGACCTGGCTTCCCGGATGCTGTAGCAAGCCTGGTATCGAGAGGACACCGAGGCTCAACAGGAGCGCGAACGCGAGGATTACAGCGCCAATCACCACCCAACGATTACTCTTTTGGCGAGGAGGCCGTTGTGGAGGTTGTGGGAAGACCTGCACAGGAGGCATGCTCGCTTCTTGTCCATTACTTTGTGGTTGTTGTGACGTTGGAGCAGGAGGCCCTACTCCCTGCCCTTTCTCAATATCATACTGTGTCTTCATTGGTTTGCTCCTTTGCTCTACCTGCTCCATTGCAAGTAGCTAGAACCGTCCGAAAATACTATACATCCAGCAGGTATCAAACCAATCATGTATATAAGCTGGTAAAGCACAATGAGATCACAGTTGCATAAAAATAGTCATATACCTATTTAGTCGAATGTGAAGACGGTTCATAACCAAAGAAGCTGGGACTGAAACCATGCATCCGTTGACTACTGTCCTTCCAGGGGATTTTCTTTTACCACCTGCCAGGAGTTGGCGGGTACTTCAGAGAGTGTAATAGCAGTGCTTTCCGAGCAGCACGTTGCCCATCTGTAAGCTGTAATTCCCGCCCATTCACTTCACCGGGAGGAACCATTATTCCTACCCTGATAAGCCATCTGTGGAGTGATGTGGTTATGGCACGTAGTCGATGGATCATAGTCTGCTCCTTTCATTTTCCCTTGTCCTAATAAGGACCGCTTCCCTTTCGGTACTCCCCTCACCAGAGGGTCATTCGGCCGCTGCTGACGCGTCTCGCTGCGGATGAGCGTTATGGCAGCCAGCAGAATGAGCACCCCACCGCAGAGTTGCAACAGGTCCATCGTCTCACCCAGGACAACCGCGGCCAACCCGACGGTCACCACAGGTTCAAGGGTAGAAAGCGTTGAGGCCGTGATGGGGCCGACCAGTTTGAGGCCAGCGAAGAAAGTGACGAAGGCCAGCACCGTCGAGACGAGCGCGATAGCAACGACAGCCGCCCAACCAGACATGGACTGCGGCAGAGCCGGACCGTGGATGATGACCATGCCGCTATAGCTCGTTGCAGCTGAGATCATCACGATGGTGGAAGAAGCGATGGGGCCTGCCTGATGCACTACGTGGCTGCCTACCAGGATATAGATGGCGTAGAGCAGGGCCGCTACGATGCCCAGGAAGATCCCAAGCGCACTTGCTCCTCCTACGAGTCCGGTCGTCAGGGTCGTTCCTACGAGCGCGAGGAAGAGGACCTCCACTTTGACGCGACTGAGGTGTTCTCGCAGGAAGATGACCGAGAGCACCATCACCAGTGCCGGATAGAGGTACAGGAGTAGCGCAACCAGTCCAGCCGAGGCCATGGTGAGCGCTGTGAAGTAGGCCAGGGACACGCCTGCATATCCCAATGCACCCATGAGAACGAGTCCCAGGAGCACGCGCCCACGGGGGAACGGCATCCTGCGCACAAGCATGATCACGGTCATCACCACAGCGGCTATCCCGAAGCGCAGCCACAGCGTTGTAATGGGATTGGCTCCGGCAGCATAGGCAAAGCGCGCGAGGATGGGCATCACGCCAAACGACGCAGCCGAGATGGCGATCAGCAGCAGGCCAACGTGCCGCTTAGTGAACAGGTAGGCACTTTCCTTCATCAGCCACTGGCTCAGACGAACCAATCCGCTTCCCAGCCGGTCGTCTACAGAGGAACGACCCTCCACAGGAAGATCAAGCATCTCACGTCGTGCATAATCGTTGCCCAATCGGGCTAAATGCTCTAGTTGTTGGGCAGTGAATCCTTCTTTGAGCAGCCGTTCGTAGGCTTCATTGTGGTCCATACAGCCTCCCTATAGCTCTTCTACCAAGGAGCATATCGTGATACAATCACAGCACGATCACAGCGCGAAAGCTTTCAATCACGGCTGGCTCACAGAACCAGCAGTGCTCGCTGTGTACATGAAAAGGCGTTGAGGGAACCTTGATGGGTTCATGTTCTTCAAGAGGCGTGTTGTTGGCCCTGGGCATTATTGGGAAGTAGATGTTCGAGACCACCGGCGATCAGAGGGTAGAAAATCACAAGAGAGCCCGCAACATATCCAGTGCTCATCGTAGATGCTGGATACATTGAGGGCCAGGGCCGCGGCCGGGGGAATGGTTACATTGCTGGCTTGGACTCTTCGAAGCGCACAACTTCGATCGAGTACTGGGCAAGCAATGCACTAATCGCGCCGATGGCAACCAGTTGCGGCATGGCAAGAGCACTCACCACACCAACAGTCATCGGCAACTCCATGACGGTACGTCCCTCATGGCGAATGATAATGCGACGGACATTGCCTTCATGAAGCACCTCTTTGACCTTTGTAAGCAACTGCTCACCCATCACCTGCAACTCTTCGCGGTATCCGCGTTCCTTCTTCAGCTCTACTTCGGGCTCTACAGGTGTCGTATCTATCTGTGACATAACCAACTCTCCTTCTCACGAAAGATCTCTCCAGCCATTGGAGATTTCAGCACATTTTGGCAAATTGTCGTGGTATGCTTATCACGGCTGCCTACTTATAATGTATGATACGATGGGATATTTGTCAATAAAAAATCGATCACATTTCGATCACAAATGGAAATCCCCGTTCTCAACCAACGTTCAACATCCTCCTACTCTCTTAAAGCTGGTTGGCACTGCACACACACTTTCTCAGGATTTGGACCACCATAGCCCACAGGATGCGCAACGAGGTCATAGCAAGCAAGCCCCTTCTCAATCGTCTGCTTCCCTTTGCTTCCGCTTGTATGGCTCTCTTCTACCTGCACCTTCCGCTCGGCCCAAGCAAGGACGAACTGAGTTCATTCGGGCTATGAACGATCACTCCCCCCGCCTCTGGGTACGTGTGATCGGTAGGGAGATTGCCCGACCACAGAAACGAGTAGTGTGCTGTCGTCTGGCCAGGAGCGACCGTGATGCTCGCCATGTTGGAGCCACGCACGTTATTGATCGTGTATTCAAATTGAATGGTCCCCCCAGGACCGTTGGGGGCCAGGTGGAACATTGCCGTATAGGTGACGGTGAGGAAAGTCCCGCAGCTCAGGCCCTCGATGCTGGTCGGGTTGACCGTCATCGAGACAGTGCTCACCTGGAAAGGCCCCGGCTCCACGCAGGCCCCGCTCGGCTTCACCGGAGGCGAGATGACGTGATTGGGGCTGGTGACCATGACCATCGCCGTTCCTGGATAGGTGTGGTCGGGAGAGAGGGCGCCGGAGCTGTCGAACGTAAACGTCTTGCTGGTCTCGCCGACACCGGCCGTCACCGTGCCGGTGGTCTGCGAGCGCCCATTGTTGAGCGTATAGGCAAACTGAATGGTGCCACCAGCGGTGTGTGCCGGGATATGGAAGATCGCGGTATAGGTGAAGCTAGCAAGGCTCCCACAGGTTTTGCCCGCGATACTCGTGGGAGTGACCGAGAGATCGACGCTCGTCACGCTAAAGGGCACTGGTGTCGGCGTGGGAGTACTCCCACCGGTTCCGGCAGTGCTACAGGCTGACAGCGTCAAGAAGAGGAGGCAAAAGGGCAGGAGCGCCGAACAGAGAGAGCCCCCCTTGCTGGGTGACCACAGGTGCTTGTGTATGGTATGCTGCAACATTGTCTTTTCTCCTGAGAATGACGGAACACCTCAACCAGGACGCCATTGTACAGCCTGCGCTTGCACATTGACCGGTGGCACAGAACGTTGGAACGTTGCGGCCAGTTTGCCCGCCCAGGCATGGATAGCCGTCCAGTCTCGCGCGTCTCCTGCAGGCATATGGTTGAAGGGGAAGTGGAGTTTCGCCGGGTTGATCACGCCACCGAAGAGCTCAACGGCGACCGGTGCAAGCCAGGGAAACTTTGCCAGTGCATGCTCGAGTTGCTCGCGCGAGCCTTGCCGCTCCTTCTCAGCAGAACTGAGTGGGCCGAGTGCGAAGATCGCGATTGGTCGCTCTGAGAGGGCTGTGCGCTGCCGCTTCAGGAAACGACGCGCATCCTGGTGCCACTGACCAGCGTAGAGGGCTGCTCCCAGCACGACTGCACCGTACCCTTCGAGCGTACGTACCTCCGACGCAGGTTGAACCTCCACCTTGAGCCCATGTTCGCGGAACGTTGCAGCGATTGCTTCGGCGACCTCTTGCGTCGAGCCGTACCGCGTCGTGTATGTGACGAGAACGAATGCTGTCATGACTGTCTCCTTTCAATAGACCAGGTACGATTTGGAAGTATTCATGTCTCAATCCTTGATTACAGGGTAATGTATGAACTTCACATTCACATCACAGATGGCAGCTATATACTCACAAAACGGTTCCAAAATCTCTCCCGCCGTGATAACGATAGAAACGCGTTCACTACCTAGCCATCGCGGGCCTCAGACGCAACGCAGGACGTGGTACCCCAGCTTCTTTCAGAATCCGCTCGGTGGTCAGCCGAGCCGACAGGAGCACCATCGGGAGGCCAGTGCCGGGGTGCGTGCTGCTGCCGACGAAGTAGAGGTTGCCGTACCGGTGGTGCCGGTTGTGCGGCCGCAAGTACCCCACCTGCATGAAACTGTGGCTCAGGCCGAACGCAGCCCCCTTCGCCAGGTTGTAGACGCTGAACCAGTCGCGCGGCGTGTAGCTGACCTCACATTTCAAGTGCTGTTCCAGGTCGTCTATGCCCGCACTTGTTGCCAGGCGATGGATCACGGCCGAACGGGCACGCGCCTGCAGGGCATTCCAGTCCTGAGTGATGCCAGCATCCAGATGCCCGGCGGGAACCAGTACCATCAAGGTGTCTTGGCCAGGCGGAGCCGCCGATGGATCAGTACGCGCCGGCGCATGCACGTAGAAGCTCGGTTCATCCGGGAGCAGGTGATCTCTGAAGATGCGGTCGAAACTGGCGCGGTACTCGCCCGCCAGGAACACATTGTGGGTCCCAAGCTGCGGATAGACCGTATCGACTCCCCAATAGAACATGATGGCCGAGCACGTGTATTGCAAGCGCTCCAGGCGGCTTGCCTCGGCCCTGCCGGGCAGTAAGTGGGAGTAGACGTACGGGAGGTCGGCATTGGCAACGATCACATCGGCGCCGAGCCGCGAGCCATCGTGCAGCACCACTCCGGTGGCGCGATTCCCATCGACCTCGATCTGTTTCACCGGCGTGTTGTACATGAAGCGCACACCATGCGCCTCTGCAATTGAGACCAGACTTTCGATGACGCGGTAGATGCCTCCTATGGGGAACCATACCCCATCCGTCAGTTCGGTGTACTGCACCAGGCTGTAGGTTGCTGGTGCATCGAACGGGCTCAGCCCCAGATACATGTTCTGGAAGGTGAAGGCTGCCTTGAGATGCGGGTCCTGAAAGTAGTGCCCAATATTGTCGTAGTGGTTGACCAGCGCTTTCAGTTTAAACAGCAGCGGCAGGTTCTGCACACTGAAGTAATCTGGAAGGTGATAGAAGTTGCGCCCGACAAAGCGCTGGAGGCAAAGATGGTACGCCTGGTGACCTTCAACGAGATAGCGCAGCAAGCCACCGAAGCTGCCAGGCTCGATCGCCTCCACCTGGGCCTGCAGAGCATTGAGATTGGAAGTGAGGACGAGCTGCGTGTCATCTGCAAAATGAAGCCGGTAGGTCGGGTCAACGCGGCGAAGCTCCAGGTGATCTTCTATGCGCTCGCCGAGCGCTGTATAGGTTTCCGCAAAGACCTCGGGCATGAGCAACAGGGTCGCGCCAATGTCGAAGCGATACCCATCACACACGAGCTGGCTGCATCGACCGCCCGGAGCCTCGTTCTTTTCCAATACCCTCACCTGGAAACCAGCCCTGGCCAGGCGGGCAGCGGTGGCAATGCCCCCTAGACCAGCACCGATCACCAGAGCAGTGGGATGCGAGTACATATATTCCTCCTTCATCACACCCTGCCCAACGCATCCAGCCGGAGCAGCGCCTGCAACAGCAGCTGAGGTGGCAGGGAAGGGATCATCAAACAATTTTCCCACAGGGAGGCTGCCTCATCCAGAAAACGGAAGATCCGCTCGGCCGGATTGCGCTTGAACAATGCCGTGAAGATCGACTCGATCCTCTCCCCGTGATGGGCCATGATCTCCAGCATGACCGCGTCAAAGAAGCGGTAGCGACGGGGGCCAGCCGGTACGCGAAAGGGGTGACCCACCTCGAGCAGCGAACGGACGATGGAGGACGAGTCCTCTTGCATGCGCATGAAGGCATACCCCGTGGAAGGCTTGACCCTTCCTCCGTGGGTACCAATAGCCATGATGCGCCTACCAGTCTGACGTGGGAAGGGCCAGTCGGTCAAGGGGCTCACACCGCGTTCCTCACGCCTGATGTAGTAGGCTTTGACCTTGAGGATGGTGTCAAGGTAGACGCGCAACGCCTGTTCGCAAACCTCCCAGCTGATCGGCGTCGTGGTACACAAGACAGACTCCACCAGGGCGTGGCGCTCGGAAAGGGGCAGCGCGTAAATGAAATGCATCCCCTGCTGCTGGGACCCGCGAAAGTCTAAGAAGGTGGCTGCCTGTGGGTTGAACACATTCTCCGGCGTTTCTATTTCCCAGCCCTTGAATTGCTGCTTGAGAACATGGTAACGGGCCGGGTCCGGTTGGAACGTAGACCAGTTGAACAGGCTATCGAAGACCCAGGCGCCTGCATAGTTCTGCCCGTCTACCAGCACGCTGGCATGGTGCTCGCCGTCCTCGATCCGCTCCACTCTCCCTTGCAAGAAGTCCACGTGCGGCTGCACCGCTACTGTTTGCTGGACAAAGCGGTAAAAATCGATCCCACGGATCATGTTGTAGCGGTAGGAATGCAGGGCAAGCCGCTTTTCGAAGTGCTCAAAGAGCACCCGAAGCTGGCTCCATGAGCGATACACGATGCCATCAAAGAGCGTAGGGCGGTCCGTCCAGAAGCACCAGGTACGGTCATCCTGATCCTTGGCCTCCTGCTCCACAATCAGGACCCTGCGATTGCGCAAGGGACTGCGCGCCAGGTGATACGCCAGGCTCAAACCCGCGGCGCCTCCCCCGGCAAGAATGACATCATATGGCTTCATACGTTCCTTTCAGATGCCTGACCGCGTAGCGGTAGACGCGCAGCGTCGTTGGCATCTGTCTTACAATCATCGCATGAATGCTTCTCCGTTCTCTCGCGATTGCGCCACCAGATGCCGGGCAGCCTGCGCACTTTTTCCCAGGCACTCACATGTGCGCGGCGGTGAAACACGTCATAGTCGTGCGCTTCAATGTCATCCAGGATGGCACAGTAGAGATTGCTGGCCGCCGCGACAGCGAAGCGCCCATCGCTGCTGAGCATGGCAATGCCCGGTTCGGCCTCGGCGTAGAGACGGCGATTGCGCTCGATTTGAAAGCGTAGAAAGGCCCGCCAGCGCTCATCCACCTGCCCCCTGTCCAGGTCTGCTTCCGTCAGTCCAAACGCTGTCAGTTCGCCCATGGGCAGGTACACGCGACCGGCACGCCGATCCTCCTCGACGTCGCGCAGAATGTTCGTGATTTGCAAGGCAATGCCAAGCTTGATGGCATAGGGAATGGCCTGTTCACCTGCAAAGCCGATGATGTGCATGCTCATCAATCCGACGGTGGATGCCACGCCATAAGCATAGCGGGCCACGTCCTCGAATGTGCTATAGCGTTGCAGGTGCAGGTCGCGCCCGACGCCGTCGATGAGCTGTTCAGCATAACGCGGGGGAATGTGATAGCGCAACCGCGTATCTGCCCAGGCGACGGCAACCAGATCACCAGGAGGTGGTGTAGGCGAGAGCACTGTTCGACCCCATGCTGCCAGCGTTACCTCCTTATCCTCTTGCGAACAGTCGACGATGTCATCGCTCAAGCGGCAAAACGCGTAGAGCGCCCGCATAGCTCGCCGTTTCTCGGGTGGAAGCAGACTGGTCGCCACGTAAAAGGTATGGCTATGTGTGGACGTGATCGAATCACAATAGCTGTAGGCGCGATCGAGCAAGGCTGGATCGCTCACCGGCATGGGAGTCGGAGCTACACTCCGCTGCTCTGCTTCATAGGCCAATGGGAGCAAGGTACGTTCCCAGGCCTGAGGATACACGGTAGTCGTCATAACAGCCTCCATATATCAGGATGAGCGTGCTCATGTTCGTACCAGGACTCTGTCCTCCTGCGAGCAGGGCTTCTCATCTCAAACTGCCGGAGGAGCCGCTGCGCGCGGTAGCGCTCTTCCTGGTACCAGCATATGCTCCTGGCCTCACAGTGGCATCAACAGCTGACCTCGCAATTTCACAGATGAATCACAATGAGTATCCAGGCATGTACTGCTCACACCGATGTAGAGGCGGGTGTATCGACAGTGATGACCCTGCTCAGCGAATCGGCAACAGCGCAGGCGAATTCCTCACTACACGCCTGGCAAAAGAATCCCCCTTCGTTGTGGTTTATCCCGCCGATAGCGGTGAGTTGGTGGACAGCGGGCTGCCCGCACCATTCGCAAAGATGACCTTCAGGAGCGCAATCGACAGAGATAGGTAGGCGAAATGCATGGTCCAACATGAGAATCCTCCTCTTCTGCACCGATCGCGGCACTTCCATGAGCTTGAGCAACCTCTTTCAAAACGCTACCATGCAAGACCGCTCTCGGTCGTTCTCATTTCTTCCTGATACCAGGATAAGCCACTGGCATCACAACCTGCTCACAGGAGCAGAACAATACCTTCACAAAGAGGTCACAGTGCGATCCAGAAAGAAACTCATCATATCGCGACGCACTCAGCAAGAAGGTGGGAAACGATTGTGAGCCAACTGTGATGGGACAGCCTGTCATTGTGATGCTGCTGTAACGTCAAGCTGGTACGCTCAGTATCAGAAGCCGGAAGGTTTTAAATGTTCACGAGATCCAGTCGATACCAAGGGAGTGAACGGTATGGACGATGTCAGTGTCGCTATCGCAAGCCACGAACTGCGTAATGCTTTGACGGTTATCAAGGCATGTACGCAAGTCTTACAGCGCAGCCTGTGTAAGGAGCAAGGCATATCCGTTGACCAGGAAGCGCCGGAACGCGCCCACGCGAAACAGCTCTCTTATCTGGACACTATCGTGGGCCAAACGAATTACATGGATGAACTCATCAGGCAGTTGCTTGACGTGTCACGCCTCCGAAGCGGGCAGCTTCCATTGCAGTACCGGAGGGTGGACCTCGTTGCACTGGTACACCAGGTAGTACACCAGCAGAGCCAGGTCACTATCAATCATCGGTTCATGGTCCACAGCAGCGACGAGACGCTTTTCGCTACGTGCGATGAGACCTCCATCAGGCAGGTGCTTGATAACCTCGTCAGCAATGCTATTAAGTACAGTCCCCCAGGCACTGCCATCAATGTCGGAATCGAACGCCACCCGAGCGATGTTCACCTGCCCGAGGTCGTCGTCTGGGTACAAGACGAGGGGTGTGGTATCAGCCAGGAACACCATGCTGCTCTTTTTGACCCTTTCTATCGGGTATGTACGAAGGGAAGTTCGTGCATAAGTGGGCTGGGACTAGGGTTATACATCAGTCGCGAGGTGATCAATCTCTATGGTGGTCGGATGTGGCTCAAGAGCGAACCGGGGAAGGGAAGTACATTTTATTTTTCGCTTCCCCTTGATCGGCCTCACGAGCAAGATGATGAAACGTTTGGCAACGGGTCAGAACGTGTGGCTGTCAAGACAGGAGGGAAGCCATGACTGTTGACATAGACAACATGCGAGAACGATTGGAGGCCAAACTGGCAGAACTCCAAATGCATATTCATGACTTGCATGAGGGATATAGGAGTTCTGGAAGCTTCATCGAAACTCAAGAGAAAGCTCTTGAGTTTGAGGAGGCAGCCAGCGACCTGGCGGAACAGCAATTGCAACAAACCATCTTTGCCAACGAAGTGACCTTGTTGACGGAAGTACAAGCTGCGCTGAACCGTATCGCGCTGGGGCGTTACGGTTTCTGTACGGTGTGTGGACAGCCGATTCCGGAAAAGCGCTTGGAGGCATTGCCATGGGCAGCTCGTTGTGCCAAAGACGAAGAGCGGTTTGAATTGAAGCAGCTCGTCGGTACCTGACGAGGGCATGAGAGAGCATGCTGAAGGGAAAGGACACGCATATGCCCAACCTCTTTATACGATGCATGTTGTTTGTCAGTTCGTACTTCCCACTGGCATTGATCTGTTGTCTTCTGCTTTTTGACTCGCAACGTTTCTGGGCGCTCGTGATCTCACTTATCGGCTTATCGGGTTTCTTGATCATGCTGGTGTACTTCTTGATGATTGTGCCAAAGAAGCAGATATGTGTTGAGAAGGTGACTGAACTACAGAAGCGCGATGGAGATGTCATGAGCTACGTTGCCGGTTATCTTATTGCATTTATTACATTTCCCTTGCACGACTGGCAGCACCTTGCAGCAGTGCTGACATTTCTCGGCGTCTTACTGATCGTTTACGTCAACTCCAACATGATCTATATCAATCCGATGCTCAATCTGCTTGGGTACCATCTCTATGAGGCTCGCCTGGAACACAGCGAGGTATCCCACTTTCTCCTCACCCGCCACCGCCCCGTACGGGGAGAAACAGTACGTCTTGCCAAAATAGACGATAGTATCTTTCTCGGCGAGAGAGTCAGTTCTCTTCAACCCCGTCGACACATGTTGTGATCATCGTGCCAGCACCCCCGCGCGACACAGGCCAGGCAGCTTCAGAACGGGAAATTCTGGTCGTCACGGCTACCGATGCCACCTTGGGACACGCATGAGCGGCTCATGGTCTCATCACAGGGGAAAGCATTCGATCACGGATGAATCACAAAGCAGCTTTTCCACCCTTGACAAGCATATTGCTTCTGACGTACGCTTTTTAATCGTCAATATACTTGAGGAGTATCGATGTTCTTTCGTGTATCATCAGAAGCAGGCGGGATTCCAGTGGGTGGTAAGTCTCTTTTCTCCATACGTGCTGGTCGCATACGTGTAGTTCACTGGGCCCATAGGCTCATCAGAGCACTCCTCATTGTTTCTCAACTGCTCACCTTTGGCTACATGAGCCTCTCAATTATCATTGCTACACAGGTGGCCTACACCCAACCGAAACCGATTACACGCACTCCTGCAGCCCTCGGCCTCAGTTTTCAGGATGTTGCTTTTCCCAGTCGCGAAGATCATGTGCTGTTGCGTGGCTGGTTCATCCCTGGCGTGCTCTCCAATGGGCAGATGACAGTACAGCGTGCGATCATTATGGTGCATGGCATGCATTCCAACCGGGCAGCGGAGGAGCTAGGCCTGCTCGATCTCAGCGCTGCGCTTGCTCGTCACGGTTTCGCCATCCTGGCTTTTGACATGCGAGGACATGGTGAATCGTCCCCCGCGCCGCTCTCGGCAGGCTACTTCGAGCAGCGTGACGTGTTAGGCGCGGTGGATTTTCTGCGCTCCAGCTCGCCGCCTTATCCAGAGCTGGGTCGCCCTCGCGTGATCGGCGGGTGGGGTGTTTCAATGGGTGGAGCAACCATGTTGCTGGCTGCGGCACGTGAACCTGCGATCAGAGCAGTGGTTGCAGACTGTGCCTATGCTGCAATTGTACCCCTGCTTGAGCGCGGTTCCGGAGTTCCTCCCATCTTCATTCCTAGTGTCTTGGCTTCATTCCGCATACTGTATGGCATCGACTATTATGCGGTACGGCCAATAGATGTTGTGGCACGCCTCGCGCCTCGGCCTATTTTCTTCATCCAGGGCACTGCTGATACCGTTGTCCCGCCCTGGAATATGCAGGAACTTGCCACAGCGGCATCCAAAGCGCACGGGGCACATGTCCAGACCTGGCTCGTTCCAGGTGCTCAGCACGTCCAATCGTATCATGTGATGGGGTTTGAATATATCAAGCGGGTTGTCACATTTTTAACAGCAGCTCTCGGTTCCGATACGCATGTTACCAGGTGAGTGCTCAAGCCGTATGCTCCTGCAGATCCACGTCTCAGTGAACAACCCGTGTTCGAGGCTTCATTCCGAACAGGAAGCGCAGTGCGTTTATCCGCCGGATGAGCAGCTCGTATAGGGCAAGGATGACCAGCAGGGAGCAAGTAGCAACAAGCAGCAACTTGGCTACTACGCCCATAGGCAACTGCACAACGTAGAACGTGGTGAGGAGGATCACTGGATAATGCAGCACATAAAACGGTAAAACCGCTTCGTTCCCATAGTGGATCACTTTATTATCGGTGTTCAGGAGGCGCATACCGAAATACAGTATAAAGATGAGCCAGTACCACGTGGCCATACTCCATAGAATCTGGTAGAGCAGATAGGCTGCCAGGGAGCCTGGAATAGCTGCCCAGTTCAGAAAATGCCAGCCCGTGAAAGGCCCGCCAGCATCCCATACCATACTGAGCAGGTAGCAAGCACTTCCGACCACGAGGGCTATCGTTCCCTGGTTTTTAATGGCCTGTGCAAACCGTGGATCAGAGAGGAGGATATACCCGTAGACAAAGCATGCCAGCCAGGAAAAGAAATCTGCCCAACTCTGATAGCCAGGGAACGGAGCACGCAGCATGACCTGGATCAAGACAATGGGAAGAACAAACACGAAGAGACCTCCCCGCCACACACTCAAAGCGGCTAGTCTCTGGACGAGCAGCACGCCTTGCTCCCGCTTCAGATAAACGAGGAGAGGGAGGGCTAGCGCAGAAATGAGAAAGAGGAAGGCAAGAAACCAGAGGTGATGTCCATAAGCTGCCAGCCACTGCGGATTCCAACTGATCTGCATGCTCGCAAAAAAAGCGAGAAAATACTGGAAGAAGGGACCCGGATGGCGCGATTGTATGAGCGCCTCAACATAGGCCTGGAGTGGCGCGAGAAGGACGAAAGCGACAAGAAAAGGAATGAGCAGGCGTGTGAAGCGCTCGCCAAGGAATTGTGCTGCTGTTCTGGAGTGCAGTGCGAACCAGGCACTCGCTCCCGAAAGTAAAAATAACAGAGACATCCCCCACTGAGTACCGAAAGCAACAAAGGTCTCCAGGCCTGGGGTTCCCTGCTCTGTTCTCATGTGCCAGTAGAAGGTATCAAAAATATAGATGATGTGAGCGCAAAACACTCCCAGCACGGCCAGTACCCTGAGCCAGTCAAGGTAGTGAAGCCGTTTTTGCTGCGGGTGATTCAGGTTCCCAGCTCTTATTGGCCTCATGGCATTCCCTTACCCGTTTACGCGGCTGGTATCGTCTCTGGTGGTCATTGTGCCACCAGCAACATGGCGAGGATACCGACTCCACTATGCATTGTAATCCCTGACCATCACAAAGGCGGCACGATTATGGGCAACGCTATCACAGAGACCTCACAGGGAGTACCTGGAATATACGATCTCCCTCGCTGTAAGGAGCGTGACTCCGCTGTGACTTTAGCTCCGCAGTTCGTGGCATAATGGTGAGGGATAGGATAGATACTATCCACTAAGGAAGTCAAGCACCCATCCCCTAAACGAGATGGGCTTGTGAGCGAACCCACCTTGCCAGTGGGAGACTCACGGGGGTAACTGCGAGACTAGCCTGCCCAAGGTCTGGTATCTTCTGATACGGGGCCGTTTGAAGGGAACTGAACTGCGAGTGGTCGAATGGCAATCCACCAGACATTGCGGACGCCTCCCTAATCCGCTTTCCCTCTGGCA
>WNFA01004520.1_pt1 | contig 19799 bp, 17 predicted proteins | sample 5400481 | NCBI WGS metagenome assembly WNFA01 (sample SAMN13153340, study PRJNA577476) | soil metagenome | isolation source: 120 cm saprolite under Douglas fir tree site 2 hole 1 replicate 2 | place: USA:California | collected 2015-04-18
GTCCAGGAGGCCCTCGAGTCCTCGCAGGCGATCCTCGAGACGGGGCCGTATGCCGTCGAGCTGACGGACAAGATGATCCTCGACCTCGCGCGGGGCAACATCGAGCAATCAAAGCGCATGGGCTTCGTCCAGGGCGACCCGGCCGCGATCATGATCGTCGAGTACGCGGCCGAGACGGACGCCGAGGTACGAGCCAAGGTCGAGGCGCTCGAGGCGCGGCGCCAGCGCGAGCGGTTCGGCTACGCCTCGCACGTCGCCTACGATCCGGCCCAGGTGCAGTCCATCTGGAGTCTGCGCAAGGCGGGGCTCGGCCTCCTCCTAGGCATGAAAGGCGACAAGAAGCCGATCGCGTTCGTCGAGGACACCGCGGTCGAGCCTCGGCATCTCGCCGAGTTCGTGGCGCGCTTCCGGGAGATCTTCGCCAAGCACGACACCGTCGGCGCCTACTACGGCCACTGTTCCGTCGGGTGCCTGCACATCCGTCCGGTGATCGACCTCAAAACGCCGCGCGGTCTCGAGCAGGTCCACGCCATCGCGGACGAGATCGCCGATCTGGTCGTGAAGTTCCGCGGCACCCTCTCGAGCGAGCATGGCGACGGGCGCGCCCGCAGCCCGTTCCTCGAGCGCATGTACGGTCCGCGGATCATGCAGGCCTTCCGGGAGCTCAAGCGCGCCTTCGACCCGGACAACCGCATGAATCCCGGCAACATCGTCGCTCCGGCAGGGCTGACCGACCATCTCCGTTACGGTACCCAGTACACGACCTGGGAACCCACGACGCTCCTCGACTTCTCCGAGCAGGGCGGGTTTGCGGCGTCGGTCGAGATGTGCAACGGCGTGGGAGCGTGTCGCAAGACGCTCGAGGGCACGATGTGCCCGTCGTACATGGCGACGAAGGACGAGGAGCACTCGACGCGCGGCCGCGCGAACGCCCTCCGCGCGGTGCTCTCGGGGCGGCTGCCGCCGTCGGAGTTTACCGGGCGGCGGCTCTACCAGGTCATGGACCTGTGCCTGGAGTGCAAGGGGTGCAAGGCCGAATGCCCGGCCAACGTCGACATGGCCAAGCTCAAGTACGAGTTTCTCCATCACTACTACCAGGCCAACGGGCTGCCGCTGCGCAACCGCCTGTTCGGACGCATCGCGCGGATGAATCGCCTGGCCTCCCGCGTGCCGACGCTCTTCAACTGGATCTCGGGCCTCGCCCCGAGCCGCTGGGCGCTCGAGAGGATCGCGGGGATCGACCGTCGCCGGCCGCTGCCGTCGCTGGCGGCGCAGCCGTTCACGGACTGGTTCAGGCATCACATGCCGCCTGCGGCGGCGCCGCGCGGCGAGGTCGTGCTGTTCAACGACACCTTCACGACCTACAACGTGCCGGAGATCGCCCGGGCCGCGGTGGAGGTGCTCGAGGCGGGGGGCTATCGCGTCGTGCTCGTGGACCGCAAGTGCTGTGGCCGACCGCTCATCTCCAAGGGGATGCTCGCCGAGGCGCGGGAGCACGCCACCTGGAACGTGAGGCGTCTGGCGCCATACGCGCGGCGGGGCGTCGCGATTGTCGGGCTCGAGCCCTCGTGTCTTCTGACGCTGCGCGACGAGACGGTGGACCTCGTGCGCACCGACGATGCCCGGGCCGTCGCACGGCAGTCGTTCCTGTTCGAGGAGTTTCTCCTGCGTGAGCGCGCCCGCGGACTGACACTCACGTTCGGCGCCGCTGGTCGGAAGGCGCTGCTTCACGGTCACTGTCACCAGAAGGCGCTCGTTGGCACGGCGCCGACGGTCGGAGCCCTCCGCTGGGCGGGATTCGAGGTCGAGGAGGTGGATTCCGGCTGCTGCGGCATGGCGGGCTCGTTCGGCTTCGAGCGCGAGCATTACGACATCTCGATCGCGCTCGGCAATCGCCGCCTCGCCCCCGCCGTGAAGGCCGCCCTTCCGGAGACCGAGATCGTCGCGCCCGGCATCTCGTGTCGCCAGCAGATCCAGCACCTGGCGGGTCGCCGGGCCAAGCACCCGGCCGAAGTCCTGCGAGAGGCGCTCTCGCGCTAGTCGCCGTCGCGATCGCTGCCGTTTTCGCCGCCGCCTTCGTCAAGGGGGCGATCGGCTTCGGATTCCCCACGCTGGGCACGCCGCTGTTGGCGCTCGTGGTCGACGTGAAGACCGCCGTGGCGGCGCTGGTCATTCCGAACCTCGTGATGGACGGGCTTCAGCTCCGGCGCCAGAGCCCGCTCGGCGCCACCCCACGCCGGCTGGCCCCGCTCCTGGTCTTCACCATGCTGGGCACGATCGTCGGCACGAAGCTCCTGGTCGTGCTCTCGGGGCGCACGGCGATGTTGATCCTCGGCGCCTTCGTCCTCGGCTTCGTCGCGCTCGATCTCGCACGCTTCTCGCCGCGGGTGCCCGCGGGCTGGGAGCGCCTGCTCGCGCCGCCCGTCGGGCTCGCGGCCGGTGTGATGGGGGGCGTCACCAACGCGCCCGGCACGGCGCTCGCCCTCTACTTCGTGGCACTCGGCATGGACAAGCGCGAGTTCGTCCGCTCGATCGCCTTCACGTTCCTCGTCGTCAAGGCTGTTCAGCTCGCTTCGCTCGGCTGGTACGGGCTCCTCGGCTGGCCGCTCGTGCTGGGCTCGCTCGGGCTGACCGCCGCCGGCCTCGCGGGCTTCGGGCTCGGCGTCCGCGTGCAAGACAGACTCGACCAGCGCGCCTTCAACCGCGGGGTGCTGGTGTTCCTGGCGACGCTCGGCGTCTGGCTCGTGGTCCGGACGCTCTGAGCCGCGCCTTCAGGGGGCGGCGCCGGTCAGCAGCGCGAAGATGCGACGGATCAACTCCTCGTGGTCCTCGATGTTTTGCTGAAAGATCCGGAGCTCCTTCAGCTCCACGAGGTCCACGGTGCGGAAGGGCTCGCCCGGGCGCATCGAGGCGAAGGCGATCGCCTGAAAGCACGAGCGCCCCGCCTCGGGCCGGTCGGTCACGAGGATGAAGTAGAGGTTCGGCCACTGCCGGCGCGCCATGTAGAAGATCGACCGTTCGCCGCGCTGGTTCTCGACGGAGACGAACTGGTAGGCCGACGGCCGGTACTTCACCTCGATGAGGAACTCCCCGCTGTTCTCCGACTCCGGCTCGGACGAGACGCGGAAGTCGGGGGAAAAGTCTTCGCGCCCGAACCGAAGCGGCGAGGTGTTGTTGCGAAAGGGGCGGATCTGGTAGCGCGCGCGGCGGAAGATGGCTTCCACGAGGGCTTCAGCAATGCGGCTTTTGACCTCGAGCAGATCCATAATCCTCCCCGAACCGGGAAGAAGCGCTGAAACCCACACCGAAGTGGTGCAGGACCATAGTATCATCCGGCGGGGCTTCGCCCCGACTCCCAAAGTCGCAAGGAGGACGTGATGCTCACTCGCCGCCAGATGCTCGTCACCAGCTCCACGTTCGCCGGATATGCGCTATCCGTCGACACCGTGCTGGCCCAGGCCATCAAGACCGATACCGACGGGATCATCGCCGGTGACCAGGTGGTCAAGATCGGCAGTTACGAGATGCCCGTGTACGAGGCGCGGCCGGCGACGGGGAACGACCACTCGATCCTGCTCGTGATCTCCGAGATCTGGGGTGTCCACGAGTACGTCCGCGATTGCACGCGGCGGTTCGCCAAGGCGGGCTACTATGCGGTCGCGCCCGAGCTCTTCAAACGCGAGGGCGGGGTGGCGCAGCTCCCGAACGTCCAGGACATCCTGAAGATCGTGCTCGCGCAGAAGCGCGAGCAGACGCTGGGCGATCTCAAGGCGACGGTGGACTGGGCCAAGACGCGGCCCAACGTGAAGGCGGCCAGCGTCGGCGTCACGGGCTGGTGCTGGGGCGGATCCACGGTGTACCAGGTGGCGGCCACGAACGCGGACATGAAAGGCGCTGTCGCCTGGTACGGGCCGCCCGCACGTCCCTATCAGGGCGCCTCGGGTCCGGTCTCGGGGTTCGACGTCGCCAAGGACATCAAGATCCCGTTCCTCGGGCTCTACGGGGAGACGGATCAGAATCCGAAGCCCGAGGACGCCCGGCGCCTGGGCGAACTGTTGAAGCAGCACAACAAGAACGCTGAGGTCGTCGTCTACCCGGGCGCGGGTCACGGCTTCCATGCCGACTACCGTCCGTCCTACAACGCGGCCGCGGCCGCCGACGCCTGGAAGCGCTGCACGGACTTCTTCGCGAAGAATCTGCGCGCGTAGCGGGCAGGCCGCGGCGCCCGGGATCGCGCGATCTCGAGTGCCCGCCTCCGGTGATGCCGGGCGTGAGGGAGTGCTGTTCGGCGCTCGAGCGCCGGCTTATGCCAGCGCCACCGAATCCTCTATGGCGAGGCCGTACCGCGCGACCGGGGGGGAATCGGCGGGCGTCGCTCCCCCCGATCTTCAAACAGTCGCGAAGAAGCGCGCCGGCGCGCCCTCGGTGCCGGCGATCTTGTAGAAGGGGGCGGCGAAGTCCACGCGCCGACGGGGTAGCGCGCCGAGGCTCGTGAGGCCCTCCATGATGACGACGCCCGAGCCGAGGATCACCCGGTGCATTGGGAAGTCCTCCGAGGAGAAGTCGGGCAGCCGCGCGCAGTACTCCTCGAAGAAGTCGAAGCCGATGTTCTTTGCACCCCGCGCGACCAGCCACTCGGCCGACTCGGGCGGGAAGTAGGGCGACTGCGTGAAATAGTCGGGCCACCGGCCGTACATCTTGTCCGTCCAGTCCGTGCGCAGGAGCACGATATCGCCCTGACGCACGTCGTCGGCCCCCCCGCGCTTGAGATCGTCGATCGTGATCGCGTGGTTCGGCCCCGCGAACGACAGGTCGACCACCAGGGCCTCGCCCATGACCTGGTCGAGCGAAATCTCCGCAGTGGTGATGCCGTCCCGAAAGACGTGCAGGGGCGAATCGATGTGGGCGCCGGTGTGGAGGCTCTGGTGCACGCTCGAGACCTGCCAGAACCCGGGACCGCGCCGGTGGGGCGTGATCTCGAGCCGCATGTTGGTGGACGGCGGCGAGAGCGTCGCGTCGTCCACGGTCACCGACAGGTCGATGTAGCGTTTCATGGGCGCGGTCTCCTATGAGTGGGCCAGGCGGTCCACGAGGCCCCGAGCCCAGGCCATTTTTTCAGGCGACATCACGAGCTTCGCGGCGAACGGTTCGCCGAAGGGCCGGGTCGCGTCGATGCCGAGCTTGGCGGTGACGCCCCGCTCGTCGGCGCTCGGGTCGAGCAACGCGCCGAGACTCCCCGAGACGACGACCAGATCGCGGTCGGCCTGCACGCGTGTCGCCACCGCCCAGAGCACCTCCGATTCGTCGAAGACGTCGATGTCGTCGTCGACGACGATGACCAGCTTCACGTAGTGATCCACGCCCAGGACGATCGGAATCACGTGCTTGGCCTCGCCGGGCCGGCTCTGCGCGATCGAGACGTAGGCCGTGAACGACGACGTTCCCGAGAGCGGCACGTGCACACCACGGACGTTCGGGATGACGCGCGCGAGGGCGTTGGCAATCTCGGCCTCGCGGATCAGGCCGAGGGTCGTGATGTGATCGCCCGCGCGCCCGGAGCCGATCGACTGGAACCACGGCCGCTCGCGCATCGCGAGGGCCTTCGCGACAAAGACGTGCTCGGTCGACCGACGCGAGACGTAGCCGGTGAACTCGCCGAATGGGCCCTCGGGCTCGCGTACATTCGGGAGGATCTCGCCTTCGATCACGATCTCGGCCGACGCGGGCACGTGCAGGTCGATGGTCGAGCAGGGCGCGACCTCCAGCGGCTCGCCCAGGAGCCCGCCCACCACCTCGAACTTGCCGACGTCGGGCGGGGGATAGGCGAGCGAGCCCATCGACACCAGGGGGTGGAGCCCCAGCACGATCGCGCACGGCAGCGCGCGGCCCTTCGCCTCGGCGCGCCGCTGGTACTCGAACATGCGTCGGCGGGAGTGGAGGCTCACGCCCATCCGGTCGCGCCCCTTCAGCTGGAAGCGGTGATACCCCTCGGTCTCGACGCCGGTGTCGGGATCGCGGGCGACCAGCATCCCGGCGGTGAGATAGCGCCCCGCGTCGCCGGGAAAGTACCGCGGCATGGGCAGGGCCCCGAGGTCCACGGCCGGCCCGGTCAGCACCCGATGGCGGAAGGGAGGATCCGGGACGACCACCGGCTTGATGTGCTCTTTGATGCGGCGCGCGTACTCGGCGGCGAGCGCACGCTCGTCGACACGGAGCGCCGACGCCAGGGCGCGGCGGCTCGCCACGACGTTGCAGACGATGGGGATGTCGTGGCCGGCGACCCGATCGAAGAAGAGGATCGGATAGCGTCGGCGGCGCTCGTACTCGAGGACGAGCGCCATCACGTCCTCCTCGATCGACACCGGCTCGGTCACGTGGATCACTTCGCCCGGGTGAGCCCGATCGTAGGCGGCGACGAAGCTCCGGAGGTCCTGGTCGGCCACCCCGATCAGACCCGTTCGTCCTCGGGCGTGATCGGGAGGGGAACCGGCCGCTTGCGGCGCGCCAAGACCGCGAGGCCGATGCGTCTGGGTGTCCGTCCCGTCGTCATTTTGGTTTGACAGGCTAGCAGCGCGGCTGATATGAAGCAAGCGCTTTGCGGACTATCGTTGTCACCTGCGGAACGTCCGGCTCGCCGATCTGACCATCTGACGAAAGGACGACAATGGCGAACTTCGGCACGGTGGGGGTGGACTGGCAGCAGCGGGTGAACTGGGACCGGCTGCGGACGTACCGGCTGGAGCGGGCGCGCGAGCGGATGAAGGCGCACAACCTCGGCGCGCTCCTCCTGATGTACGACGAGAACGTCCGCTATGTGACGAGCACGCTGACGCCGGGCTGGAACCGGCTGAAGCCCGGGCTCCGATACGCGCTCCTGTGCGGCGACGGGGCGCCGGTGCTGTTCGAGCAGGGCGACATCGGGTTCCAGATCCAGCGCCACGCCCCGTGGATCCCGCAGGAGAACATCCGGTACTCGTACGCGTGGATCAAGGGCGCGGCGGGGCCGGCGTCGCGCCAGCAGGTCAAGAAGTTCACCGACGCCCTCGTGAAGGAGATGCGGCGCTACGACGTTGCCGACAAGACGCTCGGCGTCGATTTCATCGACATCAACATGCTCAACCAGTTCAACGACGCGAAGCTCAAGTGGGCGGACGGCATGACGCCGATGATGGAGGCGCGGGCGATCAAGAACGTGGACGAGCAGGAGTGTCTGCGCATCGTGGGCGCCATCGGCGACGCGGCCCACTGGGAGACCATGCGCTTCCTCAAGCCCGGCCTGACGGAGAATCAGGTGACGGCGCACATCATGCAGTACCTCTACGCGATTCCGGGGGTGGAGGACGTGGAGGACGTGATCGTGTCGTCGGGGCCGAACACGTGGCCGAACTGGCGGAACTTCTCGGATCGGATCATCAAGCCGGGCGAGATCGTGTTCATGGATCTGGCGGCGCTGACGTGGAACGGCTATAAGTCGTGCTACTACCGGACGTATTGCGTCGGCAAGCAGCCGACGCAGGAGATGAAGGACTACTACGCGACGGCCCTCACGTGGCTGTACGACTCGATCCACGCGGTGCGTCCCGGCGCGACGACCCGGGACATCGCGCTGAAGTGGCCGTCGGCGCAGGAGGCGTGGGGATACGCGGAGGAGGATCAGGCCGCCGCGAATCTCTGGGGGCACGGACTCGGGCTCGCACAGTACGACCCACCGGTGATCTCGCGGATCTGGTCGCTCGACCATCCGCTGGAGATCCGTCCGGGCATGGTGTTCGCGCTCGAGACGCAGCACGGCAAGCGGTATGAATGGGGCGTGCGGATCGAGGAGATGCTGATCGTCCACGACGACCGGACGGAGATCATCTCGAACTTTCCGGTCGAGCAGATCACGGTGGTGATGTGAGCCCGGCGTGACCCTCGCGGCGGTGCTCCAGGCGCCGCGGCGCCTCGAGCTCGTGGCACGACCGACGCCGGTCGCCCGTCGCGGCGAAGCCGTGGTGCGCGTCGCGGCGACAGCCGTGTGCCACACGGACCTCGAGATCTACACCGGACGCCATCCCGGGGTCCGTTTCCCTGTGGTGATGGGCCACGAAGCCACCGGCGTCGTCGAGGGGGTCGGCGACGGCGTCGCGCGCGTCCAGCCCGGCCAGGCGGTTCTGCTCAATCCGATCATCGCCTGTGGCGCGTGCGACTCCTGCGCGCGTGGCCACGGCAACCTCTGCCGTAACGCCGGCCTCTTCGGACGGGAGATGGACGGCTCTCTCGCCGAGCACGTCGTGCTGCCCGAGAGATACCTCTATCCGCTCCCGGCTCACGTGCCGCTCGCGGCGGCGACCCTGATCGAGACGCTCGCCACCGTACGCCACGCACAGGAGCGCGCACGCATCGCGCCGGGCGAGTCGGTGGTGGTCCTGGGCCAGGGCGTGGCCGGGCTGCTCCACACGCAGCTCGCGAAGCTCTCGGGCGCCTGCCCGGTCGTCGCCGTGTCCCGCAGCCCCTGGAAGCTCGAGCTCGCGCGCCGCCGACACGCCGACCGCGTCGTGAACTCTGCCCACGAGGACGTCATCGCCGCCGTGAGGGAAGCCACCGCCGGACGCGGCGCGGACGTGGTCGTCGATGCCGCGGGCGATCCGGCGCTCATCGCGCCCGCGATCGAGATGCTGGCGCCGGGCGGCCGACTTGTCGTGTACGGGATCAGCCACCGGCCGGTGCCTGACTTCACGACGTTCCCTCTCTACTTCAAGGAGCTCACCCTGTACGGCTCCCGCGCCCTGACGCCCGGCGACTTCGCCCCCGCGATCGAGCTCGTCGCCTCGGGTGCCGTCGACGTCGACGGCTTCATCACCGCGTCGTATCCGCTGGAACGGGTGGCAGCGGCGTTCGAGGAATACGAACGCTCCGCCGACTCCGTCCTGAGACTCGTCATTGTCCCGCGCGAGTGAGCGGCTTGCGGTTCCGCTCGACGCCCCGGACGCCGTCGACGCCGAGCTCGTGGGAGGGAAGGCCGCGACACTCGCCCGGCTGTTGCAAGCCGGTCTGCCGGTGCCCGACGGGATCTGCCTGACCGCTGACGCCTACCGTTGGCAGCGCGACGCGGCGGGCGTGTCCGGGCCGGCCGAGCGCGTCGGCGCCGCCGCCGACCCATACGAGGCCCGCAGGCTCGCGCTCGAGGTGAGGCTCGGCTTCTTGCAGGGCGCGCTCGCGGCGCCGGTGGCCGAGGCGCTCGACGCCGCTCACGCGCGGACGGCCGAGTCACCCGGACGCCTCCTCGCCGTGCGCTCCTCCGCGCTTCGCGAAGACGCGCCGGGGACCTCCTTCGCCGGGCAGTTCGACACGTTCCTGGGAATCGCCACTCGCGTGGACACGGTCACCGCGGTGCGCGCCTGCTGGGCGTGCCTCTGGTCCACGCGCGCGCTCAGATACATGCGGGCCCACGACGTGGATCCCGGGCACACGGCCATGGCCGTCATCCTCCAGAGGATGGTCGAGGCGCGCGCGGCAGGTGGAGCGCTCAGCCGCCCCGAGGACGGCGGCGTGGTCGTGACCGGGACGTGGGGGCTCGGCTCGGCGCTGGCTCAGGGCGAGGTCGTTCCCGACCGCTGGACGCTCGCGCGCGATGGGTCGCTGGAGAGCGCGGACCCCGGGCGGAAGGACCGGCTCGTCGTCGCGTCAGCCGCGGGCGGCGCCCGACCGGAGGCGGTCGCCCCGGAGCTCGTTCACGCCCCGTGTCTGGCGCCGGCGGAGGTTGCGGAGCTCGGGCGGCTCGTGTCGCGAATCGAGTCCCACGTCGGCGGGCCCGTCGAGGTCGAGTGGGCGAAGGACGAGGGCGGCTTCCATGTCCTCCAGGCGCGGCCGCTTCACGTCGAGCCTCGACACGCGCCCGACGAAGTGTGGCTCCGGCATCCCGGCCTCACAGGTCAGCCGGCGGGTGTGGGCTGGGCGACGGGCCCCGCGTGCGTCGTGCTCCACGAGCACGACCTCGAGCACGTCAAGCTCGGCGACGTCCTCGTCACGCAGGTCGCCGGCCCGGCGCTGACGGCCGTTCTGCCGCGTGTCGCCGGCGTCGTCGCGGAGCTCGGCGGCAGCACGTCCCACCTGGCCGCCCTCGCGCGCGAGCGTGGCATTCCGGCGGTGCTCGGCGTCAGCGACGCGACCCGGAGGATTCCCGAGGGGGCGGTCGTCGCGGTCGACGGCGTGACGGGCGCCGTGCGCTGGATCCACTGAGCCCCGCCATCTGCCGCAGCGTCGTGATGAGCGCGGCGAGGTCCTCGGCGCCGCGCCCGGAGGCGGCGGTCGCTGTGCAGAGTTGCTGGGTGAGGCTCGTCAGCGGCAGCGGCACGCCCAGGCGCTGCCCTTCTTCGAGCATGAGCCGGAAGTCCTTGAGGAAGAGGTCCAGCTTCATCTGGGGCTCGAACCGTCCGTCGACCATCAGCGGGCCGCGCACTTCGACCATCTTCGAGGCGGCCGCGCTCTCGCGCAAGATGTCCAGGAGCGCCTGCGGAGCGAGCCCACCCTTCTCGCCGAGGACGAGGGCCTCGGCCAGCGCGGCGGTGTTGAGGCCGACCAGCAGATTCGTCGCGAGCTTGGCGAGCGACGCGCTGCCGACCGGCCCCACGTGGATCGTCTTCCTCGCGACGGCCGCGAAGACGGCGCGGCACGCCTCCAGGCGCGCGGCGTCGCCGCCGACGAAGATCGTGCAGTCGCCGCGCTCGACCATGGCGCTCGTCCCGCTCATCGGGGCGTCGAGGAACCCGCGCCCGGCGGCCGCCGCGGCCTCGGCGAGGCGGCGCGTCAGGGTGGGGGAGATCGTGCTCATCTGGAGCAGGGTCGCCGAGCGCGGCATGACGTCCAGCAGCCCGCCGGCGCCGAGGATCACCGCCTCCACCGACTCGGGCGACGGCAAGATCGTGAAGACGGCGTCGGCGCCCGCCGCCGCGTCCTTGACGCTGGTCGCGGGGGTGAGGCCGAGGGGCGCGAGCCGCGCGAGCTGATCCGGGCGTGTGTCGTAGCCGCTCACCGCGAAGGTGCCCTCGAGAAGCCGGGAGGCGACCGCGCCGCCGAGGAGCCCGACGCCGATGATCGCGATACGTTTCATCTCGTGGCCCTCACAGTCCGAGATAGCGTGACTTGATCTCCTCGTTCCGCCACAGGTCGTCCGGCGCGCTCGAGTGGACGACCCGGCCGCGCGAGAGGACATGGACGTGATCGGCCACCCGGAGCGCCAGCGGCAGGTTCTGCTCCACGAGGAGGATCGACAGCCCCTGGGCCTTGAGGTTCTCGATGACCCGGCCGACCTCGCGGACCAGGAGGGGCGCCAGGCCCTCGGTCGGCTCGTCCATCAGCAGGAGCTCCGGGTTGGTCGTCAGGGCGCGCGCGATGGCCAGCATCTGCTGCTCGCCGCCGGAGAGCTTGCCCGCGCGGTGCGCTCCGCGCTCGCCCAGGCGCGGGAAGAGCTCGAGCACGCGCGCGATCGTCCAGGGGCCGCTGTTGGCCTTGGCGGCCACCGCGAGATTCTCGAGAACGGTCAGCGAGGGAAAGACGCGGCGCCCCTGCGGCACCAGTCCGAGCCCGAACGACACGGCCCGGTTCGAGGGCCACGCCGTGATGTCCCGGGCCACGCCGTGATGTCCCGGCTCTTGAACAGCACCTGCCCCCGCCGGGGCGGCGTGAAGCCGATGATGGATCGGATGAGCGTGGTCTTGCCCATGCCGTTGCGCCCGAGGATGCCAACGACCTGGCCGCGCGCCATGCTCAGGGACACGCCTTGCAGCACGTGGCTGTCCCCGTAATAGGTGTGGATGTCACGCACCTCGAGCATCAGGACGCTCCCAGGTAGATCTCCTGCACGAGCGAGCTCGCCTTGACCTCGTGCGCGAGACCGTCGGCGACGACCTTCCCGTAGTGCAGGACGGTGATCCGGTCGGTGAGGGCAAACGCGACGTCCATGTCGTGTTCGATCACCAGCAGCGTGATGGCGGGATCGAGGTTCTTCAAGAGCGCCGTCATCGCGTGGGACTCCGCCGGCGAGAGCCCCGCGGTGGGCTCGTCGAGCAGCAGCAGCCGGGGCGCGCCGGCGAGCGCCAGCGCGATCTCGAGCTGGCGCTGCTCCCCGTGCGAGAGGTTCCGCACCGCTTCGCCCTCCTTGTCGTCGAGCCCGACCGCGGCGAGCACGGCCCGCGCGCGCGCGAAGAAGGCGGGATAGCGGCGCAGACCGCGGTGCAGATGGAACTTGGCCGGCGTCAGGGCCTGGACCGCGAGGAGGCAGTTCTCGAGGGCGGTGAGACGGGGGAACAGATTGGTGATCTGGTACGTGCGGGCCAGGCCGAGCGCGGCGCGCCGGTGAGGCGAGAAGCGCGTGACATCCCGGCCGAACAGGACGATCCGCCCGTCGGTCGGCCGGGTCTCGCCGCTGATCAAGCTGAACAGGGTCGTCTTGCCCGCGCCGTTCGGGCCGATGATGGCGCGGCGCTCGCCCGACCCCACGGCGAGACTCACGCCGTCCAGCGCGCGGAGCCCGCCGAACTCCTTCGAGAGGTCGGTCAGGCTCAGCGCGGGGCTGGGTGATCCCGTCATGTCTCTCGCACGGCCATCAGCAGTGCTTGCACGGCGGAAAGTTCCGGTCGTACACGGGCTGCTTCAGGAAATCGTCCGGCTTGTACTTCCAGAACTGCGAGACGGCCGGATAGGTATGGACGACGGTGTTCCAGAGCTCGCCGTCCTTCCTCTCGACCTTGCGGACGTAGATGTTCTGGATCGGGTTGCCGTAGGCGTCGAGCTTGACCGGGCCGCGGGGAGCGTCGGGGATCTCCACCCGGCGCAGCGCCTCCAGGAACTTCTCGCGGTTCTCCACGTCGCCGCCGATGACCTTGGCCGCCTCGTTGATCCATCGGGTGCTGGTGTAGCAGGTCTCCGAGAAGTACGACGGGACCTTCCCGTACCTCTTGCGATATTCCGCGACGAATTTCTTGTTCACCGGCGTGTCGAGGGCGGCGCTGTAGATCAGGGGGGACATGCCGCCGATGGCCTCGTCGCCGAGGGACGGCAGCACGAACTCGTCAAACGTCGTGCCGCCGCCGATGAGCGGCAGCTTCACCTTCAGTCCGGCGTCCTGGTACTGCTTGGGAAAGCGCGACGCCGAGATCGAGACCATGAGCGCGAACACCGCGTCGGCGTCCCGCTTGATCTGCGAGAGATACGGCGCGAAATCGGTCGTGTTGAGCGGCGCCCACAACTTCTGGACGATCTGCCCCCCGTTCTCCTCGAAGGTCTTCTGGAAGCCGCCGACGACCTCCCAGCCGAAGGCGTAGTCGATGCCGATGACGGCGATCTTCTTGTAGCCAAGTGTCTTCGCCGCGTACTCGCCGAACGGGTGCGAAGGCTGGCTCGACGCCCAGCCCGTCCGCACCACCCACTTGGCGGGCTTGCGCTGGGTGAGGTCGTCGGCGGCGATCACCGGATAGAGCATCGGGATGCGGTACTCCTCAACCTTGGGCGCCATCGCGTAGCCGATGTGCGCGAAGACCTCGCCGACGAGGACGTGGACCCGGTCGCTCTCGACGAGCTTCTGCAGCTTGGTCAGCGCGATGTTCGGCTGGCCCTGACTGTCCTCGACGATCACCTCGACCTTGCGGCCGGCGATCGTCTGGTTGTTGTCGTCGAGCCACATCGCGATACCGTTCGTCATGTCCTTGCCGATCTGCGCGGCACCGCCCGACATCGGCGCGATCACGCCGATCTTGATCGGCCCCTTCTGAGCCCACGCCGGCCCCGGTCCGGCAATCGCGACCAGGACCATCGACAGCACGCACAAGACGACTGCCTTCTTGCCCATGGCTCGCTCTCCTTTCGTCCACTGTCTCAAGGCGCCCACGACACCCTCGGGCGCGTACACGATCGTGCCGATGTAGACCCCGCCCAGGATCAAGAGCCACCGATGCGTGTAGACCGACACGAGGTTCTTCAAGCCCACGATGAGGGCCGCGCCCAGCGCCGGCCCGAGCAGCGTCCCGCGGCCGCCCAGCGCGACCATCAGGAGGATCTCGACCGAGGTGGCCAGCTCGAGGTCCGCCGGGCTGACGAAGCCGTTGTAGTACGCCCACAAGACTCCGGCGAAGCCGCCCACGCCGCCCGCGATCACAAACCCGATGTACTTGTGCAGCCACACGTGATAGCCGAGCGTCCGCATGCGCGACTCGCTCTCGCGGATGCCCACGAGGGTCTGCCCGAACGGGGACCGGACGATCGTCCGCAGCAGGACGAGCGCCAGGAGGAATCCGGCGAAGGCGAGATAGTAGAAGGGAATTCCGCGGGTGAAGGACCAGGGTAGGCCGAGGTCCGGGCGCGGCACGCTCGCAATGCCGTTGTCGCCCTGGGTCATCGATACCCATCGGTGGGCCAGGCCCCACACGACCATGCCGAGCGCCAGCGTGATCATGAGGAAGTAGACGCCGGTCGCGCGCAGGGCCACCAGGCCGAAGATCGCGGCGACCGCCGTCGCCAGCAGAACGCCGACCGCGAGCGTGACCCAGAATCCGGCCCCGTGCCGCGTGGCCAGGATCCCGACGCTGTACGCGCCGAGTCCCAGGTAGGCGGCGTGTCCCAGCGAGGCCAGGCCAGTGTAACCGAGGATGATGTCGAGGCTCATGGCCAGCACCGCGTAGATCACCGCCTGGGTGAGCAGCGCGAGCAGGAACGACGAGACGAACGGAGGGGCCACCAGTAATGCCAGAAACGCGATGACGATCGCGATCCGCGGCGTGCTCGGTGGCAGCACGCCGCGCACTACGCGCGACCGAAGAGGCCCGTCGGCCGCACGGCCAGGATCGCCGCCATCGGGGCAAACAGCGTGAAATACGAGAGCTCGGGAAAAAGCGCCTTGCCGAAGTTGTCGAGCAGTCCCACCAGGAGGCTCCCGATCAGGGCCCCCTTGAGGCTGCCCATACCGCCGACGATGACGACCACGAAAGCGTACGGCAGAATCTCGAAGTCGGCGCCCGGGTAAACGCCGACGAAGCCCCCCGCCACCACGCCCGCCAGGGCCGCCAGCGTCGCGCCGAGCGCGAACACCGCCATCGAGATCAGATGGACGTTGATACCGACCCCGCGCGCCATCTCGGGGTCGTCCACGGTCGCCCGGATCATCGCGCCGATGCGTGTCCGCTCGAGGGCGAGCCAGAGAGTCAGGGCGACCATCACGGCGACCACGACGATGAAGATTCGGTACACGGGGAAGTAGAGCTGTCCCACCACGTACGATCCGGAGAGCGCTGACGGGATCGGGATCGTGTACGGATCACCGCCCCAGAGCACCAGGGCCAGGTCCTGGAAGATGAGCGCGAAGCCCATCGTAGTGAGCACCTGGCCCAGCTCCTGTCCGCTCAGGCGCTTGAGGAACGCGTTCCACTCCGCGATACCGACGAGCGCGATCGCGAGCGCGCCCACGACGACTGCGAGGGGGAAGCTGCCGCTGCGCCAGATCACGGTCAAGGCGACGTAGCCGCCCAGCAGGTAGTAGGACCCGTGGGTCATGTTGACGATGCGCATCATGCCGAAGATGAGCGAGAGGCCTCCCGCGAGGAGAAAGAGCAGGGCGCCGTACGACACGCCGTTGAAGAGCTGGCTGATCCAGAAGTCCACGACGCCGATCAGCGTCGCAGGAGTCGAGGAGCGTTGCCGCCGAGGGGGCGGGTCACGGCTGGTGATTGTACTATAGGCCCACCCTGCGTTCGCACCGCCTGATCACAGGAGGCACGCGTGAGACTGCCCCACGAGCGCTTCGACTATTCGCCGCTCGCCGCCCGGCGCCCCTGGAAGCTTCCCCGGGGAGCCCGCATCGCCGTGTGGACGATCGTCAACGTGGAGGAGTGGGACATCGAGAAGCCGATGCCGCGGGGTATCCTGTCGGCCCCGCAGGGCGTCACGACGGTGCCCGACGTGCCCAACTGGGCGTGGCACGACTACGGAATGCGTGTCGGGTTCTGGCGGATGCTCGAGGCCCTCGGAAAGCGCAAGATCCGCGCGACGACCGCCATCAACGCCAACGTCTGTCGGTCTTACGAGCCCGTCGCGCGAGCGATGCTGGACGCGGGCTGGGAGTTCATGGGCCACGGCGTGAAGCAGGGGGCGATGCACCTGGTACCCGACCAGCGCGAAGCGATCCGCACCGCCATCAGGATCCTCCGCGAGTTCACCGGCAAGAACCCCAAAGGCTGGCTCGGCCCCGGACTGACCGAGACGTGGGAGACGCTCGACATCCTGGCCGAAGAAGGCATCGAGTACGTGTCGGACTGGGTCAATGACGACCAGCCCTACGAGATCAAGACGACCACCAGCGCACTCGTGTCGGTGCCCTACACGCTCGAGCTGAACGACATCCCGATGATGCTCATCCAGCATCACGCGTCGACCGTCTGGCTCGATCGGGTGCGAGACCAGTTCGACCGGCTCTATCGGGAAGGCGCCAAAAACCCTCGCGTCATGGCGATCGCCGTGCACCCCTACATCCACGGCGTGCCCCATCGGATCAAGTACTTTGAGGCGGCCTACGACTACATCCGACGGCACAAGGGCGTCTGGATGACGACGGGCGAGGAGATCTACGAGTGGTTCAAGCGCGGGCGATGAAGTCCCACAACCGTCCGGCGCGCTCGATGACCGCGTCCACGTCCTCCGCGAGCATGTGCCGTTCGGCGACGAGCCGCGTCGCCGAGTCGCGCACGCGCGCGAGGTAGACGGCGCGGGAGGCATAACGCTCCTCGATCGACCCGCGAGGGTCGTCGCTCGCCTGACGCGCGGCGCGCGTCGGGGGAAAGGGGAGCGTGGAGCCCAGCATGCTCATGAGATCTCCCGGCACGCCTTGCGCGGGGTGACGCGGGTTCCAGCCGGTGTAGGTGGCCAGCGGCGTCAGGAGCTCGACGGGCCGAATCCCCGGGAGGTCGTTGCCGTCGTCGTCGACTGACGGCACGAACGTGACGAACGGCGCGCCGATCTTCGGCGGTAGCTCGTGCACCACGCCCCGGTCGAGATCCCGGCCGAAATCGAGCCGCCGCGGCCGCTCGATCCGATCCGGGAAGCGGACACCCGGAATCCGCGTGAAGCGCCCTCGCGTCGACTCGGCCGGAACGGCCGTGCCGTCGCCGAGCCGCGGCACGGCGCTCGCCGGGGGCTCCACGCCGGCGGTGACCCAGCGGTCGAGGTTCACGAGGGCCGCGCGCAGGAGCGGCGCGTAGTCCACGACGTTGAAGGTCTGCAGGCCGCGCGAGCCGGTGTTCGGATCGGCGTCGGGCGGCGGCAGCGTGCCGGGCGTGTGCTGGCTGCCGGCGAAGAGGTAGAGGCGCGTCTGCGGGTGCGGGGCCACGTCCCGCGTGCCCTCGACGTCGGTGTGGATGAGCGAGGCGTCGCCGCGCCAGTACTCGGCCGAGGTGTTGGTCGTGACGATCTTCGGCAACGTGCCGCGCGCCTCGAGGCGGCCGAGCAGCGCGCCGCGCTCGCCGGTCACCGGGTCGACCTCGGGCGTGTCGGTGAACGGGAACAGACTGCCGACGGAGCAGGTCGCGTTCAGCGACGGCTGACCGAAGCGCTGGTTGAACTCTCCGCGGCGCGCGCCGGCGACGTGTGCGATGACGGCGTCGAAGACCCGGCGGCCGGCCTCGTCCTCGTTCAGGCCGAGATAGAGGAAGTGACGGAGAAAGCGGCCGGTCTGTGACACGCCGAGGACGTACGCACGCTCGAGCTCCCCGGCGCATGGGTTGCCGTCGGCGGTCGAGGCCGACCGGAGCCAGGCGGCGGCGTCGCGCACGGCGAGAAGGCCGAGGCCGACGAGGGGCGGATGCTCGGCTCGGTACACGAGCTCGTAAATTTTTCCCGCCTCGAAGCCGCCGTCGAGACAGACGTGGGACGCATCGGCGAATCGCCACGCCGTCCGGGCGATTGCCCCCGCAGGGGCGCCCGCATGCTCGCGGACGGTCAGGCGCGCGGCCGGATCGCCGAGGTCGGCGGTCGGATGGGCGATGTGGTAGCGGTCGGCCATCGGCAACGTCTCGACACGGGCGTTCGGCCGCCACTCGCAGCAGACCGGTCCGCTGATCGGCCCGTTTCCGCTGCGCACCGCCGGGACCGTCAGGGCCATGAGCCCGTCGCGTCGCGGGACGTCGTGTTGCCAACCGCACCATGCGACCGTGTAGCCCCAGCGCATGAGAAAACCGTTGCCGAAGTCCTCCGGAGTCGCCGGGTCGGGCACTCGCGGCGTGCTGTTGAGCAGTCCAAGCGCGACCTTACGGCCGCGGTTCGGAACGTCGAGGAGGAGCCGGCGGTTGCCGCGCGCCGGGTCCTGGGGCCTCAGCAGATAAAAATCGGCTTCGCACTCGACCAGTCCTGCGGTGGTCCGCGGCGCCGCGGCGAGGTCGGTGATCGCCTGGTTCGCCGGGTGCACCGGATCGACGCCGATGCGGAGCACGCCCATGATCTTCTCGTACGCGCCGGCCGCCCCGAACGGACGACCGTCCAGCACCACCGAACGCCGCGTGATCTGGAGTGAGGTCACGGCCATCAGCGCTTCGCCTTGACCGGAGCGACCACGACGTCCGTCGGCGTGCCGGCGAGATAGTTCTCGACGTTCTCGATGGCCCGCAACAGGCCATCGCGGATGACTTCGGGCGTCTGCCCGGCGTTGTGCGGCGAGAGCACCACGCTCGGGAACGCGACGAGGGGATCGCCCGGCTTGAGCGGTTCGTCGTGGAAGACGTCGAGGCCGGCGCCCGCGATCTTGCCTTGCCCGAGCGCGTTGAGCAGCGCGTCGCGCTCGACCAGGGCACCGCGGCCGGTGTTGACGAGGATCGCGGTCGGCTTCATCAGCGAAAACTCGCGACGCCCGAGAAAGCCGCGCGTCTCGGGCGCCAGGCGCAGGTGGAGTGTGATGAGGTCGGCCTGGCGGCAGATCTCGTCCTTGGAAGCGGCGCGGGCGCCCAGCGCGCCGACGGAGGCGGCGTCGCCGCGGGCGCTATAGGCCAGGACGTCCATCCCGAGGGCCTTGGCGAGCGAGATGACGCGGGCGCCGATCTTGCCGGTGCCGAAGACGCCGAGTGTCTTGCCGAGCAGCTGGGTCAGAAGATCGCGGGGCCAGGCGCCTCCCCGCACCTCACGGTCGATGCGCGGGATGCTCCGGGCCGTCGCCAGCATGAGCGCCAGCGTGTGCTCGGCCACGGCGAAAGCATTGACGCCAGGCGTGTTGCACACCGTGATCCCGTGACGGCCGGCGGCGTCGAGGTCCACGTTGTCCGTTCCGGAGCCCCAGATCGAGATCATCTCGAGCTTGCGGCACGCCGCCATCACGCCCTCGGTGAACCGCGCGTGGGCACGGATGTTGATCACGACACGTGCGCCGTCGATACGACGGATGAGCTCGGCCTCATCGTCGGCACCGCGGGCGGTGAAGACGTGTGTTTCGCCGATCTTCTTGCAGCGTTCGTGCGCGGGCGTGCCGCCGAAAACGGACGGAAAGTCGTCTGGGATGGCTATTGTAGCGGGTGCCTTGAGGTCGGCTCTCACCGAAGGTGGCCTGATTTTTGTAGCGGGTGCCGTGAGGCCGGCGCAGACCGAGGGTGGCCTGATACAGACGCGGGCCGGCTCCGACCCGCCCGTTCAACCACAGAGGCGATGCTCCGCCCGCCTGATCTACGGGACACGCCGACTATCCGGCGTCGGCGAAGGCCGCCTGGGCGGCGGCGACGCCTGCGCCGGGCTCGCACTTGTACCCGAGGTCCCGGAGCGCCAGCTCGAGCGCCGACAGGGTCGGCAACACGTAG
>WNFA01001732.1_pt1 | contig 19791 bp, 14 predicted proteins | sample 5400481 | NCBI WGS metagenome assembly WNFA01 (sample SAMN13153340, study PRJNA577476) | soil metagenome | isolation source: 120 cm saprolite under Douglas fir tree site 2 hole 1 replicate 2 | place: USA:California | collected 2015-04-18
CTGCCGCCAGTACAGCAGCGTACCTTACCCACTGGCACAACCTGCAGAGTTAGCGTCACTTGTCTCCGAGATCGAGCAGATGGGGCGTCCTGTGCTGGCAGCGCAGGTAGACGTGACAGACCTTGCCGTCATGCAAGCGCTGGCCGAACGAGCGCAGCACGAGCTTGGCCCTATCGATATCGTCATAGCGAATGCAGGTGTGTACTCCTTCGCGCCTAGCTGGGAATTGACAGAAGAGCAGTGGGACGAAACCGTCAATGTTGATCTGAAAGGCGTCTGGATCACGTGCAAGGTGTGCATTCCGCAGATGCTCAGCAGGCGCAGTGGCAAAATAATTTGTATCTCATCGACGGCGGGACTCAAGGGCATGGCGAATCTAGCGCACTATGTCGCCGCCAAGCACGGTGTGCTGGGCCTTGTGAAGACGCTCGCTATTGAACTGGCTCCCTATAACATCAATGTCAATGCCATCTGCCCGACGAGCGTAGACACCGCGATGTGCCGTAACCAGGCGTTATATGATGTGTTCGCGGGCGGCTCTGGCCCGCTGGCAACCCACGAGCACATGTTGGACTTGATGAATCAACTCAATCTCTTCCCTGACCGTAACCTTTTACCACCAGAGGTGATCAGCGCAGTCGTATTATGGCTGGCATCTGAGGAGGCTCGTCACCTGACGGGCTGTGCCTTACCTGTCGATGCCGGTTATCTGACACGATAGGACGTGCTTTTGACAGGAAACCTGGCCAGGTGGTAACATGCAGCATTCTTGAGTCTGGCAGCACGAGAATATATACCCGGCGTCGCGTGAAGGCAGGAAAATGACTACATTCCCGTTGAGCGCTATGGTTGAACAGCAGAAGATGCGGCTTGCCCTTATTCTCAACGCTATCGATCCATTGATTGGCGGCGTCCTCATCTGCGGACGTAGAGGTACGGGCAAATCGACGACTGTGCGCGCTCTCACGCTGCTGCTGCCGCCTATAACAGGTGTGGCTGACTGTCCCTACTTCTGCGATCCAACCGCCCCACAATGGATGTGCAGCGACTGCCAGGTTCGCTATGAGCGCAAAGAAATCTTCCCCACTCTTCAGCGTCCTGTACATCTTGTGACACTTCCGCTCAATGCCAGCGAAGATCGTGTTGCTGGCAGCTTCGATCTTGCAGCGGCGCTGGCGAGTGGCGCCAGCCGTTTTGCGCCAGGGCTGCTGGCGGCGGCCAATCGCGGTTTCCTCTACGTCGATGAGATCAACCTGCTCAATGACCATATTGTTGACCTGCTGCTTGACGCCGCAGCGATGGGGGTCAATTTCGTCGAGCAAGATGGCATCTCGGTTGCCCACCCGGCCCGCTTTGTGCTGATTGGCACAATGAATCCAGAAGAGGGTGCGTTACGCCCGCAACTGCTTGATAGGATCGGACTCTACGTGGATGCAGAAGACCTGCGCGACCCAGGGGACCGCGCCCTGGTGGTAGAACGCAGGCTGGCCTACGACAGAACTCCTGCTGATTTTATTGCTCAATGGGCAGAAGCTGAACAGGCACTGCATGAACGTATCACGCATGCGCGGCAACTGCTGCCTTCTGTGAGTGTTTCTGCTTATTTTCGCCAGGTTGTTGCGCTGCTTGTTGATCGTCGATTGCACGCCGAGGGGCATCGCGGTGATCTCGTTGTGCTGCGTACCGCTCGCGCCCTGGCTGCCTGGGAGAAGCGCTCAGAAGTACAACTCTCTGACATAGAGCAAGCCGTAGCACTGGCGCTTCCTCACCGGGCACGCGCCGGAACCGCTGTCGGGCAACGGCTTACGCAGGCGCTTGATGAATTGCCCGCGACAGGTATGGATGTGGATATTCCAGAAGAGATAGCGGCTATCGAGGATGATATTGACGTGGATAAACGGGGCGATGAGCGTGAAGGAGCTGCCGGGCTGACACGGCGGCTGCGCGGTGAACAGGATATCGCGCAGGTAGAGACGCTCATCACGGTCGCCCGGGACCGCCTGAGGCGCCAGGAGGCTGGTCGGCGTTTTCTTTCACTGACAACGCGACGCAGCGGGCGCTTTACGCGCAGCCGCCAGGCCAACCCCGTGACCGATATCGCATTCGCTGCTACTATTCGTGCAGCCGCGCCCTATCAACAGGCGCGTGGGCGTACTAAAAACGGCAAACTAGAGCTACGCCCCGGTGACTTACGCCAGAAGGTGCGCGAGCGCAAAACACGCGCACTGCTCATTCTCGTGGTCGATGGCAGCGATTCGGTCATGGCACGACAATTGATGCCTAAGACCAAGCGCGTTCTGCTGGCGCTGCTGCAAAATGCTTATGAGAAGCGCGACCGCGTCGCCATGCTGGTCTTTCGCTTTGCCCAGGGCCGCGTTGTACTACCACCCACCCGCAACTTCGCCCGCGCTCGTCGCAGTGTCGAAGAACTCTACATCGGCGGCTGTACACCACTGGCGACAGGTTTGCTAGAGGGGCTGCGGCTCGCCGAAACGGAACGCCTGCGTGACCCGACCACCAAACCTATCTTGATCGTCCTGACCGACGGGCTGGCGAATATCGACCTCTCCGGCAACATGCGGCGCGATACTCCGCGCCGTGACGCGCTCAACGTTGCCCAGGAGATCGTGGCACGCCAGATACCGGCGGTTATGATCGATACAAACCCTTATCCTACCATCACGAACGAGGCAGGCGAGAAGGTGCCGAGTCCAGCCCGCGAGCTAGCTCAAGCCCTGGTCGCCGACTATTACCAGTATTGTTTGCCATATGACACTTTATTGCTCAGAAGGGGGTGAAAAGCCTGTGTAACCTTTGCCCATTGTAGAACGAATAGTACATTGCATATGCTACCGGTTACTCTTTGTATCCTTTCCATCCTGGAACAGGGGGTTTACCTCCATTAGGGGGAACGAGCGGGCGACCATAAAGGCCCACCCCGCCACTCCTCGCCACCCTCGCCCCTACGGGAACCGAATCTCCCCCGCAAGGATGGAGAGCCGGAACAGGTTGTCTCTTGACAACTTGCAACTATTTAGAGCGAACGCTCTCGAAGAAAGGTCGTTTCGATGAAGACACGAACCGCTGTTCTGTATCGTCCCGGTGAGGCCATTCGCGTTGAAGAGGTCGAGCTTGATCCACCCAAGGATCACGAAGTGCAGGTAAAGATGGTCGCGGCAGGCGTCTGCCACTCTGATTATCACCTGGTCGCGGGTGATTTACCTGGCTACCTGCCAATGGCACTGGGCCACGAGGGAGCAGGCATTGTTGAGGAAGTCGGTTCCGGAGTCACCAACTGCAAGCCCGGTGACCATGTCGTCCTCAGTTTCATTCCTTCGTGTGGACAGTGCTACTACTGCACCAGAGGGCATACCAACCTCTGCAATATGGGAGCCGCTATTTTGATGGGATCCCAGCTTGATGGGACGTTCCGCATGCACAACGCACAGGGTGAGAATGTCGGCCAGATGTGTGTGATCTCCACTTTCAGCGAACGCAGCGTTGTTCCCGACATGTCGGTGATCAAGGTCGCCGACTACTACCCACTCAATAAAGCAGTCCTCGTCGGTTGTGGTGTGCCAACGGGCATTGGCGCGGTCATCCATCGTGCGAAGGTCGAACCGGGCAGCACAGTGATGGTGATTGGCTGTGGCGGCATCGGCATGAATGCTATCCAGGGCGCTGCCCTCGCCGGTGCGCGCATGGTCATCGCGGTCGATGTTGTCGACTTCAAGCTAGAGAAAGCGAAAGAGTTTGGGGCGACCCATACCATCAACGCGAAGAACCAGGATGTTGTGCAGATTTCCAAGGACCTGACATGGGGTATGGGCGTGGACTACGCCTTTGAGGCAATTGCCACTCCTGCCACTATAGGGCAGGCCTATGCATGCACGGGAAAGAATGGTACGGTGGTCGTGATTGGCCTGACACCTGCCACAGCCGAGTCTATCCCGGTGCCTCCGCTCGACCTCGTGCTGTTCCAGAAGACACTTATGGGAACGCTCTACGGCGACTCCCAGCCGCGCAACGACATTCCCAACCTGCTCGCAATGTACCACGCAGGCAAGATTAAGCTGGACGAGCTGATTACGAGGACCTATACGCTCGACCAGATTAACGAAGCCTATGCCGACATGCTCGCGGGCAAGAACATTCGCGGCGTCATCGAGTTCGCCTAACAGTCGAGGGACGCTTTGGCAAGGCCTCCCGCGTTGCACCCACGTATGCGCTGCTGCATGCGTGGGTGCGCTGAATTGTAGACAGGCAGGTCATGTACACATATCCATTCTGCGCGATTGTGGGCCAGGAAGAGATGAAACTGGCCCTCATCCTCAATGCTATTCAACCGGCCATTGGCGGCGTACTCATTCGCGGAGAGAAGGGGACGGCTAAATCGACAGCGGTACGCGCGCTTGCTGCCGTGCTGCCGGAACTGGCGGTTGTAAGCGACTGTCCATTTTCCTGTCCTCCCGATCAGCCAGCGGCAATGTGCGCTTCCTGCCGGACCCGGCTGGAGCAAGGCGAAACGCTGCCGGTAGTCCATCGTCGTATGCGCGTGGTGGATCTACCCATCAATGCCTCGGAGGATCGCGTCGTCGGCACCCTTGATATCGAACACGCGCTGCGCGAGGGACAGAGACGCTTCGAACCCGGAGTGCTGGCCGCGGCAAACCGGGGTATCCTCTATGTCGATGAAGTGAACTTGCTGGATGACTATGTGGTCGATGTGCTGCTGGATGCGGCTGCAATGGGGATCAACATCGTTGAGCGCGAAGGGGTGTCTTTCAGTCACCCGGCACGTTTCATGCTGGTTGGTACTATGAATCCCGAAGAGGGGGAGCTACGCCCGCAGCTCACCGACCGCTTTGGTCTCTGTGTCGATATCACATCCATCCATAATATCCAGCAGCGCGTCCAGATCGTTGAACTGCGCGAGCGCTTCGAGGCCGCACCGAAAGCATTTCTGGCCGAGTATGCCAGCGACGAACAGGAGCTAAGCTCTTGCATTACACGAGCAGCGCAGTTGGAAGAACGAGTCGCTGTTCCGCTCCAGGTTGCCGAACTCATTGCACTTATCAACATTGAACTCAATATAGATGGACATCGTGGCGATATCGTGATGCGCCGGGCAGCGCAGACCTACGCGGCGTACCTCGGGGAGGAAGAGGTCACACATGAGCATGTCTATACTATAGCGCCGATGGCGCTGGCACACAGGCTCAAACCCTCGCCGCTGCAGCAGGCTTCAGGGACTGTAGGTGAGAGGTTGAAGGCGATCAAAAAGAAATTGATGTAGGAAGGATATTTCTGAAGCGCTTACGCAAGCTGTTGCTCCAGCGCATAGCGAGCTGCCGCCATGCGCGAGGTGACGCCAATCTTCCGGTAGATCGAGGTCAGGTGGGCATTGACGGTGCGCGGACTGATTACGAGCAGATCTGCAATCTGCGCGCTGGTCAACCCCTGCGCCAGCAGTCGCAGCACTTCCACTTCGCGTGCCGTCAGTCCGGCAGCATTTATTGTAGATAGCGGCGATTGCGCTGGGGGAGAGGAGGGCACCGGCTCACGCGCTGCCCTGGAGTCGGCAGCGCGTACTTGCTCAACCGTCATGCCACGGCCCTGAGCCCATGCTACGGCAAAACGCTGCTCTCCCAGTTGCGCATGGACAGTAGCAAAGGCACGCTGGTAGTTCGCGCTTGCTATCATACTTACTGGGGACGTGACTTCATACACGGCTTCCGCCGCCCCCCAGATGCGTGCAGCCCACGCAGGCTTTCCCTCTGCCGCTGCCACTTCCCCTAACGCATGCAAGCAGGTGGTCGTAAACCACTTCATTCCCAGCTCTCTTGCGAGCGGCAAGCATTGTAGGTACCTGGCACGCGCTGCAGCATAGTTGCCCTGCTTCAAGTTCAGGCGTCCAAGGGTAGCGAGTATATTGATCATCGCCCCACGTTCTCCCACCGTTGTCGCGAGAGCCAGGCCTTCTTCACAAAACGCTTGCGCCTGTGCGAATTTGCCTTCGTCAATAGCTACTCGTGCAGCAAGGAAGAGTGCCAGGCAGAGGCCATATGCATTGTCCACTTCTCGAAATATTGCCAGGCTCTTCTCAGAGTACACACGTGCCCTCTCAACATCGCCCAGCAGGTATTCCACCGTTATCCCCAGCCAATTCAGTACAGTTCCAATGCCCAGTTTGTCTCCCACCACCCGGTACAAAGCCAGGCTTTCTTTGGAGAGCGCTTCCACCTGGTCAAATGCTCCCAGATACCACGACAATGCACTTGCACGGTACAGTGCTCTGGCCTGCAATGGCAGCTCGCAACTCCGGCTCAGGGGGAGTAAGCGCTCCATCCATTGTTGTCCTTCGCGCAAAAGCCCTCTGATGTTCCAGTACGCTACTAAGCCTGTGCCAATGCGCACAGCGATCTCGACTTCCTCATGTTCGACCAACCACTGCAACGCAGCGCGCACGTTGCCGTACTCCTGCTCAATACGTTGCAGCCACTGGAGTTGCGCTCCAGTGAGCGATTGCGGGCCTGCTGCTTCCACTAGCCCGGCATAATAGGTTGCATGAGCAAGTTGCACCTTCTCGGCCTCTCCCTGGCGTTCCAGGCATTCTTGCGCATACTCGCGGATGGTCTCTAACATTGAGAGGTATGAACCACCATGTTCTTGTTCCGTCTGTTGAAGGAGATTCTTGTCAATAAGGTCGGCTATTCCATTCATAACATCCAGTTCATCGCCAAGCACCCTGCACACAGACTCTACTGCCTCTACTGTACAGCCATTCACGAAAACAGCGAGGTATCTGAAGAGTCGCTGCACCTGGTCACTGAGCAGATCATAGCTCCATTGGATAGCGCTACGCAGAGCCTGGTGTCGTACCGGCATATCGCGCGTTCCCCGCATCAGCGTCTGGAGCCGGTGTCCCAGGCGGGTCAGGAGCGCCTGGGGGGACAGGTACTTTACATGTACCGCTGCCAGTTCCAGGGCGAGCGGCAAACCATCCAGGCGGGTGCAGATTTCGGCGATCGCTCGTGCATTCGTAGATGTGAGGTGGAAGCCGGGTTTGATAGCCTCTGCTCGCCGCATGAAGAGGGCAACAGCAGCGACTTCAGATAATGCCCCGGGAGTAAAGCTCTGTGTGAGATCAGGCAAGGGCAGAGGCAGGAGTGAAAACACCTGTTCGCCACGGATATGTAGGGTCTCTCGGCTGGTCACCAGCATCTTGACCTGTGGACATGCTTCCAAAACCTCAAGGAGCATAGGCGCTGCTGTCACGACCTGTTCAAAATTGTCGAGCAGGAAGAGGAAACGTTTCCCGGTCAGAAATGCTTTCAGCATCTCAAAGAGCGAATGATAGGCGCTGTCCTGCAGTCCCAGCGCTTGTGCAATGGTGGGAATGACGAACCCGGGGTCATTGACGGAAGCCAGGGGAATGAAGAGACTGCCATCGGGAAAGTCGTCAAGGACACTATGGGCGACATGGAGCGCCAGGCGCGTCTTGCCGACACCACCGGTTCCGGTCAGCGTCAGCAGGCGTATATCTTGATGCCGGAGCAATGCGCAGAGTCTGGCGATCTCGTGTTCACGTCCGATGAGTGGGGTGAGTAGGGCTGGCAGGTACGCCCTGGCGGCAGGTTGGGCTGTCGTCGATCCTTCCGATGCTGTGGTTAAAGAAAGGCGTTCTGTGGTGGAATGTTCATTACCATTTTGTGTAAAACCTAACTCGCTGGCATTTTTTCTGAAGAGTGTACAGAGTCGCTGCTGGTAGCGCGGGCTGGGCAGTGCAAGACCTCTTTCCCACCGGCTCACCATAAATGCTCTGGGCACGCCTATCTGCTTGGCCACATCTTTCTGGGACCATCCATGCAGGAGACGAGCCTGTCTTAGAAGATAGTTTGGCGCTCCCTGTGCAGCCTCTTTCATAGCGTTGGTTCTTCGCACTCTGCGTAATCAAGCTGTCCGCGCAAATAGCATGTGATGTTCTTGCCAGCTCTACTATATCATATGCAAGATATGGATGCGATATATGAATGATATTTTTTCTCAATATTGATACTTCCCTTCATAAACAGCCAGGTATTTTAGGTAGTAGCAATATGTTGTTTTACAGATGTTTTGTTATTTTAGATTGGGTAGACTGTATAGGAGAGCAAGGCATATCACGTTTATATTAAGGAGGCTTTAGATGATCAGTCCACAAGGAGAACAGATTCGCAATCAAGTGAAAAGCGTCATTGGACCGGCGCTCAAGGCAAGTAGTGCGCTTCCTCTCGCAGCAAGGCGAACTCAGCTTGAGGCCATTTTGACCCGGACAGAGCTGCCAGCCGATGTCGAGATCGAAGAGGTTGTCGCCGCTGCTGTTCCGTGTGAATGGGTGAGCATTCAAGGCGGGGCATCTCAGCAGTCACAACGAGTGATCCTCTATCTGCACGGGGGAGGCTATATCCTGGGATCTGCCCGCTCCGAACGGATGCTCACATCTACCCTGGCACGTATCACCGGGCAGCGGGTTCTGTCTGTGAACTATCGCCTGGCTCCAGAGCATCCGTTCCCGGCAGCCGTGGACGATGCGCTCGCGGCTTATCGCTGGTTGCTGACCACAGGACGAGAGCCCGGGGAGATCATCGTCGCTGGCAGTTCTGCTGGCGGAGGTCTCGCGCTTTCTACCCTTGTCGCACTGCGTGATGCTGGTGATCGCTTGCCAGCGGGAGCAATCCTGCTTTCCGCGCTCACCGATCTTACAGGGAATTCCGCCTCGTACGCGACGAACGTCGAGGTAGAGCTGTTCGAGACACCGGAAGGCGTGGTCGAAGTACGGACCCTCTATCTCAGGGAGCAAGATCCTCGCACCCCACTGGCATCTCCGCTGTATGCTGACCTGCATGGGTTACCACCTCTGCTAATCCAGGTCGGCAGCGACGAGATCTTGCTTGATGACTCAACGCAGGTAGCACAGCGCGCACGGGCCGCAGGAGTCACGGTCACCTTACACATTGGAGAGGGCATGTGGCATATGTGGCAGACGACTGCAGCCAGAGCGCAGTTTCCAGAGGGTGAGGTTGCATTCCAGCAGATCGGGGACTTTGCCAATCACCTTGGCGCTGACAACGAGTAAGGAGGGGGAAGGTTTATTGGGAGTTCATTTTTTAATTACTGGCACCAATGGCTTCCAGGTCCTATGTTTCACACATCCCCACACCACACCCACCTCATAGGCGCAATCATCGAGCAGAGAACACAGGGCATACCAGCCCAGGCCTATCTCCGGCCTCAGGCGCCAATAGTCTATGCCGATCACGATGCCACACAGGATACATGTCAGAAGGAACAATGGCGGTACGAGGAGACCCGCCAGCAAGAGGGGCAGCGTGTAATAGCGGGTCAGATGGCGGGACAGGAGGTATGTATATGCAAGATGACTGCGCAGCGTTGCTTTGAAAACGGCGAGAAAGCCGATAGGAACTCGCTGTGCTCGCACTTTTTGCAGGCGTTTACGAGCACCGAAAAGGGTAAGGAACAGTGCAAGTAGCAGAGAGAGTAGGGCGGCGAAACCGTGTATAGCTCCACGAGAGCCACCCCCACCCCAGGGCGACCGCAAGGGATCGCCCCTCCGCGGATGCCGTGCTGAGCCGATCCGCGCCGCGTAGGGGCGAGGACGTGCTCGATAAATCGGCACTCTACAGCCCTCGCCCTTGGGGGCGGGAGGGGGAACGCTACTCCACGCTCCCACAATCAGCGCGCCCGCAAACGTCGCCTGTTCGGAAGGCAGCAACAAAATACGCTGCTCAGTAGGATGACGTTGGAGCAGCGAAGCCTCCGCAGAAGCATACGCGAAACGGATACGCAGGAATGCGCCCAGTGTTGTGCGATAGTCGTGATAAACGACCCCCTGCGGTAGATAGAGCATAGACGCGCCAGAGATGAGGAGACGGCGGCAGAAATCGACATCCTCGCCTTGAGTCATTGGGGCGAAACCGGAAAGTTGCTGCCAGGCTGCCCGGCGCAGTAGCATATTTGCAGTTGGCAGGTATGTCAGCGGCCCTTCGAGACGCACCTGCTGGGGCTGCATGCCCATGAAGAGGGAGGAGCGCACGTCTTCATAGCGGCCGAGCAGTGATTTGCGATCATAGGCCCGGATCATACCGCCAACAGCGGCAACGCGCTCATCCTGAAATGCTGGAACGAGTTCTCTGAGCCAGCCTGGAGAAGCCACACAGTCACTATCGAGATAGGCAATGAGATCGTGCCGGGCTGCCCCGGCGCCTGTATTGCGACTGATGCCTACTCCTTGCCGCTGCTCGTGGCACACCACGCGCGTTTCCAGACCGCGCGCTGCCGCTTCCCGTGCCATGCGTCGCAGCATACTACTGGTTTCATCGGTCGAGGTATCATCGATCACGATGATTTCTAAACAATGGGCAGGATAGTCCAGCGCGAAAAGCGAACGGAGGCAGCGTTCAAGTTCTCTGGCGCGGTTGTAGGCGGGAACGACGATGGAGACATTGGGCCATGTAGGAGGCGGCAACGTTGAACCTGCCTCTAAGAGTCCCTTCCAGCGCAGTTGATCGCAGAGCGCCTCTACACGCCTGACGGGGATGTTTATAGCCTGCGCCAGTTGCTCGCAGGTATGCTCTTCTGCGCAAAGCGAGAGTAGATGTGCTGTAACAGTATTGAGTCTCACAAGACGCAGCGGGTAGTCGCAGACGGCTACCGCAGTCTCATCCTGCGGTACGATACGAATACCAGATGGCAGGCGGTAATGCCCAGGTCGAGGCTGGCGATACGGTGTATTCATGTTGTTCGGTACCTGTCACGTTTATTCATATACCATATATTATGAGGCATTTTCTAATTGGAAAAAAGAGGATAAATTGGCTCCCAGGCAAGTTAGCTCCTTCGTCCAGGGGCCAGTTCAGGCACAGGTAATGCGCTCTACTCTAATAACTCATTAGGGGAACTTTTAGCAGTTGAGCAGCGTCTACCGGGTGAGCATATTTGACAGCCGGAGGGGGAAGCTTTGAGTATTTATGCTAACAAGGGGAAGATCATTCTATTGTTCACGCTGCTCATGCTGGTGAGCATGTCGGCCTGTGGACCATACTCCACTCCAAAAACGTCCCCTCCCAATACATCATTCAACAATACACCGTCAGGCAGCGGAAATGGGCCAGAGCCGGGAACGGATGGCAAGGCCACTGCCGAATGGACACTACGAGTCTATCGTCGTTGCAGGTGGCCTCACCTATATTGGCTCTGACAACAGGACGCTCTATGCACTGGGGGCCAGGGATGGGACTGTGCGCTGGCAGCACAAAATGGGCTCTACAGTGTTTGTCTTTCAGGCCGTCAACGGCTTCGTGTATGCTACAGCCGATAAGGTGTTGTATGCCCTCAACGCGAGCAACGGAACACTGCTCTGGCGTTACCAGGCGGACAAATTTATCTCCAATGTTCTGGTGGTCAAAGGAGCGGTTTACGTAGATACCGCTGCTGAAGGAGGCTCGTCCATTCTCTACGCCTTACGAGCGACGGATGGTTCGCCACTTTGGCATTACACGCTCACCACGGAGTCTCCGGGACTGGTGGGGATCAACGACGGCACTATCTACTACAGGCAGGCGTCAACGACGCCGGGAAGCCCTCACTTCACTCAGACCATCTCTGCGTTACGGGCGAGTGATGCTCATGTGCTCTGGCATATGCAGCTAGAAAATGCCGATGGGCTGGTCGATGGGCCGGTAGTTGAGGTCAATGGTATTCTCTATATCGCGACCACCCACGGGGCGATCTATGCGCTCCATGCTGATACAGGTATACGGCTCTGGCATGTTGCTCAACCCGGTGGGCAGGATTTTATTCCGGTCTCTGTCTCGCCGATAGTAGTGAATGGATTTGTGTACATTGGCGATATCCAGGGCATCTCTGCATACCGCGCCAGCAATGGTGTGCGGGCCTGGCAGTACAAGATGGACCTTATAGGCCCTTTTCGAGAGCAGCCAGTGGTGGCCGATGGTGTGGTCTACTCTGGCGACACCACCGGGCTTGTCGTTGCCTTGCGAGCTACAGATGGCACCTTGCTCTGGCAACATAGAGCGACAGGCGTTTTTACCTCTTTGACCGTGGCGGACGGCCTTGTCATCAGTGATACCGGTCCCGTGTATGCCCTGCGGGCCAGTGATGGCAGCGAACTCTGGCAGCGTGCCGCGGAAGGCACCGGTGAGTCTTCTCCCGGGGGCAGCCAGAGGTGGTAGGGGAAGGCAGCGTGTTTATCGGTTCCCAGGATGGGAGTGTCCAGGCCATAGAGGCAAGCGATGGCAAACTGCTCTGGCGGTATATGATCCAGGAACTGGCGGTGCAGATGCCTGCTGTCTATGGCGCCTATGTGAACTTTTCAGCCTCTACATCCTACCAGCAGGCGCTGGCGATCGTGACCGGTCTCGGACTGAAGACATTCGCCGATTGCCACCCCTACTGGTGGACAAAAGGCGATGACAAAGATATATACTCCGGCTCGCACCTGCTGACGGTGGCAGCGACGGTCAACTCGGCTCCACTCTGGCTGGACCGTCTGAAGGTTACTCCAGGAGTCGAGCATGCTGAGGCCAGTGGGCCTCATAGCTGCCCTAAAATAGGGCCGGGCAGCGGTTTCAGGTACTTGCCCGAGGCGCAGGCGGGTACGTTTGTGCGGGTGACGTTTGCAGATACAGCGAAGTATGCTACAGCGCTTGACGCGCTAAATGCCCTGGGATTTCGCCTGGCCGACCCTTGCTACGAACAGGCACGAGCGCGAGGAACAAAGCCCACCTGGCACTCGATGGGACAGGCAGATTCCTTCACCAAGATGCGTACGCTCTTAGTGGCGACAACAGCTTTCAACGCGACCTATTGGGCGAACCAGCTAGGGGCGGTCGCAGCGGTTGTGAAGGTGGAGTCGCCGTTCAAGATGACGTGTTAATGGTAGGTCAAACCGGCAAAGACGAAGCTCAAAGTGTCTACTTCAACTAGCTCAGGTTGTCCCACACAACTCCCTGCTCAGAGCGCACGCCAAATCAACCATCAGAAACCCCTTGACATATGTCCATAATGGACATATAATATACTTTATGAAGACGAATAAGACGATGCTGACACCGTTAACACCAGCGGTCTTTTACATTCTGCTGGCTCTAGCCAGTGGCGAAAAACATGGTTATGAGATCATGAAGCAAGTCAAACACGATAGCCTGGGACACGTCAAAATGGGGTCTGGGACGCTGTATGGGTCGATCAAACGTATGCTCGCTGATCGGCTCATCGAGGAAGCGGGCGAGCGACCTGATCCGACACTCGAGGACGAACGAAGGAGATACTATCGCCTGACTGACCTGGGCAGACGCGCCTTCCTGACGGAACTCCAACGCTATCACGAGGTCGTTTCCATCGCGACCCGGCGCCGTCTCTTCCCCGGTTCTGAGGTGACAGCAACCCTATGAAACAGAGAAAGCGACCGTGCAATCAGCTTCGTGCAGAGCATCTTTACGCGTTCCTCTTGCGCTTGTATCCAGGAATGCACCGCCAGGAATACGGTCCGCTGATGGTGCAAGCATTCAAAGATCACTACCGCGACACACGAGAAGCGCAAGGCCGGATCGGGATCACGTTCTGGCTGGAGGTAATTGCAGATGAAACGAAAAGTGTCCTGAGAGAACAACTGTCGTCAATCCAAGGAGGAATCACGATGCAACGAGTCTGGAAACAACAGCAAGGGGTTCTTTTCGGCCTTCTGTTGGGTGTTCTGGCAATTGTGACCATTGTCTGGACAAACGTCCTTTTTCCCAACTTTGAGTCTGACAGTGAGTATGAGATCACCTATGCCATTGGCTACCTCTCCATCTTTCTCTTTTTTGTCCTGGTGGGGTTTCTGGCCAGCCGCAAAACCAACCGTCTGCTTTCTGGGACCTGGGCAGGAGCCATCACGGCACTGCTTGGCTTCGGGATGGCTATGCTCACATTTTTTGTGGTCGATAATGTCTGGCTTACCATTGTCAGCCACCAGCCAGACAAGATCTACGGGTTCCAGCATAGCACATTCCATACGATGCGCGACTACATCAATGCTGGGCTGCTCTCAGGTGTGGTCGCCGTGCTCCCTTTAATGGCAGGAGTGGGAGCGGCGTGTGGAACAGCTGGGGCTGCTCTACGAAAGCTCCTCCAATCCAGGGGTCAGTGATCCTTTTTCTCTCATCTTCTGCCACTTTTGCTCGCCTCGCCCTCTGTTTCTGCCACCTCTCACGAGCGCGGTACTAGATCTGCGTGGCGGTTGACCACTTGGTCAGCGGTTAGCTCTTCAACAACCTCGTTGCGCAATTCGTGGGCATAGGAATAATCATGGCATGCTCAACGCCCTGGCTACACGTTCGCCGTCGAGAATAGCGTTTTCTACCCGGCGGGGCGCTATGCAGTCGCCGACGCGGTAGAGCTGTTTTACCTTGCCCTGGAGCTGGTGATAGAGTGTGTCGTTGGCAGCCTGCGGTGTTGCCATAACTGCTAGCGATACATGCTCAAGCTGGCGCGGCTGGCCGGTGTAGTTGTTGATGATGGTTGCACTGTTGGGACCAAGACCCGCTAAAAAGTAGTCGGCGGTCAAGCGCATACCTTTGGCAAGGGCGCGGCGGTACCAGAGTTCAAGGTCCAGGGTGATACCAAGATCGCCGCCGACGTAGAATTGGGGCGTGACGACTTCAACCTTGCAGCCCTTCTCCGCCAGTAATTCGGCGGTGCCTGTCGCCTGGTGAAAGCCGATTTGATCGTAGACGATAACATACTCGCCGGGTTGGGCCATCTTTTCACCACGAATGACCTGCCAGACTGGTGCGACATGCGGCAGGTCTGTGCCAGGTATGGATGGGAGCAGCGGGCGCGAACCTGTGGCAATGATGACGGCGTCAGGCTGCGCGCGCTCGATCATCTCCGCCGTCGCTTCAACACCCAGGTGTACCTCGACGTCTGCCTCCTGAATCTCTCGCTGCAGGTTGCGCGAGACATCACCGAATTCCACACGGTTAGGCACGCGTACGAGAAGGTTGACCTGGCCGCCGAGTTCGTGCTGTCGCTCATAGAGCTTGACGTGGAAGCCGCGCTGTGCCGCGACTCTGGCCGCCTGCATGCCTGCAGGTCCACCACCTACAACTACGACTGTTGGGCGGTGGTTTCCAGAGGGTCCATCTCCATCAGGGGGAACGAGCGGGCGAGCGGGCCACACTGTCCCCCGGACAGCGTCCATTAAAGGCCCACCCCGCCACCCCCCGCCACCCTCGCCCCTACGGGAATTGGAGGGACGAGTGGGAAGCGAATTTCCCCCGGAAGGATGGAGAGCCTTCCCAGGTTGCGGCTGAGGGGCAACAGCGATTGCCGGGAACTGGAGTTCGTTGCCCGTGGCAGGGGTTTGAATGCAGCCGAGGCTCAGGTTGAGGCCCATACGTCCAATGCAGTATTGATTACAGGAGATGCAGAGGCGAATGGACTCGGTACGGCCTTCGCGAGCCTTGCGCGCGAAGGCCGGATCACAGATCTGGCCGCGCACGACATCGACCATATCTGCTAACCCTTCGCGCAGGATGCGTTCGGCCTGTACGGGGTCTTTGATGCGCCCGGTACAAAAAACGGGAAGCTTGACTACTTCGCGAATGCCCGCTGAGACGAAGAGTTGATATCCTGGCGGCGTGTGCATCGAGCCCTCTACCATGTAGAGGTTATGGAATTCGCCGATACTGGTGTTGATGAAATCGAGCTGGCCCGTTGCCTCAAGGCGTTTGGCGATTTCGCGCACGTCATCGAGTGTCAGCCCTGCCGGGATCAGTTCGTCGCCGCACAGCCGGATGCCAAGGGTAAAATCGCGCCCGATTTCGGCACGTACGGCCTGGATTACTTCCAGGGCAAAGCGCATGCGGTTTTCCAGCGAGCCGCCGTAGGCGTCGGTACGCCGGTTGTAATAGGGTGAGAAGAACTGGCGGATCAGTGAACTATGTGAGGATTGCAATTCCGCGCCATCGAAGCCGCCTTCGCGCACGTGACGCGCTACGAGGGCATAGCCGCGCACGATCTCGGCGATCTCTTCCGGCTCAAGCTCTTTGCACATTTCGCGATGAATGGGGTCCGGCAAAGGTGATGGTCCAAGGACGGGGCGGCGCGAGTAGATGCTGCTGGCCTGCATGCCGTTGTGGTTGATCTGCGCGAACATGCGGGTACCGTGTTCGTACACTGCGCGGGTCATACGTCGATAGGCGGGAATCACGTGTGGGTCAAAACCATGGATCAGTTTCTGGTAGGCCCAATCACTCGGGTGGACCGACTGCTCCTCTGTAATGATGAGGCCACAACCACCCTTCGCTCGCTCGGTATAGTAGGCGATGAGGCGCGGCCCGGGCAGGTTCTCCTCGGCCAGATTTGTCAGGTGGGCCGCGAAGACGACGCGGTTAGGAACAATCGTCTTGCCGATGCGTATGGGTGTGAATAAGTATTGGTACTGGCCTGCCATAGTTTGAAACTGCCTTTCAAATGTGATTTGACATCTGATTGCCCCGGTCATTATACACTATGCGATTGCGGATGTGCCGCTTGCGCTGCTCTTCAGGGGTCTCGTGCTCTTGCTTTTTGATGACCATTGCCGTTGGGAAAGATCGCCTACGACACAAGGGCGAGGTTCAAGGGCTGGTACTGGCGCACGAGCGATGGCTTGCAGATACCTTGCATGATGCAATATAAATTTGGGCTGCTGAGGTGAAACACGATGGAATAATTGGGACAGTTGTGACACTTGTGACATTGGAACAGATACTTCGATATTCCAAAGGTGCGATCACAGGGAGTGTGATTTCCAGTTGTGACACTTGTGACACTTGAGACATGGGTCCACAGTAGGTGATACGTTTTACGACGGGTCACATGGTGGTGGTGGATACGATCACCATAGATCACCTACTATCAGTATAACAGAGTGATGCAAATGCTGTGCCAGATGATAAGCGGGAAGATAGGCTGAGTGTAATTTCGCTGATCCACTTCCATCTACGCGAGGTGTTCCTGTGTTGGTGCTCCACGACTGCGAGCACGCCCTTGTAACACCAGTACGGCCAGCAAGACGGCTGCCAGCGTAACCCCTCCAGCAATGGTAAAGATGCCTTGTGGGGGCGTCCACAGACTGACCACCGCCACCAGCAGGGGACCGATAACGCCGCCCAGTGCTGCGCTTGCTCCCCTGATCCCCATCACCTGGGAGCGATGTTCAGGTGCCGCTATATCCAGGTACGCTGCACTTAATGCCGGTGACACCAGCGCGCCGCCTATCCCGGAAACCACGGCCACCAGGAAGAGCCAGCCAAACTGCGGTAGGAAGATCAGGCCAGGGTAGAGCGCGCCGCTCAAGAGCAGGCCAAGCACGATGAGCGGCTTTCTGCCATAACGGTCGCTCAACTGGCCCAGACCTGCTTGCCCGATCAGCATGGCCAAGCCGTACCCACCCACGATGATCCCCAGCTGCGTGGGTGTCAAGAGGAGGCGGTTATACATGTAGAACATCATCTGTGGCTCGATGAAGGCAAAACCAAAGATAGCTATGAAATCGAGCAGTAGGAGCGTGGCGAACAGAGACAGCGGCCGGGGCAGGGATGCAAGCGATCCCCGCTGTCCTGCGCTCGGCTGCTGCGCTTGTGCACCGGCCAGGACTGAGCGGGTCTCTGGAACCAGCACGAAGGCGAGCAGCAATGCGATCAGCGCCAGGACAGCAGAGACGCCAAAGGGGGCAACGAAGCCCCAGTGATCAAAAAGGAGCCCGCCCACTGCCGGACCAAAGGGACGGTATCGGCGATCATACCCAGAACTGCCGGGAGCAGTCCCGCCGTGATGGCTCCCTGAAACAAGCGGATGGCAATATACCAGCCGGTTGATGGCGCCAGTACAAACGCACTATTGGCGATTACCTCACCGGCCAGAGCCAGCAAGATCAGGGGCTTTCTGCCGAAGCGATCGGCGAAGGAGCCCAGAAAGGGGGAAAGCAAGAATTGCGCGAAAGCGAAGCTCATCGACATCAACCCCAAGGCCGCCACTCCTGAGCCGAGTTCACCCAGCCGCTTGGCAAAGACAGGCAGGACAATGCCGTAGCCGGTCATCATCAGGGCGATACTGGCTGCAAGCAGTAAGAGAACCCTGCGTGTCTGTGCAGGGAGTGCTTCTCGTGCTGGCAGTGCTGGCCGTCCTTCAGCTGCGTTGACTAACGCTCCGGTGACGCGAAAAAGTGGTTGTGTACTCATGCGCTTGCCCCTTGTGCTTTCCCTTACCTGGTAGATCATGCCTCATTACAGCATTAACTACAGGTAGTATACCTCGCTGAGCGTTTCCCAAACGCTTCATGAAAGGTCCAAGATGACGACCTTAAGGCAGCTGTCCCGTCATATTCATACCGCCATTTCCTGGCACTAAACATCAGGAGCCCCACTATGGACGATCACCTGACCTCCAGCCTGGGGGTCTATGTGCCCTCACCCTTCGACGTTAGGCAGCGGGGTCTCCGCTGGTCGAGGCGCCTCTACGAGTTGCGGCGCTTGTGGGAGGCTCTTTCGGTAGCCCTGCTGGCGACGCAGCAGGAGGGGTAGATTGCGGCAGCCACTTGCTTGACATAGGAGACGATGGTGGACAGCGGAACAGGTGCGCCCTTGGGATGTAGTTGGCGTAAGCTGCCATGAGGTGCGTAATCCATGACAAGAAAAGGCGTCAGAAATACACAACAATGCGTCAACACCTTGTTTTTGGTTCAAGCATTGGGTATGCTTTGAGCAGAGGTGTCTAGCACTCCATCTGGTCAAGACCGATGGGAAGGAGCAGCGCATGAAGACCTCCATATTTGAACAGTGGTGTGAACAGATGGCTTCTGGATGGGAGGATAGGGTATGGACCCAGCGGGTTCTCTGTGCATTCTCCTACTTGGTCGCTTCGAAGTCACTCGAGGAAAGCGTCTCTTGCACGCCTCTGCCTGGTCACGGCGCAAGGCAGCGGCACTCCTGCAGCGCCTGGCTTTCGAGCGGCGCCTGCTGAAAGAGCAGGCGATCGAGTTTCTCTGGCCTGAGCACGATCCCACTACTGGCGCCAACAACCTGTATCGCACCCTCCATGCCCTGCGCCAGACCCTCGACATGGAGCTGGGCGCCGACGCGACCGAGGCAACATTCGCGTTTCACGATGGAGTCCTCACGCTGGCGGACAACGTGTGGGTGGATGTGGCGGCCTTCGAATCGTTGGCTCAATCCAACGATCAGGCCGACCTGATCGCGGCGTTGCGCCTGTACACCGGGGACTTCTTGCCTGATGAACGCTACGCCGAGTGGACGCTCGTTCCGCGTGCAGCGCTATCCCGCCAGCACCGCAAGGTGCGCCTGCGCCTCGCCGCCCAGGCTCGCGAGGGGCAGACGTATCACGAGGCGATCACCTTGCTCACCCCGTTACTGACGCATGATCTGGCTGACGAGGTGGTGCATCGTGAGTTGATGGCGCTCTATGCCCTGGCAGGCCGTCGCCACGAGGCGCTACGCCAATATCAAGCCTGTGTTGAGGCGCTCGCCGCCGAACTCGACGTGTCCCCTGATCCCCAGACGACTGCACTCTATGCCCGCATCGTGAGCGGCAGCCTTACTCCTCCCCCATCCCGCCTCCAGCCAGCTCTGACCACGCCTGCACCAATGGTTCCTGGCAGGGAGAACGAGGTACCGCTGGTCGGACGCCAGAGCGACCTCGAAACGCTCCTGAGACGATTGCAGC